>Ga0247823_10002975_pt1 | contig 13848 bp, 12 predicted proteins | sample 13C_PalmiticAcid_2_FD_192426 | JGI IMG/M metagenome (GOLD analysis project Ga0247823, IMG submission 192426) | Soil microbial communities from agricultural site in Penn Yan, New York, United States - 13C_PalmiticAcid_Day30 | ecosystem: Environmental > Terrestrial > Soil > Agricultural land...
GCCGCAGCAGCTGCAGGTCGCTCGCCCTGGCCTCCCTCTTCACCGTCGACGGCACGACCCCGGTCACCGGGGAGCCCGTCGACGTCCGTGACATCGACCCGGTCGACATCGCCCGGGTCCTCCACGGCGTCCCCGCCGACCACCTCCGGTCGGTGATGGCGTCGGACTTCAGGCCGGTCATCCTCGAGGAGATCTTCGAGCGGATGCCGGCCTTCGTGAACGGCCGAAAGGCAGCAGGCGTCCAGATCACGGTCGGCTTCAGGTTGACCGGGCGCCCCGACGGAGAGGTGGACCGTTACGTGCTCCGACTCAGAGACGGTCAGGCGACCGTCCTCGCCGGTCAGGCGGCCGATGCCGTCGACCGGCAGGACCGCCATGCGACCGTGACCTGCGAGGCGGCCGACTTCCTGAGGTTGGTGACCGGACACCTCAGCGCCGTGTCCGGCGTGCTGCGCGGCCAGCTCAAGGTGCGCGGCGACAAGGCCGCCGCTCTCCGCCTCAACGCTGCCTTCGACATTCCGACGGCGGTTGCCTGATGAGCGCGGTGGTGGCCGGCGGACGCTCCTTGGTCGACAACATGACCGGTCGTTTCAAGGCCGGTGTGGTCACGACCGGCGAGCTGGTGAAGCTCGCCGTCGAGTCGATCCAGTGGGGCTTCTCCGACATCGTGGCCCGCCGCTTCTCCTGGTCGGAGTTCCTGCTCCAGTGCTGGTTCATGACCCGGGTCGCGCTGCTGCCGACGATCCTGGTCTCGATCCCGTTCGGCATCATCACCTCGGTCCAGATCGGTGCTGCGGCCAACCAGATCGGTGCGCAGTCCTTCATCGGCGCGGTCAACGGCATCGGCGTGCTCCGCCAGGGTGCACCCCTGGTGACCTCGCTGATGATCGCCGGCGCCGTCGGTGCGGCCATCTGCTCCGACCTCGGCGCCCGGACGGTCCGGGAGGAGATCGACGCGCTGAAGGTCATGGGCATCTCGCCCATCCAGCGCCTCGTCGCCCCGCGCATCCTCGCCGCGCTGCTGGTCTCGGTGCTGCTGACCGTGATCGTCGCGATGACCGCGATGACCACTGCCTTCATCATCGTCGTCGGACAGGGCCAGATCTCGTCCGGCACCTACCTCGACTCGTTCGTCGGTCTCGCCCAACCCGCGGACTTCATCCTCGCGGAGTTCAAGGCCTTCATCTTCGGCTTCGTCGCCACCATCGTGGCCGCCCACAAGGGCCTGACCGCCCGCGGCGGCCCGAAGGGCGTTGCGGACGGCGTCAACCAGGCCGTCGTGCTCAGCGTGATCCTGCTCGCGTTGATCAATGTCGGCCTGACCCAGGCCTACGTGATGCTCTTCCCCGGAGGTGCCTGATGTCTGAGGTCCAGCTCGGGCGCAGCTTCGGCTCGCGCATGTCCGACGCCCTCGTGGGCGCCACCGACGGGGTGATGAAGAGCCTCGCGACGCTCGGCGACTTCGTCAGCTTCGCGATCAAGGTCTTCCGCGAGGTCCCCGCGACCATCGCGCTGTACCCCAAGGAGACCCTGCGCCAGATCAAGGACATCGCCTGGGGAAGCGGCGCGCTGCTCGTCGGCGGTGGCACGGTCGGCGTCATGATCCTGCTGTCGGTGGCGGCGGGGACGTCGATCGGCATCGAGGGCTTCAACGGCCTCGAGATCGTCGGGCTCGCCCCGCTCACCGGCTTCATCTCCGCCAGCGCCAACACCCGCGAGCTCGCACCGCTCATCGCGGCGCTCGCCCTCGGCGCGCAGGTCGGTTGCCGGTTCACGGCCCAGATCGGATCCATGAAGCTCCACGAGGAGGTCGACGCACTCGAGGTGATGGCGGTCAGCGCGATGCGCTACGTCGTCACGACCCGCGTGATCGCCTGCATGGTCGCGATCCTGCCGCTCTACATGATCGGCCTGATCGGCTCCTACATCGCCTCGCAGGCCTCGGTCGTGATCCTGTTCGGCCAGTCGCCGGGCCAGTACGACCACTACTTCTCGACGTTCATCCAGGGCAGGGACATCATCTTCTCGGTCATCAAGATCCTGATCTTCGCCCTGGCCGTGGCGCTGATCCACAGCTGGTACGGCATGCGCGTCTCCGGCGGTCCGCAGGCCGTCGGCGAGGCCACCGGCACCGGCATCCGCGCCTCGATCGTCTCCATCGTCGTGCTCGACATGGTCCTCACCCTGTTGTTCTGGGGCGGCGACCCGGGCTTCCGGATCTCGGGGTGAGGTGACCACATGGCACGCGTAATCTCCCGCAACCAGCTTGCCCGGCGCGGACTGATCACCCTCGTGGCGCTCGCCGTCCTCGGTGCGTTCGTCACCCTGCGCAGCAACGGCACGTTCGGCTCCCAGCCGCACGTCACGGCTGACGTCGCCAACGCCGGCGGCGCGCTGCGCGCCGGCTCCGACGTCAAGATGAACGGCGTCATCGTCGGCAAGGTCAGCGAGATCCGCCGCGCCGACGACGGCAAGGGCGTCACCGTCGAGATGGCGATGTCCGAGGACGACATGTCCTCGGTGCCCGGCAATGTCGTGGCCCGGATCCTCCCGGCCACCGTCTTCGGTACGACGTTCGTCGACCTGGTCGTCCACGGCGCCCCGACCGGGGAGATCAAGGCCGGCGCCGAGATCAAGGCGGACGCCACGCAGGAGACCCTCGAGCTCCAGCAGGCGCTCGACGACATCGACCGCCTCGTCAAGGCGCTCGGCCCGGCCGAGCTCGCCTCCGCGATCGGCTCGGCGGCCGAGGCGCTCGACGGTCGGGGCAACCAGATCGGCACGACGGTCCGGACCCTGAACTCCTACCTCGACCGCCTCAACCCGCGGATGCCGCAGGTTCGTGCCGACCTCCAGGCCCTGGCCTCGACCACGCAGCTGGTCAACGAGATCGCGCCCGACCTGCTCGACGCCACCGACGACGCGCTGGTCACGATGAACACCATCGTCACCCAGGAGGCCGCGTTCACCGCGCTCCTCAGCGGCGGTACGACGCTGGCACGGACCTCGAGCGCCTTCCTGGCGAAGAACCAGAAGAACCTCGTCCGCTTCATCAACGGCTCCGCCGTGCTGCTCGACGCCGTGCACGACAACCGTCAGGCCGGCATCACCGACGCGATCGCCATCAACATCGCCCTCGGCACCACGCTGCCCCAGGCGGTCCGGGAAGGATTCGTGAAGACCGACGGCACGATCAAGCTGTCCGCCCCGCCGTACTACCGCAGCAAGCCGAGCTTCCGCTCCGCCGCGGTCGGCTTCGGAGCACTGGGGGCCGACCGATGACCGGAATCCGCACGATCGCGATCAAGTTCAGCACGTTCGCCGCGATCAGCGGCCTGCTGATGATCCTGCTGGTCAACACGATGAACAACGGCGTCAGCGGCGGCACCCGTGAGTTCTCCGCCGAGTTCGCCGACGTCAGCGGTCTCCGGGTCGGCGACGACGTGAAGGCGGCCGGCGTCCGGGTCGGCCAGGTCAAGGAGATCGAGGCGTCCGACGAGGGCGCGACGATCAAGGTGGAGCTGGTCGAGGACCAGGCGCTCCTCGAGAACACCAAGCTCGTGATGCGCTACCAGAACCTCCTGGGCCAGCGCTACATCGGGCTCGTGCAGCCGACCGAGCGCGGCCAGGAGGTCAAGGAGGGTGGGACGGTGCCGATGGCGCAGACCGACCCCGGCTTCGACCTGACCGAGCTGCTCAACGGATTCCGTCCGCTCTTCCGGGTCCTCCAGCCCGGCGACGTCAACACGCTGGCCACGTCGCTCATCAAGGTGCTGCAGGGCGAGGACGGCAACGTCGAGCAGCTGCTGGCCCAGACCGGACAGCTCACCAACTTCCTCGCCGATCGCGACGGAGTCATCGGCGAGGTGATGACCAACCTCAAGCCGGTCCTCGACAACCTCGCCGGGCAGGGCGACGAGCTCACCACCACGGTGCGTGAGCTGCGCTCGCTGATGACCGGCCTGGCGCGGGACCGCAAGTCGATCGGTGCCTCGATCGACGGCGTCAGCCGCCTCGTCGGTGCGACGAGCTCCCTGCTCAAGGAGGTGAAGGTGCCGCTGGTCAGGGCGACCGACCAGCTCGTCACCGTGGCCGACATGCTCGAGCGCTCCCGAGGAAACCTGAAGGACGCGATCCCGGCCTTCTCGACCGTCTTCGAGTCGCTGGGTCGCGCGACGTCGTACGAGAACGCACTGAATGTGTACGTCTGCTCGCTGTCGATCGCCATCGGCGCCAACAGCAGCGGCATCAACCCGGCCGGCAACAACGGCCCCTGGCGGCAGGTGTGCCGATGAAGCCCATGAACGAGCGCGATCCGCTGCGGATCGGCATCATCACCCTGGTCGTGATCGGTCTGATCGGTGCCGTCGTCATCGTGCTGAGCGTCGCGAACTTCGGGACGAAGACCTACACCGCGGTGCTCGAGCACACGGCCGGCCTCCGCAAGGGCGAGGACGTCCAGGTGCACGGCGTGAACTCCGGCAAGGTCACCGGCATCGAGCTGCAGGACGACCATGTCCAGGTCACCTTCGTGCTCGACTCCGACATCGAGCTGGGGGAGCGCACCACCGCCACCGTCAAGGTCGCCACACTGCTGGGCAGTCACTACCTCGAGGTGGACCCCAAGGGCTCGGGTGGCCTGGCCGACGACCGGATCCCCCTGGAGCGGACGGCCGTCCCCTACAACCTGCAGGACGTCATCGAGGAGGGCTCCAAGGCGCTCGACGAGCTCGACCCCGACCTCCTCGCCGACGCGCTGACGGCGATGGCCGGCACGCTCGGTGCGAGTGAGGACGAGATCGGACCGGCGCTCGAGGGGGTCGCCCGCCTCTCCGAGGTCATCTCGAAGCGGTCCGACCAGGTCGGCGACCTGCTGGAGTCGACCCGCAAGGTGACCGACCAGCTCTCCGACAGCAGCCAGGACATCGTCGGGCTGATGAAGCAGGCCAACCTCGTGGTCAGCGAGATCACCGCTCGCAAGGAGGCGATCCACCGCCTGCTGGTCGAGACGACCGACCTCGCCAAGGCACTGACCGCGGTCGTGAAGTCGACCGACGGCAAGCTCGAGCCGGCGCTGAACGACCTCAACGCCGTGATCAAGACCCTCAACGGGCAGAGCAAGCAGCTGACCCACCTGCTCGAGGTCATGGCGCCGGCCGTCCGGTACGTCGCCAACGCCACCGGCAGCGGTCCGTTCATCCCGCTCTACCTCAAGTCGCCGGCGATCCCCGCCGACGACACGACCTGCAAGCTGCAGGGGGCATGCTGATGCGCACCAGGCACATCCTCCGTTCGATCGGCGCGCTCGTCGCCGTCGCCGCAGTCCTGCTCACCTCCGGGTGCGGCGTGGTCGGCGGTGGGGGCAAGATCACCGTCAAGGCCTATCTCGCGGACTCGGCCGGACTGTTCGTCGGCAACGACGTCGGCATCCTGGGCGTGACCGTCGGCGAGATCACCGCCATCGAGCCGGAGGGCGACAAGGTCCTGGTCACGATGGAGATCGACGGCGACCAGCCGGTCCCGGCCGACGCGGGTGCCGTCGTGGTGGCGCGCTCGGTCGCCACCGACCGCTACGTCGAGCTGACGCCCGTGTTCCACGAGGGCGACGAGAAGATGGCCGACGACGCCACCATCCCGCTCGAGAAGACCCAGACCCCGGTCGACTTCGACCAGGTGCTGGCCTCGCTCAACGAGTTCGCCACCGGGATCGGCGGCAACGAGAGGACGACCAAGGCCGTCCAGCGGTTCATCGACGCCGGCACCCGCGCCCTCCAGGGCCGCGGACCGCTGCTGAACCAGACGATCCACTCGCTGGCCGACGGTGTCGACGGCATCGCCTCGCAGCGCGAGGACGTCGCGGCGACGCTCAAGTCGCTCGACGTGCTGCTGACGACCATCGCCAGCAACGAGTCGACGGCGCGGGCGTTCATCCAGCAGGTGTCGCGGGCCTCGAAGCTGCTCGCCGACGAGCGGGAGAACTTCCGCCAGGCCCTGCGCTCGCTCGACTCGGCCGTCACCACGGTCGCCAAGTTCGCGGTCGACAACCGGCAGGCGATCGTGGACAACGTCAACGGCTCGACCCGCCTGATGAAGACGGTGCTCTCGAAGCAGGAGCGCCTCGAGGAGATCCTGCGGGTCATGCCCGTGGCGTTGCAGAACCTGCGGATGATCCAGGGCGACCGGCTGCCGGTCCGGATCAATCCGTTGATCCTCGACCCGCTGGGCGGGGTCCTGCAGACCGTGTGCGACCAGCTGCCGGTCAGCCTCTGCCAGTTCCTGACCGGGCCGGTCGGGTGATGACGATGGGGATGACGATGCGAACCACGACCGCACGGGCCTGGGCCGCTGTGGTGCTGGCCCTGGGCCTGGGCACGATGAGCGCGTGCGGTACGACCATGCGCGACCTGCCGATTCCGGGCACCGGTGTCTCCGGGGACACGATCGAGGTGAAGGCGCAGTTCGACGAGGCCCTCAACCTCGCGGTCGGCGCGCCGGTCAAGGTCAACGGCGTCGACATGGGCAAGGTCAAGGAGATCACGGTCAGCGACTTCGTCGCCGAGGCGACGCTGACGCTGAAGGCCGACGCCGAGCTCCGCGACGGTGCGAAGGCCCGGCTGCGCTACACCACGCCCCTCGGCGAGCTCTTCGTCGACGTGACCAACCCGGCCGACGGGAACCTGCTCGGTGACGACGCCACGCTGGGCCTCAAGGACACCGAGACGGCGCCGACCGTCGAGGACGCCCTGGCCCAGGCCTCGCTGCTGATCAACGGCGGTGGCCTCGAGCAGCTGCAGACCGTCACCGAGGAGCTCAACACCGCGCTGAACGGCAACGAGGGCGACTACCGCACGCTGCTGGACCGGGCCTCGGTCTTCCTCACCCAGGCCAACGCGACCAGCCAGAGCATCGACGCGGTGCTCACGTCGTTGAACTCGCTGTCGAAGACGCTCAACTCCCGCGAGGACACGATCAACCGGGCGGTGCGTGAGATCGCGCCGGCCGCCAGGGTGCTGCGGGAGAAGACCCCGCAGTTCACCGAGCTGCTGGCCGAGGTCGAGAAGTTCACCGGCGCGGCCAACGACACGGTCACCGCGACGCGCTCCCAGCTCCTGACGCTGCTGAAGGAGATCGAGCCGGTGCTGGCCGAGTTCGCGAAGAACAACGGCACGTTCGACACGTCCCTGCGCCGGATCATCAAGGCGTCCGGTGCCGCCGACGAGATCATCGCGACCGACTACCTCAACATCTCGCTCCAGCTGCACCTGGACGGCATCGACGCCGGTGGTGTGGTCGGCGGGACGATCGCCAACATCCTGAAGCTGCTCGGCATCGACACGACGGCCCCCGGCCTCGGCGACCTGCTCGACAACCTCGGCCTGGGTGGTCTGCTCGGCCTCAGCAGGACGGCCACGCCGGGCACGTCGGGCACGACCACGAAGTCCGGCTCGGGCAGCTCCGGCGGCACGTCGGGCGGGTCCGGCAGCACCAGCGACCCGCTGGGGCTCGGCACGCTCCTGAACGGCCTGCTCGGCGGGGGGAACTGAGATGAAGATCCTGGGCAACAAGCTCTACCTGAGCCTGATCGGCATCATCCTGGTGCTGGTCTTCGCGGTCGCCTACGTGTTCTCCGCCGTCCTCGACCAGCCGCTGACGTCGCGGCCGGTCGAGGTGAAGGTCGAGCTCGCGCAGACCGGGGGCCTCTTCGAGGGCTCCGCGGTGACCTACCGCGGTGTCAAGGTCGGCAAGGTCCGGACCATCGTCCCCGCGGAGAACGGCGTCCTCGCGACGGTCGCGATCACATCGGGCACGGACATCCCGAAGGACTCCCTCGCGAAGGTGCGCAGCCTGTCGCCCGTCGGCGAGCAGTACCTCGACTTCCAGCCGAAGAAGGCCGGTGGCCCGTTCCTGGCCAGCGGCGACGTCGTACCGGCCGAGTCGACCGACCTGCCCAAGAGCCTCAGCTCGACGGTCGTCGCGGTCAACAACGTGCTGCGCCAGATCGACGACAAGAAGCTGCGCACGGTCCTGAGCGAGCTCAGCACGGGCCTCAAGGGCACCGGCGAGGACCTCGGGCAGATCCTCGACCAGGGCACCGCCATCCTCGAGACGCTCGACGCCGTGTGGCCCGAGACGGACCGCGTGATCAGCAGCTCCGGCACGGTCCTGGGGATCGCCACCGACAACGCGGACTCGCTGCGCCAGCTGGCGCGCTCGTCCAAGCAGTTCGCCCAGTTCCTGCGCGAGTACGACCCCGAGCTGCGCCGCATGCTCAAGCGCGGTCCCGGCCAGATCAACGAGCTGGTCAAGCTGATCAAGGACGCCAACGAGGTCCTGCCGGGCTTCCTGGCGACCGGCGTGAGCTTCACCGACGTGTTCCGCTCCTACGAGCCCCACCTGCGGGCGCTGCTGCAGAACTACGGCCCCGGCCTGCGGTCGGTCCTGGCGAAGGTCAAGGACGGCGAGCTCCGCATCCAGATCATCGCCAAGTCCGACCCGCGCTGCGGCTACGGGACCTCGCGGCTCGACCCGCGGGTCAACGAGCGCCGGGCGCTGCAGAAGGACGGTCGCTGCTCGGCGTCGTTCGACACCCTGCAGCGGGGCGCGGCCAACGCTCCCGGGCCGGTACGGTGAGCGGCGGGAGGGCCAGCCTGGACAAGCCGGGCGTCGAGCCTGCGAGCACGGAAGGGTCGGGAGCAACCAAGGTGAGCAACGCGAGCACGACGGGTCCGGAGCGGTCCGGACCCGGCAACCTGGTCATCGCCCTGGCCGCCGCGCTCGTCGTGGCGCTCGCCGCCTGCGCGTGGCTGCTCGTCGACAACCGCAACAAGGCCGACGACATCGAGGCCGGTTCGGACGCCCGCAGCCAGGTGCGCGAGCTGCAGGCCGAGAAGGACGCCAACAAGGAAGCGATCACCGCCGCGAGCGCGTTCGTGACCAAGGCGACCAGCTACTCCTACAAGGAGGGCCAGCACGACTTCGCGTGGATCGACGAGCTGCAGAACGACCAGGTCCGCGAGCGCCTCGAGAAGAACGCCGAGGACCTCAAGAAGGCCATCGAGCTCAGCAAGACCTCGGCCAAGGGACAGGTCGTCGAGGCAGCCGGCCGGGTCGTCGGCGCGGAGCAGGTCGAGGTGCTGGCCTACTACAGCCAGGCGATCACGGACGACAGCGGCGCGGTCAGTGTCCAGGACGGCAGCATCCTGATGACGATGAAGCTCGTCGGCTCCGACTGGAAGGTCGACCAGCTGAAGTTCCTCAGCGAGGTCGGATCCTGACACCCGGGCCGTCCCACGCAGTGGTCGCCACCGGAGCTTCGAGAGGTGTCCCGCGTCCCGGGCACGTACCTCGCGGTGTCGCCGACGCTGGCGAGACGACCCGGTACGGCTGCGCGCCGGCCCCCTGCGATGCAGGCACCCGGAGCACGGGCCTCCTCCGGCGGAGCTCCGGCGGCTACCACTACTCTGGCGCCTGTGGCGCACCGTGAACCCGACCCGCTCGCCGGGCTGAGGACCGTCCTGCGCCGGACGTTGATCACACTGGTCGGCGTACCGTTCCTGGTGGCGATCGCGATGTCGCTCGTCGACTCCTACCGGCGCCGGGGCAAGCGGCCCAAGCCGTTCCCGACGCGGGAGCCGCGCACGGTCACGGTCGGCGACGGCGAGATGACGACGTACACCTACGGTCGCGACCTGTACGACGACATGCTCGCCGCGATCGACGGTGCGGAGCGGCAGATCCTCTTCGAGACCTACATCTGGAAGGGCGACGCGACGGGGGAGCGCTTCAAGCGCGCGCTGATCGCGGCGGCGGAGCGCGGCGTCGACGTCTACTGCATCTACGACGCCTTCGCCAACCTGGTGGTCTCGCCGGCGTTCCAGCGGTTCCCCTCCAGCGTCAAGGTGCTGCGCTACCCCGTCTACACCGCGGGCTGGCGGTTCTTCGACCTGCGCCGCTACGGCCGCGACCACCGCAAGATCCTCGTGGTCGACGACAACGTGGGCTTCGTCGGCGGCTACAACATCGGCTCGGCCTACGAGACCGAGTGGCGCGACACCCACGTCCGGATCACCGGGCCGGCCGTGTGGGACCTCAAGCGCGCGTTCGCGGACTTCTGGAACCTCAACCGTCGCCGCCGGCTGCGCAGCTCGGAGCGCCCGCTGCTGCTCGACACCGCGTCGACGTGGGAGCCCCGGGTGCGGGTGCAGCGCAACGTGCCGCGGCTGTGGATGTTCCCGATCCGGGCGATGTACATCGAGGCGATCAACCGGGCCAGCCGCAACGTGTGGCTGACCCAGGCCTACTTCCTGCCGGACGAGGACTTCATCGACGCGGTGAAGGACGCCGCGCGCCGGGGTGTCGACGTACGCCTCCTCCTGCCGCTGAAGTCCAACCACATCGTCGCCGACTGGATCTCGCGCGGCTACTTCAGCCAGCTGCTCGACGCGGGCGTCCGGATCCTCCGCTACCGCGAGGCGATGGTCCACGCCAAGACGGCCACCGTCGACGGGACCTGGGCGACCGTCGGCACCGCGAACATCGACCGGCTGAGCCTCCAGGGCAACTTCGAGATCAACGTCGAGGTCATCGACGAGTCGTTCGCGAAGGAGCTGGAGGCGATCTTCGAGGTCGACCAGTCGCACTGCCTCGAGCTCACCAGCGGCGAGTGGGAGGCGCGCGACATGCACCGCAAGTTCACCGAGCTGGTCCTCGCACCGCTCCGCCCGCTCCTCTAGGCACGTCCAGCCCCAGGAGGCACCCATGTGGTTCCGAGCCCCTGTCCGCGACCTCGCCGGCAAGCAGGTGCTGGTCACCGGTGCTGCCAGCGGGATCGGCCGCGCCGTCGCCGAGTACGCCGCCGCACGCGGTGCGGTCCTGCACCTGACGGACCTGCAGGGCGAGCTGCTCGCGGAGGTCGCCGAGTCGATCCGCGCCGCCGGGGGAGAGGTCGCGACGGCAGCGGCCGCCGACGTGTCCGACCATGCACAGGTCCGGGCACTGGCGCAGCGGGTGACCGCGCGCTCGGGGCCGATGGACGTGGTGCTCAACGTGGCCGGCATCGCCGTGTGGGGAACGGTGCGCAGCCTCGAGCCCGAGCACTGGCAGCGCCTCGTCGACGTCAACCTGATGGGCCCGATCCACGTGATCGAGGAGTTCCTGCCGCCGATGATCGACGGCGGCCGGGGCGGGCAGCTGGTCAACGTCTCGTCGGCCGCGGGCATCATCGCCATGCCGTGGCACGCGGCCTACAGCGCGACCAAGTTCGGCCTGCGCGGTGTGTCGGAGGTGCTGCGCTACGACCTGCGCAAGCACCGGATCGGCGTCAGCCTGGTCTGCCCGGGCGGCGTCGACACCGGCCTCGTCGAGACGATCCGGATCGCCGGGATCGACCAGCAGAGCACGTCGTTCGTCCGTGCCCGCGGGCACTTCCAGAAGCGGGCCGTCTCGCCGCAGCAGGCCGCGGAGTCGATCTGGAAGGGCGCGCTGCGCAACCGCTACTGGGTCTACACCTCGCCCGACATCCGCCTCGTGCACTGGCTCCAGCGCTACTTCCCGCCGGGATACGCCGTGGCGATGCGGGTGTTCAACTACGGCGCCAACCGGGTGCTGCCCGCCGTGGAGCGGGCCCGACGCTCGGACCTGGCATGAGCACCCGGCACGGCTCGTCGGAGGCGCCGCGGATCCGGCCGGGCGGCTGGCGCGAGGTGGGTCCGTTCGTGGCCGTGTTCGCACGCATCGCCGGGCGCGTGCAGGGCACCGAGCCGCCCGCGGTGTTCCTCACCCTCGGGCGCCACCGCCGCCTGTTCTGGGGATGGCTGCACTTCGCGGGTCGGCTGATGCCCGGCGGTCGCCTGTCCCGTCGGGAGTCGGAGCTGGTGATCCTGCGGGTCGCGAGTCGCCGCGGGTCGTCGTACGAGCTCACCCAGCACCGGCGGCTGGGACGCCGGGCGGGGCTGTCCGCCGACGAGGTCGCCGCGATCGAGGCCGGCGTCGTCGAGGGCTCCTTCCGCGTCCGCGAGGTGCTGCTGCTCCGGGCCACCGACGAGCTGCTGGCCGGCGACGACCTCAGCGACGGCCTCTGGGCCGAGCTGGGCGCGCACTTCGACGACCGTGAGCGGATCGAGATCGTCATGCTCGTCGGGCACTACGCGATGCTGGCCACGGCGCTGCACACGTTGCGGGTCCAGCCCGACCGACCGCGGTAGAACCACGGCGGAACCGGTGTCGGTGGCCGCCCGTACGCTGGAGCCATGCGTCCGGTCACCGATCTCGAGCGTCGTGTCGCCCCCTTCCACGTGAAGTCGGACTACACGCCATCGGGTGACCAGCCGGCCGCGATCAAGGAGATCACCAAGCGGCTCAACGACGGTGTCCAGGACGTCGTCCTCCTCGGTGCGACCGGCACCGGCAAGACGGCGACGGTGGCGTGGGTCGCCGAGCAGGTGCAGCGCCCGTTGCTGGTGCTCCAGCCCAACAAGACGCTGGCCGCGCAGTTCGCCAACGAGCTGCGCCAGCTCTTCCCCGACAACGCCGTCGAGTACTTCGTGTCCTACTACGACTACTACCAGCCCGAGGCCTACGTCCCGCAGACGGACACCTACATCGAGAAGGACTCCTCGATCAACGAGGAGGTCGAGCGGTTGCGCCACTCGGCCACCAACAGCCTGCTCACCCGCCGCGACGTGATCGTGGTGTCCACGGTGTCCTGCATCTACGGCCTCGGAACCCCGCAGGAGTACGTCGACCGGATGGTCCGGCTGCGCGTGGGCGAGGAGCACGACCGCGACTCGGTGCTGCGCCGCCTGGTCGAGATCCAGTACACCCGCAACGACCTCGCCTTCACCCGCGGCACCTTCCGCGTGCGCGGCGACACCCTCGAGATCTTCCCGGTCTACGAGGAGCTCGCCGTGCGGATCGAGTTCTTCGGTGACGAGATCGAGCGGCTGATGACGCTGCACCCGATCACGGGCGAGGTGCTCACCGAGGACCAGGAGCTCCACGTCTTCCCGGCCAGCCACTACATCGCGGGTCCGGAGCGGATGGAGCGCGCGATCCGCGGCATCGAGGCCGAGCTGGCCGAGCAGCTCACGACGTTCGAGCGGCAGGGCAAGATGCTCGAGGCCCAGCGGCTGCGGATGCGCACGACGTACGACGTCGAGATGATGCGTCAGGTCGGCTCGTGCTCGGGCATCGAGAACTACTCGATGCACATGGACGGCCGCAGCCGGGGGAGCGCGCCCAACACGCTGCTCGACTACTTCCCCGAGGACTTCGTGCTCGTCGTGGACGAGTCGCACGTCGCCGTCCCCCAGATCGGCGGCATGTACGAGGGCGACATGTCCCGCAAGCGCAACCTGGTCGAGCACGGCTTCCGGCTGCCGAGCGCGATGGACAACCGGCCGCTGCGCTGGGAGGAGTTCCTCGACCGGATCGGGCAGACGGTCTACCTGTCGGCGACGCCCGGCGACTACGAGCTCGACAAGGTGCAGGGCGACGTCGTCGAGCAGATCATCCGTCCGACCGGGCTGGTCGACCCCCAGGTCGTGGTCAAGCCGACCAAGGGCCAGATCGACGACCTCATCCACGAGATCCGCACCCGTGCCGAGAAGGAGGAGCGGGTCCTGGTCACGACGTTGACCAAGAAGATGTCCGAGGACCTCACCGACTACCTCCTCGACGCCGGCATCCGCACCCGCTACCTCCACTCCGAGGTCGACACGCTCAAGCGGATCGAGCTGCTGCGCGACCTGCGCCTCGGCCTGTACGACGTCCTCGTCGGCATCAACCTGCTCCGCGAGGGCCTGGACCTCCCCGAGGTCTCGCTGGTGTCGATCCTCGACGCCGACAAGG
>Ga0247823_10002976_pt1 | contig 13848 bp, 12 predicted proteins | sample 13C_PalmiticAcid_2_FD_192426 | JGI IMG/M metagenome (GOLD analysis project Ga0247823, IMG submission 192426) | Soil microbial communities from agricultural site in Penn Yan, New York, United States - 13C_PalmiticAcid_Day30 | ecosystem: Environmental > Terrestrial > Soil > Agricultural land...
ATCACGACCGTGGCCGAGGCGTCCTGCTGCGGATTGATCGGCGAGATGCAGACCGTCGCCTTGACCGCGCCGGTCAGCGGGAACGGATTCTGGCTGACGATCTTCGCATTGACGGCGTTGTCGAGACGGACCGAGCGAAGGCCGACCGGGTTCTCGTTGAGCGACTCGATCGTCACGCACATGCCGTCGCAGTCGACGACCGTCGTGATGCCGAGCGAGTCACCGGGGCCGACGACCAGGCGCGACGGGGCCAGCGGGTAACCGTAGGCGATCGCGAGGTACTCCTCGTACTCCGACGGATGCAGCGGCTCGGCGTCGTCGCCGGTCTGGCCGCCACGGTTGGCCATCTGCGACTCGTCATCGTCGTCGCGGTCGCGGACGCGGCCCGGACGATACTCCTCGTGGCCGCCCTTGGTCAGGCCGCCGTAGACGAAGCCGGCGAACTTCGCGCCGTTGCGTCCCTCGAGGTGATGGTCAATGCCCTGCTGCACCGACATCGAGCCCCAGATCAGGTCGGTGCCCTCGATGCGGCGCTGGAAGATGAAGTTCGATCCGTTCTTCATGAACACGTCATTCATGTGGTTCGTGTCGACGACCACGTTGATGAAGTGCTCCATGCCGCCCGGATGGCTCGATGCGTAATACGGTGCGAAGCTCACCCACTGCTCGCGCGGGGTCAGCTCGACCATGTATCCACCCCAGCCGTCGTACGCGGCGCCGATGTAGCCACCGAAGCCCTGCGTCGTGCCGGCATACTTGACGACCGCGGCGGCATGCATCATCGCCTGCGCCGGCTTGTCGGTGTAGTGGACACGGGCGAGGTTCGGCGTGTGACGGATCTGCGCGAAGTCGGCGATGTCGATCGGCGCGTCATACTGGATCGGCACGCCGCCCTGCATGAAGTAGCCCTGCGTCGGCTCGCTGTTCTCGTCGGTCGTCGCGTAGACGCGGACGAACTCGGCCTTGCGCTTCTCTGACGGATCCTCGTTCGGCGCGCCGGTCGGACGACGGGCGTCCCACGTCGGCATGTAGACGAACTGCGTTCCGTGCTGCTCGATGGGGGCGACCCACTCGATCAGCATGTTCTTGAAGATGTTCTTGCCCAGGCCGACGTTCTCGTCGATCGTCTGCGCGCGGGTGTTGCCGCTGATGACGCCGACGGGCTTCGTCGAGAAGATGCGCGAGCCGCCGAAGTCCGGCTGGTCGCCGCCGACGTTCGCCGTCAGCGTGTCGACGTAGCTCTGGATCTGGTAGGCCTCGCCCGCCTTGAGCGTCACGTTCTCGGCACGGCAGAAGTTCAGGACCTGTCCGTTGGGGACGATCGTGATGCGCGTGTCGTCATAGGCCGCGATCACGAGGATCTCGGCCGGGAACATCTTGTTCTTGCGGTTGTAGTCGAACTCACCACCCGGGGAGACGTCCGAGCCGATCTCGCCTTCCTTCGCGGCGGCGTAGTACTCGTTGCCCCAGGCCTCGACCGGGATCGGCGTCCATGCCTCGGTGCCGAACTTCGTCACGAGGTACTGATAGACGACGACCGGAGCATCCGACTCGATGCGGAAGGTGTTGTCGACCGGCTTGCAGTGCTCGGTGACGATCGGCGCCGCGGCGCTGGCACCCGAGCCGCCCATCAGCTCCAGCGTCTTGAAGCTGCCGCCGGTGGTCGTGAAGCTGCTGTTGTAGCCGCGGCCCTTGACCGACACCTTGGTGTCGACGGCCGAGTAGATGAACAGGATCGCCTTGTCGATGTACGCCTGGTTCGGATACCGGGCGTCGAACGTGTTCTTCGTCGTGTCCGGGAACGCGACAACGTACAAGGTTCCTGCGGAGTTCTCGAGTTGGTCACCGGGCCCCTGCGCCTGAAGAGCTGCCGGCAGGGCCAGCAGCATCAGGGCGAAGAGGGACAGGACCCATCGAGCTCCCAACCATCGCGTGCACGATGTAGGAGTGCTCATGCTGTCACACCTCGTGTGAAAAGAGTGATGAGTGGTAGGTTGTACTGATACTGCCATGTAGGAATTCGTACTCAACGGGCGCGATTTCTCCAGAATGTCAACGCGTCCGGGGGAATCGGCGTCGGCGCTCCGGGCGCTGTGTCGGGCGACGGCCGGGCGCTGGAGAACACTATCGCGAAATGACCGGCACCCATACCGGTCCATGCACGCACAACACGGTCCCCACGCGGAACCTGTGTCGTGCCTGACCTAGAAGACCTTGAGGACGTGGAGAATGTTACACGAAGCGTTGCGAGGTCGATCGCCCAGGAAGGTCCGGCGCAATATATCGTAAAGAAACAATTCCGCTGCACCGTTTTGACGTCCGATTTCGCATTTACCCGCCCAGTCGGATGAGCTCCAGCCGCACCTGCACCACCCCCTCGACGAGCATCCCGAGCGCCTCGGCCGCCGAGCGCGACAGGTCGATGATCCGCCCTCCCTTGAACGGCCCCCGGTCGTTGACCCTGACGAGCACCTCGCGGCCGTTGGCCAGGTTCGTCACCCGCACGACGCTGCCGAACGGCAGGTGCAGGTGCGCCGCGGTGCACTCGAGCTGCACGAATCGCTCGCCACTGGCCGTCGGCCGGCCCTCGAATCGATCGGCGTAGTAGGAGGCTGCTCCGGTCTCGGTCGAGTCCAGCGGGACCGGTGGACCGTACTGCTGCGGACCTCCGCGCGCCCGGAGCTGGCCGGAAGCGAGGAGGATGAACGTTGCAATGAGGAGAATCCGCGGAATCATGAGGAATGCGGCCGGATGGAGGAGTTGGCCGAGGGGGCGATTCGGCGGCACCGGATCGAGGATGCCGCCGAATGCCGCGAGAGGTCGTTACAGCAGGCTCGTGATCTTCTTGCGGCGCAGGTAGTCGACGACTGCCTGCACGCGCTGCGACTCGCCGCGGCGACAGACCAGCAGCGCGTCCGGCGTATCGACGATGATCAGATCGTCGACGCCGACGGTCGCGATGATCTTGCCCGCGGTCCGGATGAACGTTCCCTTCGTGTCGACGGTCACGACGTCGCCGACGATCGAGTTGCCGTCGTCGTCCTTGCGGGCGAGCCGGTAGGTCTCGTCCCAGCTTCCGACATCGCTCCAGCCGAAGTCGCAGCGGATGACCAGCGCGTTGCGCGCCTTCTCCATCACGCCGTAGTCGATCGAGATCGGATGGATCTGGCCGTAGACGCCCTCGAGCGCCTCGTTGAACCGCGGGGTCCCGACGGCGGCGCGGAGCTCCTCGACCTGCTCGGTGAGCTCCGGCAGGAACTCCTCGAGCGCCGCGGCGATCGCGTCGACGCGCCAGATGAACATGCCGCTGTTCCAGAGGAAGTCGCCGGAGGCGAGGAACCGCTCGGCCGTCGGCAGGTCGGGCTTCTCGGCGAACGTCAGCACCCGGCGCACGCCGCGCTCTGCCAGATGGTCGCTGACGCCGTCGCGCTCACCGACCTGCAGGTAGCCGTAGCCGGTCTCCGGACGTGTCGGGGTGATCCCCATCGTCACCAGGCCTCCCATCTCGAACGCCGCGTCGCAGGCGGTGTTCAACTGCTGCTGGAAGTCGCGCACGTTCTCGATGAAGTGATCGGCCGGCAGGACGATCATGACGCCGTCGGGATCGCGCTCGCCGAGCATCACCGTCGCAAGCGCGATGCACGGAGCGGTGTTGCGGCCGAACGGCTCGGCGATCAGGTTCTGCGCGGGGATCTGCGGCACCTGCTCGCGCAGCGCATCGATCTGGGCCCGATTGGTCACGATGAAGACGTTCTCGAACGGCACCATCGGCTGCAGGCGCGCGATCGTGTTCTGGATCATCGTGCCCTCGCCGACGACGTTCAGCAACTGCTTGGGCGAGCGCTCACGGCTGCGGGGCCACAGACGCGAGCCGACTCCGCCGGCCATGATCACTGCATAAAGATTCATTGGCTCCTCGAATGCGTGCTGGGGTCGTCCGCGCCGGCGATGCGCCGGGGTACGCGGCTCGAGAGGTTCGTACAGATCTCGTAGGGGATCGTCCCGGCCGCAAGGGCGAGATCCCACGCGGTGATCGACTGGTCGCCGGACGTGCCGATGATCACGACCGGATCGCCCGGAGCGACGGCCGGGCCTGGTCCGACGTCGATCATCGTCTCGTCCATCGAGATGCGCCCGACCGCGGCGTAGCGCCGGCCTGCGATCAGCACGTCGAGCCGGCCGCTGAGTGCGCGCATCAGCCCGTCGGCGTAGCCGACCGGCAGCGTCGCGATCGTCGTCGGATCCGGTGCGCGCCAGAGCCGGCCGTAGCTGACCGGCACGCCCGCGTCGATCGCGCGCGTGCCGCCGACCGCGCTGACGAGACTCAGCACCGGACGCAGTCCCGATGCGGCCTGCAGCTCCGGCGTCGGATGATAACCGTAGAGCGCGAGGCCCGGGCGGACCATCGTGTACTGGGCGCCGGAGACGTTGAGCACGCCGCCGCTGTTCGACAGATGAATCTCGGGGAACCGGAATCCCGCGTCGGCCAGCGCCGCGAGCGCGCCGTCGAAGCGCTCGCGCTGCACCCGGGCGAACTCTCCGTCGACCTCGTCGCTCGTCGCAAAGTGCGAGGCGACGCCGATGACGTCGAGGCCGCGCATCGCCGCGACGCTGCGCGTGAGCTCGACCGCGTCCTCCGGGGCGACGCCGTTGCGCGTCATGCCCGTGTCGATGTGAATGTGCACGCGCAACGTTCGACCCTGGGACTCTGCGACGGCCGCGAGCGCCGACGCGGCCGCGGCGTCGGAGACCAGAGCGTCGAGATCGTGCTCGACGTAGCGATCGAACTGGCCGCGAAGCGGGGGAGGCAGCACGACGATGCGCTCCCGGACGCCGAAGTCGCGAAGGCGGGCGCCCTCCTCGACCGTCGCGACGCCGAAGATGTCGATCGACTCGTCGAGCATCACGGGAACGCAGTGCTCGACGCCGTGACCATAGCAGTCGGCCTTGACGATGGCCATCATCCTGACGTTGCGCTCGAGGCGCGCGCGCAGCAGTCGGATGTTGGCTCTGAGCGCCTCGCGATCGATGCGCGCGTGGGTGGGACGGATCATTCGTCGTCTGGTCGGTCGGCCCCGCTGCCCTCCGGCAGCCGCGGCGGTGCGATCGTTCTCAGGAAGTCGTAGCGATAGATGCTGCGCATGTGCCCGTCGCCCCACACGACATGCAGCGCGGAGCTGCCGATGAGGTCGAGTTTGGCAATTCGTTCGGCGATCGAGCTGACCAGCGGGATGAACGTCGCGCTCGCCTGGTGCGCTCGCTGGCGGCACTCGCTGCACGGGCAGTGCCGGCGCAGCTCGCGGCCGCTGATCTGCGAGCGCGTCCCGTCCTGCCAGTCGATGGCAAGCGTCTGGTCGTCGGGTTGATGGATCTTCAGGGGATGCACGCGTGTCGGTGTTCGGTTCTCAGAAGATCCGCTTGCGCTCCTTCGGCTGCACGAGGACTGCCAGCAGCAGCAGCAGCGAGATCGCGCTGATGACGACGATCATGCCGCCGGGCAGGAAGCCGCCGTCGGCGATCGTGCGGGCGATGCCGTAGGCCAGCAGCAGGAGGGTGACGAAGAGCGCCGTGAAGACGCCGGAGCGCGCGCCCTTCTGCATCTTCAACGCGCCGCCGATGAGGATCACGCCCGCGGCGATTCCCGCGACGAGCGGTTCCCACAGTCCCGTGGTCGTATAGCCGATGATCCCGCCGACGATGGTCAGGATTCCGTAAAGCATCTCGAAGAGCGCGATCGTACGCATGGTGCGGGATGGGAGGTCGTGAGAGGAAACCGGCGCAAACATACGGGCGCCGACCGCGCGCTCCAACGTCAGCGGACCGGAACCGGTGCGACGAGCGCCTCGAACACGGTAAAGAACTGTAGCGTCTCGGCCACGTCGTGCACGCGGACGATCGACGCTCCGTTGAGCGCGGCAACCGCGTGCGCGGCCAGCGTGCCGATCACGCGCTCCTTCGGCGGCACGCCGCCGAGAAGCCCGCCGATGAACGCCTTGCGCGAGGCGCCGACGAGCATCGGCACGTCGAGCTCGTCGAAGCGGCGGTGCTCGCGCAACAGCGCGATGTTCTCGCGCGCGCCCTTGGCGAACCCGATGCCGACGTCCGCGATCGCGACCTCGATGCCCGCCGCGCGTGCGATCGCGATCCGCTCGCGCAGAAACCGGAGCACGTCGGCGACGACGTCGGTGTAGCGATGCTCCTCGAGCGGTCGGATATCACGGGGATCGTGCCCGTGCATCAGCACGTACGGCACGTGACTCCGTGCCGCGACCTCGAGGATGCGCTCGTCGTGACGCGCCGCGCTGACGTCGTTGACGATCGTCGCGCCGGCGGCGATCGCGGCCTCGGCGACTGTCGATTTCATCGTGTCGATGGAAATCTCGACGGTCGTGTTCGAGCGTCGTACGCCTTCGATGACCGGCACGACCCGAGCGATCTCTTCGTCCGCGTCGACGCGCCGCGCGCCCTCGCCATAGGTCGCGCCGGCCGGTCGCGTCGACTCGCCGCCGACGTCGATGATCTCCGCGCCGAGCTCTGCGAGCTGCAGCGCGTGCTCGATCGCCAGGGAGTGCTCGTAGCGCTCGCCGCCGTCGGAAAAGCTGTCTGGCGTGACGTTGACGACGCCCATGACGAGCGGGCGTCGCCGCGATGCGATCAGATCGGAGAGGCTCATCGTTCGCTCGTGGTTCGGTCCGCCTCGCGCGACACGTCCTGATCGGCCGCGCGTGTCGAGACGTCGGCGGCAGGGAAGTACCGGGCGAGGATCTGCGCCGCGGAGCGCCCGCTACGCGCGAGGTGCCGGGCGCCGGCCTGACAGAGTCCGACGCGGTGGCCGAATCCCCGGCCGCTGATGACGTAGTGCGATCCGCGGCGCTCGAGTCGATCGATCGTGTTGCTCGGAACGACGTTGAAGCCGAGCGCGCGACCGACGCGGATCTTGAAGTCGTCGTCGACGAACGGCGCGCGCGGCGCTCCGGCGAGCACCTCGCGCGCACGCGGCGATGCTGGCACCGTCCGGGTCCAATGCCGCCATCGATCGCCACGACATTCATCGCATCGAACAACGGCGTAGCCGGGCTCCGACCGTCCCCAGACATCTGCCGGGGTCAGCGAGGACCCGCCGCAGTTCGCCGAGTAGTAGCAGGGAAGTACGGATTCCCCCCGACCCCGCAGCAGCAGGTCTTCAGCCTGCTGAACCACCGCATGCGCCCGTCCCGGTATCTCCGTCGCGGCCGCGAGCTGGCAGTGCGTGTTGTCGCAGACATCGGCGTCGGGTGCATGACGTCCGCGATGCGTCGCGAGGTAGTTGCGCTGCAGCACCGACAGAGCCACGAGATAGGCGGTCGGATCGGACATCGACGCCTCGGAGCAGAGTGTCGTGGCCAGGTACTGCTCGCGCGCCGTGCGCGCGACGACGACGAGATGACCGTCGCGTGAGCGCAGGTCGATTACTCCGTGCAGCACTCGCCGACGCTTCGCGGCCGTCACGGTGACTGGACCGTCAGACTCGATCCGCACACGGTCGAGCGTCACGCCGTCGAGGACGATGCGGTCCGCGGCAGCGCTCACGACGAGGCGTTCGCGTCCGGTCACGACGCCGTCGACACGGAGCACGCGCGCACTGATCGTGAGCGACGTTACCCGCGGCGTGCCGAGCAGCAGCACTGCGAGCGAGTCGCGCGAAGTGATGATCGGTGCGGCGACGGAGCGCGATGCGACGGCGCGTCCGCTGGCGATGCGGCTGCCGATCGATACGTCGCCGACGCTATGCGATACGTCGCCGACGCTACGCGATACGACGCGGCCGTCGTGCGACGCGACGGCCACGGCAAGTGCGATCGCGACGAGCAGGGTCATATCGTGAAGGAGCGCCATGCTTCAGAGAATGGTCTCGAGCACTTCGCGTGCGAGCGCGGCGGCGTCGCTGCCGATGCCGCGGCGATCGAGGACGACGATCGCGTACTGCGGGCGATCGAACGGGGCGAACCCGATGAACCAGCCCGCGCGCGCTCCGGGTCGGTCGTCGATCACCGTCGTTCCCGTCTTCCCTCCGATCGACGTGCGCGCCGACCAGGCCGAGCGGGCGGTGCCGGTGCGGACGCATTCGCGGAGTCCATCGTAGATCGGACGGTACCGTGGCGAGGCGAGCGGCAGCGGAGGCTGCGCCAGACGCCCGCGCGAGGCGAGCGCCAGCGCCGCGCGCATGAGCTGCGACGGGGTCACCATCGCGGCTTCACCGAGAATCGCCCCGGCGGGAATCACGCCCGAGTGCTCGCGCGGGAGCATGCCGAGCGATCGCGCGCGCGTGGCGATCGCGGCGTTCGAGAGTCCGTTCGCCGCGTCCCTGAAGAACGCGTTGCACGACTGGGCGATCGCCTCGACGAGGCCGAGCGTTCCGTGGCCGGCGGGCAGCCAGCAGCGCAGGCGACGATCGACCGCGGTGTCCGCGGCACTGCAACCGCGCCGAGCAGCGGGATCGGCGCCGGATTCGAGCAGCGTCATCGCGATCGCGAGCTTGAACAACGAGGCCGGGTAGTATCGCGCGCTGCGCGCCTCCGACACCCTGATGCCGCCGAGCATCCGTCCGGTCTGCGCATCGGCGACCAGCACGATCGCATCCGGATGGCGCCGCTCGATAGCCCCGAGACGCAGCGGCTGCGCGGCCAGCGGCGAGACGACGAGAAGCAGGAAGAAAAGTGCCGGACGTGAGAGCGCCATCGGGTTTGTCTGGATTGCACGGTGCGGTGCAGCAACGGAGCGAAAGCCCCCGGTGCGCATAGAGCGCGCCGTCGCAGGCGCCGAGAGCGCGCCGTCGCGAGCGCCGCGGCCGGCCATCGATGAGTATAGCACTCCCGCGGCGAGCGCGAAAGCGACGGCCGGCTCATTACCGACGGTTGCGTGCGAGGGGAACGGTTCTTGATACCTTTACGGTTTACATTCGGACGAACAGGAACGCAGATGGCAAAACGAGCACAACGGTCGGATTCGCGCGAGGACGTCCAGGACGGGACGCGTCTCAACAAGGTCATCGCCGACGCCGGCGTCGCGTCGCGGCGCGCGGCCGACGCGCTCATCGCCGAGGGGAGGGTGCGTGTCAACGGCCGCGTCGTCGGCGAGCTCGGCACGCGCGTGACGCCGAACGACCAGGTCGAGGTCGACGGAAAGATCATCGGACTTCCCGAGCGGCACGTCTATCTGCTGATGAACAAGCCGAAGGACACGATCACGACGACCAGCGACGAGCGCGGACGCCGCACGGTGCTCGATCTGATCGACCAGCCGCAGCGGCTGTATCCCGTCGGCCGACTCGATCGCAACACGACCGGCGCGCTGCTTTTGACCAACGACGGAGACCTCGCCCATCGCCTGATGCATCCGCGCTTCGGCATCGAGCGCTACTACGAGGTCGAGCTCGATCGCCCGATCACATTCGCCGACGCCAAGACGATCGCGCGCGGTGGCATCGATCTCGGCGGCGGCGACGTCACCGGATCCTGCGAGGTGTTCGTCGACGACCGCGATCGTCGCGGCGTCACGATCATGCTTCGCGAGGGAAAGAACCGAGAGGTGCGACGGCTCTTCGAGGCGTTCGAGTACACCGTCGAGAAGCTCAACCGTCGGGCGTATGCCGGGCTGACGACGCGCGGACTCGCGCGCGGCGAGTGGCGGCATCTCGAGCGTGGCGAGGTCGCCGCGCTCCGCAAGCTCGTCGGTCTGCACTAGCGATGCGCGTCGCGATCGTCGGCGGCGGCGCCGCGGGAATCATGGCGGCGTTGGGCGCTCGCTCGGTCGGCGCCGATGCGGTGCTCTACGAGCGCAACGCCCGGCTCGGGATCAAAATCCTGATCTCGGGCGGTGGCAAGTGCAACATCACGCACGAGGCGTCGCCGCGCGAGCTCGAGGAGGGCTTCATCCGTCGTGAGGCACGGTTCCTCCGCCACTCATTTCACGAGTTTCCCCCATCGACTCTCCTCGAGCTCCTCCATCGCGAGGGACTCGAGACGATGACGCGCGCCAACGGCCGTGTCTTCCCCTGCAGCGGCCGCGCCGCTGACGTGCTCGAGGCGTTCGAGCGGATGCTCGATCGCGCCGGCGTCCGCGTGGCGACCGATGCGCGCGTAAGCGGCATCGAGGTCGTCGATCGACGCGTCACGGGGATTCGCGTCGGCGATCTCGTCGAGCGATGCGACGCGCTCGTCATCGCGACCGGCGGCATGTCCTATCGCACGGTCGGCACGACCGGCGACGGCATCGAGTGGGCGCGCTCGCTCGGTCATACCATCGTCCCGGTTCGCGCCGCGCTCGCGCCGATCTACTTCCCCGCGGCCCCGCCTCCGGACTGGCAGGGTGTCGCCCTGCGTGACGTCCGGTTCTCCGTCGACGCCGGATCGGTCACCGGCAGGATCGTGCGCGAGGGGATCGCGGTCACCTGGCGCGACGACATCCTGCTGACGCATCGCGGTGTCAGCGGACCGGCGGTGCTCGAGGTCAGCCGCGCCGCCGCGCTCGCGCGCGAGCTCGGCGCCGATGCCGGCCTCGTCGTCGATCTGCTGCCCGACGTCGATGCCGATGCGCTGCTCGGGCAGTGGTCGGAGCGTGTTGCCCGCAGCGGTCGGAGCGAGGTTCAGACATGGGTCGAGACGATCGCTCCGCGCGCGCTCGTGCCGTTCGTGCTGCGCGAAGCGGGTCTGGCGCCGGGTCGACGCATCAGCGAGATCACGCGCGGCGAGCGCGGCGCGCTGCTTGCGACGATCAAGGGCTGGCGCGTCGGCGTCGTCGGCGAGGTGCCGCTCGATCGTGGCGAGGTCACCGCCGGCGGCGTTGCCCTCGACGAGGTCGATCCGAAGTCGATGGCCTCGAAGCTCATCGGGGGACTCTTCATCGCCGGCGAGGCGCTCGACGTCGCGGGCTCGGTTGGAGGCTACAACCTCCAGGCGGCGTTCTCGACCGGGTGGGTCGCCGGCAGAGCGGGCGGAGGCAGTCCATGACCTTTCTCGAACTGTTCAAGACCGACGTGCGCATCGAGCGCGACATCTGCTACCGACCCGAGGACGGGGAGGACCGGCATCGTCTCGACATCTACGCTCCACCGGACGCGACGCAGCTTCCGGTCGTCGTGTACTACTACGGCGGTGGCTGGCGCAGCGGCGACAAGAACCTCTTCGAGCATCTCGGCCGGGCATTTGCTGTTCGTGGGCTCGTTGCGGTGGTCGTCAATTACCGACTCACGCCGCACGTCAAGAGCCCTGCCCACGCCGAGGACTGCGCCGCGGCGGCGGCATGGATTCAGCAGAACATCGCGTCGCGAGGTGGCGACCCGTCGCGCATCGTCCTCATGGGGCACTCCGCCGGAGCGCACCTGGCGGCGCTTCTCGGGGTCGACCGGCGCTACCTCGATCGCGTTGGATTCGACCACACGGCGCTTCGTGGTGTCGTCCCGGTCAGCGGTGTGTACGACCTCGAGGCGCATCTCGACACGACGGTCTTCACGAGCGCCGAGCACGTCTCCGAGGCGTTCGGCGATACGGAGGAGGGACTCCGCGAATCCTCGCCGCTGCGCTACGTGCGTGCCGGGCTTCCGCCATTTCTCGTTATTGTCGCGGAGGAGGACCCCGAGGGGCTCCGTCAGCAGGCGCGTGAGTTTTCCGACGCGCTGCGTGACGCCGGGGTCGATGTGTTCCATATCAGCGTCAAGGGGCGCGATCACTTCTCGATCGTTCGCCGCTTCGGTCCCTCGAGCGACACCACTGCCCGAGCGATCGCCGAGTTCGTCCATCACGTCAGCGGCACGACTGGTGAGGGAGCGAACCCGATGGATTGACACGGTACCATTACACCAAGGTGGTGGCCATGAAGGTCTTTCGGAAGATTGGGATCGCCGTTGCCGTGTCCCCCGGCATCGACGCCCTGCTCGCCGAAGCGCATCGCTACGCGAGCGCCCCCGGAGGCGACGTCGAGCTCATTCACGTCGGCGCCCGCACACCGGAGAAGGAACAGGCGATCCGCGACTCATGGGCGCGGACGGGGTCCGCGGTGGAGCCGACGATCGTCTGGCGCACGGGCTCGCCGGCCGACGAGATCCTCGGCGTCATCCGCAGCGACGAGCTCGACCTGATCATCGCCGGCGCCAACGAGCGCGAATCGTTGCTGCGCGGATTCTTCGGATCGGTGGCGCGCGCGCTCGCACGCGATGCCGATGCCTCCGTCCTCCTGATCACCGCCCCACAGAAGCCACCTCGAGCCATTCGACGCATCGCCGTCAATCTCGACTTCGACGACGACGCGCTCGTGCTGCTGCGCCGGAGCCTTCGGCTGGCCGCGCGGCTGGCGTCCTCGGAGATCGACATCGTCCACGTCTCGACGAAGTTTGCCGAGGACATCGCCTATGCCGACGGCGTCGACGCGCGCCAGCTCGAGACGATCGAGGAGAGCGACGTCGAGGGAACGCTGGCGCTGATGCGTGACTACGTCGATGCCGCGGGCATCTCGCTGGTGCCCGTGCGGCCCCAGATGATCACCGGCAATCGCGGCCAGGCGCTCGTCGACTTCGCCCGTCGACAGAACGTCGATCTCATGATCGTCCCGGCGATGCAGCGCGGGCTGATGCTCGAGCGGATCTTTCTGAGCGACCTCGAACGACTCCTCCAGAACATTCCCTGCCATCTGCTTCTGGCGCGACCGCCGGAGGACATGCTCGAGGAGGCCTCGTCGTGAGTCGATTGACGCCACAGGACATCACCCAGCTCCTGCTTGCCCTCGCGCTGATGCTCGGCATGGCGCGTCTGTTCTCGGAGGTCTTCACGCGGCTGCGCCAGCCGGCGATCGTCGGCGAGATCCTCGCGGGCATCGTGCTCGGCCCCAGCCTGCTCGGCGCCATCGCGCCCGAGCTCATGGGCTCGCTGTTTCCGACGACCGGCGCCTCGGCCGTCGCGCTCGATACGATCAACACGCTCGCGGTCGTGCTGCTGCTTCTGGTCGCGGGCATGGAGGTGGACCTGTCGGTGCTGTGGCGACAGGGGCGCGCTGCGCTGATGGTCAGCGTTCTCGGGATGATCATCCCGTTCGGCATCGGCGCGGGCCTCGCGTGGCTCGTGCCGGAGTTCCTCGGCGCGGGCGCCGGGGTCGAGTCGCTCACGTTCGCGCTGTTCTTCGGAATCGCGCTGAGCATCTCGGCGCTGCCGGTGATCGCGAAGATCCTTTTCGACCTGGGGCTCTTCAAGAGCGACATCGGCATGCTGATCATGGCCGCCGCGATGTTCGACGACCTCGTCGGCTGGATGGGCTTCTCGGTCGTGCTCGGCAAGATGAGCGCGGAGTCCGGCTCGGGGCACGAGGGATCGTTCGGCGTCGGCGCGACGATCGTCCTGACGATCCTCATCGCGGCGACGACGCTGACGATCGGTCGCTATCTCGTGCATCGCGTGCTACCGTGGATCCAGGCGCGACTGAGCTGGCCCGGAGGCGTCATCGGCTTCGTGCTGGTGCTCGCGCTCAGCGCGGCGGCGGCGACCGAGGCGATCGGCATCCACGCGATCTTCGGAGGGTTTCTCGCCGGCGTCGCCATCGGCGATTCGGCCCACCTTCGCGAGCAGACGCGCGTGATCCTCCACCAGTTCGTCGCCAATGTCTTCGCGCCGATCTTCTTCGTCTCGATCGGGCTGCGCGTGAACTTCCTCGCGAACTTCGATCTCGTCCTCGTCCTCGTCGTCCTCGCGATCGCCTTCATCGCGAAGCTCGCCGGCTGCTACTCCGGCGCGCGCCTCGGCGGTCTCACGCGCTCCGAGGGCTGGGCGATCGGTTTCGGAATGAACGCGCGCGGGGCGATGGAGATCATCATCGGTCCGCTGA
>Ga0247823_10002979_pt1 | contig 13842 bp, 11 predicted proteins | sample 13C_PalmiticAcid_2_FD_192426 | JGI IMG/M metagenome (GOLD analysis project Ga0247823, IMG submission 192426) | Soil microbial communities from agricultural site in Penn Yan, New York, United States - 13C_PalmiticAcid_Day30 | ecosystem: Environmental > Terrestrial > Soil > Agricultural land...
GCCTTCCACAACGGCTGGATAGACACCGACCAGCTGCGCGCGCTGGCCAGGCCGCTGGCCAAGAACGGCTACGGCCGCTATCTGCTGCAGGTCGCCGAGCACGGGGTGACGCCGTGAAGGTGATCGAAACGCGCCTGCCCGGCTGTGTGGCGATCGATCCCGACGTGTTCGGCGATCCGCGTGGATTTTTCCTGGAAAGCTACAATGCGGAAAAGTACAAGTCGGCCGGACTCGACCTGCACTTCGTCCAGTCCAACGTGTCGCGCTCGGCGCGCGGTGTGCTGCGCGGCCTGCACTACCAGTGGCCGAATCCGCAGGGCAAGCTCGTCAGCGTGGTCGAGGGCGAGGTCTACGACGTCGCCGTCGACATACGCCGCGGCTCGCCGACGTTCGGCCAGTGGGCCGGCGTGATCCTGTCGGCCGAGAACCATCGCCACTTCTGGGTGCCGGAAGGTTTCGCCCACGGCTTCGTCGTGCTGTCGGAGTTCGCGACGTTCACCTACCAGTGCACCAATCTCTACGACGCCAAGGCCGATGCCGGCGTGCGCTGGAACGATGCGGCGATCGGCATCGACTGGCCGGTCAGCGCGCCGCTGCTGTCGGGCAAGGACGAAAAGGCGCCGCTGCTGGCCGACATCGCGCCGGAACGGCTGCCCGTCTACGTCGCGTGAGCCGGCTGCGCCCGTACCCATCGGCGGCGGCCCGCAACGCGGTGCCGCCGCGCGCACGGCCGGCGATGCGCGGTCTTCCCTTTTTTCTCAGCCGGCTGATCGCTCCATGAAGATCCTGCTCCTAGGCGCCAACGGCCAGGTCGGTTTCGAGCTGCAGCGCAGCCTCGCGCCGCTGGGCGAGATCGTCGCGGCCACGCGCAGCGGCACCCTGCCGGGCGCCGTGCCCTGCGAACGTGTCGATTTCTACGACCCGGATGCCTTGCGCGCGCTGTGCGAGCGCGTCGCGCCGCAGCTCGTCGTCAATGCGGCGGCGCATACCGCGGTCGACCGCGCCGAGGACGAGGAAGCGCTGGCGCAGCAGGCCAATGCTGCCGCGCCCGGCGTGCTCGGACATTGGGCCGCGGCCAACGGCGCGGCCGTCGTTCACTATTCCACCGACTATGTGTTCGACGGCAGCGGCCGGCGGCCCTACCGCGAAGACGACGCGACCGCGCCGCTGGGCGCCTACGGCCGCTCCAAGCGCGCCGGCGAGCTGGCGCTGGAGGCCAGCGGCGCGCAGTTCCTGAACTTCCGCACGGCCTGGGTGTATGCGGCGCGCGGCAGTAATTTCCTGCGCACGATGCTGCGCCTGGCGCGCGAGCGCGACCGCCTCGGCGTCGTCGCCGACCAGCGCGGGGCGCCGACGCCGGCGCGGCTGATCGCCCAGACCACGGCCTGCGTGCTCGCGCGCTGGCTCGCGCTGGCGCCGGACGAGCGGCGCGCGACGGCCGGGCATTACCACCTCGTCAGCGCCGGCGAATGCAGCTGGCACGAATTCGCCGGCGAGATCTTCACCCTGGCGCTGGCCGCGGGCCTGATCGAACGCATTCCCGAACTCGCGGCGATCGCCACGGCCGACTACCCGACCAAGGCGCGCCGTCCCGCCTATTCCGTGCTCGACACGCAAAAAATCGCCGCGACGTTCGACCTGCAGCTGCCGTCCTGGCGACAGGGACTGCGCGACGTGATCGGCGAGCTGGCCTGAGGGATGCGCCGCTCCCGCGCGTCTGAGGTCTTCGATCTGGACATTTGCCCATGCTGATACCCGTGATCCTTTCCGGCGGCGCCGGCACCCGGCTCTGGCCGGTCTCGCGCAGCGCCTACCCCAAGCCGTTCATGCGCCTGGCCGACGGCGAGTCGCTGCTGTACAAGACCCTCGACCGCGCGCTGGCCGTGGCCGACGACGGCCACGTGCTGACCGTCACCGGCCGCGACTACTACTTCCTGACGCGCGACGAATACGCCGCGCATCCGCAGGCCAGGCTCGACCGTCTGCCGTTCCTGCTCGAACCGGCCGGTCGCAATACCGCGCCGGCCATCCTGCTCGCGGCGCAGTACGCGGTCAGCCACATTTCGCCGGATGCGGTGCTGCTGGTATTGCCGGCCGATCATCTGATCCGCGAACTCGACCGCTTCGCCGCCGACGTGCAGCGCGCGCGCGCGCTGGCCGAGGACGGCTGGCTCGCGACGTTCGGCATCGTGCCCACGCATGCGGAGACCGGCTTCGGCTACATCCGCGTCGGTGCGGCCATTCCGGGCCGCGACGGCAGCGAGGTCGCCGCGTTCGTCGAGAAGCCCAGGCGCGAAGTCGCCGAAGCCTATCTGGCCGCCGGCGATCACCTGTGGAATTCCGGCATGTTCTGCTTCCGCGCCGACGCCCTGCTGGCTGCCGCGGCGCAGACCTGCCCCGACGTGCTGGCCGCCGCGCAGGCCTGCCAGGACAGCGCGAGCGGCCTCGACAGCCCGATCGAATACGCGCGCGAGGCGTTCCTGGCCCAGCCCGACATCTCGATCGACTACGCCGTCATGGAGCATGCGCCGCGCCGCGCCGTCGTGCCCGCCGCGTTCGACTGGAGCGACATCGGCTCGTGGAAGGCGGTCAGCGAGCTCGAGACCGAAACCGACGCGCAGGGCAACCGCGTGCGCGGCCAGGCCATCCTCGTCGAGAGCACGAACTGCTACATCCAGAGCGACAAGCGCATGGTCGCTGCGGTCGGCGTGCGCGATCTCGTCATCGTCGACACCGACGACGCCGTGCTCGTCGCCGACAAGGACCGCGCCCAGCAGGTCAAGCTCGTCGTCGACCGGCTGCGCGCGGACAAGCACGATGCGGCCGCGTTCCACCAGACCGTGCACCGGCCCTGGGGCAGCTACACCGTCCTGGAAGACGCCGACGACTGCAAGGTCAAGCGCCTCGTGGTCAAGCCCGGCCACGTGCTGAGCCTGCAGAAGCACCATCGGCGCAGCGAGCACTGGACCGTCGTCACCGGCACGGCCAAGGTCCGCGTCGGCGACAACGAATTCCTGCTCAACGCGAACCAATCGACCTACATACCGATCGATACCCTGCACCGTCTGGAGAACCCGACCGACGAGGACATCCATCTGATCGAAGTGCAGTGCGGCGACTATTTCGGCGAGGACGACATCGTCCGGCTCGAAGACCGCTACGGACGTGCGGCGCAGCGCTGAACCCGGCGCTGATCACGTCCTGCGGCGTTTTACGATGAAGTATCGGCGGCGCGCACCGCGTGCGCGGCCGTTGCAGTAGCGGCAGTACGGGTCCGCACGGGATCCATGCTGCCGGCATCGTGCGTGCAGCGTCGGTCATGGGGGCCGCCGCGTGGTTCTTCTTGGAGGGAGTCATTCATGTCGATCCGTCGTCTGGTCCTGAGTCTGGCCGCGCTCCTGGGCGCCGCCGGTGCGCAGGCCGAGGTGCCGCTGGCCGATTTCGCGCGTCATATCCAGTAGTCCAGCGTCAAGATTTCGCCGGACGGCGAGTACATCGCCGCCGACGCCGTCGTCGACAACCGCCGCTCGCTGGCGATCCTGCGCCTGAGCGACATGAAGGCGTCGCGGATCATTCCGCGCGTCGACGAGATCGTTTCGTTCCGCTGGGTCGGCAAGCAGCGCCTGATGTATACCGTCGGCGAGCCCGTCGGTGGGCTCGAGAGGCCCGATCCCAGCGGCGAGCTGTACTTCGTCGATGCCGACGGCGGCCGCAACGAGATCCTGTTCGGCTACCGCGCCGGCAAGGACAGCGTCGGCACGCACATCAAGTCGGTCAAACCCGAGCGCGCGAGCGCCTATCTGATCGACGATCTGCGCGACGACGACGACAACATCCTGATCTCCGTCGATGAATGGAAGAGCACGGCCGAGCCCACGCCGCCGGTCGTCTACAAGTTCGACGTCAACGACGGTTCGAAGAAGCAGCTGTTCGTCTCGCCGCTGCGTGCACCCGACGGATTTCTCGCCGACCATGCCGGCAACGTCACGTTCGCCTACGGCTCCGACGTCGACAACCGCTGGCAGGTGCTGTACCGCGGCAAGGGCGACAGCGAATGGACCAGCGTGCTCGACGGCCCGAACACCGCCGGCCGTCCGCGTCCGCTCGCCTACGACGCCGATAACAAGACCGTCTACTGGTCCTGTCAGCCCGACGGCAAGATCGGCGGTCTGTGCACCTGGAGCGCCGAGGATCGCAAGCTCGCGCCGGTCTGGACGGCCAAGGACGTCGAGATGGACAGGATCCTGAAGGACTTCGACGACACCACCGTCGTCGGCGTGCTCGCCTATCCGGGCCGCTCCGCGATCGGCGTGGTCAACAAGAAGACGCCGATGATCGAGGCGCTGACCGCGCTGATGCAGCAATTCCCGGGCGAGACCGTTTCGGTCACTTCGGCCAGCCACGACGGCAAGCGCGCGATCGTGTCGGTCGACAGCGACGTCAATCCGGGCGAGTTCTATCTGTTCGATCGCAACACCAAGAAGCTGTCGCCGGTGCTGCGCCGCGCCGACAAGATCAATCCGGACCAGATGGCGTCGATGGAACCGGTCAAGCTCAAGGCGCGCGACGGCCTGGATCTCAACGGCTACCTGACGCGGCCGCTGGGCCAGGAACAGGGCAAGAACCTGCCGCTGGTCGTCTACATCCACGGCGGCCCGTTCGACGTCCGCGACTACTGGGGCTACGACCCCGACGCACAGGTGCTCGCGAGCCGCGGCTATGCCGTGCTGCAGGTCAATTTCCGCGGCTCCGGCGGCTACGGCGCGGGGTTCGAAGTCGCCGGCTACAAGCAGTGGGGCGGCGCGATGCAGGACGACGTGACCGACGCGACGAAGTGGGCCATCGAGCAGGGTATCGCCGATCCCAAGCGCATCTGCATCTACGGCGCGAGCTACGGCGGTTATGCCGCGCTGATGGGCGCCGTGCGCGAGCCGGACCTGTACCGCTGCGCGATCGGCAGCGTCGGCGTCTACGATCTGCGCCTGCGCTATACGCGCGGCAGCGCGCAGAACTCGAAATTCGGCATGAACTACATGCGCAAGACCATGGGCGACGATCCGGCTGCGCTGGCCGCGGCCTCGCCGATCACCCAGCTCGACAAGATCAAGGCGAAGCTCATGCTGATCGTCGGCGGCCAGGACAAGATCGTGCCGCCGGTACATGGCGAGAGCGTGCACAACGCGCTGGAGCAGCGTGGCGTCAAGCACGAATGGCTGTATCAGCGTACCGAGGCGCACGGCTTCTACGACGAGAAGAACGTCGAAGACATGTACGTGCGCATGCTGGCCTTCCTCGACGCGAACATCGGCGCAAAGACGGCGCCGGCTTCGCCCTGAGATCCGGCCGGGCGCCGGCGGATCGCCGGCCCCCGGCCGACATCGGTGATCGCATGAAGCGCGGCGTGGCCTTCATCGCATGGCAGATTGCCGCCGGTCTTCTTTCGACGGCGGCCGTCGCCGCCGGCACCGCCGCCGAACCCCTGCCGTACGCGGCGTTCGCCCAGCCGCTGCGCTACGAACGCGTCGCGCTGTCGCCTGACGGCGACTACCTTGCAACCGACACGATCGTCGACGGCCGCCGCAGCCTGCTGCTGATGCGGCTGTCGGACCGGCGTCAGGTCGAGATCGCGCCGCGCGGCCGCGACGAAGTGCTGTCCTTCGACTGGGTCAATGCACGGCGCCTGCTGTACACGGTCGGCAGCAAGCCTTCCGGCGTCGACCGGCCGGTGCCGACCGGCGAGCTGTATTTCGTCAACGCCGACGGCAGCGATCAGGCGCTGCTGTTCGGCGCACGCGCCGGCAGTCCGGCCGGCGGCACGCACATCAAGAAACTGCGTCCCGAGCGCGCGACGGCGACCCTGATCGACACCTTGCCGGACGACGCGCGCAACATCCTGATCTGGACCCGGCGCACGCGCGCCGACGGCGAGGCCGTGGTCTGGCGCATGGACGTCGTCGACGGCGCACGCCGGCAATTGTTCGTTTCGCCGCTGCGCGAACCGGCCGGCTTTCTCGCCGATGCGGCCGGCGTCGTGCGCTTCGCCTACGGCAGCAATGCCGACAATATCTACAAAGTGCTCTATCGCGCCGCTGAAGGCGGCCGGTGGGAGCTCGTGTTCGACGGCAGCCGTAGCGGCGGCCGCGCCGAGCCGCTGCGCTTCGCCGCCGACGGCAAGAGCGTCTGGTGGAGCTGCGAACCGGCCGGCAAGGCCGGCGGCATCTGCCGCTGGAATCCCGGCGATCGCCGCTTCGATCCGCTCTGGAGCAGCCGCGACGTCGTCGCCGACGGCCTGCTGGTGGATTTCGACGGCCACAGGCTTGCCGGCGTACTGGCCGAGCCGGACCGGCCCGCACTCGCCGTCGTCGATCGCGAGGCTGCCGCCGTCGCCGTGCTGCGCGAGCTCGCGCCGCGCTTTCCGGGCCAGGTCGTCGACATCGCCTCGGCCTCGGCCGAGGCCGCCGCGTCGTCGTCGGCGTGCGCAGCGACGTGAATCCCGGCGAGTGGCATCTGCTGGATCGCGACAGCGGCAAACGGGATCTGCTGTTCCGCCGCGCCGAAGGTCTGGATCCCGCCCGGCTCGCGACGATGGAGCCGCTGCGCATCAATACGCGCGACGCGGTGACCCTGCACGGCTATCTGACCAGCCCGCCGGGGCAGGAACAGGCCAGGCAATTGCCGGCCGTCGTGCTCGTGCATGGCGGGCCGCATTTCGTGCGCGACCGCTGGCAATACGAGCCCACCGTGCAGGCGCTGGCCAGCCGCGGCTATGCGGTGTTGCAGGTCAATTTCCGCGGCTCGGCCGGCTACGGCGCGGCGTTCGAAGTCGCCGGCTATGGCGAGTGGGGCGGCAAGATGCAGGACGACCTCACCGACGCGACGCGCTGGCTCATCGGGCGCGGCATCGCCGATCCGCGCCGGATCTGCATCGCCGGCACGAGCTACGGTGCCTATGCGGCGCTGATGGCGGCGGTGCGCGAGGCCGACCTGTATCGCTGCGCGATCGGCAACAGCGGTGTCTACGATCTGCGCGAGCTGTACCGGCGCGGGCCGCTGAGCGAAAGTGAATTCGGACGCAATTTCCTCAAGCGTGTGATCGGCACCGACGTGGCCGAACTCGCGCGCCGCTCGCCGGCGACGCAGCTCGCGCGGATCAAGGCCCGGCTCATGCTCGTCGCCGGCGGCCGGGACGAAACCGTGCCGCCGGCCAACAGTCTCGATCTGCACGCGGCGCTGCAGCGCGACGGCGTCGCGCATGAATGGTTGTTCGTGTCCGGCGAAGGCCACGGTTTCTATGCGCCGGACAACCGCGCCGAGCTCTATCGGCGCATGGTGCAGTTTCTCGACGAGTCCACGGCGTTGCCGGCGCCGTGATGCGCGGTCCCTGACGCCGCGCGGATCAGACGCCGCGCACGCCCCGCGTCACCGATCGCCGGCCGGCGTTAGTTGCAGCAGTCTGCCGGCCGAACCGTCCTCGAGCAGCCAGATGCTGCCGTCCGGACCCTGTTCGACCTCGCGTATGCGCTGGCCCAGGTCGTAGCGCGCCGCCTCGCGCGCCTTGACGCCGTCGAACGCGACGCGCACCAGCGCCTTGCTCGACAGGCCCGCGATCAGGCCGTTGCCGTTCCAGTCGGCGAAGCGCTTGCCGGAGTAGATGATGAAACCGGCCGGCGAGATCACCGGCGTCCAGCTGATCGCCGGCGCATGGAATTCGGGCCGCGTCCCGTGATCGGGAATGTCGCGGCCGTCGTAGTGATCGCCGTTGGAGACGATGGGGTAGCCGTAGTTGTCGCCGCGCACGACGAGGTTCAGTTCGTCGCCGCCCTTGGGCCCCATCTCGATCTACCAGAGCTTGCCTTCGCGATCGAACGCGAGGCCCAGCGGATTGCGGTGGCCCAGGGTCCAGACCTGCGCGGCGACGCCGCCTTGCGCCGCGAACGGATTGTCCTTCGGCAGCGAACCGTCGTCGTTGATCCGCACGATCTTGCCGAGATTGCTCTGCAGGTCCTGCGCCGGATCGAAATGCTGGCGCTCGCCCGAGCTCACGAACAGATGGCCGTCGGGCGCGAAGGCGAGGCGATGGCCGTAGTGGCCGCGGCCGTCGAGCTTGGGCACCTGGCGCCAGATCACGGTGACATCCTCGAGCGCGCCGCCGCCCTTGTCGTCGAGGGTGAGCCGCGCGCGCGCGACCGCGGCGCCGCGCTCGTCGCCGTCGCCGGCTTCGGCGTAGCTCAGATAGACCCAGCGGTTGTCGGCGAATTTCGGATGCAGCACCACGTCGCCGAGCCCGCCCTGGCCGCCGTAGTCGACCTTGGGCGCGCCGCTGATCTCGCCGCTCTTGCCGTCCTGCGAGACCAGGCGCAGGCGGCCTTTCTTCTCGGTCACGAGCAGACGGCCGTCGGGCAGGAAGGTCATGGCCCAGGGCTCGTTGAACGTGGCGGCCGCGCGCGTCTGAAACGGCAGTTTCGCGGCGCCCTCGGCCGCGGCGGCGGCGCCGGCCGTGGCCAGCAGCAGGCTCAGCATCGTGGCGGGAACGGACGGACGACTCATGCGGACGATTCCGGCAATGCGCGCGGCGCGGGAACGGACGGTATGCCTCAGACGGTGCAAAGAAAACGTCAGCGGGCCGCCGGCGGCGCTCGTTCACGGCGCAGGTACTGGCGTGCGAACGCGCGCGACGCCGAAGCCGTGACGTGGTGCGTGTCCCAGTACAGCGCCTCGCCGGCGCGTACGCCGGGACAGAACTGTGCATCGCAGAAGAAACCGCCGGTGTCGACGACGTCGACGTTCGGATAGCGGGCGGCCAGCGCGTGCAGCTGCGCCAGCAGCGGCGCTGCCATGCGGTCGAACTCCGCGCGCGGCAGGCGGCAGGCATCGAGATCGCCGCTGCGGATGCAGCGGCCGACCGATTCCGGCAGGTGTGGCGACGGGCCGAACAGCAGCACGCGCGCGACACGGCCGCTGAGCGCATCGAGGGTCGGGCTCAGCTTGGCGATTTTCGCGTCATCGCCGGCGTCCAGGCGCATGACGAGGATCAGCGTCTGCAATCCAGGCAGCTGCTGCGCGACGGCGGCATTGAAGTCGCGGCATTTCTCGGCAGCCGGCGTCGTCGGTGTGGCGAGATCGCCGAGCAGCGGAGGGCAGGCATCGCGGGTGTAGGCAATGGCCGAGGCGCCCGTTTCCGCGGCGAGCTGCCAGGCCAGCGGCTTCCAGCTCATGGCCATGGAATCGCCCCAGATCGCGATCGTCGGCCGGCGTGCGGAATCCGAGGCGCAGTCCGCACGGGGAAAGTCCGTGCTGCCGACCTGGTAGTGGCAGCGCCGCCAGTCCGGCGGCAGATCGGCTTCGACGTAGCTGGCCCATTGTTCGCGAGGATCGCTCGCAGGGGTCGGCTGGCGCAGCAGCACGACCAGCGCCGCGCCGGCGAGGACGGTCGAGACGGCCATGCCGGCCGCCAGCAGCCGGCGGGTCGGCGCCCGGTGGCGCAGCGGCTGCTCCACATAGCGGTAGCTCAACCAGGCGAGCGGAATCGCCGCAGCACTGAGCAGCAGGCGCGTGGACGTGCTCTGCGCACCCAGCGTCGTCGCGCCGTAGAACGCCAGCAGCGGCCAATGCCACAGATACAGCGAATAGGAGATCCGCCCCAGGCCGACCAGTGGTGTCAGGCGCAGGCACGCAAGCACGCCGCCGTTGCTGCCGGCATGCACCGCGCGCAGCAGCAGCGCCGTGCCGGCGACGGCAGGCATCGCGCCCATTCCCGGGAAATGGACCAGCGGCACGCAGGCGCCCGCCAGTACCAGCACCAGGCCCAGCGCCGTCGTGCCGGCTGCCGGCTGGCGTGTCGGCCGGCTCGCGGCGACCAGGCCGCCGGCGGCGAGCTCCCAGAAACGCGCCGGCATCTGGAAGAACGCGGCCTGCGCATTCCACTGCAGCAGCAGTTCGCAGAGCAGCAGCGACGCGGCCGCCAGCGCCGCCAGCGCCAGCGTCGGCGAACGTCCGCGGCGCAGCAGCAGTATCAGCAGGGCCGGCCAGACCAGATAAAACTGTTCCTCGACCGCGAGCGACCACAGGTGCAGCAGCGGCTGCTCATCGGCACTCGCATCCCAGTAGCCGCCGGTCGCGAACTGGAAGTACACGTTGCCGGCGAACAGCGCCGAGGCGATCGCCGAATGCGCCACCGCACGCAGCGGCGCAGGCCCGAGCAGCTGGTCGGCCAGCAGCAGGGTGACTGCAATGACGAACAGTGCCGCCGGAAAGATGCGGCGTACGCGCCGTGCGTAGAACGCGACGAGGTCGATGCTTCCGTGCGCCTGCGATTCGCGCAACAGCAACAGTGTGATCAGATAGCCCGAGATGACGAAGAAGACATCGACGCCGACGAAGCCCGAGCGCGGCATCGCGGCGGCGTGGTACAGCACGACGAGTCCGACGGCGATCGCGCGCAGGCCGTCGATTTCGGGACGGTAGGCGAGGCCGCCGTCCGCTGCGCCGCGGCTCAACGGCAGGCTCCGGTCGCAGTCCTGCAGCGGGCAGCGGGAACGGCAGCAATCGTGAGGGATCGGGCGGACACCGGATCGGGACGGCCAAAGACGGGCAGGCATGGTAGCGCAGGCCGCTGCGGCGGACGGCGCCGGTTTGCCATGCATCTGCAGCCGATCTGCAATCAAAGTCTCACAGGCGCTGGGTAGCTTGGGGCTTTTCCCACGCGCGGAAGGAATCCGGCGTATGCCCCATGCATCTGCGATCGTCGTCGGCGCCGGCATGCTCGGCCTTGCGCTCGCGCGCGCACTGGCCCTGCGCGGCCGCCGCGTCGTCGTGTTCGAGCGTCACGAGCGCGCGGTCGGCGCCTCGCTACGCAATGCCGGCGCGGTCACGCCGCTGGCCCTGGCCGATGCGCGCGAGCGCGAGCAGGCGCGGCGTTCGCGCGCGGTCTGGCGCGAGTTCTGCGACGCCGCCGACGTCTGGCACGATCCCTGCGGCAGCCTCGTGCCGGCCTACGACGCCGACGAATGGGCCTTGCTGCAGGAGCAGGCCGCCGCCGACGACGACGGCGAACTGCTCGACGCCGCGGCCGCGCGCCGGCGCTGCACCTGGATAGGCGCGCGCGGCCTGCGCGGCGCCTGGTTTTCCGCCGACGACCTGCTGGTCGATCCGCGCGTCGCGCTGCGCCGTCTGCCGGACTGGCTGGCCGGGCGTCACGAGATCGAATTCCGCTGGAAGCACGTCGTCACGCGCATCGACTATCCCTACGTCTGGAGCGGCGGCCGCCGCCATGCGGCCGAGCAGATCTGGCTGGCCGGCGGCGCGGATACGGCCACGCTGCTGCCGGATCTGCCGCAGACGGCGCAGCCGGCCAGCCGGCCGCGATTGCTGCTGCGCCTGTCCGCGCAGAACGACGGCTTCCGCCTCGGCAGTCTCGTCAGCAATGTCGCGGCGCTGGCCCAGGGCGCTGCGGCCGCGCGGCCGTCGGCGGCGCGGCTGCGCGAACGCGCGGTCGCCGACGGCGGCGTGCCGGATCTGCGTCTGCTGCAGAGCGGCAGCGGCGAACTGCTCGTCGACGCGGCGTTCGCCGCGGACCGCGACGATGCGGCGACCGCGCAGCGCCGCGCGCTGGAAACCGTGCGCCGGCTCGTCGAACTGCCGGACTGCCGCATCCAGCAGGCCTGGACCCTGCCGAGCCTGGCCGGCGCCGATGCGGGCGCGGCCATCGACGTGCTGCCCGGCGTCACCGCAGTCGCTGCGCCGGGTCCGGCCGGTCTCGGTCTGACCACGGCGTTCGCGTTCGCCGAAGACGTGGTGGCCGGCGCGGCGCGCGCGCGGCCGGCCGATGCGGAGCTCAGCGCACGCCGTGCATGAGGCGCCGCAGCAGCGGCGCCAGCGCGAAGGCGACGAGGCCGCAGACGAGGCCGATCAGCAGCATGACGCCGAACAGATGCGCGTACTTCGCGCCGGCATCGGCGAAGGCAAGGGTCGTACCCTCGGGAATCTCGATCGAGGCGAGCTTGCCGAACTGCGCCGCCAGGGTCTCGGAGAACGCCGTCGCGAGGAACCAGGTGCCCATCATCAGGCTGACGACGCGCGGCACCGACAGCTGGCTCACGGCCGACAGGCCGACCGGAGAAAGGCACATTTCCCCAAGTTCCAGAATGAAATACGCGGCAACCAGCCACCAGACGCTGGCCTGCTGGCCGGTCGCGCCGGCCTGTTCGGCGGCCCACAGCAGCGGCACGAACGAAAGGCCCGCCAGCACCAGGCCGAGCGCCGACTTCACCGGTTTGGACGGATCCAGACCGCGCCGGTCGAGCCAGCCCCAGAGACCGCTGAACAGCGGCGCGAGCAGCACGAGGAACATCGCGCCGAGATAGGTCAGCGAACCGGCGGTCTGCGGCAGCACGACCGAATCGCGCACGAGCAGGACCAGCGCGACCACGACGACGCTGCCGAACAGCAGGCGCGGACCGCTCGATGCCGGATTGCGGTCCGACAGCCGCGCGGCGACGACGAACGCGCCCGGCGCGAGCACGAGCACGGCGATGGACCACGGCGTCGTGCGCAGGAACAGGCCGAGGTTGGTCAGCCAGTCGCCGGTCCAGTGCAGTTCCGGTGTCGGCAGCACGAGTGCGGGCAACACGTCCTTGGTCAGCAGGCGGTCGGTGAACGTGACCCAGGAGCCGTAGGTCTGCTCGTAAAGGGTGAAGAACACCAGACACATCGCGATCATCGCCATCAGCGCGATCATCTGGTGACGCTGCACGCGGTCGCACTGCGTGGTGATGAACCAGACGAACCAGCCGAGCACGGCCAGCATCATCAGGATCATCAGCGCGAGCGCCGGCGTGATCTCGCCGCCGAGCTTGAACGCACCGTTGGCCACGGCCCACATGAGGCCGGCCACCGGCAGCAGGCCGACGATCGCCGCCGCATAGATCAGCCCTTCGCGCGGCAGGCCAATGATGCGTTCGCGCAGCCGCGCCGGATCCGGTGCTTCGGCATGTCCGCGCAGGTATTTCTGGCCCCAGAGGAATTGCAGCAGGCCCAGCAGCATGCCCGCGCCGGCGACGCCGAAGCCGTAGGCCCAGCCGAGCGTCTGGCCGAGATAGCCGCAGATGATGGACGCGAGCAGCGAGCCGAGATTGATGCCGGCGTAGAACAGCGCGAAGCCCGAATCGCGGCGCGGATCGTCGGGCGCGTACAGCTTGCCGACGATGGTCGAGATGTTGGGTTTGAGAAAGCCCACGCCCATGATGATCAGCGCGAGCGAGAAATAGAACGCGAGCAGCGCGCCGGCGTCGCGCTGCACCACGCCGTCGACGATGCGCGCCTCGTGCCCTTCGATGGCCATGCCCGCGTGACCGAGCACCAGCAACAGTCCGCCGAACAGCACCGCCTTGCGCATGCCCAGCCAGCGGTCGGCGAGCAGCCCGCCGATGACCGGCAGGCAGTAGACCAGGCCGCCGTAGGCGCCGATCACGTCGTAGCCGACGTCGTCGCCGAACTTGTGGTGCTGCAGCAGATAGAGCAGCAGCAGCGCCTTCATGCCGTAGAACGAAAAGCGCTCCCACATCTCGGTGAAGAAGCAGACATAGACGCCTTTGGGATGGCCGAGAAAATTGTCCGTCGCATCGAACGGCGCAGCGGCTGAGGTGGCGGCGGACATGGAAATTCCGGCAGGGACGACAGCCGCGCAGTATAGCGGCGTGCCGGCGCCGCGCCGGTGGCCGGGCCGGGCCGGGCGGTTCACGGCGCTCGTCGGGTCAGCCGGACCGGTGCGCCCCGGTTGCGCTGCCTGTCGTACCGCGCACCTCGACCTGGCGGCGCCCGGAGCCGATGACAGCGGCGGCTTGA
>Ga0247823_10002980_pt1 | contig 13840 bp, 15 predicted proteins | sample 13C_PalmiticAcid_2_FD_192426 | JGI IMG/M metagenome (GOLD analysis project Ga0247823, IMG submission 192426) | Soil microbial communities from agricultural site in Penn Yan, New York, United States - 13C_PalmiticAcid_Day30 | ecosystem: Environmental > Terrestrial > Soil > Agricultural land...
GTCGTAGGGCACGCCGGCTTCGGCGAGCAGCACGTTCATGTGGCCGGGCATGCGGCCGGCGACCGGGTGGATGGCGAACTTCACCTTCACCCCGCGATCCATCAGCTTCTGGGTCAGTTCCCAGATCTTGTGCTGCGCCTGCGCCACGGCCAGGCCATAGCCGGGCACGATCACCACACGCTCGGCGTAGGCCATCATCGCGGCCACGTCGGCGGCCTCGATGGGTTTCATCGAACCGCCGATCTCCTGCATCGCCGCGCTGCCGCCGCCGAAGTTGGAGAACAGCACATTGGTGATCTTGCGGTTCATCGCCTTGGCCATCAGCCGCGTCAGCAGCATGCCGGCCGCGCCGACCATGGTGCCGGCGATGATCAGCGCCTCGTTGCCCAGCACGTAGCCTTCGAACGCGACCGCCAGGCCGGTGAACGCGTTGTACAGCGAGATCACCACCGGCATGTCGGCGCCGCCGATGGGCAGCGTCATCAGCACGCCCAACGCGAGCGAGAGGACGAAGAACGCGATGATCCACGGCATCGCCAGCGTGGTGAGCGCCATCACGCCACACACCACCGCCGCCAATCCGACCAGCGCGTTGAACCACTGCTGGCCCGGGAAGGTGTAGCGCTTGTCCATCCGCCCATCGAGCTTGGCCCAAGCGATCACCGAGCCGGTCAGCGACACTGCGCCGATCAGCGCGCCGATGACGGCCAGCGACAGCGTGAAGGTCGACGGTGCCGGTTCGCCGGAGGAATAGCGCACCAGTTCCACCGCGCCGATCGCCGCCGCGGAACCGCCGCCCATGCCGTTGAACAGCGCGACCATCTGCGGCATGTCGGTAATGGCGACCTTCTTGCCCCACACCCAGTTCAAGCCCACGCCGATCACGATGGCCGCGATCATCAGGCCGATGTTGTGCAGCCCCGGCAGGAAGAACGTGGCAATGGTGGCGATCAGCATGCCCACGCCGGCCCACTGGATGCCGCTGCGCGCGGTCTTGGGGCTGGCCATACGCTGCAGGCCCAGCAGGAACAGCGTGGCGGCCACGAAGTAACTCAGTTTCACCAGCGTCAACGCACTCATCATGCCCGGCTCCCCTCCGAAGACGACGCGACCTGCTTGTCCACCCGATGGTGCTCACGCATCTCGATGGCGGTCTTCAGCAGCCCCACCATGCCCAGGCCGAATGCGACCAGGCCCAGCGACAACTGGTTCACCACCGTCGTGTCGGCCAGGTACGCGCCGACCAGCCCGGCCACCATCGAGGCCAGCGTGTAGAAGGACAGCAAGACCAGCATCCAGCGTCCCTTGCGCGGGTCCTGCCAGACGCGTCGTGACAGGTCATTCTGGGTTCGGGTCGGGTCCTGCAGCGAGGACAGGCCGATGCCGATGCCGGCGTAGAGCAGCACGTAGTTGAAGTCGTCGTAGACCGTCGTCCCGCTGTCGGTGCCGGCCATCGCGAGCGACCAACCCGCTCTGGCCGCGTACCCAAGCGCCACCAGCAGCGCCGGGTACTGCAGGTAGCTCAACCACTGGAAGATGTCGCGCGCGGTGGCGCGCGCAGGCGCGGGGGTGATGGGCATGCTGCTCACTTGCCACCCGCGGGCTTGCTGCTCTTGAACATCTCCAGCATGCGCTCGGTGACCACGTAGCCGCCGGCGGCGTTGCCCGCCCCCAGCAGCACGGCGATGAAGCCGATGGCTTTCTCCAACGTAGTGTCGGCGTGGCCCAGCACGACCATCGCGCCGATCAGGACGATGCCATGGATGAAGTTGGAGCCGGACATCAGCGGCGTGTGCAGGATCACCGGCACGCGCGAAATGATCACGTGCCCGGCGATGGCCGCCAGCATGAAGATGTACAGCGCCACGAACCCGTCGCTCATCCGCTCACCCATCCTGTCCACGTTGTCGGCGCCACCGCGCTCGGCGGGGGCGTGTTCCGCATCATAACCGTACCTGAACCCGCCGAGACCCCGCCGGCGGTGTGTCAACCGCCATCCGCCTGGCGCGTTCCACCCTGCGCCCCCCGCGGAGAACGGACCATGCCGTGCCCACCTGACCTGTCCCCGCTGATGGCCGGCTGCGCCTTGCAGCCGGCCCATCGCAGCTGATTCACGGCACCGGTCGCTAAGCTATGTTGGTGAGTGCCACCCCGAACCCGCTGCCGGACACGCTTGTCTCGCCCGCCCCGGCGGCGACGCTGGAGCTGTTCCTGGCCGAGATCGGGCCGCGCGCGTTCCGCTTCGCCGAAGCCGGGCTGCGCCATCGCGACGACGCCCTGGACGTGGTCCAGGACGCGATGATGAAGATGCTCGTCTACAAGGACCGGCCGGCATCGGAGTGGACGCCGCTGTTCTGGAGCATCCTGCGCCGGCGGATCGTCGACCTGCAGCGGCGCGCCGGTTTCCGCCTGCGCTGGCTGCTGCCCACCGGCGACCGCGGCGAGGAAAGCCCGGTGGACTGGGCGCCCGATCTGGGCGCCGGACCGTCGCAGGCGCACGACCAGCGCGAGGCGTACGCGCGCCTGGTGCAGGCGCTGCGCGCCTTGCCGGCACGCCAGCGCGAAGCGTTCACGCTGCGCGTGCTGGAAGAACTGGACGTGGCGGACACCGCCCGCGTCATGGGCTGCTCGGAGGGATCGGTGAAGACCCACCTGTCCCGCGCGCGCGAGGCCCTGCAAAAGCAACTGGAGGAATTCCGATGAACCCCGTCCATCCCCACGATGACACCGGCTTCGACGCGCAGGCCCGCGGGCTTCACCGCGCCTCGCTCGCGCAGATGTCCCCACAGACCCTGATGCGCCTGCGCACTGCGCGCCATGAGGCCCAGCGTGCCGCGCCCGCTGAAGGGACGCGCTCGTGGCGCTGGCTGACGGCCACGGCGTTCAGCGCGGTGCTCGCGGTGGGCATCGGACTGCAGTTCCTGCCGCGCACATCGATCGCGCCGGCGCCCAGCGGCGCGACACCCGTCGCCGTGGCCGACGGCGAGGCCGCGCTCGACGAGGCCTCCGCCGGCACGCTGGACGAAGATCCCGACCTGTACCTGTGGCTCGCCTCCGCGGATGCGCAGCCTCTTGCGATGGAGTGACCCGATGACATTCCGTACCGCCCGCCTGTTCGCCCTCGGCCTGCTGCTCGCCTCCGTCCAGGCGTTCGCGCAGTCGGCGCCGCCCGCGCCGCTTCCCGCCTGGGAACAGCTGACGCCGCAGCAGCGCGAAGCGCTGATCGCCCCGTTGCGCGACCGCTGGAACCGCGAACCCGACGAGCGCCCGCGCATGCTGGAGCGCGCGCAGCGCTGGCAGTCCATGTCGCCCGAACAGCGCGCGCAGGCGCGCCACGGCATGAAGCGCTTCGAAGGCATGAATCCCGAGCAGCGCCGGCAGGCCCGCGCACTCTACGGCCGGATGAAGGAGCTCACGCCGGAACAGCGCACCGCGTTGCGCGACGAGTGGAAGAAGATGACGCCCGAGCAGCGCGATGCCTGGATGAAAGAGAACGCGCCGCGGCGCCGGCCGCAGCGCGAGGAGCGCTGATCTCGTTTTCTTGCGGCGTCAGGCCGCCTGCGCGGGTGCGTCGGGCCGTTCCGGCCAGACAGTCTTGGCCAGCAGTTCGTCGTTCCAGTCGAACTGCAGCGCGCCGTCCTTGATGAACAAGGACACGAAGTTGAACACGTTGCGCGCATACATCTCGCTGGCGTGCACCGCGCCCAAGCTGGCCAGGTTCAACGGCCCGGCGATCGTGACGCCCTGCTGTTCGTAGGTATCCCCTGGCCGGGTGAGCTCGCAGTTGCCGCCGGTCTCTGCCGCCAGGTCCACGATGACGCTGCCGGGCTTCATGCCCGCGACCATCGCCGCGCTGATGATCTTCGGCGCAGGACGCCCCGGCACCGCCGCCGTGCAGACGACGACGTCAATGCCCTTGAGGTGGTCGGCCAGGCGCTGCTGCTGCAGCGCGCGTTCTTCCTCGGTGAGCTGGCGCGCATAACCGCCCTCGCCCGCGGCGCTCACGCCCAGGTCGAGGAACTTGCCGCCGAGCGATTCGATCTGCTCCCGCGTCTCGGGTCGCACATCGAACCCTTCCACCTGCGCCCCCAGGCGCTTGGCGGTCGCGACACCCTGCAGGCCGGCCACGCCCGCACCGACGATCAACACCTTCGACGGACGGATCGTACCGGCCGCCGTGGTCAACATCGGGAAGAACCGCGGCGCCAGCTGCGCGGCGATCAGCACGGCCTTGTAACCGGCCATGCCTGCCTGCGAACTCAGCACATCCATCGACTGCGCGCGGGTGGTGCGCGGCAGTCGTTCGAGCGGGAAATTCTGCAGGCCGCGTGCCTGCAACGCATCGGCACGCGCGGGATCGGCGGTGGGCTGGAGTACGCCGACCAGGCTGGCACCCGGCTTGAAGCCGGCGATCGCATCGGCGGAAGGCGCCTGCACGCACAGCACCACGTCGGCCTGGGGCCGGCCTTCACCGCCATCCAGCGCGGCACCGGCATCGGCATACGCCTGGTCGACGAAGCCGGCACCGGTCCCCGCGTCGCGCTCGACGACGACCTGCGCACCGGCCGCGATCAGCTTCTTCACCGTCTCCGGCGTGGCGGCCACGCGGCGCTCACCGGCCGCGGACTCCTTCAGTACCCGCACTTCGACCGCCATGCGCCCCTCGTCGTTAGGCCATCCGTACGACGATGCTAGCAGAGCGCGGCCGAGCCGCGCAGGCTCAGGTCAACGGGGTCGGCGGGACCGGTTCCAGGCGTTCGATCACGCCCTGCATGGCGCTGTCGAACGCATCCTCGCTCTGGTGCGTGCGCAGGCGGCCCAGGCGGACCATCGCGGCCAGCTCTTCCGGCGAGGCGACGCAGAAGCGCACGCCGCGGCGGTTGACGAACAGCAGGCGCGAGGAGATCGGGCTGACCCACGACAGTTTGCCCGGCTGCACCTTGTTGTCCTTGTCGATGAAGTCCAACCAGGTGCCGATCGCCAACCCACGGAAGTGGTCGGCATCGCTGTGGTCGAAGTCGAGCGTATCGGCGCCCGCGACCAGCTGGATCGGTGTGGTCTCCTCGTCGACGGCCGGCTTGGGCAGTACCACCTGCGGCAGCTCGGGCAACGCCCTTTCCAGGTCCGGACGGGCGGCGGCGACGGCCTGCAGCGTGTCGTGCAGCGCGTCCACCGCGCCACCGGCAGCATCCAGGTTCATGCCGACGCTGGAGAACACCTTCAACAGCCCCGGGCGCCAGGCCTGCAGCCACGGCTTGCCAATGACATGGCGCTGCGCTTCGGTCAGTTCCTCGAGCACACCGTCGGCCAGCGCCAGCGATTCGCGCAGACCATCGCCTTCCTCGCCCTCGCGCAGCACGGTCATGGTGACGTGGTGGGCCCAGGGCTGGCGCAGGAAATCCTCGATCGCCTGCGGCACGGTGCGGTCGGCCAGGCGGTCGTCCAGTTCGCTGTTCATCCGCGCACGCGCGGCTTCCAGGCGCTCCTGACCGCGCTGGATCTCGGCGGCACGGCGCTCGGCGATTTCGATACGGCGGCGATGCTGTTCCAGGAAGGAGCGGAACTCTTCTTCCAGGGTCAGGAAGATCGCGAGGTTCTCGTTGAATTCGGCGGTCAGACGGTCGACCACTTCCTCGACCTTGGTCAGCAGCGTGCGCTCGGCGGCGCTCTCGCCGTTGTTGCCCTCACAGGCCTCGGCCAACACATTGAGCAGGCGGCGCGCCGGATGCGTCTTCTGCACGAACATCCGGCGGTCCAGCAAGGCGACCTTCACGAACGGGACGACCAGGCGCCCGATCAGTTCGCGCGGACGGCCGTCCAGGTCGCGTTCGTCCAACATCACGTCGAACAGCATGCCGACCAGGTCGATGGCGTCCTCGTCGACCGGGGCCAGGCGCGCCGTGGACGGATCCACGCCCAGCTGCATGGCGCTGCTCAGCACTTCATTCTTAAGCCGCTGCGACAGCGACTCGCCGGTGTCGCCGATCGCGGCGCGCAGCGTGGCGCTGGGTGTGGCCTGCAGCAGGGACAGCACGGACAGCATCTCGCGCTGGGAAAGATCGCGCTGCGGATGCGAAGGACGCGGTTGTTCCTGCGAAACGTCACGGCCCCGTCGGGATTCCTGAAGCAGGTGATGCAGGGCTTCCAGCAGGACGCCTTGCGTGCCCGGCGCGGCGGAGTATCCCGGAGGCACGTCACCGAAGCCGGCGGCCGGCGCGGGCGCGGCGTGGGACGCCTGCAAGCCGCGATTCATGCCGGCCATGCGGTTGAGGAAGCGGGCGGCCCAGGCGGGCGCACCGGGCTCGTCGCCGGACATCAGGTCTTCTATGTCCTGCGCCACCTCGGACTTCGGTGCGCGGCGCTCCGGCATCTCCGGCGCCACACCCATCTGGGCAAGGCGCTGGTCCAGCGCCGCGTACATGCGGGCAATGGCCGGCACCAGGTCGCGCTCGCACAGCTTGATGACGACCAGTCGCACTTCGGCGGTCAGGTCGCAGGCCGCGAAGCCTTGGTGCACCGCGACGCCGATGTGCTCGGCACCCACGGGGTTGTATTCGGGTTCCAGCGCAGGCTGACCGGCCAGCCAGCCCAGGCGGCGGTCCAGGCGGGTCAGCACCGGCTTGCAGTCACGCAGGATGACGCTGGCCAGATTGCGCACCGCCAGACGGGATTCCAGCTCCTGGTCGGTCACCAGGGTGAGCGCGTCTTCCGCGGAATGCGCGAACGCAGTTTCCATCGACAGTGGACGGCCATCCTGCAGTGCCTTCCAGGCCAGCTGCAGGTGCGCGCGGAAGCGCACGATGATGTCTTCGCGCCGGCGGCGCAGTTCGCGCATGGCGTCCAGGAACGCCATCTGCGAAGGGCCCGCACGCTCGGCACGGTCGAACAGCGCATCGTCGAAACGACCGAGCGCGACCGCGAAGGCGTCCACCAACGGCGGAATGGCCGCGTCGCGCGCTTGGTCAAGCATGCGCGTTTCCCGGCCGGGACGATCGGCGATATTGAGGACGTTCGACATGCACAAGGTTCCCCGCCTTGGCAGGCGAAAGGAGTTCGGGGGAGGCGGACCGGAATCCGCATCGCCATCGTAGGGAATCCGCAGGACGGGCAACCGTGATGGCCTCAGCATTTTAGTGCCATGCAACAAGATGTGACACGCTAAACTTGACGCATGTCGCTCACTTCTCCCCTGCAGTTCCTCGACGCCCGCCGTTCGGTGCCCTCCAAGCAGCTCGGCAGCCCGGGCCCCGACGACGCCACCCTCTTCCGAATGCTCGCCTCGGCCGTACGCGTACCCGACCACGGCAAACTGGTGCCGTTCCGCTTCATCCGCATCCAGGGCGATGCGCGCCACGCGCTGGGCGAACGGCTGGCGGCACGCACCTTGCATCTGGATCCGGATGCCGCCGCCGCGGTGGTCGAGAAGGATCGCGCGCGCTTCTCGCATGCACCCACCATCATTACCGTCGTCGCGCGCCTGACCGCCGGCCACAAGGTGCCGGAGCAGGAGCAGCTGCTGACCGCCGGCAGCGTGTGCTTCGCGCTGCTGCAGGCTGCGCAGGCCCTGGGCTTTGGTGCGCAATGGCTGACCGGCTGGATGGCCTATGACGAGGCGGTCGCGGCGACGCTCGGCCTCGCGCCGAACGAGCGCGTCGCCGGCTTCATCCACATCGGCACGCCGCAGGTCGATGCACCCGAGCGCGACCGCCCGGATCCGTCCGCGCTGCTGACCGACTGGACGCCCTGAGGCCGCCGGCGTGCGCGCGCTCTACCTGGTCGACGCCAGCCTGTACGTGTTCCGCGCCTGGCATTCGATGCCGGACGAATTCCAGGACGCCGATGGCTGGCCCACCAACGCGGTGCACGGCTTCGCGCGCTTCCTGTTGGAGCTGCTGGAGAAGGAGCGCCCTGCGCACATCGCGATCGCCTTCGACGAAGCGCTGGACAGCTGCTTCCGTAATCGCCTGTATCCGGCCTACAAGGCCAACCGCGACCCCGCGCCGGAAGAACTGCGCCGGCAATTCACCCACTGCAAGGCATTGTGTGCCGCGCTCGGCCTGAGCGTGCTGTCGCATGGCGAATACGAAGCCGACGACCTGATCGGTAGTGCGCTGCATGCGGCGCGGCCGCAGGACTTCCGTGGTGTCATCGTCTCCGCCGACAAGGATCTGTCGCAATTGCTCGGCGAGCACGATGAGCAGTGGGATTTCGCGCGCGGCCAGCGCTGGGGCATGGCCGGGGTCAAGGCGCGCCACGGCGTGGAGGCGCGACAGATCGCCGACTACCTCGCACTGACGGGCGATGCGGTGGACAACATCCCGGGCGTCAGCGGCATCGGCGCGAAGTCCGCTGCGATCCTGCTCGCGCACTTCGGCGATCTCGACACCCTGCTCGCCCGCGTGGACGAGGTGGCGTTCCTCCGCCTGCGGGGCGCAGCGACCATGGCCACACGTCTGCGCGAACAACGCGAACACGCCCGGCTCTGGCGCCAGCTCACCACCATCGCGCTTGACGCTCCGCTTGGCGACATCGCCACCCAGCACGCGCGCGGACAGGCCGACGGCGACATGCTCGCCGGGCTGTCCGACGCCTTGCGCTTCGGCCCGATGACGCGGCGGCGGCTACGCGTGGCCGCCGGCCTGGAGGACGGCGGCCCCAGTCGCCTGTAAATCGTCATCGCCAGCGGCTAGCATCGGGCCATGGACGAACACGACAAGCGCAAGGCACCGCCGCAGGTGGTCTGGTCAGGCAAGTACCAGCGGATGATGGTCCGCGGCACCTGGGAGTACGTGGAGCGCGCGCACGCCGGCGGGCTTGCCGCGATCATCATCGCGGTCACACCGGACGACGAAGTGTTGTTCGTCGAGCAGTTCCGCGTGCCGCTGCAGGCGCTGACCATCGAGATGCCGGCGGGCCTCGTCGGCGACATCCATGCCGACGAATCCGTCGAGGTCTCGGCGATCCGCGAGCTCGAGGAAGAGACGGGCTGGACCGCCGCGCACGCGGAGGTGCTGATGATCGGCCCCACCTCGTCCGGCAGCAGCAGCGAGAAGATCGCCTTCGTCCGCGCGACCGACCTGCGCAAGGTGGGCGACGGCGGCGGCGATGGCGACGAAGACATCACCGTGCACGCCATTCCCCGCGCACGCGCCGCCGCCTGGCTGGCGCAGAAGATGGCCGAGGGCTACGAACTGGACGCGAAGCTCTGGGCGGGCCTGTGGATGATCGACCACACGCTCGACGGCACGCCGCGGCAGTGACCGATCAGGAGGCCCTGACCGCGTAACCAGCCAGCCGCCAGACGCCCGCGTCCTCGCGACGCAGGGTCACCGTTTCGCGGTGCGGCGTGGCGGCTTCACCAAACGCCACGGAGAACTCCAGCACCGCATACGTGCCCGGCTGCCAACGCGGCCGCTGTTCTGGCTGGTCGACACGCACCGCCGCCCAGCGCCGATCCAAGCCGGGCCCGAGCGCGCCATGGCGTTGCGCCAACAGCGCAATGAAGGCATCGCGCCCCATCGTGCGCCGGATCGTGTCCGACGCTGCGTCCCACAGGACCTCGTGCTGGCCCCGTTCGATCGCCTTGATGAAGCGCATGGCCGACATGCCCAGGCGAGGAATGTCGACGTCCTCCAGGCCGATCCTGCCGGCATGTGCCGGCACGGTGTGTTCGATCGTCACGGCGTTCTCCCGAAGCGACTGGCTCTTTCCACCGTCCCTACGGAAGAGGCCGGTGTACATGCGGGAGGTTCGCGCCCGCACACGTGCACCGGACACGCACAGGGGTCCCCGTCTGAACGCCGGGCAACGATGCCGGGGCGCACGTCATCCCGCCGCCGTATTGAACGTTTCGCGGTCGATCCCCCTCGAGCCGACGACGTGCGCCTGACCTCCTGTTTACTCGCTGCCCTCATCGCCACCGTCCCACCCGTGCTGGCTCAGGCCACCGCGCAGGATCCTTCCGGTGAGTGGCAACCCGAGATGGAGACGAACGCGCAGCTGCTGCAGGAGGCCGAACGGGCCATGCCCGTGGGTGCGCGTCCGGAGCGGGGTCCGCGTCCCGGACGCGGCGGCCCGGGTGGCGCCGGTGGACCGCCTCCCGGCGGTGGCGACGGCCCGATGGGCCCGCCCCCGGGCGGTGCGGGAGGCGGGCCGATGGGTCCTCCTCCTGGCAGTGCCCGCCCCGGCGGCGCACGTCCCAGCCTCAAGGGTCTGCTGCCCACGCAGGGTGCCTTCGCCGCGCCAGAGGACGCCGTGCTGGTGCTGCAACGGATGCGCGAAGCGGTGGTGTTCGGGACCTCGGACGGCCGCGACGTGGTGGTCGTGCCGCTGTCCGGCACGCTCGATCTCGCCGACGGCACGCGCGCGACGCTGCGCGATGACGGCGGCCGGCTGACGCTGCAGTTGGATATCCCGGACGGGCGCCGCGCCACGTACCGCTACACGATGCCTGATGCGGCCTCCGGCGCGTTGCGCATCGACATCACCGTCGAAGGCGATCGCCTGCCCGGCGGCAGCGCGCGCCTGCATCGGGCCTATCGCCGCATGCAGGTCGACGTGGCCGCGCCCGAGCGCGCGTCGCCGTAGCGTCTGCTCAGCGCAGATGCTGGTCGAAGAAGGCCAGCGTACGCTGCCACGACAGCTCCGCCGCAGCGGCGTCATAACGCGGCGTCGTGTCGTTGTGGAAGCCGTGGTTCACGTCGGGATAGACGTAGGCCGTGTACGACGCGCCGGCCGCCTTCAACTGTTGCTCGTAGGCGGGCCAGCCCGCGTTGACGCGCGTATCCAGCGCGGCGAACTGCAGCAACAGCGGCGCCCGGATGCGGGCAGCCTCCTCCGCAGAGGGCTGGCCGCCGTAGTACGGCACGCCGGCATCGACGAGATCCCGCAGGCGCGCCGCCAGCCGGTTGGTCACCAGTCCACCGAAGCAGAAACCGACCACGCCCAGCTTGCCGTTCCCGCGCGGCAACGCATGGGCGAAGCGCGCGGCGGCTTCCAGGTCGGCCAGTACCTTGTCGCGATCCAGTTTCGCCTGCATCTCGCGCCCGGTGTCGTCGTTGCCGGGATAGCCGCCGAGCGGATACAGCGCATCCGGGGCGAACGCGATGAAGCCGGCCACCGCCAAGCGTCGGGCGACATCTTCGATGTACGGATTCAGTCCGCGGTTCTCGTGCACGACCAGCACCACCGGATGGCGTCCCGGCGCGCGCGGCATCGCCAGCAGACCACGGCCTTCGCCATGGCCTTGCGGTGCCGGGAACGTGCGGTAGACGGCGCTGATGCGCGGATCGTCCGCCGCCACCTGCGCCGCGAACGCGTACTGCGGCGTCAACGCCGCCAGCAGGCCCGCGGCCGTCGTGCCGGCGACCGCGAACTGCGCTGCGCCGGACAGGAAACCGCGGCGATCGACGCGTCCGTGGACGTAATCGTCGTACAGGTCCAGCACGCGCTGGTCGAACGTGGAAGCCTGCCTGCGTGGTGCGTCCATCGTGTCCTCCCCTGCCTGGCCTGGATGACGACGTCGTCCGCCGTCAGGCGAACGCGTCCGTCGCGCGCACGAGCGCGTCCACGTTCTCCGCTTCGAACGCCGAATGGCCCGACGCCGGCGTGATCTCGAGCTTCGCCTTCGGCCAGGCCTTGTGCAGCTCCCACGCGTTGGCGATCGGGCACACCACGTCGTAGCGGCCGTGCACGATCACGCCGGGGATCTCGGCGATGCGCGACGCATCGCGCAGCAACTGGTCTTCGACCTCGAAGAAACCGCCGTTGACGAAGTAGTGGTTCTCGATGCGCGCGAACGCCAGCGCGAATTCGGGCTCTTCGTGGCCGCTGACGAAATCCGCGTCGACGTGCAGGAAGCTGGTCGCCCCTTCCCACACGCTCCAGGCCTTCGCCGCCGCCAGGCGCGTGGCCTTGTCGTCGGACGTCAGACGCCGGTGGAAGGCGGAGATCAGGTCATGACGCTCGACCGGCGGGATCGCGGTGATGTAGTGCTCCCACGCATCCGGGAACAGGCGGCTCGCGCCTTCCTGGTAGAACCATTCCAGCTCCCAGCGCCGCAGCATGAAGATGCCGCGCAGCACCAGCTCGGTCACGCGCTCGGGGTGCGTTTCGGCGTACGCCAGCGCCAGCGTCGAACCCCAGCTGCCGCCGAACACCTGCCAACGCGCGATGCCGAGCTTTTCGCGCAGTTTCTCGATGTCGGCCACGAGGTCCCACGTGGTGTTGTCCACCAAGTCCGCGTGCGGTGTGGAACGCCCTGAGCCGCGCTGGTCGAACAGCACGATGCGGTACTTGGCCGGGTCGTGGAAGCGGCGCATCTTCGGACTGCACCCCGCACCCGGCCCGCCATGCAACAACACCACGGGCTTGCCTTGCGGATTGCCGCACTGCTCGTAGTACAGCGTGTGGCGGTCATCGACCTTCAGCGTGCCGGTGTCGAAAGGCTCGATATCGGGGTACAGCGTGCGCATGGGCGGCAAGTCCTGGATGAAAGCGACAGTCTAGCGGCTCGTGTCTTGCCCTTCCGTTACGCGTCCAAGGGTCACGCGATCGCGCTGTTCCAGGTCGGTCTCGGTGGCGACATCGACGAAGCCCGCCGCGGTCATCAGCGCGCGGATGGCCTCGCCCTGGTCCCAGCCGTGCTCCAGCAGCAACCAGCCGCCGGGCAGCAGGTGCACGGGCGCGCCCGCCACGATCATGCGGATCGCGTCGAGGCCGTCCGCACCGGACGACAGCGCCGTCGGCGGTTCGAAACGCAGGTCGCCCTGCGCCAGGTGCGCATCGCCCTCGGCGATGTAGGGAGGATTACTGGCGATCAGGTGGAAGCGTTCGCCCGCCACCGGTGTCCACCAGCTGCCGGCGCGGAATTCGACGTTCGTCAGGTCGTTGGCGCTGCCGTTCGCCCGAGCGATGGCCAGGGCGTCGTCACTGAGGTCGGTGGCCACCACGCGAGCCTGCGGCCGCTCGCTGGCCAGCGTCAGCGCGATCGCACCGGTCCCGGTCCCGAGATCGGCGATGCGCAGCGGCGTGCCCGCCGGCAGGCGCTCCAGGGCGAGTTCGACCAGGCGCTCGGTTTCCGGGCGGGGAATCAGAGTGGCAGGCGAGACCTGCAGATCCAGCGTCCAGAAGCCACGGCGACCGGTCAGGTAGGCCACCGGCTCGCCGGCCAGCCGACGCTGCAGCAGCGCATCGAAGGCCTGGGCCTGCGCCGGCGCCAGCGGTGCGTCGCCATGCGCGAACAGCCAGGCGCGATCGTGGCCGATCACGTGCAGCAGCAGGTGCTCGGCTTCGTGGCGTGCGTCGGGGCCGGCCAGGCGGGCCGAGGCGGCGCGCAGGGCGTGGTCCAGCCGGAGAGGAGCGTCGTGGGACATGGCGCGCATGGTAACGGGCGACCGCCCTCCGGACGCCCGCGTATCGCCGCGACGCACCATCATGGTGCTCAATGGCGTATGGAGCGCGAGATCGCTGCCAAACGGCCTCGACGACACCTTCCGGGGTCCACCACCGTTGCGCATCCCCTTCGCATCGCAGGGCGACCCCAGCCCATGGCCGCCAACAAGTTACTGAAAAACAATGAATTACCGACAGAAAGAGGGCGCCCGCTTGCGTCGCGTTTCATCCGCCCCCACCTCTTGATAGTCAAAAGCTATCTATTCAATTCCATCAATCGATTTGAGGAATCAATAGTCGCTGCCTACCATGGCGCCATCGCTTCACCACACCCACTCCACTCACGAGGATCTTCCATGTCCCTGATCAACACCGCGGTCCAGCCGTTCAAGACCACCGCCTTCCACAACGGCGAATTCGTCGAAGTCACCGACGGCACCCTGAAGGG
>Ga0247823_10002981_pt1 | contig 13831 bp, 12 predicted proteins | sample 13C_PalmiticAcid_2_FD_192426 | JGI IMG/M metagenome (GOLD analysis project Ga0247823, IMG submission 192426) | Soil microbial communities from agricultural site in Penn Yan, New York, United States - 13C_PalmiticAcid_Day30 | ecosystem: Environmental > Terrestrial > Soil > Agricultural land...
GGGAGGTTGTTAGGTAGGGGCTGGGAAAAGGGGTAGATTAGATTAGACGGTGTGGTTTAGGGAGACGGGATAGACTTGGTGTCTTTTGCATTTGATTAGTAAAGTGCTTGATTGGGATCAGGGTTGGTCAGGAGGACTGGGTCTGAACACGGTCACTGTGTTTCTCATGTTCCCAAGTGTGATGTGAAGCAAGTGTTCGATTCCATAAGGAGTGCATCCTAAACATCCCTTTGACTGCCTCGTAGTGATCGAATAAAGCTAACCCGTCTGCATGTGCAACCATCGCGATCCGCCAACCCACAATCCTCCCAGCCACGACGCTCAGAGGTCGTTCTGCTTCTTGCGGAGGTCAAAGACGCGGATGGCCTCCTCGGCGGCCTTGACACCGCTGAGGGCCATAGCGCCAAAGGTCGGGCCCATGCGGTTGGCGCCGTCAATCTCGGACAGCTCCATGCCACCGACGATCAGACCCGGCACGATCTCGCGCGTGTTCTTGACGATGGCGTCCTCGGCGCGCATCATGTCGAGGCCGCGCATGCCCTCGAGCTGCTCCAGGCGCTTCATGCTGACCAGGCGCTTGACCGAGAAGGCGCCAAACGGCCCGTCGTGACCCGTGGTCGAGATGACGACGGGGGCGTTGACCGTGTTGGGGTCCATGCAGCTCTGGTCGTCGTGGTGCATCGACACGAGCGTCCAGTTGGTCACCACGCCGGCGATGCGCACGCCCTCGGCCCCCTGCTCGTGCGGGCGCGTGATGAGGTCCTCGACCGTCGTGGCGTTGAACATCTTGACGTTGTCCATGGCCAGCACGCGCGCCAGCACGGTGCTGGTGAAGAGCGCGGCGTGCTTGACGACCACGTAGTCGCCCTCGTCCTCGAACGGCACGCCGACCTCGCGCAGGAACACGTCGGCGGGCTTGCGCATCACCATGGCGCTGAAGAGCTGGCCGCCGAGCCACGCGCCGCCGCCGGGCGCGACGCCGGCCTCGATGATGGTGATGCGCAGGTCCGGGCGGAGGGTGCCGAGGGTGTAGGCCGCCGACAGGCCGCAGGAGCCGGCGCCAACGATGACAATGTCGGTCTCGGCGTGGGCGTCGAGGTCGGTAAAGTCTGGGAGTGTGAGTTGGTGGGTCGAGGGTGGGCTATGAACCAAACGAAAAAGGGTCGGCTTACAGCGACGGGTCATGGCGCGCGAGACAGTGCTCTCCCGGATGGGGGCAAACGAAAAGTTGTCCCACTGGCCCATCATGTCGGCCAGGGGCTTGGTCAGGCCCGAGGCGTGGTCATCGGCAGCCACGGCCTTCTTGGAGGCAAAGGCGAGCCGGGCGTGCTGCTGGGCAGGAGAGACGGCGGAGGGAGCCATTGCAATGGGTTTGGGTTGGTTATCTGGGAGAGTTAGGGCTCTGCCGCGACAGAGGAAGAGAAGGATGAAGAAGCATGATCCTTTCGCTGGTATTATCCAGATCAAGTTTCTGCCGTATAATCTCAGCCGCTCCGGTGCTGTCGTGGCTTCAACGTCGTCCTGGGACTCGAGGATGCCCGACAGCGCCCGGATTGGCACCGGCTCATGCATTCAGATAGTTACCTGAACATGATACGACTGATCATTGCGGGATGGGACACCATTGAAAGGCCGCCATGGCTTCTTCGTCTCGAGAGCGGGGCGGCATCATGTACCAGACGGGTGGTCGGACAGACTGGTTTGTGGTTAGAAGAGCTCACAGCGGTGGGAGGAGAGTGCGATGCGCACGACACTTGTGGGCCGGTGAGGCAGATGCTTGACGAGCTTGGTGCGATTGGAGGCTACGAGGCGAGTCGAGACGATGGGCTGCTTCAGGAGAAGAAAAGAGAAGGGAACCCTACGCTGGACGGCAGCAGAGACGCTCCCCCTTTATACCATCTCGTCCAAGTCATGGTCGGAGACGTACGACTCAGACTACGGCTCTCTACGGCTCAAAGGAGTCAAAGTACATGCTGACCCCCACGAACCCCTCTCTCACGAGGTTTCTCTGCAGCAAACCCCTCACACGACATGCAGGCGATCGACGACAAAGATACGCTTGAAGGTCGAGAACGGGTGGGAGAGAGGTGGATGACAGCTGCATGACGATATAAAATCAACTCGGACCACCTGTCCACCTCCTCGTTGCCCCCTAAGCACCCTCCAATGTCCGCCCCTCCCTTGTTGAAGACAGGGAATGGCGTGGATGAGTTGAGAAGTTTGAGTCTGAGCATCGCGGTTAATTGCGGGTCTGGGTCTGGGTTGAGACGTTGAATTGGCCAATGCAAGCTTGATGCTGAGTGAGCTCAGAGCCCGGAGTTGCAAAAACCGCTCAGTTTGCTCCGGCTCCCGCACGCTGCATCCGGGGATCCGACCTCTCCCGCCGAGGACCGAGATCGGAGCGAGGGCGCAACAGCATTAGGTAAATTGAACTTGGCAACTTGGAAGACTTGAAATACGACGCTACACCACAGCTCGGCGTATGAAGGCTGCCATACCTCGTGTCGCCATGTCGCTGCGTCGCGGAACGCCCCGAGGCCCTTCCGTCACGGGTGGTTTCCGCCCCCAACCCAACCCATGCCAGCCTATCCTATCTGAGCTTACCTGCGAGTAGCCAGTGGCTCCGCAAGGGCCATGAGAGACACCTGTTAACAAGCATAAGATACTCCTTTCACCAGACGAGCGAGACCAACTGTGCATTTTGGGTGCCTCGAAGAATCTCACAAGCGCTCTGAACAAGCCTTGGGTCGTATGCCGCAAGTCGTCAGCTTGAAACAGGAGGGACCTTATCAAGATGTACCATAAGCCATCTCCAACCTGAAGTCCATTCTTTACTCGTAAAACAGCGAGCCGGGACTAAACTACCACATGCTAAACTATTTAATCTGCAAATTTCAACTCGTGCGGCTCGGCTTGAGGAGTGCCTTGCAAGGCTGGTGAGCCGCCCCTTGCTCCAAGGGAGAGAGCAGACAGAGTGCAGTTGCGGCTTGGAAAAATGGCCCAGTTGAGGTCACATCCAGAAACACCCCTGAGAAGAATGGGCGGGACTGAGTGGTTGGCGCCGCGAAGTCGTCTGATATTTAATATAATACCTCCCAGGTCACGACTCCACAAGTCTGGCTTGGCCCCCAACCGTGACGCACTGAGAGAGCCAACACCAGTGCCATCCCGACTCTCCGAATTGTTTTGAGGCGCAGCCCAGGCATGTAAGAGTAGCATGAGACTAGGACGCGAATGCGCCGCCCGGACAATCCCGGCAAAATCGCCTTGATCCATGGACACTCGGTGCAGGCAATATTCATAAATGGCTCTAATCGAGACAACATGTTACAAAAACAACGGATTGTTGATGGTGGTGTACCGTGACGAGACGTACCCGTGTCTCGATTGAGATCATGTCTCTTCGCTCCAAGTGAACGTTGCCCTGATTACCTATTTACACTAGTACCGTGAGAAGCGCAATGCATACCTAGGTACGTACACTAGGTACTCAACACTGGACGGCCCATGCAAGTAGTCTATCGTAACAGGAAGGCGACAGTAACCTTGCCAGCCCAACCCGGACCGACTCGACAAACCCAGCCGCACACGGCTGGTTGGTCGCCATCTCAACGACAGGCTCAATCTCTCCTTCTCAATGTCACCATGTCAGGGAATGAATCCTTCCACCTCACCAGGTGTTACTTGGTATGTCAGGTTGGTGATTGCTAGGCGCTTGTGCCAGGCAGGATTGATGCGGTCGCAATGGCCCCCACGAGGAGGACATCAACGGATGAAATGGATATAAAATGGCCAACTTCCTCCGCCTATGTTCTGCTTTGGCTCACCCATCCACCCAGCTCCCCATCTCGAAGAAGCCAACCAGTCGACACACCGTCAGTCTTGTAAGTGATGTTCACTCAATGGCAACCTGAGACACCTTGACTAATCGAACGCAGAGCCATCGTTCAACATGCTCGTTCCTACCACGTTCCTCGCGGCGCTGGCCCTGCTGGCCGCCCCAGCTGTGGCCGTCCCCAGCATGGCCGGTGCCAGTGTTGGCGCCGATGGCCTGGCTGCCCGCGATGCGCCCCTCCCCAAGCTTGTCTACGCCGAGGCCATCAACGGCGGCCTGTGGACCATCTACGACGACGAGTCCAAGCCGCTCCTCAATGTGACGGACAACAAACCCGCTAGCACCCTCGACCGCCGCTGCGGCAGCAACAACATCGCCTGTGACTATGTCAACTTCCGCGCCAACTCCCGGATTTGCGGAGCGCTCATGGACATCATGGGCGACCCCCAAAACATTGCGCGGAGCGTGGCCCCTTGGACGGAGCAGTGTTTCACGGCGACCAACGTCCAGGACAACAACATGTGCTGCATCACCTGGTCGCAGCGCGTCGCCGGCCTCACGGTCGGCATGCTCTTCGGCGCGGCCGGGCCCATGCTGAGCCGGTGCTCTCGGGACGAGCTCGTCTCGGCGAGGGCGACGGACGTTGACCTTGCGGGCACCTGCGCCGTGCAGTGCATGTCGAACCGCAACAGCGGATGTTCTTGGTAAACGTCCGTAGGTGCTTTCAAAGCGCCCATCGTGCAGTGAGCATGGGAATCTCGGGGTGTGAGAAGATGCGCGTGGAAGACAAGAAAATGGGAAGGAAGGGGGAGAGGGTGTTAGATAATGAGGTGAACAAGGTATATACGCAAATGTATGTGTGTATCAAGATGTAGAGAATCAAGAAAATCATGCACACGCTCGTCAACATGCTCCGCTGCGCAAAAAAAGAAATAAAAATCACTTCACTCCATGACCTTCAGGTCCTCCGCCACTGCGAAGGTCGCGTCCGTCTTGCTCCTCACATCGTCCACCTCGACCCCCGGCGCGACCTCGGTCAGGGTCAGCGTCCCCTTCTTCCGATCCACCTGGAAAACACACTGCAGCAGTGTCAGCATCAACATCAACAAAACTCGGTCAGAGCTTCAAAGACTCACCAAGTCCGTAATGATGGTGCTCACGACCCTCGCGCCGGTCAGCGGCAGACTGCAGGCCTGGACGACCTTGCTCGTCCCGTCCTTGGCGACGTGCTCGGTGGCGATGACGATCTTGGTGTTGTCCGGGTTCGAGACGAGGTCCATGGCGCCGCCCATGCCCTTGAACACCTTGCCCGGGATCATGTAGTTGGCCAGGTCGCCGGCGGCGCTGACCTGCAGGGCGCCCAGGATGGACACGTCGACGTGCCCGCCGCGGATCATGCTGAAGGACTCGGACGAGTCAAAGGTCGCGGCGCCGGGGACGAGGGTGGTTGTTTCCTTGCCGGCGTTGACAATGTCGCTGTGGGGGTTGTCAGTTGTGTTGCGGTGAGCAGGACAAAAGGGACGGAAAAAGAGACGTACGGATCGACGGCGTCGGGAAGGGGGTAGTCGCCCATTCCGAGGATTCCGTTCTCGGATTGGATCCAGACTTGTTGTCCTGAAGGCAAGAAGGAGGGCGCCATGGTCGGAATGCCTGCGGTAGTCAGCTTTTGGCTCTTAAGGGGGTTGTCCTTGGATTGATTTTGTTCTCACCGACTCCGAGGTTGACGTAGAAGCCATCCTTCAGTTCCTTTGCCGCCCGCCGTGCGATGCGATCCCTCCGGATCTGCGCGTCCCCCTTTGTTTTGGCCCCCATATCCTCCCCGGTCGACCTCGTCTTGAGGACCTCGACGATCGAAGGTTCTGTCGCCGGCACGATCCGGTCGATGAAGATGCCCGGAAGGTCGACGTCGTTGGGGTCAATCTCGCCCACCTCGACAATGTTCTCGGCTTCTACAATGGCCAGCTTGGCTGCTTTGGCCATCAAGGGCGCAAACGACTTGGTCGTGTATCTGAAATCTGCGGGTCAGGGGTGGCCTCCCACATGCCAAGCACAGAACTACTCACCGGAACACGCAGTTGCCCGCCTTGTCCACCTTCCACGCGCGCAGAATGGCCACATCTCCGTGCAGCGCCGTCTCCATCAGATACGGCCGGCCGTCGAATATTCTCGTCTCTCGCGGCTTGCCGTATTCGACGACATTGCCGTCGGCGTCGAACCGCGCCGGGATTGCTCCCTCTTGCACAAGTGTATCTGAAGCGGGTTAGATCTAGGCAACAAAACGTAGGCAGCAAGAGTGCGTCTGTGAACCACTTACGGCCGCCTGTCGGGGTGAAAAACGCGGGAATGCCGCTCCCTGCCGCCCGTATCCTTTCTGCCAAGGTACCCTGGGGACACAGTTCTACGGCGATCTTGCCCGTGAGGTACTGCTTCTCCAACTTCTTGTTCGACCCCAAAAACGACATGATCATGCGGTCGACTTGGCCAGCCTCGGTCAGGAGGGCAAGCCCGCCACGCCCCTCGGCTCCCGCATTGTTGGAGACGGCGGTGAGCGAGTGGAGGGACTCGGGTCCTCGCTTTCGGAGTGCCGCGATCAGTGTTGCTTCTGCTGTGTCAGCCACTCTAGTTCTTTCCCAAAGACTCGAGACAGCTAAACAGCTGAACTCACAGGCCACACCACAGAGACCAAATCCTGAGCTCAAGATGACCGAGCCGCTCTTGACGTCGGCAACCGCCTCGTCGGCGCTGTCCCACACCTTTGAACCGCCCCGTTGGACCGCCGGAACTGCCGCCGACCTCCAGTGCCTCGAGTGTGAAAAGGTCCGCAAGCCGTTGGCGTTTAACCTGATTCCCGTCGTCGTCGCCCTCATCGGTCTCAACCTCGCAGCAGCAGCCCCACCCGCGGCGAGCAACTGCCGGGAACATGCCTGCCGCGCCATCGCAGGCGCCGACTGCCTCACTGCCCGCGCTACGCCAGCCATTCTGTCTGTTCAAAAGTCGCGTCGCAGCCACAACAACAAAGAACTCGCTCAACTCGGGTCGTCCAAAGAATCCAAAAGTCGCTTTTTAGATCCCCAACGATCCGCGACCCTGTCGCCACAAGGGTTCCCGCCACGGTTCTTGTTCTGCTCCCGGAAGTCAGCGCCAAGACGACGTCACAGAGGAGCCCGCCCCAACTTGCCGGCGCCAGATTTTGGGCCCGGGACAGCTTTCCCCTTTCCCCAGCGGCGCCCCCAATCCACATCGCCGGTTCTCCAAAACTTGGGGTTCAGCGGCCCGCACGGCGCCACATGCAACCTAGATCTGCGGGGCGGGGGATGAAACCCAAGACCAGTGCACCAAGACCTTCTCCCATGGTTGTGGTGGGCGGCTGGGAACTGCCATGTGACATGGGTAGCGTTGTAGGAGGTAGGATGTAGCTCCAATTGTGCGACCCTTCGCAAGCGCAGAGTACTACCCACCTAGGTATGAATCAGAATGTATGACGAATTCGATCCTTTGAATCGGTAACTTGTGGACTTCCAGTGACAGCAGCCACTTGTTTTGATTCAATTTGCAGGGGCTGCGTGGAGTCGGGGTGAGATTTCTTCAATTGCGGAAATTCCCATTCCAGTTCCTGCCAGGCCGTGACATCTCTTTGCTTGGCCGCTGCCCAGAACGCAACCCGACTCAACTCCTCAGGATTTTCTCAACCACACGAAATCCCCCAGACAAAAAGCATCTAAACAACCGCCCTTTAAGGCTGGGAGCAAAACGATCATGCTAGGATTCAAACCTAGAACTTTACTCAGGTGGCCGGAATGTATAGAAATTACTTTTCCTTCTCCAGCTCAGCTGCTCGTGCCGCCGCCTCCTCCTCTCGCGCGCGTCTCCCTGCCGCAGCCATCGCCATCGCCCTCTCCATCGCCCTACGGGAGTGCTCCTCCTCCGAGAGTTGCTCCACTATAGGGCGGGCGGGGCCGGCCTCCTGTGGCACCTGGCCCACTGGTCCTCGCGATCGATACGCAACATGCGCGGCCATAGCTCCAAGACGGCCAGCTTGGTCTCCGGCGGCCAATTCGCGCGGCTGTCCAGCCCGCCCAGCGCGTCCAGGATGGTGTCGCGCATGGCCATCAGCCACGGGTGCACGGCCGAGACGTACTCGTGCACGGTGAGGAACTCGCCCTCGGCCGCGACGTGGAGACAGGTGTCGTAGGCCCAGGGCCGCTCCTGCCCGCAGCATGCCAGCACGTAGAGTCTGGGCTCGAAAGCCTCGTCGTCGGGGCGGGGCCCGAGGCGTCTCCAGTCCGGATACCGGGGGTCCGGGTCGGTAGCACAGTCCCGGTGGTACTCGGCCCATAGCTGCTCCCAGTCGTCAAGGCACCCGACGCGGACGGTCAGGGACGATGCCGGAGGCTCCATGAGGGAGGCCTGCGAGACGGCGGCGTGGGGGGAGCCGTCCGGGCCGAAATACGGCTCCATGACGTCGCCGGGCTCGTAGTACTCCGACGGCGCAACCTGGATGGCGCCGTCCTCAAGCGGCCCGTTGAGCCGCCAGAAGAGCCGCTTGCCGGCTGTGCTGATGCGTTGTAGAACCGGATGCTCGCCGCTGTCGGCGGGCGTACTGGCCGTGTTCATGGATTTGGGTGGGCGAATTGCCAGTGGGGGTAATTGTGGTGGAGGTATTATAAAACAAAGAAAAGGATCAGTTGGCCAATCGAACCTCCGGAGTGGGCGTTTGGGCAATAGTCAGGAGATGGAGATAGGTGGTGATGGGTCTACGAAGTAACACCAAAGGGGGGGGGGCTATTTGACCTGGCACAATACCTGGCGTGTGGGGAGGTAGCGCCAAAGAGCGATCTTCGGCCTCGATGCGCCCAAATAGGGCTAGATCATGTTGGGAGTGACAAGTCCATCGGTCAGGCGCCCGCTGCTGCCTGGCACCGGCCACCCAATTTGGGTGTAGAAAGGAGCGCGTTGGACGAAGTGACTACGGGGCAGACAGCTGGTTCAACGCTACCTAAGCAAGCAAGTCAAATCCAACATTGTCGAAGTAGGCTGCGATTAGAGGTAAAAAGGTGGCATATATTACTCAAGTACCATAGGCAGTAGCCGCGTATCTCTCGCGCCCCCGGCCCTCTCGCTACGCCGGCGTTCCGAACTCCGAAGTCTATGCATCTCAAGCTCTCAACTGACAATGATAGACAGACGCACTTGCACGACGGGTTGTACACCGGCTTTCACAACTTCCTTCACAGGCAACAGCATCGAGTTCGGCAATGTCATTATTAAGAGGAGGCTACGCAACTCCACCTATGCCGTTGACTCAGAATTAAGAATGTATTTAGGCCTTCAGAAAATAAACTAATATTCTTTTTATTAAATCTCTATACCTTATATGGGTTATGAATATAGGGTGGGGGATTCTGAGTGGGATGTTTCTCGACGATGCAATGCAAAAAGGACAAACCTCTCTAATTCAACCGACTTGACGCTTGCCAATCGGGAGTCCTTGAGAAAAAAGCATGTCGCAACTTTGTTGAAACAAAAGAGAAATGTCCGCAACATAGACAAAAGTCGACACGAGCCGGATTTGAACCGACGCCTCCGAAGAGATAAGATTTCGAGTCTTACGCTATAGACCACTCAGCCATCGTGCCTTGATGGGAAGCGGAGGTTTCTGTGGAGATAATGAGGAGCGGATTCGGGAATGGTGGAGTCGCAAAAATCGGCAAAAGCTAAGCTGATCCGATCCAGGTTTGAACTGGAGACCTTCAGTGTGTTAGACTGACGTGATAACCAACTACACCATCGGACCCTCTTGACCACCGACGGCCAGGAAAGCCTTCGAGTATGGCATGTCACCTCTGGCTCTTGGATCGTATCTCTACGCACCCACCAGAACCTGCTCACGGCGTGGTGGCGACCTCCCCAGCTCGTCCTCTTCGCAACTTGAGGTTGCTCATGCTCATGTGGCGGACAAGCGTGTATCTCGGGGCTTTGGCCACACGCAACAGCTGCCCGTATGGCCTCAAGGTCGGCCACGACCTGCACACACCAGGCAAGCCGCCTGTCCAAGGGCACACTGGGATGGGCAGAGAGATAATCGTGGGCGTTCCCGTTAGACAGCAGCTCCAAGAGCAACCCGTGCTCGGCCGGGCCCATTGACTGGATGATGCGGGGATGCGACCCCAGCAAATCCAGCATCTTGGCCTCGATCCAGCCCGTTCCATGTCCTCTTTTTCGCTGGGATATTTGAGCACCGTGGTGTCATCAATCTCGCCGATCTTGCAGGAGTCGCCGCTGGGATCGACGAGCCGTTTGACGCCCGGAGGAGTATACGGCTCCAGGTGAGTGACAGTGGGTGCTGGGAGAAACTGATGACCCGATTGGCGATGGCTGGTTGCCCGGTTGCCCTGGTGAGGTTGGTCCCATACCAAGTCTCATTCCACAAATTCTCCCAGCGTTGAATGACAACCCCTGGCCCGGCTGCCTAGACTGGGCGAATGCTTGGGCTTGGGCAAGGACTCAGGGGTGGCCTTTGTGCTTGTCATTGGCAACTTGCGGTCAAGATGCAGCTGCAAGCTGGAAAACGTCAAGGACGTGGCAAAACACTAGTAATGTCATTGAATACACAGGACTCGAGGCGTTGTCAACCAGGTGAATGTAAGACCCTAGTGCAAACAAAAGTGGAAGAAAGCCGAGCCCGGCCGCCGATGATACGGGCCGAAGTGGGTCCTGTATCGGCGCTGGCCCCGGCCCAGGCTACCCCACTCGGGCCGCCGCAGAAAGATGACCGGGGAGCCAATCGAGCGGGTTTGCTGAAGGCCGCCCCTCTGGCCGCTGACCACAACCGATTCTTTGTAAATGCGTCCCGTGTCGCAGGGTGTCGCAGAACGGGACGCTGCCCGGCAATCGGCCCAACCACTTGTCACTTGCAGCGGCTAAAATGCAGCCACCCACACGCCCTGAAACCATGCAGAAGTCGGTAGACATCCACTCGGAGCCGTGGCCACAAGGTCAGAACTCAGAATCAGGGGTGCTCAGTGTTTGATGTTTCGTTTCTCGCCGGGTGCGCCATCCACCTCTGTAACCGTCCACCGCTGTAACCGTCGACCTGTCATCTCATCTCATTTCAGAGAGGGCCCAAACTCTACCATGTGTCACACGTCCACGCATGGATGTATTAAAGCCGGTGGAGGACCTCGTCGTAGATATTGTCCCCTCCTCTCCACCCAACACTCGCTCTCATTCCGGTCATCCACCCTTCGGCTCTCTGTCCTTCCTTCAAATCCGTGATCCTGGGCTGGGCCCGTTGTACATACATACATTGCCTTTGCCTTACATAAATATTTTCCACTCTCTTTGACGATTATTATCAGCCGCTCGTTATAATGCACCCCATTTCCCTCCTCGCCCTCCTCACCGCCAGCGCCAGTGCGACCTCGTCTCCCCGCCAAGGCGCCGTCAACCCGAACGTCATCCCCAAGTCTTTCGGCATCACAGCCGGCGAGGGCCGGGACAAGATTCAAGTCGGCAGCTGCACCGGCGCCAACAACAAGCCCATCCCCTGCTTCTGCCCGCCCGCGCCCAACAGCCCCGAATTTCTTAGGAAGCTCACCAAGGCCCTGACCGACGGCTTCATCTTCAGCAGGGAGCAGGTCGCCCTCCCCATCACCTTGGCCAAGTTCAACGACGCGTCCGACACCTCGCCTGGGACCAACAAGCTCCGCGCCACGGCCATGATCCAGGTCATGCAGAACTTCAACCTCACCACCCAGGGCGTCGGCTGCCCGGGTGTGTCTGCTCCGGTCCTGGGGGTCATGCAGCAGACTGGCCAGATTGGAGGGGACGCCAGCAGCCTGGGGAACTCGGGCAAATAAACGGGCAGCGCCGCCTTCACGTCCCGTTTCTGCTCCCATTCTTCGTCGTCCTGCTTTTGCTTTTCGGTCCTGGCGCATAAGGGGCTTGGGTCCGGTCGTTTACGTTCACCAGATTCGTTACCAGTCGCTCTTTTCCATCACATTCATTACACGGCATTTGCAGACCTCTGGCGTTGACGACGGGGGGACACCCCACATTCATTTCTCTCCTCGAACAACTAGAATCGCTGTCATGGCCTATCCTCTCTCTCTCGCCAAACTCACTCGCTCTCTCGTCACTCGCTCAACTTCGTTCGCTTCTCTCGTCACTCGCTCAACTCCGTTCGCTTCTCTCGTCACTCGCTCAACTCCGTTCGCTTCTCTCGTCACTCGCTCGCCTTCATTCGCTTCTCTCGTCGCTCATTTAGTCACAACCTTCAAGGTTATTCAACAATTTTCAAGTCACTCATTCAATCTTCTTTTCTGCTTTCAAGTTCTGTCACTATCTTATTTCGTTGTTTCTTTGTCACTCTTTTATAATCTACACTGGGTACTCATTCCTTGTTTCTCAGCACTACTCGTTTCAAAACCCCTTCAGACATTCTTTACTTTATTGCATGTTTTTTACCAGTCTCTCTTTTCCCATGTCATCGCGTTCTGCCACTTTCGAATATTTAGTCTCTCCTTTCATCGGCACCGAGTCACTCATTGACCACAGCTGGAACCCCTATTATTGTACCCTCATTTGGTTGATAGTTTTGCTGTTTACACTTGTACTTGTATTTGGACTAAGTGGCTTTTGGACTTTTTTGTTTCAGATTTCTCGCTCTTTAGATACTGTTATTCTTGTTATTTGCACTGTTGTTGGGCTAGGGCAGGAGTGTAGAGGAGTTTGGGTTGGTGGAACTAAACGGATCTAGTTGAGGAGTTCAGGAGTTGAGGCAAGCTGGTTACCTACCTATAAATCTTGTTACACGGCCCTCTGAGTCGCGTGCGTTATGTTCACCGGTGACCAAGATGTCTGAGCTGCAGGCCTGCAAGCATTGGCAGCAGCCCAACAACTTGGGACGGCTGGCAATGGACCCTGATACCTTCCATTGTAACACGAGAGAATTAATTACAGCCTGAGAAGAGGCCACTGCAAGCCAATCCCAGAACTGGGTGTCGTCCCAACCACTGCAAGGCCAGCAAAGCTTAAAGAACCAATCGAGGCACAGCAGCCCCGAGGAGAAAAGCCTTGTTGGTTCACCTCGGCGGCCGCTTTGGGGCCCTGCAATCTGCAGCCCGCGACCAATCAAGCCGTTTTGGGGAGTTCTCACATAGCTTCGCCACACACCCAAACCAGAGCAGTGAGGCATCCCATCGCTCTGCCTGTAAATGCTCGTTCGACTGCCCGCGCGTTTGTGCCTTCTCCCAAATCTCCGCAATCCTCCGTCTTCAAGACCGTGTCTCCAGAGGAACGAAAAAAAGAACATCAAAGAAAACAAAACACACCACGCAACTTGGACCACGCTATAACTACCTACCTACCACCATGCGCGGCACCCCTCGCCGCCTCTACTTCGCCTACGGCAGCAACCTCTCCCTCGCGCAAATGGCCAAGCGCTGCCCCGCGTCCTACTACGTCGGCCGCGCCGTCCTGCCCGACTACCGGTGGCAGATCAACCAGCGGGGCTACGCCAACGTGGTCGCCTGCCCCGGTTCCTCGGTGCACGGCCTCGTCTTCCAGCTCGGCAACGACGGCGACGACGAGGCCCACCTCGACCGCAGCGAGGGCGTGCGCATCGGCGCCAAGACCAAGGCCAACCTCCGTGTGGTGCTGTACACGGCGCCGGACGGGTTGCAGCTCAAGACGCGGCGGGTCGTGCAGGAGGGTCTGCTGTGGCGGCCGAGCCGCGACGGGGAGTGGCCGCCGCGGTTTGAGACGGACGTGTTGGTGTACCTGAGCGAGCGGTTCGTCCGGCAGGGGAATCCGCGGGACGAGTATGTCGACCGGATGAACACCGGGGTCCGGGACGCCGTCGTGCTCGGGGTGCCCGAGGCCTACTTTGACAATGCGGTACGGGCGTCGGTCCCGCGCCGGCCGCTGCCGGTCGTGAGGCGGCCGACAACACCACGGGCGCAGAGCGCGGGTGGGTGGGACAGGGCCAGGCCGGAG
>Ga0247823_10002982_pt1 | contig 13830 bp, 12 predicted proteins | sample 13C_PalmiticAcid_2_FD_192426 | JGI IMG/M metagenome (GOLD analysis project Ga0247823, IMG submission 192426) | Soil microbial communities from agricultural site in Penn Yan, New York, United States - 13C_PalmiticAcid_Day30 | ecosystem: Environmental > Terrestrial > Soil > Agricultural land...
GCGCGCGCGGCTCGATCACATAGATGCCGGCGTTGACGTGGCTGCGATAGATCGGCTTCTCCTCGAAGCCGACGATCTCCATCCCGCGGGTCTTCACCACGCCGAACGGGTGCTGCCATTCATGGCTGCGCACCGCCATCGTCGCCGCGGCGCCCTGACGCTCGTGGAAGTCGAGGATCTCGCTGTAGCGGATGTCGGTCAGCACATCGCCATTGGTGACGAGGAAGGGATGCTCGGGCCGCGGGCTGAGCAGGCTGAGCGCTCCGCCGGTGCCGAGCGGGGCATTCTCGCGCAGATAATCGATGCGGACGTTCCAGCGGGAACCGTCGCCGAAATACTCCTCGATCATGTGACCGAGATAGTGGACCGCCAGCACGAAATGGCGGAAGCCCTCCCCGCTCGCGCGCTGGATGATGTGTTCCAGCATCGGCTTGCCGCCCACGGGCAGCAGCGGCTTGGGGCAGTTTTCGGTGTGCGGGCGCAGGCGGGTGCCCTTGCCGCCGGCCATCACCACCATGGTGTTGGGCCGGGCGCTGGGCGCCGACTGAAGCTCGTCCCAGACATACAGCCCGACCACGCGCCGGCTGGCATCGACGATAGGAAGCTGGTGGATCTTGTTCGCCTGCATCAGCTGGAGGATCATGTCCTGCTCCAGCGTCGGCGGCACGACGAACGGGTCGCCATGGACAATCCCGGCGACCGGATCGCCAAGCTGAAGCCCGCGCAGCAGCCCGCGTCGGATATCGCCGTCGGTGACGGTGCCGCGAAGCTGATCGCCGGCATCGACGACGATCGCGATCTGCAGCCCCGATTCATCGAGGCAGCGGATCGCGTCCTGTACGCTGGATTCATGCGGGAGCAGGCATGCGCGCCACTGCTCGGAAACCATGATCTATCGCTCCCCGGCGCGAGCCGCGCCGTCGGCGCCGCTCAACCCAATGTCGTAAAACGACTTTTTCAGCAATCCCGTGAAGGATTGACGCCGCAGCACGTCAAGAATCGCCGTGGCCGCGCCGCCATTGCCATAGGGATTCTCCAATCCCTTCAACCCTTCACGGAAATCCTCCGATAACAGTCGCTTCAACGCCGCCTCTATCGCGTCCTGTTGCGCTGCACAATCGATCACGCTGTCCGCCTTGAGGCGCCCGCGCTGGCGGTTGCCGATATTGACCGTGCCGATTCGAAAACCGGGCGCTTCGAGCAGGCCGCTCGACGAATTGCCGACTACCCCGTCCATATGGCTCATGCACGAAAGGTAGCGGAGATGGCCGAGCGAGGTGAAAGCACGGGCATGGTCGCGCTCGGCGACGAAGTGATCGACCATCGCGGTCAACTCGCGCCCGCCGGCGTCGGCATTGGGCATGGTGAAGATGAGGTGGGTCGAGGGATCGAGCGTGTCGAGCGCGTCGAACAACGCCTGCATCTGCGCCGCCGCCTCGCCCGGCTCGAGCGTCGGCGGATGGAAGGTGATCAGCAGATTGCGCGCGCCGAGCTTGAAATCGAGTTCCGCCTCGAGCGCGGCGCGGTCGAGCAGCGGCAGCGCCTTGATCGCGTCGATGCCGAGCCCGCCGACGAGGAACACCCGCTCGGGGGCTTCGCCGAGCTGGATCACCCGGTCGCGATAGGGCGCCGCGGCGACGAAATGGAGGTGCGCCATCTTGGTCACCGAATGGCGGATCGCCTCGTCGAACGCGCCTTCGGTGGTTTCACCGCCATGGATGTGCGCGATCGGGATGCCCGCGACCAGCGCGGCGGCGGCGGCGGCGAGGATCTCGAACCGGTCTCCCAGCAACACGATCAAGTCGGGTTTCAGGCGCGCGAACGCGTCGGCGAAGCCGATCATGCCAAGGCCCATCGCCTTGCTCACGCCGACCGCGCTGTCCGAGCTGAGCAGGATCTCGACCCGATCGGCGATCGGGACTCCGTCCGCCTCGATCTCGCGCGCCGTGAAGCCGAATTCGGGCGACAGGTGCATGCCGGTGGCGATCAGCTGCAGCTCGAACGCGTCATCGTCGCGAATGCCGGCGATCAGCCCGCGCATCAGCCCGTATTCGGCGCGCGTGCCGGTCACGACACAGATGCGGCGCGCGACACTCACAGCGAAATCAACTCGTCGGCGGCGAAGGCGCGCGGCGCGGTGCGGCCGACCACTTCGTCCCAGCGCATCGGCGAGATGCCGGTGCCGGGGCGCTTGGCGGTGAGGTTGTCGACGCTCAGCGTCTCGCCCGCGGCGATGTCGCGCGCGGCGACGATCGACTTGCGCGCGATGGCGCGGTTCTTGGCCTCGCTCGGGCTCGGGCGCTTGATACCGTCGCCCGACACCGCCTGCTCGATGTTGCGGATCGCCTGGACCATCTGCGCGAACTCGCCGGGCTCAAGGCTGGCGCGGTGATCCGGGCCGGGCAGGCCGCGGTCGAGGGTAATGTGTTTCTCGATCACCGTGGCGCCGAGCGCGACCGCCGCGATCGGCAGCTCGATCCCCATCGTATGGTCCGAATAGCCAACCTCGACCCCGAACGCGGCGCCGATATTGCGCATCGCCGGCAGGTTCACGTCCTGCATCGGCGTCGGATACTCGGTGTTGCAGTGGAGCACGGTGATCGCCGCACGCGACACCCCGCCCGCTTCCAGCACGGCGATCGCCGCCTCGATATCCGCCATGTCAGCCATGCCGGTCGACAGGATCACCGGAAGCCCCTTGGCCGCGACATGACGCAGCAGCGGCAGGTTGGTGATCTCGCCCGAGGGCACCTTGATCCGGTCGATCCCCAGGCCGACGAGCAGGTCGAGACTGTCTTCATCGAACCCGGTCGAGAAGAAACGGATGCCCGCCGCCTCGCATTCGTCGACCAGCATGTCGTGATCGGCGTGCGACAGTTCGAGCTTCGCGATCATCTCCTGCTGGCTCTCGCCGGTGCCGGTGGCTTCCTTCTGGTAATCGGCCTTGGGCGCATGCGCCGCGGTGATCTTGCTCGCCTGAAAGGTCTGGAACTTGACCATGTCCGCGCCGGCGTTGGCGGCGGCGCGAACCAGCTGGCGCGCCAGATCCATGTCGCCGTTATGATTGACCCCGGCCTCTGCGATAATGAGCGTTTTCAACGAATCTTCCTTGCTGGCACGCCGACATAGACCGAGTTGGCCTCGCAGTCGCGGATCACCGCCGCGCCCGAACCGATCGTGGCCCACGCGCCGATTTGCAGCTTTTGCGTATCGCTGCCTTGATTGACCGCCGCGCGCACGCCGATCCACGCCCCTTCCCCGATCCGGACGTTGCCCGCGATAGAGGCCCCCGGTGACAGGTTGGCGAAATCGCCGAGTTCGACATCGTGCGAAACGGTCGCGGCGAGATTGACCGTGCAGAAATCGCCGCAGGCGAGGTTGTTGGTGAAGCGCGCGCCAGCGAAGACGACCGTGCCCGCCGCCGCCTCGACCGCGGCGCGCGAGCCGCGGCCGAAGCTGGTGTCGGGATGGATCAGACTGGGGAAGCGCAGCCTGCCGCGCAGTCGTCCGGCGATCGCGGCGCGCGTACGGTTGTCGCCGACGCCGATCGCGAAGGCTTCGCCCGCGGCCTGCGCCAGAACCGTCGCCTCGTCGACGATCTCATCCGTGCCGGTCCATGCCGCGATCGTCGCGGCGTCGCGGGTCACGAACACCGTGCGATAGCCGAGCGCGTCGGCGATATCGGCAAGGTCGCGGGCCTGCCCCCCGGTGCCGAGGATGAACAGCGGCGCCATCACTCCTCCCCCTTGAGCAGCATTTCCGCCACGCGCCAGTCGAGCGGGGTGTCGATATCGACCGAGCGTTCGGCGGGCATCGGATAGCCGCGTGTCTCATCGCTCAGGAATCCGCGCGTCTCGCGCAACCACGCTGTGCGCGCGAAATACATCGCGCCATTGAGCGCATAAACCGGGGGGAGATCCTGACGCCGCGCCGCAGCGGGTGCGGTCAGCAGCGGCTCGAGCCGCGAACCGGCATCGAGACGGTACATCCAGTTGGGATGATCCTCCGGCTCGCAAACCGACACCACAGCGGGCGCGCCGGTCTGGCTCGCCAGCGCGAGGATGCCGTCGATATCGGCGGTGGTGCGCAGCGGCGAGGTCGCCTGGAGCAACAGCACCGCATCATAGGCGGGCAACTCGCCGATCGCGTGGAGCACGGGGTCGATCCCCGGCGTCTCGTCGGCCGCCAGTTCGGGCGGACGCATGAACGGCACTTGCGCCCCCCATTCGCGCGCGACCGCGGCGATCTCTGCATCCTCGGTGCTCACCACCACCGCATCGATGCCCGGAGCGGCGCGCGCGGCCTCGATTGTCCAGGCGATCAGTGGTTTGCCGGCGATCTCCCGGATGTTCTTGCGCGGAATACCCTTGGATCCGCCGCGTGCCGGGATGAGCGCGAAGACCGCCATCGGCTCAGTCAGCCAGCTTCGGGCTACTCGGAAGGTTGATCACCGTCACCGCCAGCCCCTCCGCGACGCTGACATCGGCGCGCGGGCACGCCGCGTACATCGGCAGTTTGTGCATCAGCGTCCAGAGCGGGCGCGACATGTAATCGGCGTCATTGAGCGCGCCCAGAACCGCCTCGTGCGCGCCGGCCTGCGAGGGATCGAGCACGATGGTGTTGAGCCAGTAATTGCTGACGCACTGGCCCGGTTCGGCAAGGAACCGCACGCCGGGCACGCCCGCAAAGGCAGCGGCATATCGACCGGCAAGCGTCCGCTTGCGCTCGATCATACCCGGAACCCGCTCGAGCTGCGCGCAGCCGAGCGCGGCATTCAGATTGGGCAGGCGGTAGTTGTAGCCCACCTCATCATGGACGAAGTTCCAGCGGTGCGGGACGCGCGCCGTGGTGGTGAGGTGCTTGGCGTGGCGGCCGAGTTCGGGGTCGTTGGTCAGGATCGCCCCGCCCCCGCCCGTCGTCATCACCTTGTTGCCGTTGAAGCTCAGCGCCGAAACCCGCCCGACATTGCCGGTGTGGCGCCCCTTATACCAGGAGCCAAGCGATTCCGCGGCGTCCTCGACCAGTACGATCTTCCAGCGCGCGGCGACTTCGGCCAGCGCGTCGAGATCGCAGGGATGCCCAAAGGCGTGCATCACGACAAGTGCGCGGATCGTCGCGCCGGTGCGGCGATTGACGCAGCGATCGCCCGACACCTCCGCCACATCGCGCAGATGCGCATCGAGCCGTTCGGCATCGACGCCGAGCGTCTGCGCCTCGGAATCCACGAAATGCGGGGTGGCCTGGATGTAGGAAACGGCGTTGGCGGTGGCGATGAAGGTGAGCGTGGGCAGCAGCACCTCGTCCCCCGGCTCGACCCCCGCGAGCAGCAGGCAGATGTGCAGCGCAGCGGTGCCGTTGGCGGTCGCAATGGCGTGGCTGACGCCGGTGAAGTCGGCAAGATCACCCTCGATCCGGTTGACATAGGAGCCGACCGACGAGACCCAGCCGGTGTCGATGCACTCCTTCACGTAGGCCCACTCGTTCCCGGCGAATTCGGGTTCATGCAGCGGGATCATGCCGTTGGGCGTACCCAGCACCTGTCGCATCGCGCCAAGGATATCCTGAGCGATGGCGGGGGTCTGATCGGTCTGGGCAGCGCTCGCCATTCGGAATCCTCAGATGTTGTAGATATCGGTCTTGTAGCGGGCGAGGTTCGCCGGATCGCTGAACCAGGCGATCGTCTCATCAAGACCGCGGCCAAAGCCGTCCCGCCCGGCATAATCGGGGGTCCAGCCGGTCAGCTCCTGCGCCTTGGCGTTCGCCGCCCACAGTCGCTCGACCTCGCTCCCATCGGGGCGCAGCCGCTCATTCTCGCAGACAATACGGACGTCACGGCCCATCCGCTCGGCGATCAGCGCGGCGGTGTCGCCGACCGAAATCTCGTAATTGCTGCCGATGTTGATCACTTCGCCCAGCGCCTTGTCGGACTCGGCGACCGCGACGAAGCCGCGCACCGTATCACGGACAAAGTTGAAATCGCGCGTGGGATGGATCGCCCCAAGGCGGATCTCGTCCGCACCGGCGGCGATCTGGGTGATGATCGTCGGGATCACCGCGCGTGCCGACTGGCGCGGGCCATAGGTATTGAACGGGCGGATCGTCGCCACCGGCGTGTCGAACGAGAGGAAGAAGCTCTGCGCGATCTGGTCGGCGCCGATCTTGCTCGCCGAATAGGGCGACTGGCCCTGAAGCGGATGCTCCTCGGTGATCGGCACGAAACGCGCGGTGCCATAGACTTCGCTGGTCGAAGTGTGGACGACTCGCTCGACGCCGAGGTCACGCGCCGCCTGAACGACGTTGAGCGTGCCCTTGACGTTAGTGTCGATATACGTGTCGGGCGAGTGGTACGAATAGGGGATCGCAATCAGCGCGGCGAGGTGCATGACGACGTCGCACCCTTCCATCGCCTTGCGCACGCCATAGGGATCGCGAATGTCGCCGGCGAACACGTCAAGCGACTTGCGGATCTCCGGCTTCGACGTGTCGAGCCAGCCCCAGCTGTTGAAGCTATTGTAATAGACGAAGGCGCGCACGTCGGCGCCCTGCTCGACCAGATATTCGGTGAGATGCGACCCGATGAAGCCGTCGGCTCCGGTAACGAGAACACGCTTGCCGCTCAGTTTCACGCTTTGCCCCTCAATCGAACTACGGCCGGACGCCCTGCACAGGGCGGCTCGGGGGCATGCGGCCCGCGAAAGTCCGGGCGCCCGCCCGTGGTGCCGGGGCATCCCGATCTTCGCCTGCCGGCACCCCGCCCGCGGCGAGCGCAATAGCCCCCGCGCAGATATTCCGCAACGCGGTAACGTCCCGTTTTTCTACCGCTTGAGACTCCCACAACAGCGCAGCCACCTTGTGGATAACTGTAAATCGGAATAGGGCAGCGCGTCGATCGACTGAGTTGTATCAGGTCAAGGGGCATCATGAATTACAGCCGCAAGACCGCGCAATGGGGGGTGAAGGGCGCCCGCCCAGCCGCCAAATGGCGTAGCGCCAACGGCGTCGGAAATGCCCGCCCGATCGTCATCCTGTTCATCCTCGACATCGCCTGCATCTTCCTCAGCTTCATGGCGGCGGGCGGGCTGTACGGCACGTTCGGGGTGAACAATACCGGATGGCTGCTGATCGCGGGCATCATCATCCCGATCTATCTGTTCAGCGCCAGCAACCAGCACGCCTATTCGGTCGACGCGCTGGAGAACCGCTATCTCAGCATCACCCGCGCGCTCAAGGCGTTCCTGACCGCGCTGTGCATCGTCATCCTCGCGGCGTTCATGCTGAAGACCAGCGCGCAATTCTCGCGCCTCACGCTGACCTTCGGGTCTGGGCTGTCGATCGCCAGCCTCGCCGCCGCGCGCTACGGCTTCATCTTCTTCCTGCGCCGTTCGCGCGGCGCGGCGGTCCATTCGACCATGCTGATCTGCGATACCGGCCAGCCGGTCCCCGAAGGCGACTTTCAGGTGCTGATGGCGACCGATTTCGACCTTGATCCCGACAAGCACGACCCGCTGATGTATGACCGGCTCTCCAAGGCGCTGGGCGCCGCGGACCGGGTCGTGGTGTCGTGCCGCCCCGAACGCCGGGTCGCCTGGGCGAGCGCGCTGAAGGGCGCGAACATCCAGAGCGAGATGCTGATCCCCGAACTCGCCGCGCTCGCGCCGCTCGGCGTCGCGCGGCACGGCCCGCTGCCGACCGTGATCGTCTCGACCGGACCGCTCGACCTGCTCGACCGCGTCGTCAAGCGCGGGTTCGACGTGGCGGTCGCCGGGGTCGCGCTGGTAGTTCTGTCGCCGCTGTTCGTGGTGGTCGCCGCGCTGATCAAGTTCGACAGCGACGGACCGGTCTTCTTCAAGCAGACGCGGATCGGCCGCGGCAATCAGATGTTCAGCATGCTCAAGTTCCGCAGCATGCGCGTCGAAACGCTCGACGGCGCCGGGAACCGCTCGACCAGCCGCGAGGACGACCGGATCACCCGGGTCGGCGCCTTCATCCGCAAGACCAGCATCGACGAGCTGCCGCAGATCATCAACGTGCTGCGCGGCGAGATGAGCATCGTCGGCCCGCGCCCGCACGCGCTGGGTTCACGCGCGGCGGACAAATTGTTCTGGGAAGTCGACGAACGCTACTGGCACCGCCACAGCGCCAAGCCTGGCCTGACCGGCCTCGCACAGGTGCGCGGCTATCGCGGCGCGACATTCCATGAGGATGACCTGACCAACCGGTTGCAGGCCGATCTGGAGTATCTGGATCACTGGACGATCTGGCGCGACATTCAAATCGTTCTGATGACGTTCCGCGTGCTGCTCCACCGCAACGCGTTTTAAGACGCCGCTGCCCGACGCTCGCGCAACCGGTCGAGCTTCGCGCGCAGCGCATCGTCGGTGCGGAACGCCGCGATCAGATGGTCGGTTCGCACCGTCCGCCCCGCCGAAGTCAGGTGCAGCGGGCTGTCGCAGAAATCCGTGACGACCGAACTCAGTGCCAGCGGCTCGGGCGCCTTCACCAGCGGCGCGATACGCGCGAGCCCGGCAGTAAGCGCGCGCCGATAGGGCTGCCAGCGTTCCCGCTCGCGTTCGTGGATCAGCGTCCAGGATTCTGCGAGGATCGTGTCCCCGCCCCGTGCCCGCACACTTTGCACCACCGCGCGGCTGCGGGTGAACATCGATTCGGGCGGCATCGTCTCCGCCACGTCGAGCGGCACGCGATTGCGCGGGACGATCTTGCAGACCACGGCACTGGCGTTGGCGTCGCGCTGCCAGTCGAGCGGGATATGCGGATGCGGGTCGGCGACCTGACCGATCAGCGCGCGATGGGGCAGGAACAGGAACATCGGCCAGTCGGCACGGTCGCGCAGGCTGAACTCGATCGGCCCCATGCGCGAAAGCCGGTCGGCGATCCGCGCAGCATCCGCCGCCTCGTCGCGCGTCTGGCGCTGGGTCGAGGGGGCCAGCCAGTGGCTGTTCGAATAGAGCACCAGGTCGCCGGGCCGGACCATCGCGGCGAGAAACTCGTTATAGACATCCTCGCTGCCCAGCATGCTCGGCATGCCGGCGTTGACCACCGGCACGCCCAGCGCGCGCTGCATAGCGGCCGCGTCGATCCCGAACAGGGTGCTCGATCCGCCCGCGATAATCAGCCGCGGACCCGGCGTCCGCGCGATCGCGGCGCGGACCTGTTCGATCTCGCCGCGATAGTTGCGTGCCACCGAATCATAATTGGTGCGCAGGTAACGCGCATTGACGAAACCGGCGGCACCGGTGGCCGTCAGCGCAAGCGCGATGAACCAGAGCCGGCGATCAGTGGCGCGCATAGACGAAGATCGCTTCGGGCTGCTGGTGCGCGAGCAACAGCGTCAGGACGAGGATCACCGCCATCCCCGGCAGCGTTCGGAAGAGCCGGTAGTCGAGCGTGCCGTAGCGCTTCGCGCTCAGCGCCTCGAGCGCGATGAAGACGAGGCCGAGCACCACAGCAATCGCGGGCAGCTGTGGGATGGCCGAGAGGCGAACGCCGGCCAGCGCCGCGAAGCCGGTCCGCCACGCCTCGAGGCTGCCGAAATCGGCAAGCTTCCCGGCGAGCCGCCCGGCATTGTCGTCGATATAGAGCAGACGCACGAAGATCAGCAGCAGCAGGATCGAGACGTGCGCCAGCAGCGACGGCCAGCGGCGCTTGGACAGCACGGCGACATAGAGCCAGAAGACGAAGGCGTGGATGATTCCCCACAGCGCGAAGTTGAACGTCGCGCCGTGCCACAGCGCCGAGACGAAGAAGACCGACGGAGCCAGCAGGCGCGTGTTCACCGATCGCTCGCGCAGCGCCTCACGCGCCGGGTAGTAGATGTACTGGCGCAGCCACTGGCCGAGGCTGACGTGCCAGCGATGCCAGAAGTCGCGGATATTGGGAGCGTAGAGCGGCTGGCGGAAATTGTTGGTGAGTTCGATCCCCGCGATCTTCGCCAGCCCGACCGCCATGAAGCTGTAGCCGGCGAAGTCGAAATAGATACGCAGTTCCGCCACCGTCGCGACCCAGAAGGTCGCGATCGGGTTGGCAGTGTCGAGATCGATGAACTCGACCAGCGGGTTGCCGATCACAAACTTCATGAACACGCCGAGCAGCGTCCAGCTAAACCCCTCCCACACCCGGTCGAGCGTCAGCGGCGGCACGCGGTTCACGATCCGGTCGAGGTCGATCGCGCGCTCGAGCGGGCCACTGTAGAATTTGAAGCCGAGCAGGATGAAGAGGAGATAGTCGAGGAAGCGCGGACGGGCGATCTCGCCCCGCAACAGATCCGACGCCACGCCCGAAACCTGTAACGCATAGAAGCTGATGCCGAGCATGATCGGCAACTGCCCCTCAAGCGATTCGGCAAGACCGGTGAGCGTGCTGAGCGCGCCGGTGACGTTGGCGACGATCAGCGCGAGCATGATCGCCGCGACGCACGCCGACCCCGCACGGCGGCGGACGACCGCACTCCGCAACCGCGCGTCGAGCGCGACGATGACGCCCCATGCCAGCGTGATCAGCGCGAGGATGAAGAGCGGGATCTGCCACGCCCCCGCGATCACCCAGATCAGCGCCACCGATCCAGCGAGCAGGACCAGCTTCGACCAAAGCGAGCGCGTTCCAACCACCAGCGGCCCCGCATAAGCGTCGGCAGCCGCCGCCATCAGGCCGCGTTCTCCGGCAGCAGGCGGTCCATCACCTCAGCGAGCGAAGCCTGCCAGCGCGGCGCGCGATAGCCGAAGACGTTCGCCATGCGCGAGCAATCGAGTCGCGAGTTGGCCGGGCGCGTGGCGCGCGTGGGATAGCCGCTCGACGGAATGCCCGTAACCTCCGCGACCGGTCCGCCGCGCTTTGCGCTCTCGGCGAAGATCGCGCGAGCAAAATCGGCCCAATGCGTCTCGCCGGTCCCGGCGAGGTGATAGGCGGCGTTCGCGCCATGGGCCGGATCTGTCTGCCATGCCGCGGCCACCGCCATGATGCCGTCGGCAATGTCGAGCGCGCTGGTCGGGCAGCCGTGCTGATCCTCGACCACGGTCAGCGCGTCGCGCGTCTCGGCGAGGCGCAGCATCGTCTTGACGAAATTCCCGCCGAACGGGCTGTAGACCCACGCCGTGCGCAAAATCGCGTACGCCGCGCCCGAGGCGGCGATCGCCTGTTCCCCGGCGAGCTTGGTCGCGCCATAGACGCCGAGCGGCGCGACGGGATCGTCCTCGCGCCACGGGCGATCGAGCGAACCGTCGAACACATAATCGGTGGAAAGGTGAATCACCGGCGCGCCGGTCTTCGCCGCGGCGCGCGCGAGCACGCCCGGCCCCTCGCCGTTGATCGCCATCGCGAGGTCCGGTTCCTCCTCGGCCTTGTCGACCGCGGTATAGGCGGCGGCGGAGATCACCAGCGCCGGGTTCACCGCCGCGACCGTGCGCTCGATCGAGGCCGGGTCGGCGAGGTCGAGATCGGGCCGCGCGGCGAACACCAGCTCATGCCCGCCGTGCCGCTCCGCAAGGCTCTGCGCGACCTGCCCGTCACGGCCGGTGACGAGGATCTTCACGCGCTCTTGCCCAACCGTTCGCCGGCATAGCTGCCCGAGCGGATCGGCTCCCACCACCAGCGATTGTCGAGATACCAGTCGACCGTGCGCGCAAGGCCGGTATCGAAGCTTTCCTCGGCCTTCCAGCCCAGTTCGGTCTCGATCTTGGTCGCGTCGATTGCGTAGCGGCGATCATGGCCGGGGCGATCGGTGACGAAGGTGATGAGATCGCGCCGGCTGCGCCCGTCAGCCAACGGCACGCGCGCATCAAGCACGTCGCAGATCGTCTCGACCACCTGGAGGTTGGTCCGCTCGTTGCGGCCGCCGACATTGTAGCTTTCGCCGACAACGCCCCTGGTCAGCACCAGCTCAAGCGCCTTCGCGTGGTCGTCCACGTACAGCCAGTCGCGGACATTCTCGCCTTTGCCATAGACGGGAAGCGGCTTGCCCTCGAGTGCGTTGAGGATGACCAGCGGGATCAGCTTCTCGGGGAAGTGATACGGCCCGTAATTGTTCGAGCAGTTGGAGAGGACGACCGGCAGCCCATAGGTCTCGTGCCAGGCCCGCACGAAATGGTCGCTCGCGGCCTTCGACGCCGAATAGGGCGAGGACGGGGCGTAGGGCGTTTCTTCGGTGAAGATGCCGCTGTCGAAGGGCAGGTCGCCGAACACCTCGTCGGTCGAGATATGGTGGAAGCGGAAGCCGTCCTTCTTCGCGCCTTCGAGGCCACGCCAATATTCGAGCGCTGCGGAGAGAATGCGGAAGGTGCCGACGACATTGGTCTCGACGAAGGCACCGGGGCCGTCGATCGAGCGGTCTACATGGCTTTCGGCGGCAAGGTGCATGATGCCGTCGACCTGCTCATCACGCAGCAGCGTCAGGATCAGCGGCACGTCGGCGATATCGCCCTGCACGAAACGGTGGTTCGGCGCGTTCTCGATCGCTTTCAGGCTGGCCGGGTTGCCGGCATAGGTCAGCAGGTCGAGATTGACGACGCGCTTCCCCTTGCGAACGAGATGGCGGACGACCGCCGAGCCGATGAAACCGGCGCCGCCGGTGACGAGGATGGTCTGCATCTGGTTCAGCCCTCGTAGACGAACGGGGAATCGAAATCCTTGAGCCGCGGCGCGACCAAATCCTTGTCCGACAGGGTCGGCTCGACGCCAAGGTCGGGCCAGTCGATGCCAAGATCAGGGTCGTTCCACAGGATCGCGCCCTCATGCTCCTTCGAATAGGGGCCGCTGACCTTGTAGAGCACCTCGGTATCCGGGGTCAGCGTCATGAAGCAGTGCGCGAAACCGATCGGCACGAGCAGTTGGTTCCATTTCTCCGCCGACAGCTCGACCCCGACCCATTGGCCATAGGTCGGCGAGCCCTTCCGGATATCGACCGCGACGTCGTAGATCGATCCGCGCAGCACGCGCACCAGCTTGTCTTGTGCCACCGGCGGCACCTGAAAGTGCAGCCCGCGGACGGTGCCGACCTGCGCCGAGAAGCTCTGATTGTCCTGGATCCAGTCGATACCCACGCCTTCGGCAGCGAACGCCGAGAGCTTGAACACCTCCGAAAACCAGCCGCGATGGTCACCATATTTGGGCGGCGCGACCTCGATCACATCGGGAATGGCGAGACGGTTGAACTGGGTCATGAAAGGCTCGCGACGCGCTTCTTGAGGTAATCGGCATAGCCGGTCTTGCCGAGGCTGGCGGCGCGGCGGAGCACGTCATCGCCATCGAGCCAGCCGAGCTCAAGCGCGATCTCCTCGGGGCAGGCGATCTTGATGCCGGTGCGGTGCTCGATCGTACGGACGAACGATCCAGCTTCGTGCAGGCTCTCATGCGTGCCGGTGTCGAGCCAGGCATAGCCGCGGCCGAGGCGGGTGATGTTGAGGTCGCCGCGCTCCATATAGGTGCGGTTGACGTCGGTGATCTCCAGTTCGCCGCGCGCCGATGGCTGGATCGACTTCGCGATATCGACCACGTCTTTGTCGTAGAAATAGAGCCCGGTGATCGCCCAGTTGGACTTGGGGTTGGCGGGCTTCTCCTCGACGCTGGTCGCGCGGCCGCTCTCGGGATCGAACGAGACCACGCCGTAGCGCTCGGGATCGTCGACATGATAGGCGAAGACGTTGGCGCCGCCCTGCGCGGCTGCCTCGGCGGCGACGCGGCATTTCTCGCCCATCTTGTCGCCATGATAGATGTTGTCGCCCAGGATCAGTGCGCTGGGGCCGCCGTTCACGAACTCGGCGCCGATCACGAACGCCTCGGCGAGCCCGTTGGGCTGGGGCTGAATCGCGTAGCTGAAGC
>Ga0247823_10002984_pt1 | contig 13829 bp, 7 predicted proteins | sample 13C_PalmiticAcid_2_FD_192426 | JGI IMG/M metagenome (GOLD analysis project Ga0247823, IMG submission 192426) | Soil microbial communities from agricultural site in Penn Yan, New York, United States - 13C_PalmiticAcid_Day30 | ecosystem: Environmental > Terrestrial > Soil > Agricultural land...
GTTTGAATCCCTCGGCATCACTGTCGGCACAGAGCACGGCGACCGTGCCCAACGGGTCGGCATGTGTCGGGTCAATTCGGCTGCCGCGCCGCACCGACACGTGCCGCTCGTTCTTCAGCTCGCTCAGCGACCTTCTTCGCACCACCCGCGATCCCGGCGCCGCCTCCGCCAGGACATCGAATCCTGAGAGGGGCTCCGCGGTGGCAAGGGTTGCCGCATGGATCCGCTCCAGCGCCGAATCTGCGTCTGACGTGCGTATCGGGATGGATCGCACGCCGCGCGGGACCACCGCTTGGTCGCTCAGGATCATTCGGAGTTCGTGCGGCCGTGCGTACCGAAACGAGCGCGCCTCTCCGTGGGCCAACGCACCCGTGACGTCGGCGGCGAGGTCTCCCAAGTCCATCTCATGCCGGAGAAGCGCCCCGAGGTCAGCGACGAGCGGGCGCGGCGCTGACCGCCCACCCACGCATATCCAGATCCCCAGCGCCTGCCGGTAGGCCTCACGCCACATTCCTCGGGGCAAACGCAGAGCCATCGCCAGGTTTCCCTGCCGCAAGGTCTGCGCCCGCTCGCGCTCCTGGGCGCCGCGGAGTTCGTCACACAGCAAGCTCGCTGGGCCTACGGCCACCGCGATATCGCCATGGTCGAGATCGACTACAACGTCATCCAGGGCGTCGAGCGCGTCGGCTGAGTCGAGCCCCACTACTGACAGAACCCGGACACTGGGGCCCGCCGAGGCCGCCGACATCTCGATGCCTTGGATAGCGGCTCGACGGCGAAGGCCCCGGTGCTCGGCATCGCCAGGCGCCACGACCAGGTGTGCGAAGTCGCCTGCGAGTGCCAGCGTCAACATCGCCGAACTGCCTGTGTGCACCAGAGGAACGCCCTCGGGGTCCAGATGGTCCCCACACGCCTTGCTGACTGTGCGCAGCAGGTCCAACGCGCCGGTGGTCAGGTCGCGGACGCCGATCGCCCTGCCGGTGGACCCACTCTCCAGGCGAGCCAGGGCTTCCGCCGGGCCGTACGACGCCTCGACCAGGTCATCGATATAGCGAAGCTGCTCCTTCGTGGCCTTGACCGCCCTGAGTTCGTTCACCATGAACTCGTCGCGGGGATCTACCCCACGTGCCAGCAGGTCCCGCTCCCGCTCCGTGGACTCGGCAAGTTCCTCGCCAGTACATGTCCGCAGGCAGAGCAGGGTCACCAGCCGTTCCAACGACGTGCCTACCGGCATGCTCAGGGCGGGAGCATCGAGACGAGCCTCCTCGTTGTTGCCCCGACCTGTTCGTTCCAGCCAGTCAACGATGTCGTCGCGGCTGAATCGTTCGACACCGCCCGCGACCTCCAGGGGTTCGGGAAAGGGCAAGAGTCGGCCGCGCACGGTGGGTCGGTTGCGCCACATGCTGACAACCGGTCGGCGCACCCGGGCGAGATCGGCGATGTCCCGCATGGTGAGTGTTGGAGCTGACCTCGTCACGATCGACCTCCTCCCGGCTAGTGATCACACGGTAGCGCGCTTCATCGAGCATCAGCGCCCGGATCGCCGATAAGCCTGCTTATCATCAAATCTCGTTCCAAATCTCGCCCGATCGGTTGATTCTCATGTCACCTGGTCGCTGATCACCGAGCGGCGACCACGAGCCGGGAGACGACATGGCGGACAACACTCAGTCGCAAGCGCACTTCGACCGCACCGCCTCTGCGGTGGTCATCGAGCACGTCACGATCCGTGACGCGGACACCCTCCGCGAAGCGCGGCGGTGGACCACCGGAGAACGTGGCCCAGCCATCGAGGATGTCGAACAGCTGGCCCGCGCCGACCTCACGAACTACATCGCCGAGGCGTTGCGCATGGGCGCGCACGCCCTGTCCGTGACCGGGCAGGCCCACGAGTCTCAGGCCATCGGGAAGATGCTCAAGGAAGTCGGTGACAAGACCGCCGATTCGACCGCAAGGGCGGCGGAACTCACCGGCCAAGCCGTAAAGGCGGCTTCGGACGCCGTCGTCAAGGCCGCTGCCGAGGCCAAGAAATCGATCTTGGAAGCCGACGCCGCGAGCCGCAAGGAGCTCACTGGGGTCGTGGCTCAGGCCAAGGGCGATCTGAACGCGGAGGTGCGTCGGATCTTCGGCGGCGACAGCCCCGAGCTTCTCGACCGACTCCAGCCTCTCCTCGACAAGTTCGGCGGCGCCTTGGAGACCAAGGTGAGCGCGGGGGCCACCGAACTCCTGGAGAAAGCGGCCAAGCAGTTCGACCCGAGCGATCCGACATCGCCGATGGCCAGGCACGCCGCAGACCTCAGCGCCCGCCAGGAAACCCTCACTCAGCAGCTCAATAGTCACCATGCCGAGCTCGCGGGCAAGGTCGACGAGCTCTCGATGGCTCTCAAAGTCCGGGATGCGAGGACCACGCTGGCGAAGGTGACGCCCATCAAGGGCGACTCCTACGCGGGCCAGGTCCACACGCTCATGGTCGGGATCGCCGCAGGCATCGGCGACGAGTACAGCGACACCAGTTCGATCCCGGGCGCCCTGCCGCGCTGCAAGAAAGGCGACGGCTTGGTGACCGTCGATGGGGGCGAGGCCCGCGTCGTCATCGAGATGACCGACTCCACGCGCACCGGATGGAACGCCTACCTCGACGAGGCCGAGCGAAATCGCGACGCAGCCGCCTCGCTGGGCCTCGTCCGGACGGCAGATCAGAACGGCGGTCAAAGCGTCCGGACCATCGGGCCCCGCCGCATCGTGATCGCTTTCGATCCCGAGAGCGACGACTCCGATCTGCTGCGGACGGTCGTGATCCTCCTGCGCACCGCAGCTCTGACCGCGTCGACCCGCACGGGCGCCCACGAGGTCGCCACCGCGGAGGAAAAGATCGGCGAGGCATTGCAGCAACTCGACAAGATCGACTCCATCAAGCGGCTCGCAAGTGCGATCCAGAAGAACGCCACCAAGATCGACAGCGATTGCACTGGCCTCAACTCCGGCATCCGGCGACTGCTCGACCAGGCCCTGATCGCTCTCGCGGGCACCGACTCAACCACCACGGTCGCCGCGACGGCCGAGACCGCGAGGGACGGCGCCGCCTGACGGCGAGCCCACGACACCCTCTCGACGGCGGAATGGGCCGCCATCTAGAAGCTGATTGTGACCAGGCAAACACAATGGGTTGAAGTACCCGAGGCTGAACGCGTATAACGGAGGCAAGTGATGTGCACTCCTACCGGGTGGGGGCACCAGGCAATGGAGACCAGCAGCGACGACGTTCGTAGACCCCTGGTCGCCCTCAAGGCCAAGGAAGGCGAGCTGAAGGCGATCAGCCATGCCGATGACGAGGCCGCACGGCGCGTCGTGCACATGGTCGAGCTCCTCGATTCGACTGGTCGGGATGGTGGTCGGATCACACCGTTGCTCCACCAAGCCGCCAGCCATTTGGCATCCCAGGGCCACCCGTTGTGGATCGACCCGCGGTGGCTCACTTCAGACAGCCCGCTACGCCGATTTCCCGGCGGGCCGTACGCCTATCTAAACCACATTGAGCAGGCCGTCGAAGATGGCCTCGGTCTGTTCGTCTCCGACCAACCCATCGTTGTGCCGGTCGTCGGCGAAGCCAGTTCCGAGCGGGATCTGCGACAGGTGTCGAACCTTCGCGAACACAAGGACCGCGATGTCGGGCTGCGTGTGTCCCGCCTCAGCTCGTCCCGCGCCGATCTTGAGGAATTGGCCGACCGGACTATCCGGTTCAGCGGTGTCGCGCCGTCGCGGATTCACGTCATTGTGGACGTCATGTATGTCGACATTCCGACGAATCGCCTGATCGAGGACGCCGGCCGCGTGGCCGTGGATCTCGCGGAGATCTTCCGACCGGGCTCCATCACCTTGCTCACCGGGTCAATCCCGGAGCAGCGGCAGGGGTACCAAACTCTAATTCGACCGCGGAGCGAACCAGAGCTGTGGCAATCCCTGCGCCGCAGCGGGCTGGTGGGCCTGCGTTACGGGGACTACGGAGTCGTGCACCCGACTCCGAAGGTCTCCGCAGGCCAGGCGCGGAATCCGCACCCGTATCTCAACTACACCGTCCCAGGCCAGACAATCACTCTACGGAGGCCGGTGCACCGAACAAACGGCGTGATGGATGACGGCGCGCTGGCGGTCGCATTCCGCGACATCGCAGACGAACTCACCGACCGCCGAGAGTTCGCGGGCGGCGACTTCTCGTGGGGCGATCGGTCCATGATCGAGTGTCGGACTGGCGGGGGCCGGAAGGCAGGCTCGGTGAGCACATGGATCGCGATGGCGACCTCGCACCACATCTCGCACCTCGCGCGGGACGTCGACGGCCTGGCCGCGTGAGTAGGCCGCGTTTGGGTGAACCTTGAAACATTCGAGCCAGTACACACGACGACACACGCGCAGACGTGGACCTGCAAGCCGGGGGTAGAGCAGTGAACGACCAGACAGCGGGATCGGCTGCGGAACTCGTCGACAAGGCGAAGCGGCTGTTCCAGTTTCTAGCCCAGGCGCAGCGACAGCGAACGCGAACGCCGCGCACGGTCGACAAGTACGACAAGGTCCTTTGGTGGGCCGACCTACCCGAACACTCCGCGGTGACAGTTCCTGGACAACTCGCGACACCGGCACCCGACGATGTCATCCTGTCCATCACTCGGCTGCCCCGCCTCGACATTCCCGCCCCGAGTGCCGCGCTGCGTCCCTGGCTGGACGGGCCGATCGACGAACCGGAACTACCGGCCACGCTGCGCGACAGTCTGTTTGTGCCTGATCCGGACGTACCTCCGGGTCAACCCAGCGGGCAGCCGTTACTCAAGGTTGACATCGACGACCGTCCCGACATGCAGGCCGCCTACCGAACTTGGCTCACCGTGTGGCAGGGCTGGGCCGAACAAGAACTCATCGACCGCCCAGCGCGCGCCCTTTATCAGGACCTGTTCGCCACGTTCCTCAAGGCGACCGGGCATCCTGAGGAACTAGAGCTTGTCGTGGCCGTGGGATGTCTGGCATGGGAACCGCCTGGTCATGACCGCATCCTGCGGCACTTCCTGACGGCACCTGTGGCCATGCGCTTCGACGACAACACTGGCACTCTCACCGTCGAACGAACCGAATCGCTCGACGCGTTCAAGGTCGAACTGGACATGGTCGACTCCAGCCTGACCATCTCCCCCAAGATCCATTCTGTGCGGGAGGACGCCGGCCTCAGCCCGGCGCACCCCCTTGACCGAGAGGCGCTCGGCCCTCTGGCCCAACGTTTGGTCCACGTCCTCGACGCCGGGGGCGAATACCGAGACCAGGACCAAGCTCCCGTGCCATCGGCCGTCGCGACCGCGACATTCGCTCCGGCGATCATCCTGCGGAAACGGTCCCAACAGGGCATCGTCGAGATCTACGAGACCATCGTCGGGCAGATCGCCGGGTCCTCAGTGGTACCTGACGGCGTCATCCCACTGCTGGACCCCAACCACGAACCCGAGGCGCACGCACCGCACGGCGAGGGCGCCTTGGTCCATGTCGAGGACGACCCGTTCCTGCCACTGCCGGTCAACGATAAGCAACTGCAGATCATCCATAAGGTCGACCACAGCGCGCAGACCCTCGTCCAGGGCCCTCCTGGAACCGGCAAGACGCACACCGTCGCCGCACTGTTGTCACATCTACTCGCGCGCGGTAACCGTGTCCTAGTGACCGCTCAGACCGACCGCGCGCTCAAGGAAGTGCGGGAGAAGCTACCCGAGGGGATCAAGCCGCTGTCGGTGTCGGTGGTAGGCACCTCCCGCGAAGACATGGCCGACCTCAAAGTCGCGGTCCAGCGGATCAGCAACGCCGCCGTCGACCACGACCCAGTCGCGGCCGAGACCGCGATCCGGGGCTACAAAACAGACATCGACAGTTTGCGCAGGCTGCGCGCCGGGTTGCGAACCGATCTCATCGCCGCGCGAGCCGACGAAGTGGAACTTCATGTACGCGCCGGATTCAGCGGCTCACTCGCGGCGATCGCCCAAAACCACCAGACTCTCCGCGACGTACACGGCTGGCTGGCGGATGTATTCGATGGTGATCCCGACAGCCCACCGCCCCTGAGCGGAGCCGAGATCCGTGAACTGCACGGTTACCTCACCGATCACGACTTGGCCGCCGACGGCCCGGAAGCCCGCCTCCGGATCATCGACATCGACGGTGTGCCGGAGCCTGGCGTATTCGCCGACCAGGTCGTGGCCGAGAGCGACGCGGCCATCCGCAGCAGTCGGTGGGCCGAGGCACGGTCGCACGTGGTGTATCCGGCCGTGAGCCAGCTGCATCCGCGCGACCGCGAGCAACTCAAGGTCGCACTCACCCGCATCGGTCAACGCACGGCGGAAATCGGCAGACGACCCGAACGGTGGCTTCCACAGGCGCTGCAAGATGTCCTGCACGGTCACGCGGCTAGGTGGAGCAGTCGAGAGAAGCAGGTAGCCGGACTCATCCAACAGTGTGAACCGGTCGTCGGCGGCCTCGGCCCGCTTCTCCGAGTCGAAGTGGACGGTGCGCGCGAGCCACTGCTACATCTCGCGCGAGGTCTGCGGGTCTATCTCGCCACTGGCGGCAAGCTGAAGGTCGAAACGAACGGACAGCCGAAGATCGGCGCGTTCGCCACCAAGTTGGTCAAGCAGGCGGAACCGCTGTTCGCGGGAGTCCGGATCAACGGCCTCCCTCCGACCGATCTGCGCCAACTCGACGGCTTCCTCGCGTGGGGCCTCGCCTCTGCCCAGCTCGACGCGCTCGACCGCGCGTGGCCGGACAACGCCGACATACCAGCGGAAGACACGCCGCAGGAACGCTTGACGTGGCACATCACCGAGGTCGAGCAATTGCGCCGGGTTCTCGAAGTCGGAGCGGACATCGACGACCAGCAAGGCAGGCTGGCCGCGCTCCAGGTACCCAGCCCTGACTGGCCCGATCCGGCCAAACTGAAGTCCTATGTGGACATGGTTGACGCGGCCATGGCGGCCGACGAACACGCAACCGCGTCCGCCCCGATCAAGTACGTTGAACACATCCTGGAAAGCGCGGCGAAGTGGGACCACTCATCGCCAGCCGTCACTTCCCTGCACTCGGCGGCGAAAGACCGTGACCAAAACTCCTATGCAACCGCCTACCACCGGATCGCCCGTCTCATTGAGGTCCGCCGCGCGGACAAGCGACGCTTCGATCTGACACGGCGCCTCATCGACGCGAGCCCAGCGCTGGCCAAGGCTCTGGAAGCGGGCGCAGACGATCCTGCCTGGGACAGCAGGCTGAAAGACTTCGAGTCCGCCTGGAGTTGGGCGGCGACCGGAGCGTGGATCAAGTCGCGCAGCACGGTGGACGTCAACGCGATCCAGGCAGAGATCACCAAGACCGAGGACCGGATCCGAAACGCGGTCGAGACGCTGGCGGCGACCAGGGCATGGAACCACGCAGTTTCCAAGGACCGTCTCACCGGTCAGGCGCGCGCGGACCTCAACCACTACGCCGGGTTGGTCAAGCGCCTCGGCAAAGGCACAGGCAAGTACGCCACGGCCCGCAAGGCGGAGATCCGGCAGGCGATGGATCGGTGCAGGCCCGCGGTGCCGGTGTGGATCATGCCTATCTATCGGATCGCTGAACAGTTGCGCATCTCGCCCGACATGTTCGACGTGGTCATCGTCGATGAAGCCTCGCAGGCAGGCCTGGAAGCGACTTTCTTGCAGTATCTTGCACCTAAGATGGTTATCGTCGGTGACGACAAGCAGGTCTCGCCGTCCGCGGTCGGAGTCGATCAGCAGAAGCTCCGGGACCTCGCGACCCAGTGGATTCCCACTGACCGCTACAAGTCGTCATGGCAGGACCCGAAGCGAAGCCTGTTCGACGAAGCCAAGATGCGCTACGGCGGCGTGATCACACTGACCGAGCATCGACGCTGCATGCCGGAGATCATCGGGTTCTCCAACCGGATCGCCTACGAACCGGAAGGGATCCCGCTCATCCCGGTTCGGCAGTATGGACTGGACAGACTGGAGCCGATCAAGCCCGTCCATGTCCGCGACGGCTACATGCAGGGCGCGATAAACCCCGCGGAGGTCGATGCGATCGTCGACCAGATCGAGAAGTGTCTTGGCGATCCCACCTACGACGGAAAGACCTTCGGCGTCATCTCCCTGCTTGGCACTCCTCAGGCGAGCGCGATCGAGAAAGCATTGCTAGATCGGATCCAACCGGAGGAGTTGACGGCGCGAGACATCCGCTGTGGTGACTCCGCAGACTTCCAGGGCTCCGAACGGGACGTGATGTTCCTGTCGATGGTCAAGGCGGTCGACGAGGACAGTCGTGTGTCCGCACTGACGGCCGAGAGCTACGTCCAGCGATACAACGTCGCCGCGTCCCGCGCGAAGGACCAGATGTGGGTTTTCCACTCCATCGCGCTGGCCGATCTCGGAAATCCCGAGGACATGCGGTTCCAATTGCTGGACTACTGCTACGGGGTGCGCCATCGCACGGACGATCCGGACATCGAGCACTCGGGCCGGGTTTCCGACGATGTCCGGACCGCCCCCTTCGACTCGCTGTTCGAACAGCGGGTCTTCAACCGCCTCATCGACCGCGGGTACACAGTCCACCCGCAATATGAGGTGTCGCCGTACAGAATCGACCTGGTCGTGTTCGGCGCCCGCAACCGGCTTGCGATCGAGTGTGACGGCGACTTCTGGCACGGACCGGACCGGTACGCCCATGACTTGGCGCGGCAACGCGACCTCGAACGCTGCGGCTGGACGTTCTTTCGGATTCGGGCGTCCGACTTCTACATCGACGAGCGGGCGGTACTGGACGAGCTCTGGTCCGTTCTGCACGAGCGCGAGATCCATCCGTCTGGTTGGACACCACCAAAGCTCGTCGACGTTCGACCTACCCGTGCCGTCTCAGAGTCGTCCATCGTCCTGGAGCACACACAAGCGTTGGATTCAGAGTTGCCAAGCGCCCTACCAGGCGCGGCAGAGTGGCCGTCGGCAGACGGCCACTTGTTCCCCGACGACAATTGGGAGGAGCCAGAACCAGAAGTCGCCAACTTCGCGCCAGTGATCGTCAACCCGGAGTCGGTCGCGAAACGAGTCGTCGTGGAACCTTCGCAGCCGACTCTGCTGGCTCGATACGAGGTCTATGGCGGTTCGCTGCCGCCGGTCACCGATGCTCGTCCGATGGAGTTGGCCGATGACATCGTCGCGATCGTGGCGACCGAAGGTCCAATGCTGATCGGACGCCTGCAGACCGCCTACGTCCAAGCATCGGGCGGCCAGAAAGTGGGCGCGTCGATCGCGACAACCCTGAATCGGGCTATCGAGTCGGCGACGCGCCGCGGGTTGCTCATTCGTGACAACCCATTGACTGAACAAGAGATGAAGGCACACACGGTACGTCTGCCAAGTCAGCAGGACGCCGTCCTGCGCGAACTCGGCCCGCGCGGGTTCGATCTTGTTCCCCCTGCGGAACTCGCGGCGCTGCTGACGGTCGTCGCCGAGGGACTGGGCTGGGAACACCGCGACGCCCTGTATCGCGAGACGCTGCGCATACTTGGGCTCGTACGCCTGACCGACAATGTCCGGGCGCGATTCGACGCGGTGCTCACCACGCTCGCCGCTCCTCCTAACGGGACAGGACTCTCTGCGACAAGGAGCTCGCCACGCTCTTGATCCGGATAGACGAATCGTCGCGGGACGTGGGCGCCTTCCGATCGTTCCTGGCCATATTGATCAACAAGTTCGCGACCGAGTGGCTCACCGCCGACGAGTGAACGACGGAGCCCTTCTCGAGCGGCCCACCGGGAAGACCGGTGGGCCGTGGGTGATCAGGTGTTCTTCGCCGAACCGCCATGCGTGCCAGGTGAGGTGCTACATCGGCGCACGTTGACGTTTCGGATGCCGCGCCTGCGGTCACCGTGATTGTCTGTTGCGGTCTAGACAGGGAGGCCGTTGTGTCCGAGCACGCGCGCTGGCAGGTTCAGGAAGCAAAGCAGCGTTTCAGCGAAGTGCTGCGCGCGGTCGAGCGGGAAGGGCCGCAAACCATCACCAGGCATGGCGAGGACGTCGCGGTCCTGATCGATATCCAGGAGTACCGCCGTCTCAGCGGCCGGGGAGGCGACTTCGTCTCGCATCTGATGGCGTTTCCCAAGATCGACGACCAGCCCGGCGAGGTCGACGTCTTCGATGAGATCGAGGCCGAGCGCAAGAACGACCTCCCTCGTCCCACCGATTTCGAGATCGAACTCGGCCTGACCGATAGCGCCGCCCAGTGACCTACCTGATCGACACGAACGTCCTGTCGGAATGGCGGAAAGCTGCTCCTGATCAAGGGGTCGTCGACTGGTTCGCGCGGGTCCACGTCGACGACCTGTACATCAGTGTCGTCACCATAGGAGAGATCGGGCGGGGCGTGGCCAAACTCCAGAGTCGAGCGGCTTACCGGCAAGCGGTGGTTTACGAGTCCTGGCTGGCCGCGACCAAGGACCGGTTCGCCGACCGCGTGATCCCCATCGACGCGGCCATCGCGGATGAGTGGGGACACAGCGGGGCCCTTCATCCCACGCCGATGGCAGACGCGTTGATCGCGGCGACCGCGAAGGCGCGGGGGTGGACGGTGGTGACTCGCAACATCAAAGACTTCGAGCCCACCGGCGTCCGGATACTCAACCCATTCACCTGCTGACGGCAGAGGATCCCTGGGTGGTGGCTGTGCGGCATGGCAGCATTCGCGGCGATGGCGACGGTTGTGGTGAGTGAGCACTCTGTTCGAGAGTTGACAGATTCAACGTCGTTCGACCAGGGGCAGGCGTATTTCGACGGGGGCCGGGTGGGAACGGTCGTCGTCGACGGCACCGTGGTGACGGCCGTTGTCGACGGTCGCAGCGCCCATCAGGTGCGGCTCGAAGTGAAGGCTGCGGGGCTCGAAGCACACTGCTCCTGCCCGCGTGGCGGCGAAGGCGAGTTCTGCAAGCATTGCGTCGCCGTGGCGCTGGCCTGGTTGGACGGCCACGGCGAGTCTGTCGAGCCTCGATGGTCCGGGCCTGATCACGGGCTTCGCGAATTCCTGCGCACCCAGGACGTGGCCTGGCTGGTGGAGGAATTGCTGCGCGCGGCCGATGCTGATCCCCTGCTGCGGGCCCGTCTCGCCATTGCCTCAGGCGCCGATGCCCGCCACGTCTACGACGACGAGCCCTTGCGCGCTCGTCTGACACGGGCTGTGGAAGTCGACGACTTCATCGGCTACCGAGAGGCCTATGCCTATTTCGAGATCATCGACGACGTACTCGCGGAAGTGGCTGGCCTGATCGACGAAGGCTTCGCCGACATCGCGATAGGCCTGGCCGAGTACACATTGGAGTTGCTCGCCGAGGCAGGCGGACAGATCGACGACTCCGACGGCGGACTCCGGGGAGCCATGGTCCGGGCCGAGGAGATCCATTTCGACGCCTGCTCGGCGAGCGGAACCGACCCGGTGCGGCTCGCCGAGTACCTGGCGAGGACGGCAATGGCCAGTGACTACGAAGTCTTCCTCACCGCGTTGCCGGACTATGCGCCCGTCCTTGGCGCGGCAGGCATGGCCAGGTACCGGGGAGTGGTCGAGACGGCGTGGCGGGAGCTCCCACCGAAGCGCGCGGGCGAGTACGGCAGCGCGCGGTTCACGGCCACGTTCCTGATGGAACGGCTTGCCGAGTGCGAGGGCGGCACCGACGCCTTGCTCGAGGTGCTGGCCCGGGACGTGTCCAGCGGCTATGACGTGCTGCGGATCGCCGAGAGGCTCTGTAAGGACAACCGCGACGAAGAGGCACTGGAGTGGTTGGGGCGAGGGATGGCGGACTACGAGCCGGACTCGCGTCTGCGCTCGCTGGCCGCCGAGTGCCACCTTCGCGCCGGCCGCCGCGCGCAGGCCGCGGACCTGGTGTGGGCGAACTTCGCCGGTCATCCCAGCCTGAACACCTACATCGCCCTGCATGACGCCGCGGGGGACCAGTTCCCCACCTGGCGCGACCGGGCACTCGCGCTGCTGCACGAAGCTCCAGCGGTCGCCGCTCGCTTCGGCGAGCGGCCGTACCTGCAGCGCGCGGGCCGGTCGGCACTGGTCGAGGTGCTGCTCTGGGAGGGCGACACCGACGCCGCCTGGCTGGCCGCTGTCGATGGAGGATGCAGGGACGAACTGTGGCTGCGATTGGCCCGGGGGCGCGCGACCACCCACCCCGCAGACGCTATTCCTGTTCTGCTGGCCGCGGCAGGCCAACAGATCGAGCACAAGAACAGGGACTCATACAAGTCCGCGGCCACCCTGCTCGTGGAAGCCAAAGCCCTGTTTGTCCGCTGCGACCGGCACGAGGACTTCGAGTCCCACCTTCGCGACCTTCGTGCCGCGCACAAGCCCAAACGAGCGCTTCGTGAGGAACTCGACCGCGCACAGCTCCCGTGAGAGCCGGACGACCACGATCGGATGAACGCCGCCCACAAACCGGACAGCGCCGAATTTCAGCAGTACGATCGAACGTATGTTCGACATCGATGCGATAGACACGATGAACGAGGCCGAGGTGCTTGCCCTGCTGCGCGACCTGAAACGCAGGAAGGCCGAACTCGATGACCTGCGGGCGATCTTGATCGCCGAGATAGCCGCGCGGGGCCTTGTTCCCGACGATCCCGGCCGTGCGTCGCCCCGGTGGAGACGACCTAGGGCCATGCGCACGTTGGCGGTGCCGGAGTGACCCGGCGCGTGTCCCTTGGGTGCTCGTGAGTTGGTGGTCGGCGAACGCGCGCACGTCGATCAGCTCCCGCGCAAGATGGCCGGTACCGCCCGGTGAACCTGCTTGCGGTGCAGCCGACATCCGTTCGCCACAGCTTGGCCCTCAGCCTTCAACGGTCGCCGGATCAGTGCGGTCGGATCGACTAGCAGTCGAATGTGCCTCAGCCAGCTCGTTGATCAGGTCTGGGAGCAGGAGTTCCTCCTGGATCTGCCGCCCCGCTTCGGCCATTCGCGGTGACAACGCGGCATCCCACACGGCGACCGCCTGACGACCCGCCAGGGTCTGGCCCGTCGATCGCCTTAACGCGTCGTTGTAGGACGCTGTGTCGAAACGCCAAGGGCGCCATGGGAAGTGTTGGGACAGGCGGTTGGCGATGCGGATGCCGCCCCAGTCGAAGTCGCCGTGGTAGGTGAAGTCGGCGCCGTCGCGGGCGAGCAACTCCAGGAGTCTGATCACCGCTGTCGACGGCTGGCCGTTGAGGCAAACCAGTGGCGGGCAGTCCGCGCCGAGTTCGTCGGCGGCGGTGGCGACGACGATCGGGTTCTCGCACACCCAGACCCGCCGTGCGCCGACACCGAGAACCGGGTCGCGGCCGAGTTGGCGCAGCGTGAGCACGCATGGCTCTCCCGCTTCGCGCGCCAATCCGAGGACGCGTGCGGTGAGCGAGCTTCCGTCGCCGGGCAGGCCCAAACACAGCACCGTGGACGAGAGTTCGTCGCGGTGGACACCGACCGATGCCCAGGCGGCGCGGCGTTCGGCGGCGGTCGCGAGGCCGCTGGGCGGGTTCCCGACGAGCACGCGTGCGGCGGCGATGACCAGGGTGGCCAGGGGGCTGCTGTCATCCAGGGCGTGGGCGTCGTTGGTGTGGCGGGCAGCCAGCACGCCCAGCGCGACCCCGGGAGAGGGGAGGTCGTCGATCACGTGAACCGCGTGCACGACGAGGTCGGCGGCGTCGGCTGGGTCGGGTTTGAGCCTGCGGACCATGCCGGTTGACGCGAGCCAGTCACGCCACGGGCCAAGGGTTGGCCGACCGTCGCCC
>Ga0247823_10002985_pt1 | contig 13829 bp, 11 predicted proteins | sample 13C_PalmiticAcid_2_FD_192426 | JGI IMG/M metagenome (GOLD analysis project Ga0247823, IMG submission 192426) | Soil microbial communities from agricultural site in Penn Yan, New York, United States - 13C_PalmiticAcid_Day30 | ecosystem: Environmental > Terrestrial > Soil > Agricultural land...
TACCCGGCCGAAGCCGCGGAATTTACACGCCGCATGAAGGGCGAGCTGCCTGGCGGTTTCGATGCGGCAGTCGACGCCTTCCTCGCCAAGTGCGAGGAAAAAGCCGAGACCATTGCCTCGCGCAAGGCCAGCCAGAACACCATCGAAGCCTTCGGTCCGGTGCTGCCGGAATTCCTGGGCGGCTCGGCTGACCTGACCGGCTCGAACCTGACCAACTGGAGTGGCAGCAAGGCCGTACGCGCCGATGCCTGGGGCAACCACATCAACTACGGTGTGCGCGAGTTCGGCATGAGCGCGATCATGAACGGCATTACGCTGCATGGCGGCTACATCCCCTACGGCGGCACCTTCCTGACGTTCTCCGACTACAGCCGCAATGCCCTGCGCATGGCGGCGCTGATGAAGATCCGCTCGCTGTTCGTGTTTACGCACGACTCGATCGGTCTCGGCGAAGACGGCCCGACCCACCAGTCGGTGGAGCAGGTGTCGAGCCTGCGCCTGATTCCGAACATGGATGTGTGGCGTCCGGCCGATACCACCGAAACCGCCGTGGCCTGGGCGCAGGCGGTGCGCCGCACTGACGGCCCGTCGTGCCTGATCTTCAGCCGCCAGAACCTGCCATTCACGGCACGCGATGCAGCCACGCGGGCGCAGATCGCGCGCGGCGGCTACGTGCTGCGCGATGCGGCCAAGCCGCAGGCAGTCGTGCTGGCAACCGGCTCGGAAGTCGGCCTGGCACTGGGCGCCGCGGACAAGCTGGCGCAAGAAGGCGTGCGCGTGCGCGTCGTCTCGCTGCCGTCGACCACCGTGTTCGACAAGCAGGATGCTGCCTACAAGGCTTCGGTCTTGCCGGCCGGCGTGCCGCGCGTGGCCATTGAGGCCGGCGTGACGGACTTCTGGTGGAAGTATCAGGTGCAGGCGGTACTGGGGATCGATACGTTCGGTGAATCGGCCCCGGCGGGTGTGCTGTTCAAGCATTTCGGCCTGACGGTCGATAATCTTGCGGATACCGTCAAGAGCGTGCTGTAACAGGATTTGGATGCGCGCCGGCAGACCGGCGCATGGGTTTTGTCTTTGCTTTCGGGAGTATCACCATGACCATCAAGGTAGCCATCAACGGCTATGGCCGTATCGGCCGGAACATTCTGCGCGCGCACTATGAAGGCGGCAAGAAACACGACATCGAAATCGTTGCCATCAACGACCTCGGCGACGTCAAGGCCAACGCCCACCTGACCCAGTACGACACGGCCCACGGCAAGTTCCCGGGCACTGTCGCGGTCGAAGGCGACTTCATGGTCGTGAATGGCGACAAGATCCGCGTGCTGGCCAACCGCAACCCGGCCGAACTGCCGTGGGGCGAACTGGGCGTCGACGTCGTGCTCGAATGCACCGGCTTCTTCACCAGCAAGGAAAAGGCCTCGGCCCACCTCAAGGGCGGCGCCAAGAAAGTCATCATCTCCGCTCCCGGCGGCAAGGATGTCGACGCCACCATCGTCTACGGCGTCAACCATGACGTGCTCAAGGCCAGCGACACCGTCATCTCCAACGCCTCGTGCACCACCAACTGCCTGGCCCCGCTGGTCAAGCCGCTGCACGACAAGCTTGGCGTCGTAAGCGGCCTGATGACCACCATCCACGCCTACACCAACGACCAGGTGCTGACCGACGTCATGCACGAAGACCTGCGCCGCGCCCGCTCGGCCACGCAGTCGATGATCCCGACCAAGACTGGCGCCGCCGCCGCGGTTGGCCTGGTGCTGCCGGAACTGAACGGCAAGCTCGACGGTTTCGCCATCCGCGTGCCGACCATCAACGTGTCGATCGTCGACCTGACCTTCGTGGCCAAGCGCGACACCACGGTGGATGAGGTCAACAGCATCCTGAAGGACGCGTCGGAAGGTTCGCTCAAGGGTATTCTGGGCTACAACACGGCACCGCTGGTGTCGGTGGACTTCAACCACAACCCGGCCTCGTCGACGTTCGATGCGACGCTGACGAAGGTGCAGGGCAACCTGGTGAAGGTCTCGAGCTGGTACGACAACGAGTGGGGGTTCTCCAACCGCATGCTCGATACGACCGTGGCCCTGATGGCCGCCAAGTAAATCAACACGACAGGAGGAGCGCTGCGGGCATCTGCGGCATCCTCCCGCATCGGCCGGCGCCTATCCCTTGCGGAAACGGGCCGGCGATGCGTCGCCTCAGCAGTCGGGCGGTAACCCGCCCCACGTAATTCCCGGATCACCCATAGGATGTTTGAGACCCCGCGAAAGCAGGGTATTTGGCCCAATGCCGGGGAATTGTTGTCTGAAAGCTGCGAAAAACTGCAAAAATGAGGCCTGCAGAGAGTCAAATGATTTCCCAAGATCGTGAACAAGAGTAATCTTTTCGAGTAAACGCTCGGGCGCCCGCAAATCCGCTTCTGTCCCGGCTGATTTACTCGTACACTCGTTTTGAATGATCCGGATGTCGCAGGGGCCGCCGATCATAGTGGATTGGCGTCGTTTGAAACGACTGGGAATACGCGTACATGATGACCAATAATGTGGACACCAAGCTCCTTGGTATTTTCATGGAGCTGCTCAGTAAGCAGAACGCCACCTATGTGGCGGAGAAGCTGCATATCACCGGCCCGGCGGTGTCGCATTCGCTCAACCGTTTGCGCGAGATCTTCGGCGATCCGCTGTTCATTCGCGTCCCGCATGGTCTGACGCCGACGCCACGTGCCCTCGAACTGGGGCCCAAGATCCGCGATATCCTGATGCTGTGGGCATCGATCAACGACGGTGACACGGGTACTTTCGATCCAGCAGAAGTCTCGGGCGCGCTTAGCTTCGGTTTTTCCCCGCTGCTCGGCGACGCCATCTTCAATACTTTTGTGCTGCGCCTGAAGCAGCTGGCGCCGAATCTGCAAATTCGCCTGGCCGAATCGGTCTGCTGGGATACCGACATGGCTGCCATGCGCGCCAATGAGCTGGATCTCGTCTTCTCCCCATTTCCGACCCGCCAGCAGGAAATCGTCGAGGAGCCGGTCACCTCATTCAATATGTGGGTGTGCGCACGCAATGGTCACCCCGAGATCCGCACCGGTTGCACGCTCGAGCAGTACATGCACTACGAGCACATCTTCTTGGCGCAGGGCAGCGGTTCAGGCTCGGGTCGACAAGCGGCCAGCATGTCGCTGATTCCGCTTGACTACGCCCTGCAGCAGCGCGGCCTGAAGCGCAATGCGACCATGACGGTCCATTCCTGGCGGGCACAGGCGGAGATCGCCGCCCAGACGGACATGATCTTCACGGTGAACTCGCTGACCAAGGATCTGGTCTGCCAAGCGTATGACCTGAATGCGTTCCCTCTGCCGCCGGAGCTGGAAACAGTGCTGGGTCTCAATATGTACTGGCATCGCAGCCGCAGCGGCAATCCGCTGGTGCTGTGGGCACGCAATGTGTTCCGTGAAGTGGTGGGCGAGTACCTCGGCGTGCAGTTGGCCATTCGCCAGGTGGTGGACGGCACGGACGAAGGCTCGGCCGATGTGATGGCCGAAGCCGAAGGCGAGGCGATTGATGCGCAGTCTTCTGGGCGCTAAGACGCCTCAGGACGGACACACCGCTGGTCAGCGATTCCGATGAGCCGGGGCGCACAAGCCCACATAGTAAAAAAGCCGCCTTCGGGCGGCTTTCTCGTGAGCGTTGCCTGATTATGTTGTCCGACGCGGTGGCGTTACTGGCCGGCTGGGGCAATCCTGCTTGGTACAGTTGCCATACAGGGACAGGGCATGTTCCTGCAGCACGAAACCACGGGCCTTTGCGACAGCCTGCTGGCGCTGCTCGATTTCCGCGTCGTAGAATTCTTCTACCTTGCCGCAGTCGAGACACACCAGGTGATCGTGGTGCTTGCCTTCGTTCAGTTCGAAAATCGCCTTGCCCGATTCGAAGTTGTTGCGCGACAGCAGGCCAGCCTGCTCGAATTGCGTGAGGACACGGTAGACCGTCGCCAGTCCGATGTCCATGTTGTCGGCCAGCAGGATACGATAAACGTCTTCTGCGCTCAGATGACGTTCTTCGCTGGTTTGAAAAATTTCAAGAATCTTCAGCCGAGGCATGGTTGCCTTGAGGCCGATGTTCTTGAGTTCTGCCGGACTCGGCATGCGCAGAGACTCCCTAGAGTACAATGATCGAATACTGCAATCATAAGCGTTTTGCAGGCAAATGTCGCCTGTTGGCATCCCGCCCGGCAGGTCAGGCAGAGCGCCTGTCGCCAGCTCAACCTTGAACAGGGCCCAATCGTTCATGACCGCTTCATCGAGAAAGCATCGTCCGACTTTTGCCGCCGCAGCGCGGCTGATCCTGGCCGGCGGGGCATGTGCCCTGCTGCTGGGCGCATGCTCTACCTACAACAGCACCTCGCGCAGCATCGCGTCTTCCATTACGCCGTATCGCATCGACATCGTGCAGGGCAATTTCGTGTCACGCGAAGCCGTGTCACAGCTGCGCGAAGGCATGACGCGCGAGCAGGTTCGCTTCCTGCTGGGCACGCCGCTGCTAAATGATGTGTTCCACGCCAACCAGTGGGACTACGTCTTCGCATTCCGCCGCGGCTCCTCCGAGGTGGTGCAACAGCGCCGCTATACGGTGCATTTCGATGGCGACCGGCTCGTGAAGTTTGGCGGCGACGAACTGCCTTCCGAGTACGAACTGATTGCCGAGATCGATGGCATCAAGCGTGACCCGGACAAGCTCAAGACGCGTCAGGCCGCACCTGCTGCAGATACCCCGGCCGCTGAGGCACCCGCTGCCGTTGCGACGCCGGTGACCGAGTCCGCGCCTGTACCTGCAGCACCGCTGGCCGATGGAGCTTCCGTAGCACCGGCCGCGCCCGCCAACTGATTTCTCTTTATTTTGTCGTGCCGTACATGAAAATCGCTATTGCAGGTGCCTCCGGACGCATGGGCCGGATGCTCGTCGAATCCGTGCTTTCCACGCCCGATGCCACGCTCGCTGGCGCCCTCGATATTCCGGGTAGCCCGGCGCTGGGTCAGGATGCCGCTGCGTTTCTCGGGCAGCCATCCGGCGTGCTGGTGACCGATGACGTGCGTGCTGCCCTGTCGGGCGCCGACGTACTGATCGACTTTACGCGCCCCGAAGGCACGCTTGCCCACCTTGCCGTGGCCCGCGAGCTCGGCGTGCGCATGGTGATCGGCACCACCGGTTTCGACGATGGCCAGAAAGCGGCGCTCAGGCAGGCAGCGGAGACGATTCCCGTCGTGTTCGCGCCGAACATGAGCGTGGGCGTGAATGCCACCTTCAAGCTGCTCGAAGTGGCAGCCAAAATCCTCAACTCCGGCTATGACATCGAAGTGATCGAGGCGCACCATCGTCACAAGGTCGATGCGCCGTCGGGTACCGCGCTGCGCATGGGCGAGGTCATCGCCGAGGCGCTCGGCAAGGACCTCAAGGATTGCGCCGTTTATGCGCGCGAGGGCCACACCGGTGAGCGCCAGGAAGGCACGATCGGCTTCGCCACCATCCGCGGCGGTGATATCGTGGGCGATCACACGGTGATGTTCGCCGGCATTGGTGAACGCATCGAGATCACGCACAAATCGTCGAGCCGCGTCTCGTACGCGCAGGGCTCGGTGCGGGCGGCACGCTTTCTGATGGACAAGCCGGCCGGCCTCTACGACATGCAGGATGTGCTCGGCCTGAAGTGACTCGGCCGGTGCCGCCTCGGGGTGACATAGCGCAGTCTTGCGGGAGCGATTCTGTTCTACCTTCGCCTCCGCTGTGATCGTGATTGCTGCTCTGCGTGATGCTCGCCGCACGCATCGCCAGAGCACGCCGTCCCGGCGGAGACCCGCACCGCGCGCAGTATCGAGTTTTGCCGTGCCCGGCCGCATCGCCGGGGCTTGCCGCAACGGTATAATCTCCCTTTTCCCCAATTCGCGCCGCGCTCCGTGTTGCGGCCCTTCCGGACGTCCATCGCCGTCGCCATGCAAGAGAAATATTTTCCCACCGAAGTTGAAGCCGCTGCGCGTTCGCACTGGCAATCCCAGGACGCCTACCGCGCCGTTGAACATCGCGTCGGCAAGGATGGCAAAGAGCAGTCCAAGTTCTACGCCTGCTCGATGCTGCCGTATCCTTCGGGCAAGCTGCACATGGGCCATGTGCGCAACTACACCATCAACGATGTCATGGTGCGCTACCTGCGCATGAACGGCCACAACGTGTTGATGCCAATGGGCTGGGACGCTTTCGGCATGCCAGCGGAAAATGCCGCGCTCAACAACGGTGTGGCGCCGGCCGCCTGGACCTACGACAACATCGCCTACATGAAGAAGCAGATGCAGTCGATGGGTCTGGCCATCGACTGGTCGCGCGAAGTGGCGACGTGCAGCCCCGATTACTACAAGTGGAACCAGTGGCTGTTCCTCAAGATGCTGGAAAAGGGCATCGCCTACCGTAAGACCGGCACCGTCAACTGGGATCCGGTTGACCAGACCGTGCTCGCCAACGAGCAGGTCATCGACGGACGTGGCTGGCGTTCGGGCGCGATCGTGGAAAAGCGCGACATTCCGATGTACTACCTCCGCATTACGGACTATGCGGAGGAACTGCTCAACGATCTCGACGGTCTCGGCTGGCCGGAGCGCGTCAAGATCATGCAGCAGAACTGGATCGGCAAGAGTACCGGCGTGCGCTTTGCTTTCCCGCACGCCATCGTCGGCGATGACGGCAAGCTGATCGGCGACGGCAAGCTGTACGTCTTCACCACGCGCGCCGACACCATCATGGGCGTGACCTTCTGCGCCGTGGCGGCCGAGCACCCGCTGGCGACACATGCCGCCGCGACGAATCCCGAGCTCGCCGCTTTCATCGACGAATGCAAGCGCGGCAGCGTGGCCGAGGCCGACATGGCCACCATGGAAAAGAAAGGCATGCCCACAGGCTTGCGCGTGGTGCATCCGCTCACCGGCGAGCCGGTCGATGTGTGGGTCGGCAACTACGTGCTGATGAGCTATGGCGATGGCGCGGTCATGGGCGTGCCGGCGCACGATGAACGCGACTTTGCCTTCGCGCTCAAGTACCGCTTGCCCATCAAGCAAGTCATTGCGGTCGAAGGCAAGGATTTCTCCGCCGACGCCTGGCAGGAATGGTACGGCGACAAGGAAAAGGGCGCTTGCGTCCACTCCGGCAAGTACGACGGCCTGGGCTATGCCGCCGCCGTCGATGCCGTGGCCGCTGATCTCGCCGCCAAGGGCGTGGGGGAGAAGAAGACCACCTGGCGCCTGCGCGACTGGGGCATCTCGCGCCAGCGCTACTGGGGCACGCCGATCCCGCTGATCCATTGCGACAGCTGCGGCGTGGTGCCGGTACCCGAGCAGGATCTGCCAGTGGTACTGCCCGAAGACCTGGTGCCGGACGGCACCGGCAATCCGCTCGCCAAGGATCCGCGCTTCCTGAACTGCAGCTGCCCGTCGTGCGGCAAACCGGCGCGTCGCGAGACCGACACGATGGACACGTTCATCGACTCGTGCTGGTACTACATGCGCTATACCTGCCCGGATGCGACCACCATGGTCGATGCGCGCAACGATTACTGGATGCCAATGGACCAGTATATCGGCGGCATCGAGCACGCGATCCTGCACCTGCTGTACGCGCGCTTCTGGACCAAGGTGATGCGCGACCTCGGCCTGGTCAAGTTCAACGAGCCGTTCACCAACCTGCTCACGCAGGGCATGGTGCTGAACGAAACGTACTACCGCGAAGATGCGAGCGGCAAGAAACACTGGTTCAACCCGGCCGACGTCGATCTCTCGACCGATGACCGCGGCCGCCCCGTGGGCGCGGTGCTGCGCAGTGACGGCCAGCCGGTGGAGATTGGCGGCATCGAGAAGATGTCGAAGTCGAAGAACAACGGCATTGACCCACAGGCCCTGATCGACCAGTACGGCGCTGACACCGCGCGCCTGTTCACCATGTTCGCCGCGCCGCCCGAGCAGCAGCTCGAGTGGAGCGATTCCGGCGTGGAGGGCGCATCGCGTTTCCTGCGCCGTGTCTGGCATTTTGGCGTGACGCATGCCGAGGGCATTCGCACAGCAGGCAATGCTGCGGCCGATACGGATCAAGACAAGGCCTTGCGCCGCGAGATCCATGTCGTGCTCAAGCAGGCCAACTTCGACTACCAGCGCCTGCAGTACAACACCGTGGTCTCGGCCACCATGAAGATGCTGAATGCGCTCGAGACGGCCAAGTCCGCCTCGGACGCCGTGCGCCGCGAATGCTTCGGCATCCTGCTGCGCGCGCTGTATCCGGTGGTGCCGCATATCACGCACGTGCTGTGGCAGGAATTGGGCTATGCCGTCACGTTCGGTGATCTGCTCGATGCACCCTGGCCAGAGGTCGACGAAGGCGCGCTGGTGCAGAGCGAGATTGAACTCGTGCTGCAGATCAACGGCAAGGTGCGCGGCGCGGTCGTGGTGCCTGCCGATGCCGATCGTGCTGCCATCGAACAGGCGGCAGCCGCCAGCGAGACCGTCGCCAAATTTGCCGAAGGCAAGGCGCCGAAGAAGATCATCGTGGTGCCGGGTCGGCTGGTCAACGTCGTACTGTGAGCGTCTATCGGCCGGCATGATGATCGGCCCGGAGGCGCCCGGGCGACCATCGGCAGGCGTTGTAGTATTGAGCTTGGTGCATACACGCCCTAAACATCAGGAAGCGATCCATGAACCGTCGTCTCGCCTTGTCCACGCTGCTTGCCATGCCGTTGCTGGCATCGCTCCCGGCCTGCGGTTTCCGCCTGCGCGGCACGGCCAACTTTCCGTTCCGCCGCCTGTATATCGGACTGCCCGCCAATTCGGCCATGGGTGCGGAGTTGCGCCGTGCGGTACGCGGCGGCTCGACAACCGAGGTCGTCGAAGACCAGAAATCGGCCGACGCGATTCTCGAAGTGCTCAAGGATGCGCGCGAAAAAACCATCGTGGCGGTGACGCCGGCCGGTGTGGTACGCGAATACAAGCTAACGCAACGTTTTGAATTCCGTCTGCGCGACCAGCAGGGCAACGAACTCATCGCTCCGTCCGAGATCGTGCTGACGCGTGACCTGACCTATAACGAGGTCAACGCGCTGGCGAAAGATTACGAAGAAGCCCAGCTGTACCGCGATATGCAGAAAGACATCGTGCAGCAACTGATCCGCCGCATGTCCGCCGCCAAGGTGGTGTGAGCCGCGTATGCAGCTACGGCCCGACGCGCTCGACGGACACCTGCGGCAGGCGCATGGCAAGGGCCTGGCGCCGCTCTATGTGGTGCACGGCGACGAACACCTGCTGGTGCTCGAGGCAGTCGACAAGATCCGCCGCACGGCGCGCGAGCTCGGCTTCAGCGAACGCGAGGTACTGACCAATGAGCGCGGCTTCCAGTGGTCGAGCCTGCTCGAGTCGCAACAATCCATGTCGCTGTTCGGCGATCGCAAGATCGTCGAATTGCGCATTCCCACCGGCAAGCCCGGCAAGGATGGCGGCGAAGCGCTGCGCCAGATGGCCGCGCAGCCGTCCGACGATGTCGTCATGCTGGTCACACTGCCGCGTCTCGATTTCGCCACCAGCAAATCGGCCTGGTTCCAGGCACTCGAACAGGCCGGCGTGTCGGTCAAGGTCGACAGCGTCGACCGCACGCGCCTGCCCGGCTGGATCGGCGAGCGGCTGGCCTTGCAGCAACAGCGCGTCGAGCCGGGCGAAGCTGGGCGGCGCGCGCTGCAGTTCGTTGCCGACAAGGTCGAAGGCAACCTGCTGGCCGCGCATCAGGAGATCCAGAAGCTGGGCCTGCTGTATCCGGAAGGCGTGCTGACCTTCGATCAAGTCCACGATGCCGTGATGAATGTCGCCCGCTACGACGTCTTCAAACTCAGCGAAGCCATGCTTGCCGGCGACGTGCCGCGTCTCGTGCGCATGCTCGAAGGATTGCGTGGCGAAGGCGAGGCCACGGTGCTGGTGCTGTGGGCGCTGACCGAGGAAATTCGCGTATTATGTAAAGTCCGGACCGGGCTCGACGCGGGTCGGCCGGTAGGTGCGCTGCTCAAGGAGCTAAGGGTATGGGGTCCGCGCGAACGGTTGCTGCCCAACGCGGTGCAGCGCCTGCCGATGCGCACGCTGGAGACGGCCCTGTCCATGGCCGCCGAACTGGATCGCCAAACCAAGGGTCTGCGCGCCAAGACACTGCCCGCTGAGGTCTGGGATGGACTGCAGCAATTGGCGCTGCTGGTCGCGCGATCCACGGCCGGGCCAACAACGAGGCCGACGCCGCGCTGACGCGCCTGCTGGCCTGTCCGATCATTGTCATCCGGGCCTGCCATCCTGTGCCGGGCCTGCTAAGAATCACTGCCGAAAAATCATTGCTGTCACACCGATCATGAAAGAGCTGGATATCAAGCAATACATGCAAGGCGTCGGCCGCCAGGCGCGAGCCGCCTCGCGCGCCATGGCACGGGCCTCCACCGCCGACAAGAACCGTGCGCTGCTGACCATTGCCGCCGCCATCCGGCGCGATGCCGCTGCGCTCAAGGCAGTCAATGCCGAGGATGTGACGCGTGCGCGGGAGCGCGGTCTCGATGCTGCCTTCATCGACCGCCTGACGCTGTCCGACAAGGCCATCGAAACCATGGCCGCTGGCCTCGAGCAGATCGCGGCGCTGCCCGATCCGATCGGCGAGATCAGTAATATGAAATTCCGCCCGACGGGCATCCAGGTCGGCCAGATGCGCGTGCCGCTCGGTGTCATCGGCATCATCTACGAGGCGCGTCCCAATGTGACGGTCGATGCTGCCGGCCTGTGCATCAAGTCCGGTAACGCTACCATCCTGCGCGGCGGTTCCGAAGCCATTGGCACCAACACCGCGTTGGCCGCGCTGGTGCGCGAAGGCCTGCGGGCCGCCGGCCTGCCCGACGAGGCTGTGCAGGTGATCTCGACCACCGACCGCGCCGCCGTTGGCGAACTGATCACCATGACTGAGTATGTCGACGTGATCGTACCGCGCGGGGGCAAGAGCCTGATCGAGCGTCTGATCGACGAGGGACGCGTGCCGATGATCAAGCATCTCGATGGCATCTGCCACATCTACATCGACGAGGACGCCGACCTGCAGAAAGCCGTGGTTGTCGCCGATAACGCCAAGACGCAGCGCTATGCGCCATGCAACACCATGGAAACGCTGCTCGTGTCCGAACGCGTGGCGGCCGAGGTGCTGCCGCCGCTGGGCAAGATCTATCAGGAGAAGGGCGTCGAGCTGCGCGTGTGTCCTGCCACGCGGCGCGTGCTCGAGGTCGCCGGCCTGAGCGGTCTGGTGGATGCCACCGAGGACGACTGGCACACCGAATACCTCGCGCCGATCCTGTCGATCCGCATCGTCGCGAATGTGGACGAGGCCATCGCGCACATCAACACTTATGGCTCGGCCCACACCGATTCGATCATCACCGAGAACTACTCGACCGGCATGCGGTTCCTGCGCGAGGTCGATTCGGCCAGCGTCATGATCAACGCTTCCACGCGTTTTGCCGATGGCTTCGAGTACGGCCTCGGCGCGGAGATCGGCATCTCCAACGACAAGCTGCATGCACGCGGCCCGGTGGGGCTGGAAGGACTGACCTCGCTCAAGTACGTGGTGTTCGGCCACGGCGAGATCCGCACCTGATCAACCCCGGAGCGTGTCAGGCGCGTCATTGAGGCCCGCACGCTCCCTCACGGAACACATGATGCTCTGGGTCAAATCGCTGCACATCATTTTCGTCATCGCGTGGTTCGCGGGTCTGTTCTACCTGCCGCGCATCTTCGTCAACCTCGCCATGGAAACCGAGGCCACGAGCCGCCAGCGCCTTCTGCTGATGGCGCGCAAGCTGTTCCGCTTCATGACGCTGCTGGCCGTCCCGGCCATCGTGTTCGGCCTGTGGCTATTCCTCGGCTACGGCATCGGCAAGGGGCCGGGGCAAGGCTGGATGCATGCCAAGCTGGCGCTCGTGCTGGTGCTGATCGGTTACCACCATGGCTGCGGCGTGCTGCTGCGCAAATTCGAACGCGGCGCCAACGCGCGTTCGCACGTGTTCTACCGCTGGTTCAACGAACTGCCCGTGCTGGTGCTCGCGGCCGTCGTCGTCCTGGTGGTGGTGAAACCTTTCTGATGGGCAGGTCCCCGCGGCCTGAGCAGTATGAGTCAAGTCATCGAATACTATTTCTCGCCCCAGTCGCCGTATGCCTATCTCGGGCATGACCGGCTGGTCGCCATTGCCGCCCGCCATGGCGCGCAGATCCGCCTCAAGCCCTGCGACATGGGCAAGGTCATGGCCGCTTCGGGCGGTGTGCCTGTAGGACAGCGGCCGCCGCAGCGGCAAGCCTACCGTCTGACGGAGATGGCCCGCTGGCGCGACTTCCTGCAGATGCCGCTGAACCTGCATCCGGCGTATTTCCCAGTGTCAGGCGATATCGCCAGTCGCATGATTCTCGCCGCACAACTGGCACATGGTACCGTCCGTGCGCTCGAGCTGACCGGTAATATCATGCGCGGTGTCTGGGCCGGTGAATTGAATATCGCTGATCCAGCCACGCTGCAGCAGATCGCCGAACGCATGGGCCTTGACGGCGCGGCGCTGCTCAAGGCAGCCGATGCCAGTGCCGTGCACGAAGCCTATGCCGATTGCACCCAGCAGGCAATCGCCGCCAACGTGTTCGGTGCGCCATGGTATGTGGTGAATGGTGAACCGTTCTGGGGGCAGGATCGCCTTGATTTCGTGGACCGGGCGCTGCACGCTTCGTCCCAGTCCTGACGTCCTGCCTGCCGCGGCATGGCACGGCGAGGTCGGAACGTGATCAACTGCCCCGCCGCGCGAGTTTGACGTACAGTTGCGCGAAGGCCACGACAGAAGTGTGTCGCATGGTCTGGCGCGTCGTGCAGTTGTGTCCCCAAGTTCGCGGTATCCGCGTGAATGAACAACTCCTGGAACACATATGTCCCACTCTTTTTTCGTGCCGTGCCCGCGTGGGCTGGAAGAGGCGCTTGCCGCCGAGTTGCGCGAAATCGCCGCACGGCCCGAGGTAGTACGCCATGCACCGTTCGCCGTGCATGCCGGCCAGACCGGCGGCGTTGCTTTCTCGGGCGTGCCGGCGGCGGCCTATGCGGTGAATCTCCACGCACGCATTGCCAACCGCGTGCTGCTGCGCCTCGCCGCGCAGGGCTATCGCAGCGAAAACGATATCTATGGGCTGGCGCTCGCGCAGCGCTGGGAAGAGCACATCACGCCGGACCAAACCATCCGCGTGGATGTCACGGCGCACCAGTCGCCGTTGCGCAGCCTGAACTTTACTGCGCTGCGTATCAAGGACGGCATCTGCGACCGCATGCGTGACAAACGCGGCGCGCGCCCCAGCGTGGATACCGCTTCACCCGACGCACGCATCTTCGCGCACCTGACGGCCACCGATTGCACGCTGTATCTCGACACCTCCGGCGATCCGTTGTTTAAGCGCGGCTGGCGTCTTGAGAAGGGCGAGGCCCCGCTGAAAGAAACACTGGCTGCCGGCATTCTGCGCCTGTCCGGCTGGCAGCCGGAGCAGCCGTTCTACGATCCGATGTGCGGCAGCGGGACGTTTCTGATCGAAGCCGCGCAGATCGCACTCAACCATGCGCCAGGTGCAGGCCGCAGCTTTGCCTTTGAATGGCTTGGCGGTTTCCAGCCGGCAGCCTGGCAGGCACTGCGCGACGCCGAGGCGGCCGGGCGGCGCAAACTACAGCCACTGCTGATCGCCGGCAGCGATATTTCCACCGACATGCTGGCCATCA
>Ga0247823_10002986_pt1 | contig 13818 bp, 18 predicted proteins | sample 13C_PalmiticAcid_2_FD_192426 | JGI IMG/M metagenome (GOLD analysis project Ga0247823, IMG submission 192426) | Soil microbial communities from agricultural site in Penn Yan, New York, United States - 13C_PalmiticAcid_Day30 | ecosystem: Environmental > Terrestrial > Soil > Agricultural land...
AGAAGAAGGTCGAATCGGCAGCTGCAGAAATGGAGCTGATCGCCGGCCAGAAGCCTGTCGTGACCAAGGCGAAGAAGTCGATCGCACAGTTCAAGCTGCGCGAAGGCATGCCGATCGGCTGCAAGGTGACCTTGCGCCGCGAACGCATGTACGAATTCCTCGACCGGCTGATCACCATCGCAATGCCGCGCATCCGCGACTTTCGCGGCGTGTCGGCGACCAGCTTCGACGGCCGTGGCAACTATGCCATGGGTCTGAAAGAGCAGATCATCTTCCCCGAGATCAACTATGACCGCATCGACCAGGTGCGCGGCATGGACGTGATCGTCACCACCACCGCCCGTACGGACGAAGAAGCCCGCGAACTGCTCAAGCTGTTCGGCTTCCCCTTCCCGATCGAAGCGCAGGAAAAGGAAGCCGCCTGATCCCTCTGGGACCAGGCAGGCTCTTTCAAGAAGGAAAGAGAACTTAAGTCATGGCGAAACTGAGTTCCGTGAACAAGAATGAGCGTCGCAAGCAGCTGGTGAAGAAGTACGCCGGCCGTTATGCGAAGCTGAAGGCGATTGCGGCGGACACGTCGCTTGACGATGGCGAGCGACTGATCGCGCGCCTCAAGATGGCGGAAGTTCCGCGCAACGGAAACCCGACCCGCATCCGCAACCGCTGCGAGATGACCGGTCGTCCGCGCGCATATTATCGCAAGTTCCGGCTTTGCCGTATCCAGCTCCGCGATCTGGCCAACAAGGGCCTGATCCCCGGCGTTGTGAAGTCGAGCTGGTAAGGAAGACGCAAGATGGCAATGACCGATCCTCTGGGTGATATGCTCACCCGCATCCGCAACGGCCAGCAGGCGAAGAAGGACAGCGTCCTGACGCCGGCCTCGACCCTGCGCGTCCGTGTTCTCGATGTTCTTCAGCGCGAAGGCTATATCCGCGGCTACAGCGAAGAAGCGCTGGGCGCCAAGGGCCAGCACAAGGGCATCCGCATCGAGCTGAAATATTTCGAAGGCCAGCCGGCGATCCGCCACGTGGCGCGCGTCTCGAAGCCGGGCCGCCGCATCTATTCGGGTTCGAAAGAACTGCCGATCGTGCGCAACGGCCTGGGCATCACCATCGTGTCGACCCCGCGCGGCGTCCTCTCGGATGCCGAGGCCCGCGAACATAATGTCGGCGGCGAAGTGCTGGCGGAGGTGTTCTGATGTCGCGTATTGGTAAAAAAGTGGTCGCCATCCCTTCGGGGGTCACGGCCAGCATCGACGGCGGCCAGCTGTCGGTCAAGGGCCCCAAGGGCACCCTGGCCCTCGCGCTCGCCGACGACATCGCCTATGAGGTCAAGGAAGGCGAGATTTCGGTCCAGCCTGCCAACGCCACCAAGCAGGCGCGCGCCTTCTGGGGCATGCAGCGCACGCTGGTCCAGAACCTCGTCACCGGCGTCACCGACGGCTTCACCAAGGTGCTCGAAATCACCGGTGTCGGCTATCGTGCCAACGCCCAGGGCAAGATGTTGAAGCTGCAGCTCGGTTACAGCCACGATGTCGATTTCACGATCCCCGAGGGGATCGAGATCAAGACGCCGGACAACACGACGATCGAGATCACCGGCATCGACAAGCAGCAGGTCGGTCAGGTCGCGGCGGAAATCCGCCGTTGGCGCAAGCCCGAACCCTATAAGGGCAAGGGCATCAAATATCGCGGCGAGTACATCTTCCGCAAAGAAGGCAAGAAGAAGTAAGCCATGGCACATCTTACCCAATTCGAAAAACGCCGCCAACGCGTTCGTACCGCCCTTCGCAAGCGCGCCGGTGGGCGCGCCCGCCTGTCGGTGCACCGTTCGGGCCGTCACATCTATGCGCAGCTCATCGACGACGCTGCCGGCGCAACGCTGGCTTCGGCTTCGACGCTCGACAAGGATGTCCGCGGCAAGACCGGCGCGACCACCGCGGCGGCTGCCGACGTCGGCAAGCGCCTCGCCGCTGCCGCGAAAAAGGCCGGCGTGACGCAGGTCGTGTTCGACCGCGGCGGTTTCCTGTTCCACGGGCGCATCAAGGCGCTGGCCGACGCGGCTCGCGAAGGCGGATTGGAGTTCTAATATGGCTGACGAAGTACAGAACGTCGAAGGCGCAGCGCCCGAAGCGGCGACCGAAACCACCACCCAGGCTCCGCGCCGCGGTCGTGGCGGCGGCGCCGGCGGACCGGGCGGCAATCGTGGCGGTCGTGATGGCGGCGGCCGTGGTCGCCGCGACGATCGTCGTCCGCGCGACGATGATGGCGGCGAAGAGCTGATCGAAAAGCTCGTCCACATCAACCGTGTCTCGAAGACCGTGAAGGGCGGCAAGCGCTTCGGTTTCGCCGCGCTCGTCGTCGTCGGCGACGGCAAGGGCCGCGCCGGTTTCGGTCATGGCAAGGCGCGCGAAGTGCCCGAAGCCATTTCGAAGGCGACCGCCGCTGCCAAGAAGGCGATGATTCGCGTTCCGCTGCGCGACGGCCGCACGCTGCACCATGATGGCCTCGGCCATTTCGGTGCCGGCATGGTCACGCTGCGCTCGGCGCCCGCGGGTACCGGCATCATCGCCGGTGGTCCGATGCGCGCCGTGTTCGAATCGCTCGGCGTCGCCGACGTGGTGACCAAGTCGAACGGCACCTCGAACCCCTACAACATGATCCGCGCCACCTTCGAAGCGCTCGGCGAGCAGACCAGCCCCAAGTCGGTCGCGCAGCGTCGCGGCAAGAAGGTGTCGGACCTCATCAAGCGCGGCGGTGCATCCGATCGCACTGCCGAGGCCGAAGCCGCCGCGGTGACGGAGTAAGACCATGGCTGACAAGAAGATCAAGATCCGCCAGATCGGCTCGCCGATCCGTCGTCCCAAGAGCCAGCGTGCGATCCTGACCGGCCTCGGCCTGGGCAAGATGCATCGCGAGGTCGAACTGATCGACACCCCGGAAGTGCGCGGCATGATCCGCAAACTTCCGCACATGGTGGAAGTGATCGAGGGCTAAAAGCCGGTGAAGCTGTACCGCCTGTTGACCGGTCCCGACGACAGCGCGTTCTGCGCTCGCGTCGAAGGTCTGCTCAACCGGGGGTGGCAGCTTCACGGCAGCCCGTCGATCACCAGTGTCGATGGCCGCGGCTATGTCGCCCAGGCCATCGTGATGGACAAGGCCGGGGCCTACCCCGGCTTTCAGCCATCGAGTGAAATCGAACCGGACTGATCCCGCCCCGGCGGCCAGTCCCCAGCGCGAACAAAGCGAAAGCGAGTGCAATCATGACGATCAAGCTTAACGAACTCAGCGACAACGCCGGCGCCCGCAAGGGCCGGATGCGCGTCGGACGCGGCATCGGCTCGGGCAAGGGCAAGACCGCCGGCCGCGGCCAGAAGGGCCAGAAGGCGCGCAGCGGCGTCGCGATCAACGGGTTCGAAGGCGGCCAGATGCCGCTCCACATGCGTATCCCGAAGCGCGGCTTCAACAATATCTTCGGCAAGGACTTCGCGATCGTCAATCTGGGCATGATCCAGAAGCTGATCGACACGAAGAAGCTCGACGCCAAGGCCGTGGTCGATCACGCGGCGCTCAAGGCCGCCGGCGTTGCCCGCGGCGGCAAGGACGGCGTTCGCCTCCTCGCCAAGGGTGAACTGACGACCAAGCTGAACTTCGCGGTTGCCGGCGCGTCGAAGGGCGCGATCGAGGCGGTCGAAAAGGCCGGCGGCAAGGTCGACCTGCCCGAAGCCAAGCCCGAAGGCGACGGCAAGCGGGCCCAGCGCAAGGCTGCGGCGGCCGCCAAGAAGGCCTGATGATTTTCGGGGGCGGCGCGGCAACAGGCCACGCCGCCCCCGACGCATTTGAATCGGGCCTTTCCCCTTGCGCTTCACGACCACCGAACGCACATAGGCGCCGGGTCGCGGGGGGCGCGGTCCGGAAATCCGAGGAAAAATACCCATGGCCTCTCGCGCCGACCAGCTTGCTTCCAACCTGAACTTTTCGAAGTTCGGCCAGGCGACCGAACTCAAGAACCGCATCTGGTTCACGATCGGCGCGCTGATCGTCTTCCGCTTCCTGTCCTTCGTGCCGCTCCCCGGGGTCGACCCCGTCGCGCTGGCGCAGGCCTATAAGCAGGCGGCCTCGGGCGGCGTCCTCGACATCTTCAACACCTTCTCGGGCGGCAGCCTTGAGCGCCTCAGCATCATCGCGCTCGGCGTCATGCCCTATATCACGGCTTCGATCGTCGTTCAGCTCGCCTCGGCGCTGGCCCCCAGTCTCGCCGCGCTCAAGAAAGAGGGCGAAAGCGGGCGCAAGAAGCTCAACCAATATACCCGCTACGGCACCGTCGTGCTCACCGCGATTCAGGCCTATTTCCTCGCGCTGACCGCCGAGGCGTCGACCGGCGCGCAAGGCATCACCGTCGTCCTCGACCCCGGCATGCTGTTCCGCATCACCACGGTGATCAGCGTCGTCGGCGGAACCCTTTTCCTGATGTGGCTCGGTGAACAGATCACCAGCCGCGGCATCGGCAACGGCGTCTCGCTGATCATCATGGCGGGCATCCTTGCCCAGCTGCCGCGCAGCTTCGCCCAGATGTTCAGCCAGGTCCGCGAAGGCTCGATGGGCGGCGGCACCGTGCTCGCTGTGATCATCGGCGCGATCGCGATCATCGCCTTCATCAGCTTCATGGAACGGGCGCAGCGAAGGGTGCTCGTACAATATCCAAAGCGTGCGACCCAGCGCGGCGGGATGCAGGCCGACCGCAGCCATCTGCCGCTCAAGGTCAACACCGCCGGCGTGATCCCGCCGATCTTCGCCTCGTCGCTGCTGTTGATGCCGCTGACGATCACCCAGTTCATGGGCAATAATGTCCAGGGCGATACCGCGACCGGCGATTTCCTGATCACGATCAACCAGTATCTCGCGCACGGCCAGCCGCTGTACATGGCGCTCTATGCCGCGGGCATCGTCTTCTTCTGCTTCTTCTATGTCGCGGTCGTCTTCAATCCGGAAGAAACCGCCGACAATCTGAAGCGCCAGAACGGCTTCATCCCCGGCATCCGCCCGGGCAAGAACACCGCCGCCTATCTCGACCATGTGCTGACGCGCATCACCGTGATCGGGGCGGCCTATCTGGCGGCGATCTGCCTGATCCCCGAATATTTCATCGCGCGGTCGGGCCTGCCCTTCCAGCTCGGGGGCACCAGCCTGCTGATCATCGTCAACGTCACCATCGACACCATCACCCAGATCCAGAGCCACATGCTCGCGCATCAATATGGCGACCTGATCAAGAAGGCCAAATTGAAAGGCGGCGTTGCGCGGCGCTGATACGCCCGCTACGCGAGTTTCGAACAGGGCAGGGAAACAGGGGCCTTCATGACGCTCAATATCATTTTGCTGGGTCCGCCGGGAGCGGGCAAGGGAACGCAGGCCTCGCGGCTGGAGGACGAGCATGGCATGGTCCAGCTCTCGACCGGCGACATGCTGCGTGCGGCGGTCAAGGCGGGAACGCCGATCGGCGTCCAGGCCAAGGCGGTGATGGATGCGGGCGAGCTCGTCTCGGACGAAATCGTCTCGGGCCTGATCGGCGAACGCCTCGACCAGCTCGGCGGCGATGTGTCGGTGATATTCGACGGCTATCCGCGCACCGCGGCGCAGGCCGATGCGCTCGACGAAATCCTCGACGTGCGCGGACGCAAGCTCGACCATGTCATCGAACTGCTGGTCGAAGAGGATGCGCTCGTCGATCGCATCACCGGCCGCTTCTCCTGCGCCACCTGCGGCGCCGGCTATCACGACCGCTACAAGCTGCCGAAGGTCGCGGACACCTGCGACCAGTGCGGCGGGCATGACTTCAAGCGTCGTCCCGACGATAACGAGGAAACCGTGCGCACGCGCATGGCCGAGTATCGCGCCAAGACCGCGCCGATCCTGCCGATCTACGAAGCGCGCGGCATCGTGACCCACGTCGACGGCATGGCCGATATCGATGTCGTCAACGACGCGATCGAAACGATCCTCAGCGCCGCGACCGCTTAATCAACGAACGTCATTGCGAGGGCCGCAGGCCCGTGGCAATCCAGAGCGGTGCAAGGCCGCTCTGGATTGCTTCGCTTCGCTCGCAATGACGCAGTCCGGTGGTGGCAGGGGGATGGGCGATGACTCTGAAAATGAAATTAGCGGCCGCGTTTCTACCGGTTGTGGGACTCGGTGCCGCGCCGGCTAACGCCAAGGTCATCGACCAGAGCGAGATCGGCTTCACCGTCGCGCACACCGCGCAGGTCGCCGCGACCCCCGAAGATGTGTGGAAAATGCTCCGCATGCCCCAGAAATGGTGGTCGAAGGAGCATAGCTGGTCGGGCGATCCCGCTAATTTCTGGCTCGATTCGCAGGCCGGCGGCTGCTTCTGCGAAAAATTGCCCGACACCGGAAAGGGCCTCGGCAGCGTCCAGCACGCGCGCATCCTTTTCGCCAAGCCCGATGAAATGCTCCGCCTGTCGGGCGCCTTCGGCCCGCTGCAGGGCGAGGCGCTGACCGGCACGCTGACGATCCAGATCAAGGAAACCCCGACCGGCGCGGCGATCCGCTTCGACTATATTGTCGGCGGCTATATGCGCTTCAAGGTCCCCGAAATCGCCCCTGCGGTCGACAAGGTGATCGGCGAACAGCTGATCGGCCTCGCCAGGGCGCTCGGCGGCAGCCTGCCGCCGACCCGCGCCGAAAAGGCGGCGGCGGACGAAGCGGGCGAGGGTGACAAGCCCGCGCCGTCCGAAAAAATCGAATCGGGCCTCGACGACGCGATGGCGGACCTGCTCGCCGATCCGCCGAAGCCCGACGAGGCGGCGAAGGAAAACGAAGCCCCCGAGTGACGCCTCAGCTCTTGGGCTTGCCCTTGAGCGCCGCGAGCGCGGCGAACGGTCCGGCCTGCTCCTCGCTCAGCACGCCCTTTTCGGCGAGGATGCGGTCGGCGTCGGGATGGCGCGGAAACGGATCGAGCGCGAGCGACAGCGTCTGCACCGCGACTTCGCCCAGGTCGACGCGGTCATGTTCGAGCGGCAGCACGTCGATATCCTCGGCGCCCAGTTCGACCTCGACCTCTTCGTCGTCGTCCGGCCGCAGGTCGCGCAGAAATTTGAGGTCGAAGGGTTCGGCGATCGTCGCCGGTACCGGCAGATCGGTCGCGGCGCAGCTTTGCACCAGCGCCGCGCGCACTTCGCCGCGCAGCCCGATCCCGCCCGCGACCGCGCGCACCTCGACGGTCACCGCGAACCGGTCGAGTTCGACGAGGGCGAGCCGCTTGGCGATCGCCCCGCGCGCCGCGGTGTCGGCCTCGAACGTCACCGTCCGGCCGGGTCCGACATCGGCGAGCGTTACGATATGCGAAAATTCGCTGCTCATGCCGCGTCCGGCAGGCGGTCGGCGACGATCAGTTCGGTGACCGGCATCGCGGCGAGCGCGGTCCGCAGCGCCGCGGTCCCCGCCATGACATGCGCGAGTTCGCTCGCGCCGGGCTCGTTGCCGCGCCACAGGTTGCGGACCAGCGCCGCGCGCAGGTCGTCCGACCCGTCGGGCGCACGATAGGCGCCGAGCCGGCCGCCGAGTGCGCCGACCATCCGCCCGATCTGCTTGCCGACGACCATGTCGCCGAAACCGATCTGGCGCATCTGGCCGTCCATGTCGGTCACGAACAATTCGGTAAGATGGACCCCCGCCAGCGCCTGAGCCGGATCTTCGTCGATGCGGTGGAGGACGAGCGCCATCACCAGCCCGATCATGTCGAACCGCCCGTCGAGCGTGTCGGGGACGCCGCCGGCCTGGTACCAGTGCGGCGCGCGCGCGGCCGCGATCACGGCGTTCCACAAGGGGCGGCGCGCCTCGCGCGGGTCGGGATCGGGCTTGAAGAGTTTGCGGAACGAGATCATGCGCTCCGCTTAGGCGCATTTGTGCCTGCCGAAAAGGCCCGCCGGTCAGGCTGCAGCAAGCTTTGCCGCGCCACAAGCGGCGCGCCATAGGCCTTGTATGCGGCACCCGCTTGCGCTTAAGAGGCGCGGGTAACAAGCGCGGTCGCGGGGGCGAGCGGCAGGCATGCGCAACGGAGATTTTTGATGCCGCACTTCACCACGATTTTTTCCGCGCCGCGGACGCGCCTGATCGTCGCCGGCCTCGCGCTGGCGCTGACGACCAGCGGTTGCGCGCAGCTCAAGGGCCGGCAGGGCTATGTCGTCGACCCCGTGCTGACCGATGCGATCACGCCCGGCGTCGACAACCGCGAATCGGTCGAAAAGACGCTCGGCCGCCCGACCTTCGTCGGCCAGTTCAGCAACAATGAATATTATTATGTGTCGCGCGAGACGCGCCAGCTCGCCTTTGCCAACCCGCGCCCGGTGGCGCAGCAGGTGCTCCGCGTGCGCTTCGACGCCACCGGCAACGTCGCCGCGGTCGATCACACCGGAATCGAGCTGGTGAGCCGGATCAGCCCCGAAGGCGACAAGACCCCGACGCTGGGCCGCGAGCGCAGCTTCTTCCAGGATATCTTCGGCAATATCGGTGCGGTCGGCGCCCCGGGCATGGGCGGCAGCGGCGGCCCTTCGGGACCGTAACAGCGCGTCATTGCGCGACGCGGCAATCCAGAGTCGGCGCTAACCGCCCTGGATTGCTTCGTTTCGCGCGCAACGACGAACGTTCGATCGTTACTCGGCGATCCCGCCCGCCGCGAGCACCGCCAGCGTCACCAGGTCCGACGCGGTCGACGCCATCGTCGCGACTTGCACCGGCTTTTCCATGCCGACCAGCATCGGGCCGATCACCGCGCTGCCGCCCAGTTCGCGCAACAGCTTCGCCGACAGATTGCCCGATTGCAGCCCCGGCATGACCAGCACATTCGCGGGTCCCGACAGGCGGCAGAAGGGATAATTCGCCATCACCTTGGGGTTCAGCGCGACGTCGGGCGACATTTCGCCTTCATATTCGAATCCCGGCTTGCGATCGTCGAGGATCGCCACCGCGTCGCGGATATTGTCGAGCCACGATCCCGGCGGGTTGCCGAATGTCGAATAGGACAGGAAGGCAACGCGCGGTTCGTGCCCCATGCGCCGCGCGACCTGCGCGGTGCGTTCGGCGATGTCGGCAAGCTGCTGCGCGCTCGGGCGTTCGTTGACCGTGGTGTCGGCCATGAACACCGTATGGTGCTGGCCGACGAGGACGTGGATGCCGAAATTGGTCTGGCCCTCGGCGGGGTCGATCACGCGCCGCACTTCGCGCATCGACTGCGAATAGGTGCGGGTGGTGCCGGTGATCATCGCATCGCCCAGCCCCAGCTGGAGCAGCAGCGAGCCGAAGATGTTGCGGTCGCGGTTGACCATGCGCTCGACGTCGCGGCGCAGGTAACCGCGCCGCTGGAGCCGTTCGTACAGCATGTCGACCATTTGCGGCACATGCGGCGAATTGACGCTGTTGTGGACCTCGAAGCTTTCGGGGTCGGCGACCCCCATGTCGCGCAGCTTGTCGTGCAGCCCTTCGCGCCCGACGAGCACCGGGATGCCATAGCCGCCGTCGCGGAACTGGATCGCGGCGCGCAATACAACCTCTTCTTCACCCTCGGCGAACACCACCCGCTTCGGATTGGCGCGCGCGGCCTCATACGCCAGTGTCAGCACCGACGTCGTCGGGTTGAGCCGCGCCTTCAGCGAGTTGCGATAGGCGGCCATGTCCTCGATCGGCCGTTGCGCGACGCCGGTGTCCATCGCCGCCTTGGCGACCGCGGCGGGCACGATTTCCATCAACCGCGGGTCGAAGGGCGAGGGGATGATATATTCGGGGCCGAAACTCGACGCGCGCCCGCCATAGGCCGCCGCGACTTCCTCGGGCACCTGCTGGCGCGCGAGGTCGGCGATGGCGTAAGCGGCGGCGATCTTCATCTCCTCGTTGATCGCGGTCGCGCGCACGTCGAGCGCGCCGCGGAAGATGAACGGGAAGCACAGGACATTGTTGACCTGGTTCGGATAGTCCGACCGCCCGGTGGCGATGATCGCGTCGGGTCTTGCTGCCCGGGCATCGGGCGGCGAGATTTCGGGGTCGGGGTTCGCCATCGCGAAGATGATCGGGGCCGGCTTCATGTCCTTGACCATCTCGGGCTTCAGCGCGCCAGCCGCCGACAGGCCGAGGAAGACGTCGGCGCCGACCAGCGCCTCGGTCAGCGTCCGCGTCTCGGTCGGCACCGCATGCGCCGACTTCCATTGGTCCATGCCTTCGGCGCGGCCCTGATAGATGGTGCCCTTGCGGTCGCACATGATGACATTTTCATGCCGCACGCCCATCGCCTTGATCAGCGCGGTACAGGCGATCGCGGCGGCGCCGGCGCCATTGACCACGACCTTCACCGTGGCGAGGTCGCGCCCGGTCAGGTGGCAGGCGTTGATCAGCCCGGCGGCGGTGATGATCGCGGTGCCATGCTGGTCGTCATGGAACACCGGGATGTTCATCTTTTCCTTCAGCGCCTGCTCGATGATGAAGCAGTTCGGCGCCGCGATATCCTCGAGGTTGATGCCGCCAAAGCTCGGCTCGAGCAGCTCGACCGCCTCGATGAAGCGCTGGGGGTCTTCGGTGTCGACCTCGAGGTCGATCGAATCGACGTCGGCGAAGCGCTTGAACAGCACCGCCTTGCCTTCCATCACGGGCTTCGAGGCGAGCGCGCCAAGATTCCCGAGGCCGAGGATCGCGGTGCCGTTCGAGATCACCGCGACCAGATTGCCCTTGATCGTATAGTCATAGGCAGTCGCCGGATCCTCGGCGATCGCCTTCACCGGCACCGCGACACCGGGTGAATAGGCCAGGCTCAGGTCGCGCTGCGTCGCCATCGGTTTCGACGCGACGATCTCGATTTTTCCGGGCCGGCCGTAATTATGATAGAGCAGGGCCTCGCGATCCGAGAATTGTATCTTGCTGCCGCTGTCCATTAGTTTGTCCCCTCAGTTCGATTCCACAGACGCGCGCCCATTGCGCTGATCCCTAGCGTCACCCTGCGGCGATTGGTACCGCCAATATTGGGTCTCGGCGCAAAGCTTGTACCGGCTGGCGCGAGTGGGTCCGGTTTCGGTCGAAACCAGACGTCGCCCCGCGAAGGCGGGGGCCGCTGTCGGTTTACGCAGCGATACGGAAATAGGCCGTTAGCGGCCCCCGCCTTCGCGGAGGCGACGGTTTAAGACGGTTTAAAGAGCGTCCGCTTCCCACCCCAAAGCAGACATAGCCGTCGGCGATCGAACGCTATTGATACTCCACCGTCACCGGAATCCGCCCGCGATAGTCGCCGTCGTCGAGACCGGCGATCTGCAGCCGGCCGCCGAAGCGAAACTGCAGGCGGCCATCGGGGCCGAGGCGCGGAGCGGCACTGAGGTCGGTGATAAGGCCCGAGACGCGCGCGCTGCGGCCGCGATCGCTTTCGAGATCTACGCTGGTCGGCAGGATGACGCGGACCTCGGCGCCGGGTTCGCCGGTCACGGTGACCACCCCGGTGACCGCGAAACCGCCAAGGTCGACGACGTCGCCGCGCAGACGGCGTGCGCCCGACAGCGGATCGAGTTCGATCTCGCCGCCACCCGCGCCGACCGCTACGCGGCCCATGTCGAGCTGGGTTTCGACCTCGACCCGCAGCGGGGTTTCGGCCTTGCGACTCGCGCCGCCGCTCGCCGCGCCTTGCTCGCCGCACAGCATGCACTGCGCCGAAGCAGCGGAGGGCGCGGCGAACAGCAGGCCGAGAAGGAAGAAAAGGCGCAATTTCACGCCTTTCCGATAGCCGATCCATGGTTAAGCCGCGGTAAAGCCGCGCCGGCGCTAATCCGCTGGCCTGCCCCCCGCTTTTGCTCCACATGAGCGCCATGACGATGAAGCCGCCGACCGCCTGGCTCAACGCGCTTTCCACCGCGACGCCTGACCATGACATCCATCAAGCCTTCATCGACTGGGCGACCCCGCGGCTGGCCGACGAACGGGTGCGCGCGATCTTTGCGCGGATGGCGGGACGGTCGGGGATCGACCATCGCTGGTCGGTGCTGCCGCCGACCGCCGGCGGCGGATCGCCGGTGGCGCCGGGCGGATTTTACGATGTACCGGGATTGCCGCCGACCTCGGCACGGATGGCCGCTTATGCCGAGCATGCGCCCGAGCTGGCGCTGACCGCCATCGCGGGCCTGGGCGACGCCTTCGACCCGGCGCGTATCACGCATCTGGTCGTGGCGAGCTGCACCGGTTTCGTCGCCCCGGGGATCGACCAGATCGTCGCGCGGCGGCTGGGGCTGGCGGCGACGGTCGAGCGGGTGCTGATCGGTTTCATGGGGTGCTACGCCGGGGTCACCGCGCTGCGGAGCGCGCGGCATATCGTGCGGTCGGAGCCGGATGCGGTGGTGCTGGTGGTGAGCGTCGAATTGTCGACCCTGCACCTGCAACACGCCGATGCGCCCGAACCGCTGCTCGCGATGCTGCAGTTCAGCGACGGCGCCGCGGCGGGGATCGTGTCGGGTGAAGCCAAAGGGCTGGAACTCGGCGAGGGCCGCAGCCTCGCGCTCGAGGACAGCGCCGCGCTGATCCGCTGGGACATCGGCGACACCGGATTCGCGATGCAGCTGTCGGGCGAAGTCCCCGGGCGGCTGCGCGCCGCGCTCGGCGAACCCGGGGTGCAGGAGCAATTGTTCGGCGCCGGCGCGCCGCCGCCGCTGCTCGCGGTCCATGCCGGCGGGCGGTCGGTGCTCGATGCGGTCGAGGCGGCGCTGCACGTCCCCGCCGACGCGCTGGCCGACAGCCGCGCGGTGCTCGGCGCGTGGGGCAATATGTCGTCGGCGACGATCCTGTTCGTGCTCGCGCGGATGATGGCGCGGCAGGCGAAGGGCGAGGGCATCGCGATCGCCTTCGGCCCCGGACTCGCCGCCGAAGCGATCCGCTTCACCGCATCATGAACCCCTTTGCCAGCCTCGCCGTGCCGATCGAGGCCGAGGAGGAGATGGACGCGGCCGAGCTGGCGCCCGAACGCTATGCGAAGGTGCTGGGCGACCTGTCGCGGATCAATGCGCTGACGCTGGCGGCGCGCCCGACGCTGGGGTTCCTCGAGCGGGTGCGGGCGCGCCGCGTGGACACGAAGCCGTGGCGCATCCTCGACGTCGGCTTCGGCGCCGGCGACATGCTGGCGCGGATCGCGCGCTGGGGCGACCGGCGCGGGGTGGCGCTCGACCTCGTCGGGGTCGACCTCAACCCGAAGAGCATGGCCGTCGCCGAGGCGCGGCTCGGCGGCCGCGCGCGCTTCGTCACCGGCGATTATCGCGATCTGGCGGGTGACGGGTGGGACATCATCCTGTCGAGCCTCGTCACCCATCATATGACGCCAGCGCAGCGCACCGAATTTTTGTGCTTCATGGACGGCGAGGCGGCGCGCGGGTGGCTGGTCAACGACCTCCACCGCCAGCGGCTGCCCTTCGCCGGCTATCCGCTGCTCGCGGCGCTGGCGTGGGTCGATCCGATCGTGCGACGCGACGGGCAATTGTCGGTCGGGCGCAGTTTCCGCCGCGGCGAGTGGGCGGCGATGCTGGCCGAGGCGCTGCCCGATACGGCGAACCAATGCCGCATCTTTCGCAGCTTTCCCTACCGGCTGTGCGTCGAGCGGGTGCGGTGAGCACCCGGCCCGACGCGATCGTCATCGGCGCGGGGCCGGCGGGAGCGGGGGCAGCGATCGGGCTGGCGCGCGGCGGCGCGAAGATCGTGCTGCTCGAACGAAGCCGCGAGACCGGCGATGCGCTGTGCGGCGGGTTTTTGAGCTGGCAGTCGCTGGCCCGGCTGGCGGCGCTGGGGATCG
>Ga0247823_10002988_pt1 | contig 13816 bp, 9 predicted proteins | sample 13C_PalmiticAcid_2_FD_192426 | JGI IMG/M metagenome (GOLD analysis project Ga0247823, IMG submission 192426) | Soil microbial communities from agricultural site in Penn Yan, New York, United States - 13C_PalmiticAcid_Day30 | ecosystem: Environmental > Terrestrial > Soil > Agricultural land...
ATGTCGATGCGTCGAAGAAGTCGGTGGGGCAGGCGCGCGAGAATGCCGCGCTCGCGGATATGGCCGACAAGCCTGTCCGCTGGATCCTCGACGATGCCGGCAAGTTCACCGCGCGTGAGGTCCGGCGCGAGAAGCGCTACGACGCGATCCTGCTCGATCCGCCCAAATTCGGCCGCGGCCCGACCGGCGAGCGCTGGCAGCTCGAGGAGGGGCTCGCGCCCCTGCTCACCGACTGCCGCCAGCTGCTCGACGAAGACAGCCGCGCGTTGTTCCTGACCGTCTATGCGGTGCGCATGTCGGCGCTCGCGATCGGCGAACTGCTAGCGCAGCTTTTCGCCGACCTGCCCGGCAAGGTCGAGTGCGGCGAACTCGCGGTGCGCGAAGAGGCGCGGGGGCTGCTGCTTCCCACCGCGATTTTCGCACGCTGGAGCCGTTAAGGAATCCTTCCGGTCAACGGTCAGTTTCCGCTGCCAGCGGGCGGGGGAATAGGTACGCCTCGCGAGCTTTGCGAAAGGCCGTTCGTCCAGTCCTGTGCGCCGCGTGAAGCCTGATCCCACTCGCCGTTCGTGCGGCAGATGCGATTCTTGCGGGCCAGTGAGCCGGTCTGCTCGCTCGTTCGACAGACGATATATTTGCGGTCCTTGCGATCGAGCTTGGCGTTGTGGGCGCGAATTTCGTTCATAGACATCGCGCGCGGATCGATCTGCGGCGGCGCTGCATCCGCCTGTGCCATCGCGCCAGACGGAAGCGCTATCAGCACTAATGGCATGCAATATAATGTGACCGATTTCATCTGCGCCTCCCTCAACAGACGGCGAGATACCATCTCGCTTCTGACTGGAGGCGTAAACCTAGCAAATTGCGGTGTCAAACCACGCATCCTCTAAGGGCTGAACGCGGACCTGGTGGTTGACGTCAGCGCTCGCTGGCTACGCGCAATAAAGCTACACAAGAGCGCCTCTGCCGCATGTATTTTTGCTCGAATACGTAGTCATCTGGGACGAAAGTATCATGCCGGGCGGATTGACAAAGGGAACGTTATCATTTAGGTGAACGTTCACATTGGATAACTGCCGCCGAACAGAGCGGTGTAAATGGGGAGGATAGGGGTGCAGGTATCTCAGAAGCATTGGCTGGCGAATCTTCTTGTAGGTGCGTCGGCGCTGTCCTTTATGGGCATTGCGCAAGCGGCGGCCGCGCAGGAAGCACCGGCCGAGGGCGAAGTGAACGGCGACGAGATCGTCGTGACCGGCATCCGCGCCAGCCTTGCCGCGTCGGCCGACATCAAGCGTGAGGCGCAGGGTGTTGTCGATGCGATTTCCGCCGAAGACATCGGCAAATTCCCCGACACCAACCTCGCTGAATCGCTGCAGCGCATCACCGGCGTGTCGATCGACCGTTCGAACGGCGAGGGCTCGCTGGTCACGGTTCGCGGCTTCGGTCCGGAATTCAACCTGGTCACTGTCAACGGGCGCCAGATGCCGACCGCGCTGATCGGCGGCGGCGACAACGCTCCGTCGTCGCGCTCGTTCGACTTCGCCAACCTCGCGTCCGAAGGCATCGCATCGGTCGAAGTGTACAAGAGCGGCCGTGCGACGATCGAATCGGGCGGCATCGGCTCGTCGATCAATATCCGCACGCCGCGCCCGCTCGACAATCCCGGGATGCGCGGCAGCCTGTCGGTCAAGGGCGTGTACGATTCGTCGCGCAACAAGGGCAATCCGATCACCCCCGAAGTGTCGGGGATCTTCAGCAGCACCTTTGCCGACGACACGATCGGAATCATGGTCGCGGGGTCGTACCAGAAGCGCAAGTCGAGCACGAACACCGCGAATGTCGGCTGGCGCGACGGCTATCTGGGCAGCGAAAACAACTGGGGCTCGCTGGCGCAGCCGACGCGGGACTCGAACGGCGTGCAAGTGCCCGATCCGCGCTATCCCAACATCACCAACCGCCCCGAAGCGGGTGATGTCTATCAGGTCCCGCAAAACGCGTCTTATGATCTCAACGACATCAACCGCGAGCGCATCAACGGGCAGGCGGTGCTGCAATTCCGCCCGAGCGACGCGTTCACCGCGACGGTCGATTATATCTACTCGCGCAACACCGTCGAAACGCGGAACAGCAATGTCGGCGTGTGGTTCAATCATGAGGATACGTCGAGTGCGTGGACCGATGGCCCGGTCGCCGGCCCGCTCTTCTATACCGAACGCTTCGCCGCGCCCACGGGCGTCCCCGGGCCGAACGCCCTCTATGGCGGCAAGGATTTGTCGTACAGCGGCGCGCTGACCGAAAATCGCGCCGAAAACAACTCGCTGGGGATCAATCTCGAATGGAAGGGGCCGGGCGGCGTGACGTTCGAGCTGGACGGCCATCATTCGACCGCCGAGGTCAATCCGGTCAACCGCTTCGGGTCGAGCATGTCGCTGGGCAACGCGGTATTTGGCGTTCAGAACCAGTCGATCAATTTCGAGAACGACCTGCCGATCATTTCCTATGGCATGTACCCGGGCATCGATCCGCTGAACACGTCACTGATCACACCGACCGGCAACGCCTTCCGCAACGCATTTTTCCGCAACCGGATCAACCAGGTGCAGTTGCGCGGTCAATATGACCATGACGGCGGCTTCCTCGACAGCATCGATTTCGGCGTGTCGTACGTTGACAGCAAGGTGCGGTCGGCGTTCGGCACGATCCAGAACGACGACACCTGGGGTGGCGCGGGTCCGGCATCGACGATCCCCGACGATATCTTCTCGCTGGTCACGCTTCCCGACAAATTCCCGGGTCTTGCCCGCGACGGGATGATCCAGAGCTTCTACACGTTCGATTTCGAGCGCATGGCCGATCTGGTCGAGCAGAATTTCCAGACGTGCAGCAACCCCGCAACGGGTTCGGCACAGCCGGGCACCTGCCTTGCCAATTTCAACACCGACCGGCGCATTTCGGAAAAGACGCTCGCGCCGTATCTGCAGGTCGCGACGGTGTTCGACCTGTTCCAGAATCCGGCGCACTTCACGGCGGGCATCCGCTATGAGACGACCGATATTTCCTCGGCGGCACTGGTGCCGGTACCCACCACGACCCGCTGGATCGGCGACAATGAGCTCAACGTCGTCTTTTCGAACGAAAGCGACTTCACGCGGTTCAAGGGTTCGTACGACAATTGGCTGCCCGCAGTCGATTTCGATATCTCGCCGATGGAAGACGTCAAGCTACGCGCATCGTATAGCCACACGATCACGCGTCCCGACTATGCCAGTATGCAGGGCGGACGCACGATCGATACGCTGTTCCGCGTCGGTGGCGGCACGGGTGCCCAGGGCAACCCCGGACTGATCCCCTATAAATCGAAGAATATCGATCTGTCGGCGGAGTGGTATTACGGGCGCGACAGCTACATATCGGTGGGATATTTCCACAAGGATGTGAGCAATTTCATATCGTCGACGCGCATCGATACCAATGCATTCGGGCTCACCACGCCCATCGGCGGGCCGCGCTGGAATGCTGCGATAGCGGCGCTTGGGCCTAACGCAACGGTGGCGCAAATCCGCCAGGAAATCATCACGCGGTTCCCCGATACGGTCACCGGCAATATCATCAACGCCGCGCCGGGCGACCCGCTGGTCAATTTCGAGATCACGACACCGATCAACAGCGATCAGAAGGCATCGATCAACGGCTGGGAGTTCGCGCTCCAGCACAGCTTCTGGGACACGGGTTTCGGCGTGATCCTGAACTATACGATCGTCAACGGCGACGCGACGTACGACAATACGCAGCCATCGTCGGTGCCGCAGTTCGCGCTGACCGGGCTCAGCGACAGCGCCAACGCGGTCGCCTTCTATGACAAGAACGGGCTCCAGGCGCGTGTCGCGTGGAACTGGCGCGATGAATTTCTCTCGGGAACGGGTCCCAACCCTTTCTATACAGAGGAATATTGGCAGATCGACGCGAGCGCGAGCTATGAGTTCATTCCGGGCTTCACGGCATTCGTCGAGGCGATCAACCTGACCGGCGAGGGACGCCGCGGGCATCTTCGTCACAAGAACAACGTCAACTTCGTGCAGCCGGGCTTCGCCCGCTACGCGGCAGGGGTCAGGTTCAGCTTCTAAGGTGGATGGGGCCACTTCCGCCGGGTCGCAGGCAAGAGGGTCACGCCTTTTCGGGCGTGGCTCTTTTGCGTGACGGCAGCGGCAAGCTGGCTTAGGATCGACGGCAATGAATAGCGCGATCGAGAGGGTTGTCATCGTGGGCGGCGGCACCGCCGGCTGGCTCGCGGCTTGCCTTCTCGCCAGCGCGCCCCGCGCCGTAAAGCTCGACGTCACGCTGATCGAGGCGCCCGACATCCCGACGATCGGAGTCGGCGAGGGAACCTGGCCGACGATGCGCGCGACGCTGTCGGCGATCCCGATCGCCGAGGCCGAATTTCTTTCCGCCTGCGACGGATCGTTCAAGCAGGGATCGCGGTTCGACGGCTGGGTGACCGGCGCCGAGGGCGACCGATATCTGCACCCGTTCACGTCGCCGCCCGCCGCACCGACCGCCGAGTTGCTCGCGGCCTGGCGGGCGGGGGCGCCCGACCTGCCGTTCGCGGCGGCGATGACCGCGCAGGCGCATGTCTGTGCGTCCGACCTCGCGCCGCGCCAGCGCGCGATGCCCGACTATCAGGGTGCGGCGAATTACGCCTATCACCTCGACGCCGGCAAGTTTGCGGCGCTGCTTGCGATGCATGCGGTCCGGCGGCTCGGCGTGCGCCACATATCGGACCATGTCGTCGATGTGGTGCGCGACGATGAGGGCGGCATCGCATCGGTCGCGACGCGCCAGAACGGCGATATTGCGGGCGACCTGTTCATCGACTGCAGCGGGCACGCATCGCTGCTGATTGGCGAGCATCTTGGCGTCGAGTGGATCGATCGCGGCGATGTCCTGTTCAACGACCGTGCGCTCGCGGCGCAGGTTCCGGTTGCGCCCGGCAGCCCGATTGCGTCGCAGACGGTGTCAACCGCACACGCCGCAGGCTGGATCTGGGATATCGGATTGCCGGGACGCCGCGGTATCGGCTGCGTCTATGCCAGCCGCTTCATGGACGACGATGCGGCGGAGGCGACCTTGCGCGCCTATATTGCGTGCGCGCTGCCCGATGCGCTCGACGTCCCGGCGCGGCGGTTGAGCTTTCCGACCGGGCATCGCGCGCGCTTCTGGCAGGGCAATTGCGTCGCCGTCGGCCTGTCGGCGGGGTTCATCGAACCGTTGGAGGCGTCGGCGATCGTGATGATCGAATTGTCGCTGAAGGCGCTCATCGACAATTTCCCGGCCCGCCGTGCGGCGATGCCGATCCACGCCGATCGCTTCAACGAGCTGTTCCGCTATCGCTGGGACCGCATCGTCGAGTTCCTCAAGCTCCACTATGCGCTGAGCCGACGCGAGGAGCCCTATTGGCTTGCGCAGCGCGACCCCGCGCACATGCCGCCGCGCCTGACGGAGATGCTGCAATTGTGGCGCGACCAGCCGCCGTCGGCATGGGATTTCCCGCGCGTCGACGAGATTTTCTCCGCCGAAAGCCACCAATATATCCTCTATGGCATGGGCTATCCGGTGCCCGCCGATCTGCCATCGGGCGAGAAGGCAGCCGCTTTGCTTGCCGAGAACCGGCAGCGCGCTCGCGCGCTCGCCGCGGCGCTGCCCGCCAATCGCGACTATCTCGACGCCCTCGCGCCCGGTACCCATAGCGCCGCAGCGCGATAGGAAAGGAATTTGATGACCCGCCACGCCGTCCTCGACAACAAGACCCACCGCGACCTGCGCATAAGGACCGACGCGGGGGCGGAGCTGGGCGACGACATCATGGCGACGCTCACGGTGCCGAGCGAATTCCGGCGCGTGCAGGCGTATTTTCCGATCCTGTTTCGCCGCGAAACCGGGCGCGAGGATTTCTCCGCGCTGGCGATGTTCGGTTTCCAGAATGGCGAGAATCTGTTCCTCGACGGCGACCGCTGGGACGCGCACTATCGTCCGCTGTCGGTCGCGATCCAGCCTTTCCTGATCGGGCGCCCGGCGAACGGCGACGGTCCCGGTCAGGTTCATATCGACACGGGCCATCCGCGGATTGCTGCCGCGAGCGAGGGTGTTCGGCTGTTCGACGCGGATGGCAACGCGACGCCCTATCTCGACGAGATCGTCGAGCGGCTCGGCGACCTCGACGATGGCTATCGCGAAAGCGCCGCTTTCTATGACGCGTTGCTGGCCTATGATCTGCTCGAACCCTTCAGTCTCGAAGTGACGCTCGACGATGGATCGATCCATTCGCTCGTCGGCTTCCACATCATCGATGAGGCAAAGCTGCGCGCGCTCGATGGTGAGGCGCTCGGCGCGCTCCATGTGGCGGGGCATCTGATGCCGATGTTCATGGCGCTCGCCTCGCTGTCGCAACTGTCAGTACTCGTTGCGCGCAAGAACCGCAGGCTGGGCCGTGGCTGAAGCCGACGCCCCGATTTACAACCGCTTGGCCCCGGTGGCCGAGCGCGAATGGAATAAGGGGACGGCGCTCGACGCGTTGCTGGAAGGCGCGCGCGAGCCCTTTGTCCTTCGCGGCCTCGCCGCCGACTGGCCGCTGGTCGAAGCGGGTAAGCGTTCCGCCCGGGATGCGCGGCGCTATCTGCTCGATCGCGCGCGCGATCGTCCGTTCAAAGTGTCGATCGGTCCGCCGGGTCACGACGGGCGCCTGTTCTACGATGCGGAAATGGAGATGAATTTCCGCATCGGGACCGGCAAGCTCGCCGACATCTTCGCGGGAATCGACAAGGCCGAGGAGCTGGGCGAAAGCCGCACCGTCTATCTCGCGTCGATCGATATCCCGTCGCATTTCGACGGGCTGGACGAAGCGAACAGGATCGATCTGGGCGACCGCGATCCGCTGAAGAGCATATGGATCGGCACGCGCACCCAGATCGCGGCGCACAACGACTTTCCCGACAATCTCGCCTGCTGCACCGTGGGTCGCCGCCGCTTCACGCTGTTCCCGCCGCACCAGTTTCGCAACCTCTATCTGGGGCCGATCGACAACACCCCCGCGGGCCGCGTCGTCAGCATGGTCGATTTCGATGCGCCCGATCTGGCCGCGCACCCGCGCTTCGGCGATGCCATGGCGGAAGCGCAGACGGTCGAGCTTGAGCCCGGCGATGCGATCTTCATTCCGTCGATGTGGTGGCACCATGTCGAGGGGCTCGAAGGCTTCAACATATTGGTCAATTACTGGTGGCGCCGGACGCCGGCTTGGCTCGGCCAGCCGCAGGCGGCGCTGCACCATGCGATCCTCGCGATCCGCGACCTGCCGCCCGAGGACAAGGCGATCTGGCGCGCGCAATTCGACCATTATGTTTTCGACAACGATGACCGCGTCACCGACCATATTCCCGAAACCGCGCGCAGCATCCTCGCCCCGCTTACGTCCGAGACGGCGGGCCGGTTGCGCGCCTTCCTGCTGAGGGCTTTGAGTAAATGAGCGACAAGAAACCTGTCCGTGTCGTTATCGCGGGCGGCGGAACCGCCGGCTGGATGATGGCGGCTGCGATCGCGCGCACGATGGGCCAGACGGTCGACCTGACGCTCGTCGAATCCGAACAGATCGGGACGATCGGTGTGGGGGAGTCCACCATTCCGCCGCTCGTCAATTTCAACCGCATCCTCGGCATCCCCGAGCCCGAATTCATGCGCGCGACACAGGCGACCTTCAAGCTCGGCATCCTGTTCGACAATTGGAAGCATGACGGCGACAGCTATTTCCACAGCTTTGGCCTCTCCGGAAAGGATCACTGGTCGGCGGGTTTCCAGCATTTCTGGCTCAACGCGCGCGAACGTGGGCACGAACAGCCGTACAGCGATTATTGCCTCGAACTCGTCGCGGGGATGGAAGGCAAATTCGCGCATCTGCCCGAAGAGCGCATGAACTATGCCTATCATGTCGATGCGACGCTTTACGGACGCTTCCTGCGCAAACTCGCCGAGGCCGACGGCTGCAAGCGCCTCGAAGGCAAGATTGCGCGCGTCGAACTCGACGGCGAAAGCGGTGATATCGCGGCGCTGCATCTCGATGGCGACCGGCGGGTCGAGGGTGACATGTTCGTCGACTGCACCGGCTTTCGCGGGCTGCTGATCGACGGCGCGCTGCATGCGGGGTTCGAGGACTGGAGTCACTGGCTGCCCAACGACAGCGCGATCGCCGTGCAGTCGAAGCATCTTCGCGCGCCGCAACCCTATACGCAGGCGATCGCGCACGATGCGGGTTGGCAATGGCGCATCCCGCTGCAGCATCGTATGGGCGCGGGCATCGTCTATTCGAGCGGCTATCTGTCTCGCGACGCGGCCTATGACCGGCTGATGAGCAGCGTTGGCGAGCCGCTGATCGAACCCTTCGACATCAAGTTCAAGGGCGGCGTGCGGCGGAAACAATGGTTCCGCAATTGCGTCGCCGTCGGGCTCGCGGGGGGCTTTGTCGAGCCGCTCGAGGCGACGACGGTGCACCTGATCCAGCGCGCGGTGCTGCGTCTCATCCGCATGATGCCCAACGGGCGCGTCAGCGAGCGCGATGCCGCCGAGTTCAACGACCAGCAACGCGTCGATATCGAGCAGATCCGCGATTTCGTGGTGCTGCATTACAAGGCGACGAACCGCCGCGACAGCCCGTTCTGGCGCCATGTCGCCAACATGCCGGTTCCGGACTCGCTGCAGCAAAAGATCGAACTATTCCGCGAAACCGGCCGTGTGTTCCGCAAATATGAGGAGTTGTTCGCCGAGAATAGCTGGGTGCAGGTGATGATGGGGCAGGGGATCGAGCCGCAAAGCTATCATCCCATCGCCGAAAAGCTGCGCGACGATGAGGTCGAACGGCTGTTCCAGTCGATCCGCGACAATATTACCCAGACCGTCGCGACGCTGCCCGAGCATCACGCCTATGTCGCGCGTTATTGCGGGGCGGACGTGCCGCAGCCTGCATGATCCCCACCGCGGCGATCCTGATGCTGGCGGGCGCGTTCGGCGGCAGCGCGGCGGCGCAAGAGCCCGCCGAAGGCGGCTGGCGGCTCGCCTGGTCGGACGAGTTCGACGGCGCGGCGATCGACCGCGGAAAATGGGATTTCGACGTCGATTGCTGGGGCGGCGGCAACAACGAGCGGCAATGCTACACCGACAAGCGCCGCAATGCCGCGATTAAGGGCGGCAAGCTGATCATCACGGCCCGCAAGGAGAAAGCGACGGGGCCGGCCTTTCCGCTGGCGCAGCGCGGCGAAGCCGGCAAAGCGAACGCGCAGGCGACGCGCGAGTTTACCTCCGCGCGCCTCGTCACGCGTGGCAAGGCGGCGTGGACCTATGGCAAGATCGAAGTGCGCGCCAAACTGCCGCAGGGGCAAGGGACATGGCCCGCGATCTGGATGCTGCCCGAGGACAGCCATTACGGCACCTGGGCCGCGTCGGGCGAAATCGACATATTGGAGGCGGTGAACCTCGGCGTGCGCTGCGACACGTGCGAAGGCGGGATCGAGAACCGCATCCTCGGCACGCTCCACTTCGGCGGCCAGTGGCCCGCCAACAAGCATAAGGGCGACGAGACCGCGCTCCCGGCGCCGCTCGACGGGTTCCATATCTTCGGCATCGTCTGGGAAAAGGGCAAGATCGTCTGGACGGTCGACGGCAAGTCCTATGCGACGCGGGTTGCGAGCGAGTGGTCGACGAGCGGATCGACCGATCCCGCGGCGCCGTTCGACCGTCCCTTTCACCTGATCCTGAACCTCGCGGTCGGCGGCGGGCTCGCCGAAGGACGCGGGCTGAAGGGAGTGGATGAAAGTGGCTACCCGAAAATTATGGAAATAGATTGGGTTCGCGTATGGCAATGCGGGGACGATGGCGTTAGCGCTTGCGGCAGTACGGGGGATCAAGAACGATAATGGGGCGTCGGCGGCAGTCGGTTACGATCAAGCATGTTGCGGCCGACGCGGGCGTGTCGCTGCAGACGGTGAGCCGCGTCATCAACAACGAGCCCAATGTCCGGCCCGAGATGAAGGAACGCGTGCAGGCGTCGATCGACAAGCTCGGTTACGTCCCCTCGATCGCAGCGCAGCGGATGAGCGGGTCGCGCTCCTATCTGATCCTCGCGATCAACGACCGCGAGCGCACGATCGCCGACTGGCAGGGGCGGCAGGGGGTCGACTGGGTCGACCAGATGCTGCTCGGCGGGATGCTGAAATGCGCCGAATATGGCTATCGGATGATCTTCGAACTCGTCGACACGCACAATGATCATGTCGAACGCGAACTGCGCGCGGCGATCGCGGCGCTGCAACCTGACGGGGTGATCCTGACCCCGCCGCATTCGGACAATCCGCTGATCGTCGGCCTGCTCGACCAGCAGAAGATTCCGTTCGCGCGCATCGGTTCGCGCGGCGGCGCGGCGGGGATCGCGCTGACGATGGACGACGAAGGGTCGGCAAGGCGCGCGACGCGACACCTGATCGACCTTGGCCACGAGCGTATCGGGTTCATTCCGGGCTCGCCCGAATATAGCCTCAGCCGCTGGCGCATCGACGGCTGGAAAGGCGAAATGGAGGCGGCGGGGCTTGCCACCGACGGGCTGCTTGCCGAGGGCGATTTCACCTATGCGTCGGGTGCCGCCGCGGCGCGGCACCTGCTGGGCGGCGCCAATCCGCCGACGGCGATCATCGCGAGCAGCGACCAGATGGCGCTCGCGACGCTGGAGGTCGCGCGCGACCTTGGCATCGATGTGCCTCGGCAATTGTCGATCGTCAGTTTCGACAACACGCCGGTGGTGCGCTTTACCCAGCCGGCGCTGACCGCGGTCGATCAGCCGGTCGCCGAAACCGCGTCGCGCGCGGTCGAACTGATCATCGCGGCGCAACGCGGGGCGCCGCGTCCGACCGAACCGACGCGTGTGCAGGGCGGCCTTGTCCAGCGCGGATCGACCGCAGCGCCGCCTGTCGCCGTCCATGGCTGACGCCGAGGTTCCGCGCCGCCAGTCTCTCCTCTTCCTTCTGCTTTATGCGCTCGCGTCGGCGGGGGGGGCGATAGCCTATGTTCCCTTCCTGACCATCTGGTTGCCCGGGCGCATGACCCAGCTGGCCGGGACTGCAGACGTGCAAACGCTGGGATATGTCACGTTTTTCGGCGCGGTCGCGGCGAGCGCCGGCGGCATCGGTTTCGGCTGGCTCAGCGATTTGACGCGCAATCGGCGCGGCTGGATCTTGACGGGGCTGGTCCTGACGATCGCCTTGCTGCTGGTTGTTCCGCTGGCGCACGATATCTGGTCGCTCGTTGCGATCATCGTCGCCTGGCAACTCACGCTGAACATGATGCTCGGGCCACTCGCGGCATGGGCGGGCGACCTCGTTCCCGACGAGCAAAAGGGGCTGCTCGGCGGACTGCTCGCCTTTTCGCCAGCGCTCGGCGGCTGGTCGGGATGGCTCGTCACCTGGCCGGGGCTGGTGTCGGCGGAGCAGCGGCTGGTGGTCATCGCGCTGCTGGTGGCGAGCGCCGTCCTGCCGGTGCTGCTGCTTGGCCGCCCGCGCGCGTTCCCCGATCTTACTGCGCCACCCCCGGCGCGCGCAGTTGGCGAGGCGCGGCGGCGGCCGACCGGCCCGGCGGTGCGGATGTGGCTGGCGCGCCTGCTCGTCCAGATCGCCGAGGCGGCGCTGTTCGCCTATCTCTATTTCTGGTTCCGCTCGATCGATCCCGGCATGCACGACAATGAAAAGGCGCGATTGTTCGGCATGGCGCTGACGATCGCGATTCCGATCGCGCTGGCGAGCGGCCGCTGGGCGGACCGCAACGACCGACCCTTTGTACCGCTCGTCGTCGCCGCAGCGGTGTCGAGCCTCGGAATGGTCGGCATGGCATTGGCGACAGGGCTCGACGCGGCGAAGGCGAGCTACCTCGTCTTCGGTATCGCGTCGACGGTGTTCCTGTCGCTCCATAGCAGCCAGACGCTGCGCATCCTGCCGCGGTCGGACCGGCGCGGGCGCGACCTTGGCATTTTCAACCTGACCAATACCGTGCCGTCGCTGATCATGCCGTGGCTGACGATCTCGCTCGTCCCGGGTTTCGGTTTCGATGCGCTTTTCCTGTTGCTCGCGACGCTCTCCGCGATCGCGGTGCTGCTGCTCGCGACGATGCCGCGGCTGCGCTGATATAAGCTGAAAACAGGGCCCTTGATTTCGTTCGGCCACTATGCGACACGGAATTTGATAACGTTCACATTAGAGGAATGGGAGAGACGATGCGCCGACAGGCAATGGGTATGGCGACCGCGCTGCTGCTGGCAGGAACGGCAACCGCGACCGCACAAGCCACGGGAACCGAAGCGGCCAAGGTCCATCCCGAACTGTGGCCCGCGGCCAAAAGCCCCGCCGCGATCTCCGATCCCAAGACCGAAGCGCGGATCGACGCGCTGATAAAGAAGATGACGGTCGAGCAAAAGGTCGGCCAGCTGGTGCAGGCCGACATCAGCACGATCACGCCCAAGGATCTCGAAACCTATCCGCTCGGCTCGATCCTCGCCGGGGGTAACAGCGGCCCCAATGGCAACGAACGCTCGACCGCCGCCGACTGGGCAAAGCTGGTCGGCGATTTCCGCGCGGTGTCGTTGCGTCCGCAGGCGAACGGCGTCGCGATCCCGATCATCTTTGGCGTTGATGCCGTCCACGGCCATAACAATATCCCCGGCGCAACGCTGTTCCCGCACAATATCGGTCTAGGCGCTGCGCGCGATCCCGAGCTGATTCAGCGGATCGGCGCGGTTACCGCCGCCGAAATCGCGGGCAGCGGGATCGAATGGACCTTTGCCCCGACGCTGGCGGTGCCGCAGGACCTGCGCTGGGGGCGGAGCTATGAAGGCTATACCTCCGATACCAAGCTGATCGCCGAATATGCCAAGGCGATGGTGGTGGGGCTGCAGGGGCCGCTGGTCGCGGGCAAGACGGTCGACGGCACGCATGTCGCGGCAACCGCCAAGCATTTCCTCGCCGACGGCGGGACGTTCGAAGGCAAGGACCAGGGCGATGCCAAGGTCGATGAAAAGGAACTGATCGCCAAGCACGCCATGGGTTACCCGGCGGCGATCGATGCCGGCGCGCTGACCGTGATGGCGAGCTTCTCAAGCTGGCAGGGTGTGAAGCATCACGGCAACAAGGGGCTGCTGACCGACGCGCTCAAGGATAAGATGGGCTTTGCGGGCTTCGTCGTCGGCGACTGGAACGGGCATGGGCAGGTTGCGGGATGCAGCGTCACCGATTGCGCGCAGTCGATCAACGCCGGGCTCGACATGTTCATGGCGCCCGACAGCTGGAAGGGATTGTACGACAGCACGCTGAAACATGCCAAGGACGGTACGATATCGGCGGCGCGGCTCGACGATGCGGTGCGGCGTATCCTGCGCGTCAAATACAAGCTCGGCCTGTTCCCCGAAGGCCATGTCGACCGCAGCGTGGTGAAAGCGGTCGGCACGCCCGAGCATCTGGCGATTGCGCGCGAAGCGGTCGCCAAGTCGCTCGTTCTGCTCAAGAACAACGGCAGCGTGCTGCCGATCAAACCCGGCGCACGCGTGCTCGTCACCGGCCCCGCCGCCGACAGCATGGCGATCCAGTCGGGCGGCTGGACAATCAGCTGGCAGGGAACCGACGTCACCCACGCCGACTTCCCGAACGGTCAGACGATCTGGGAAGCGCTGAACAAGTCGGTGCGCGATTCGGGCGGCGTCGCGACGCTGTCCGACGGCGGCGTTGATTTCGGGGTTGGTGAACAT
>Ga0247823_10002989_pt1 | contig 13811 bp, 10 predicted proteins | sample 13C_PalmiticAcid_2_FD_192426 | JGI IMG/M metagenome (GOLD analysis project Ga0247823, IMG submission 192426) | Soil microbial communities from agricultural site in Penn Yan, New York, United States - 13C_PalmiticAcid_Day30 | ecosystem: Environmental > Terrestrial > Soil > Agricultural land...
CAGCGACGTCGGCGCCGTGAACGTGCAGTCCGCCTTCGCCGACTTCCACTGCACGCTCGTCACCGTCCGCCCGGTCGGGAGCGACGGGGTCGCCGACGCCTGGGTGCCCAGGCCGGGGATCGCGGGGTTGTTGACCGCGATCGAGGCGCCCAGGACGGTCGGCGCACCGGGCGTGCCGCCGCCGCTGCCGTTGCCGCCACCGATCAGGAACCGCGAGTCGGCGGCGTTCCAGTGGCCGTCGAGCCAACTGCCCGGGTCCGGGTACGTCGAGTAGTAGTCGTCGTTGTTGCAGTCGAGGAGGTACTCCCGCTCGGCCGGGCACACCTGCTGCATCGCGAACCCGCCGCCGTCGGCGTAGCACATGGTGTCCGACTCGTCCCAGCAGTGGCCGGCGCGGGTGCCGTGCGGTGCGGTGCTCATGACGCCGCCGAAGGTGTGCAGCAGCTCGTGGGCCTCGACCGAGTGCTGGGCGGCGCCGTCGCCGAATCCCCAGCAGCCGGAGTCGATCCGGGCGTACTGCGCGTAGCTGCCGTTGTTGGGATTGCCCTGGCCGTCGGTGTCGTTCGGGTACATCGACGCCACGCCGCACAGGACGGTCGCGTCGGTCCACATGAGGTACTTGCGCGCCGGGTCGGTGTAGCCGAGTGCCTGCACCGCGGAGACGGTCGCGCCGAAGGACGACATCGCCCCGGCCGGGACGGTCACGTTGAGCACCCGGGCGACGCAGGTGCTGCCGTCGGTGTCGGTGACGAAGCGGACGTGCCGGACGCCACCGGTCAGGGCCGCCGAGCGGTTCATCACGTCGTCGACGCCCGCCGCCCAGAGCTGGAAGCTCCCCTGCAGCGCGGCGAACCGGTTCGTGCGGCCGGCCTCGACGACGTACATCGCCTGGGTGCGGTAGCCGCTGCTGCCGTCGCCCTCGCACGTCACCGCCGAGCTGGCGGCGGCCGCCTGCGCCGGCGCGGGGACGCCCAGCTCCTCGGCCGCGGCGTACGCCTCCGCGCCACCTCCGTCGCGCTGCCTCAGCTCGGTCGTCGGGACCGGGACCGTCGGGTCGACACCGGGCGGCGCCTCGTCGACGTGCTCGCAGGCGCCGGGCAGCGCCCAGTCGAGGGTGTCACCCGTGGGGCAGCGCCCCTCCCGGGTGGGCGCCCCGGACATCCCCGTGACGGCCGGTACGACGAGGGCGAACCCGAGGGCGAGGGCGAGCAGGACACGACGCATGCCAGCCGCATCGGTGGCTCGACCAGCCGGCTGAGTCGTTGGGCCCAGAGTCAGGCGGGGGTCCCAAGCCGTCTCGCCGACGACGCCGATCAGGTCAGTGGGGAGCCCAGGCGTCCTCGTCGGCGGTTCGCGACGTCACCGCCTCGGGCAGCTCGCCGTCGGCGAGCTGCTGGATCGAGACGTCCTCGAAGACCTCGCGCAGGGCGCGGCGCGCGGCGATCCACACGTGCTGGAGGACCTCGGCGGACTCGTTGTAGTTGACCGCCTCGGGCCGGAGTCCGTAGACCGACACGAGCGGGCCGTCGACGGCGCGGATCACGTCGGCGACCGAGACGGCGGCGGCCTCGCGGGCCATCCGCCAACCGCCCGACTGGCCGCGCTGCGACATCACGATGCCCGCGCGACGCAGGTCGGCGAGGATCGCCTGGAGGAAGCCGTGGGGAATGTCCTGGAGGCGACCGAGCTCCTCGGCGCTCACAGCACGGCCGTCGGACCGCCCCGTCATCGCGATGAGGGCGCGCAGGGCGTAGTCGGACTTGGCGGAGACGCGCATGGGGCCAGTCTCGCAGATTGGTCGATCGAATCACTCGATCCAGTCGTCGCAGTGGCGATTGGGTCGGGTGAAGCCTGCGAGGAACGGGTGTGAGCGATTCGTCGTACCCCGTGCTTGCCGGCTGTTAGCACCGCCCGTATCATGGAAGTTACTGGCGAGTAGCCGCCACGACAACCAAGCATTCCGATCTGGAAACGGTGGGAACAGTGAGCCACTACAAGAGCAACCTGCGCGACATCGAGTTCAACCTCTTCGAGCTCTTCAACGTGCAGGACTACCTCGGCACCGGCCTCTACGAGGAGATGGACGCCGACACCGCGCGCGAGATCCTCTCCGAGGTGGAGCGCATCGCCCGCGAAGACCTCGCGGCGTCCTTCGTCGACTCGGACCGCAACCCGCCGGTGTTCGACCCCAAGACCAACACCGCGCCCCTCCCGGCGTCGTTCAAGAAGTCGTACGACACCTGGATGGAGTCCGGCTTCTGGGGCCTGGGCCTGCCGGAGGAGATCGGCGGCACCACCGCGCCGCCGTCGCTGGTGTGGGCCAGCGGCGAGATGGTGCTCGGTGCGCAGGCGCCGATCTGGATGTACTGCACCGGTCCGTCGATGGGCTCGGTCGTCTTCAAGAACGCCAACGGCGTCGAGCGCGACGTCCGCATCGCCGAGATCATGGTCGAGCGCCTCTGGGGCGCCACCATGGTGCTGACCGAGCCCGACGCGGGCTCCGACGTGGGCGCCGGCAAGACCTTCGCCACGCCCAACGAGGACGGCTCCTGGAACATCTCCGGCGTCAAGCGCTTCATCACCAGCGCGGAGTCGGACCTGCAGGAGAACATCATGCATCTGGTCCTCGCCCGCCCGAAGGGCGTCGAGGGCATCGGCGGCCCGGGCACGAAGGGTCTCTCGCTCTTCCTCGTCCCGAAGTACCACTTCGACCACCAGACCGGCGAGCTGACCGGCGAGCGCAACGGCGTCTACGTCACCAACGTCGAGCACAAGATGGGCATCAAGGTGTCCAACACCTGCGAGCTCACCTTCGGCGACCCGCAGGTCGGCGGCGGCGAGCCCGCGCAGGGCTGGCTGCTGGGCGAGGTCCACGACGGCATCCGCCAGATGTTCGACGTCATCGAGAACGCCCGCATGATGGTCGGCACGAAGGCCATCGCGACGCTGTCGACCGGCTACCTCAACGCGCTCGAGTACGCCAAGGAGCGCGTCCAGGGCGCCGACCTGACGCAGTCGGCCGACAAGGCCGCGCCGCGCGTGACCATCACCCACCACCCCGACGTGCGTCGCTCGCTGATGACCCAGAAGTCGTTCGCCGAGGCGATGCGCTCGCTGGTCATCTACACCTCGACCTGGCAGGACAAGGTCCAGCTGGCCAAGGCTGCCGGTGAGCGCGACGAGCTCGCGGAGGCCGTCAACGACCTGCTGCTCCCGATCGTCAAGGGCTACGGCTCGGAGCGCTCGTGGGTGCTGCTGGGCACCGAGTCGCTGCAGACCTTCGGTGGCTCGGGCTTCCTGCAGGAGTACCCGATCGAGCAGTACGTCCGCGACGCCAAGATCGACACCCTGTACGAGGGCACCACCGCGATCCAGGGCCAGGACTTCTTCTTCCGCAAGATCGTCAAGGACCAGGGCAAGGCGCTGGGCCACCTCGCGGCCGAGATCAAGTCGTTCATCGAGTCCGAGGCGGGCAACGGCCGGCTGAAGAACGAGCGCGAGCTCCTCGCGAACGCGCTCGCCGACGCCGAGGCGCTGGTCGGGCTGATGATCAACGACCTCATGTCCGCGCAGGACGACATCAAGAACATCTACAAGGTCGGCCTCAACACCACGCGCGTCCTCATGGCGCTGGGTGACGTGGTCTGCGCCTGGCTGCTGCTCCGCGGCGCCGAGGTCGCGCTCGCCAAGCTCGGCGGCGACGCCGGCTCGGACAAGGCCTACTACGAGGGCAAGGTCGCTGCCGCCCAGTGGTTCGCGCAGCTCAACCTGCCGCGCGTGTCGGCCGAGCTCACCATCGCCAAGGGCACCAACCTGGACGTGATGGAGCTCGACGAGGCGTCGTTCTGATCCCCTGAAGCGCCGTACGACGGCCGCCCCGGTCTTCCGGGGCGGCCGTCGTCTTTTGCGGCCGGGCGTCTGGTTCCCGGACCGTCGCGCAGGGTAGGAAGGGCGCGTGACGCAGCCGCCACCGGACCAGCAGCCGACCCAGCACGTCCCGCAGCAGCCCCCGTCGCTGGAGAAAGGGGCTCCCGGACCCGCGCCGCAGCAGCCGCACCAGCCGCACCAGCCGGTCCCGCCGGTCGCGCCCGGCCCGCCGCAGCCGCAGCAGCAGCAGTGGCCGGTCGCCCCGCCGCCGAATCCCTACGGCAGCGGCAGCGGCTACCCGCCGTACGGCAGCGGCCCCGGCCCCGGTCCCGGCCCCGGTCCCGGCTACGGAGGGCCGGTCCCGCCGCCGAGCGGCGGCAGTGGCAAGGCGATCGCCATCATCATCGGCGCGATCGTGCTGGTCGTGCTGCTCTTCTGCGGCGGCATCATCACCGCGATCGTGGTGATCGCGAAGAACGTCGAGGACGCCATCGACGACTGGGATCCCGCCCGCACCGGCGGTCGGGACAACCCGATCACGGTCGAGGTGGGGGAGTCGTTCGAGATCGATGGTGTCGAGTACGCCCAGGGCTGGCGGGTCACGCCGCCCGCGAGCGAGTACGACGGCACGAGCATCACCGGTCTCGAGGGCACCAACGACCGCTCCGACGAGTCGTCGAAGTCCGCCTACCTGACCTTCACCTTCGTGGCTGCGGGCGACCTCGAGGTGGGCCAGGTCAGCTGCAGCAGCAGCGGCAGCATCTCCTACGGCAACTCCGAGCAGCTCACCTGCTCCGGCTACGACACGATCGACCAGCCCTACGACCACATCGAGGTGTCCGCCTCCTAGGGCACCCCCGACCACTAACATCGGCGTCGTGAGCGATTCCGAGCTGCTGGCCGGGTACGTCGACGCGTGGTGGAGCTCCGTCCAGGACCTCCTCACGCTGCTCGAGGAGCTGGGCCCGGACGACTGGGCGACGCCCACCGACCTGGCCGGCTGGGACGTCAAGGCGGTCGCGTCGCACACGGCCCACCTCGAGTCGTTGCTCGCTGGCGGGCCCGACGAGCAGGCCGAGGTCGGCGACCTGCCGCACATCACCGGTCCGATGGGGCAGTTCACCGAGATCGGCGTGGTCACCCGGCGCGACACGGACCCGGTGGCGATCATCGCCGAGCTGCGGGCCCGCACGTCGGAGCGGCACGCGCGCCTGACGGCCGAGCCGCCGACCGACGCCGCGGCCCCCGCGCCCGGCATCTTCGGCATGATCGGCTGGAACACCCGCACCCTGCTGCGCAACCGGCCACTCGACCTGTGGATGCACGAGCAGGACATCCGCCGCGCGGTCGGCCGTCCCGGCGGCATGGACAGCGCCGGCGCCCAGCACACCGCCGACTACCTCGCCGAGGCGTTCGGCTTCGTCGTCGGCAAGCGCGTCGCCCCGCCCGTCGGTACGACGGCCGTGCTGGTCGTCGAGGGCAGTGCCCCGGTCGCGGTCGAGATCGGCGAGGACGGCCGCGGCCGGACGCTGGCGTCCGTGCCGGAGCAGCCCACGGTCGGGCTGGAGATGGACCGGGAGTCGTTCATCGTGCTCGCCGGTGGTCGGCGCGCGGCGCCACCGGGAGCCGTGCGCCTCGCCGGAGACGCCGAGCTCGGCCAGCGCATCGTCGACCACTTCGCCACGACCCCCTGAGGACCAGCCGATGTCGACGAAATGGACCATCGCCGACCTGCCCGACCAGACCGGGCGGACGGTCGTCGTCACGGGCCCGACCCTCGGCGGGCTGGGGCACCACACCGCGCTGGAGCTCGCCCGCCGTGGCGCCCACGTCGTGCTGGCCGGACGCAACCCGGCCAAGGTGGAGGAGACGGTCGGGGCGATCCGAGGCGAGGTGCCGGAGGCGCTGCTGGAGGCGCTGCACCTCGACCTCGCCAGCCTGGCGTCGGTGCGGGCCGCGGCGGCCGCGGTCGAGCAGATCGGCGCGATCGACGTGCTCGTCAACAACGCGGGGGTGATGGCGACGCCGTACTCCCGCACGGCCGACGGGCTCGAGCTGCAGATGGCGACCAACCACTTCGGGCCGTTCCTGCTGACCGGTCTCCTGCTGCCGCAGCTGGTGAAGAGTGACGACGGGCGGGTGGTGAACGTGTCCTCGCTGTTCCACAACTACGCGCTCAAGCCGCCACTGGGGAACCCGCGCGAGCAGATCGGCCGCTACAGCAAGTGGCGGGTCTACGGGCAGTCGAAGCTGGCGAACCTCTACGCGACCGCGGAGCTCGACCGGCGGCTCCGGGCCGCCGGCCTGCCGGTGCGGGCGCTGGCGGCACACCCGGGCTTCTCGGGAACCCACCTCGCGGCCAACGGCCAGTACGGCCGGTCGTCGGGCGGCATCGCCACGATCGTCGACGCCGGCGTGCGGGCCGTCGCGCAGTCCGCCGCGGCCGGCGCCTGGCCGTCCCTGTACGCCGCCACGGCCGACCTGCCGGGCAACACCTTCGTCGGCCCGTCCGGCCCCGGCCAGCTCGGCGGTGCGCCCCGCAAGGTCGGCCGGAGCCGGCTGGCGAAGGACGGGGAGGCGGCTCGCGTGCTGTGGGAGATCAGCGAGGAGACCGTGGACCTCCGCTACCCGTGACCGAGGACCCTTTGCCGAGGTAAAGGACCTTCGGCCCTACGAGGGGTTCGCCGAGCGCCCGACACTGGGCCGGTGACGAGGGGAGCGTCACGGTCGCCGTGGGACATCCGCCGCGCCGTGCTGACGACGGCAGGGTTCGCGCCGCTGTATGCCGTCGCGATGCTCGCCGGTCGCGCAACACACGTGCCGCCGTCGGAGCTGGCCATGGCGTGGCCGGCCTCGGGCGTCGTGGTCGTCTGGTTCCTCTGCTGCGGGACGACGAGGGAGCGCTGGTGGGCACTCGTCGTGGTGACGGCGATCAGTGGGGTCATCAACCAGGCGACGGGAGTCGAGCCCGTCGGGGGCTGGGCCTTCGGCCTGGTCAACACGTCGACGGGCTGGGTCGGCGCGGCCGTCCTGCGGCGCACCGGTCGGTGGCACGGGGCACGGGCCGTGGAGTCGATGGGCGACCTCGGCGACCTCGGGCTGGCCTCGGTCGCCGGGGCCGTCGTCAGCGCGCTGTCCGGTGGTGCCGTCGCCTGGGCGCGGTTCGGGACCGGTCTGTGGGACAGCATCGGCCTGATCGGCTTCCGCAACGCGCTGAGCGCGTTCGTCGTGGCGGCCGCGCTGCTCGCGGTGCCGACGCTGATTCGGCTGAGGGGCACCAGGTCCACCGCGGCCTGTGCGGCGCTCGTGACGGGTGCGCTGCTGGCGTCGTACCTCCTGATGGAGTCGTCGTGGCCGGTCGCCTTCACGCTGTTGCCTCCGCTCCTCGTGGTCGCGCTGCGCTGCGGGTACGCCGTCACCGCGCTGGTGGTGGGCCTGCAGGGTGTGATCGTGGTGGCCGCCACCGCGGACGGGCGGGGGCCGTTCGCCGGTGTCGACTCGCCTGAGGGGCGCGTCCTGCTGGCCCAGGTCCTCATCCTCGTCCTGGCGCTGGTCGGGCTCCTGCTGTCCCTCGCGGAGAACGACCGTGCCGCCGCACTGAGGGCGAGCCAGCGGGATCGAGACCGCCTGCGGGACCACATGGACGCCGCGCTCGTGGCGAACGCCCACGTGGCCTTCGGGGCAGCCGGGGAGACGGTGGTCGTCGACGTGAACGCGGCACTCGAGTCCCTCACCGGCTGTCGTCGCGAGGACCTGGCCGGCGCGGACCCCGAGTGGTGGTTCGAACCCACCTCTGCGCTGGCCGTGATCGAGGGGGTCACCGCGCTGAGGTCCGGCGCCGCCAGCAGCTGGCGCGGGCGGCTGCAGTTCGACCAGCGGTTCGGAGGAGCGAACGTCGACGCCGCGCTGTCGGTCGTGGGCACGACGTCGTCCGGCCGTGCGATCGAGCTCAACCTGCAGATGATCGACATCACCGCCCAGGCGCGGGCGGAGCAGCGGCTCGCCGACCTCGCGCTGCACGACGAGCTGACGGGCCTTCCCAACCGGGCGCTCTGGGCGGATCGGCTGCGCATCGCGCTCGCCGAGGCAGCCCGGACCGAAGGCCTCGTGGGGGTCCTGTACGTCGACGTCGACCACTTCAAGCAGGTCAACGACAGCCACGGTCACGACGTGGGCGACGAGCTCCTGCGCGAGATCGCGCGGCGACTGTCGAGCGTGGTGCGCCCCGAGGACACGGTCGCGCGGATCGGCGGTGACGAGTTCGTCGTGGTCTGCCCCCGGCTGCACGACCGTGAGGACGGTGCCCGGCTCGCGGCGCGCATCCAGGGCGTCATGGCCGCTCCGGTGGACGTGGGCTTCATGCACCTGTCGCCCACGCTCAGCATCGGCGTCGCGTTCGCGGGCGCGGGCGACGACCCCCGCGTGGTGATGCGGCGTGCGGATGCCGCGCTCTATGCCGCGAAGGACGAGGGCCGAGCGCGTTTCGAGCTGTACCGACCGGACTACAACGCCGCGCTGGAGCGGTCAGCCCAGGTGTTGGTCGACCTCGAGCGAGCCCATCGCGACGGCGAGTTCAAGGTGTTCTACCAGACCATCGTCGACGGCGCCTCCGGCCGACCGGTCGCACTCGAGGCGTTGCTGCGCTGGCAGACGCCCGACGGCAGTGTCCTGCTGCCCGCCTCCTTCCTCGAGGTCCTCGAGGCCAGCGACCTGATCCACGGCGTCGGCGAGTACGTCCTGCGCAAGGCGTGCGAGGACGGCGCCGAGCTCCTGATGCGCGGCTTCAACCTCGCGATCCACGTCAACGTGTGCGCGCGTGAGCTCGCGCGTCCGGGCCTGCTCCCCGGTGTCCGCCGTGCCCTCGCGGACTCGAGCCTGCCTCCCGAACATCTGGTGCTGGAGATCACCGAGACCCAGCTCGTCACCGTCAACGGCTCGTTGCTGCGTGACCTCGTCGCGTTGCGCGACCTGGGTGTGCGCCTGGCCGTGGACGACTTCGGCACCGGCTACAGCGCGCTCACCCACCTGGTCGACCTTCCCGTCGACATCGTCAAGCTCGACAGGGGCTTCGTCGCCGAGATGGTCGACAGCCCCAGCGCGCGGGCGGTGTGCAGCGGCGTGAGCGCGATGGCCTACGGGCTCGGCATCGCGGCCGTCGCCGAAGGCGTCGAGAAGGCCGAGCAGGCCGAGCTCCTCGTCGCGATGGGATACCACCACCTTCAGGGCTACCGCTACGGCAGGCCGCGCTCGATGCCTGATCTGCTCGCCGCCCTCGTGGCCTCCAGCACGGGGAGCGCTGCGCCCGGGGGCGGCGAGCCCTCTCTCGAGATCGGTCGCCCGGCATGACGCGGATCGGCGACCAGCTGGTCGAGAACGGCTTGATCGAGCAGAGCGATCTCGAGGCTGCGCTGGTGCAACAGTCGGTCCACGGCGGCTACCTCGGCCAGCACCTGGTCGACGGCGGTCTCGTCACCCGCCAGCAGCTGTACGACGGGCTCGCGGTGCAGTGGGCCCTGCCCCGCCGAGACCTGGACCGGGACCCTCCCGATCCAGGTCTGATGGGCGGCATCGACGTCGAACGCTCCCTCGAGCTGGGCTGGGTGCCGTGCGAGATCACTCCCGACGGCCACGTCGTCGTGGCGACCACCGTCCGCCCAGGTCCCGACCTCGTCGACGAGGTCCACGACGCGTTCCCGACGATGCCCGTCCGGTTCGTCGCGAGCACCCGCCGCGACCTCGACCACCTCGCGGTCCGGCTCTGGCCCGGGAGCCGAGCCGGGTCTGGCCCCGAGGCGCCGAGGTCGCGGGGCGGGTGGGTTCCTGCGTCCACCGTCCGCTCCCTGGTGATCGGGCTGGTTGCCGTCGGGGTGCTGGCAGTCGTCGTCGTGGCGCCCCCGGTGGCACTGGCCATGGTTCTCGCAGCGGCGGCCGCGCCCTTCCTGCTCGGCGTGATCCTGCAGTGTGCCGGCGCGGTCTCGGTGGCCGTCCGGGAGAGCCGGCCCGCGCTCGACGCACGAGGACGCGCCACGGGAGCGCATGCAAACGGCATCCTCCTGCCGACCTACTCGATCCTCGTGGCGGTGAGTGGGGGAGCGGCCGGCGTCCAGCGGGCGCTGGACTGCCTCGAAGAGCTGGACTACCCCACGACGCGCAAGGACGCCGTACTGCTCGTCGACGAGACGGATGCGGCGACGCTCGCGGCCGTGCGGCGGTCGGCGCCTCCCTCGTGGGTGCGCCTCGCCACCCACTCGCCGGCCCTCACGACCGACCCCGTCGCGGTGTACGACGAGGGGTTGGCGCTCGCCCGGGGGCGCTACGTGGTTGCCTACTCCACGGACGAGACCCCGGCTCGTGACCAGCTGTGTCGTGCCGTGACCGCCTTCGAGACCGACCTGGACGAGAACCTGACCGCGCGCCGCGACCGCCTTGCCCTGGCCGGCCTGCGCGTGGCGGGCCGCGTCCACGGGAGCCGCTGGTCGGTCGCGACGATGCTGGGCCAGCTCGATCGCACGCTCCTGCTCGACCGGTCGTACCCGTGGCGCGGCGCCGGGGTCGACCTCCGGCGCGAGCTGACCTCGGTCCACTTCAACACCCACGTCCTGCGTCGGCTCGGCGGCTGGCGATTCGCGGTCACCGGAGATGCCGGCGTGCCGACCCGGATGGCGCAGCTCGACTCCGTCACGTGGGTCCGGAGACACCCCCGCCTCTCGTCGCTCGTCGCCGATCGAGCGGTCGACGTCGAGCGCAGCGTCCGGAGGGCGGCGGCGCGGACGCGGCAGATCGTGCCGCTCGGCGTCCCGGGCGCTCCGAGACCGGCCGAGGTGGCTGCGGGCTTCGCCACGCCCGCGATGCTGCTGGTCTACCCGATCGGTCTGCTCGCCGCTGGTGCGTTGGCGCTGCGACGTGCGGAGGTCACTGCCTCCCTCATGCCTCTCGGACTTGTCGGTCTTGCCGCCCTGGCCCTGGGACTTCTGCTGGCGATGGGAGTCGCCGGCGTCCTGGGCGTCGGTCGGCAGGGGTGGCACGCACTGGTCGAAGCGCTCCTGCTCCCGGCGCTCTGGCTCGTGCATGCCGCCGCGGCGTGGTACGCCGCACTGGTGCTGCTGTCGTGCCATCCCTCGGACACGGCAGCAGCACCGACCTCCGGTCTCGGCGGGCGCCGCGGCTGACCACGGGCCGGTCGGGCCGTCGGAGCGCCGGAGGCCTCCGCGGGTAAAGGTTCGCGCGACAGGTCGGTGGCGCGTACGGATCGCGCCTACCCTGAGGCGACGGGTTCGCCGACGCGCCGGACGGGGAACCCGTGGCTGGGGGGTCGTGCGATGGTGTCGATCGCGCAATGGCTCGTCGCCGAGGGCCTGCTGGACGCCGCCCAGGCCGCCTCGGCGACCGAGCGGCAGCGCCTGCGGGGCGGGTACTTCGGCGACCACGTCGTCGATGCCGGCCACCTCGCCGCCGCCGAGTTCTACGCCGCCCTCGCGCGATCCTGGCGCGCCGCCCGCCGCGACCTCGTCGCCGACCCGCCGGACGCGTCGCTGCTGGCGGAGGTCGACGTCGAGCGGGCGGTCGAGCTGGGCTGGCTCGCCTGCGAGCTCACCGAGGACGGGTCCGTGGTCGTCGCCTCGTCCGTCGCGCCGACCGAGGACCTCGTCGTGGAGGTGCTCGACCAGTTCCCGGGCCGCCAGCCCGAGTTCGTCTCGTGCACCCGCGACGACCTCGACAGCGTCGCCCTCGCGCTGCGGGTGGAGCGGCTCGCCGGCAGTCGTCGTACGCCGCCGAGTCGGCTGGTCCGGCCGGGCCACGTCGCGCTGGCATTCGCCGGTGCGTTGCTCGCCGTCGTGGGGGCGGTCGTGCTGCCGACCGACGTGCTGGCGGTGCTGCTGCTGGTCGCTGCCTTCGCCTTCCTGATCGGGGGCGTCCTGCAGGTGCTCACCGGCTACGCGCTCCTCGTCGCCCTGGACGGGACTCCGCCGTCCGGCGGTGCCGCACCCGCGTCCGACGACGTGGACCTGCCGCTCTACACCGTGATCGTGCGGGTCTGCGGTGGCAGCGAGGGCCTGAACGAGCTCTTCGACAACTTCCGCAGCGTCGACTACCCCCGCGAGCGGACCGACGCGATCATCGTCGTCGCCCAGGAGGACGCCGACACGCTCGCCGCTCTCCGCGCGACCAGCCCGCGCGGGTGGGTGCGGGTGGCTCGCGTGCCGCTGGCGGACTTCGTGGACGTCGTACGGGCGTGCGACCACGCGCTCGCGCTGGCACGCGGGCGCTATGTCGTCGCCTACGACCAGGACGAGCGGCCCGCGCCCGACCAGCTGCGCCGGGCCGTCGAGGTCTTCGAGGGCGACCTCGCCGACCGGCTCTCCGGCGGTCGTGCGGCGCCGCCGCTGGTCGGACTGCGGGTCGCGCGGCGCACCGGATCCCAGCCGTTCGGTCTCGACCGGATGACCGCCGCCGACGAGGCGCTCGGGTTCGGCGGCCCGGCCGGACGCGGTCCGGCGCGGTCCGCGGACGTCACCGCGGTGCACTTCAACATGCGCCTCCTGCGACGGCTCGGCGGGTTCGGGCTGCTGCTGCCGCGCGGGCGCGCGCGGACGGACGCCGGCCCGCGGATCGAGGTGCTCGACTCCAGCTCGCAGCGGGCGTCGCAACCCCACGCCCGCCAGTGGTGGGACCAGCAGGCCGACGCCTTCAGCCAGGACGTCCTCGACGTCGCCAGTCGCACGCTGGCCCTGCTCCGCCGCGGCGCGAACCGCCCTCCTGCGGAGACGACCGCCCTCGCGGCGCGGATCGGCGCGATCCTGCTGCTGCTCAGCTATCCGGTCGTGGTCGGCGGCGGTGCGGCGGCGGCCGTGCGCGGCTCCGGCAAGCCCGGCTCGCTCGCCGGCAACGCGGCCTGGGTCGCGCTCGGCGAGCTCGCGCTGGTGGTCGGAGCGGTCACGGCTGTCGCGGCGGCCTTCCTCGCTCGGCGGCGCGGATGGCGCGCCGGTGCCGATGCCCTCGCCCTGCCGGTCCTCTGGCTGCTCTACGCGTTCGCCACCTGGGCCGCCGTCTACGCGGTCCTGGTGCGGCCGCGGTCCTCCGCGCAGGCCGCCGACGAGCCGTGGACCGGACCCTCCGACGGCACGCCGGTGTGAGGTCCTACCCTGAGCACATCTCGGGACGAAAGGGATGTGCGATGTCGTTCATCTTCGACCATCAGGCCATGTCATCGACGCCATCGACGCCACCGGCGCCCTCGGTGCTGCCAGCCCGGATCCAGGCACGGATCTGGGCGGGCCTGTTCGCGCTCCTGCTGCTGGCCGTCGTGGTCGGTGCCGTGCTGCTCTTCTGAGCCGGTACGACGCCGCGGGCCCGCCAGGGCCGACCGTCAGGCGGCGAGCGGTACGGCGCCGGGCATCACCGTCGGCGCGCAGTCGCACGTGTCACTGCACGCCAGGAAGGTGTGCACGGCGTGGCCGCAGGCCGGGCACGGCAGGTCGTGGCTCAGGTGGTGCTGGTTGGTCTGCTCGGTGGTCCACATTGCCCTGTCTCCTCATCCGGCGTCGTGGTGTGTCTCTTGTAGGACCACGAACGGGATCGGCCAGATACGACGGATGTGGAGACTTTCCTCCGGGCGAATTCTCAGCGGCCGCGGGGGCCGTACACCGCCTCGGCCTTCTTGAACGCGGCCTCACGGGCCGCCTTCGTGTTGCGGGCTGCCAGCAGGTAGGCCTGCTCGATCCGCTCGCGGGAGAAGGTACGACGAGCCGACGCCGTCCACGTGTCGTTGAAGAGGCGCTTGGCCGCCGCGACGGCGTCGGGGGACTTCCGTGAGATCTCGTTGGCGATCGCGAGCGCGCCGGTGAGCGGGTCGTTGTCGAGGCGGGTCACCAGCCCGAGCTCGTGGGCCCTGCTGCCGTCGAAGACCTCCGCCGTCATGGTGAGCAGCTTGGCCTGGTCGATGC
>Ga0247823_10002990_pt1 | contig 13810 bp, 9 predicted proteins | sample 13C_PalmiticAcid_2_FD_192426 | JGI IMG/M metagenome (GOLD analysis project Ga0247823, IMG submission 192426) | Soil microbial communities from agricultural site in Penn Yan, New York, United States - 13C_PalmiticAcid_Day30 | ecosystem: Environmental > Terrestrial > Soil > Agricultural land...
GGCCGGAACTGGTGCCGCGGCTGGTCAAGATGGTGCACGACGCCGGCCGGGCGTTGGGGTTTCAGGTGCTGATGATCAGCCACCACGATGTGGCGCTGTTCGAGCAGTACGCGGACAAGATTTATGAGTTCCAGCCGGAGGCGGATGGGGCGGTGGAAGTGCGGGAACGCGTGACGCGGGCGGCGGATGAGGATGGAAGCGAATAGCGAAGCTCAGCGTTCAGTCCGAACACGGATGTTCCCTGGATGGAGATCACAAAGAAAAATCTCTACCCGCCGCCAAAGTGTGAGATACTGTTCGACGCGTTTCAGACCTTGCAGGAGTCACGCCGCCCGAACTGCATGTCCGATTCTCGCCGCCCGCAACGAAGTCCATTCCTCGTCACGATAACCGACTCCGAGAGAACTGCCCATGTCTCGATTGGCCGTCAGCCTATCCCTCGTCCTTGTCTGCACGATTGCGATTATGTCGGTTTCCACCACCGCTGCCCCGGACAGCCCGCGGGTTCTTCGCCACGTCGTCCTCTTCAAATTCAAGCCGGACGCCGCGAAGGACAAGGTGCAGGCGGTTGTCGATGCGTTCGGCAAGCTGCCCAAGCAGATTGACGTCATCAAGGACTTTGAAATGGGGACCGACAACAGCCCCGAGCTGAAATCGAAGGGCTTCACGCATTGCTTCGTCGTCACCTTCGCGGACGAAAAGGGACGGGAGACGTACCTGCCGCATCCGGCGCACAAGGAGTTCGTCACACTGCTGGGGCCGGTCCTCGAAGACGTGCTGGTCGTCGATTACTGGACGAAGTGATCCGGTCCAACGTCACCGGGCCGGAGCCTGCGCGTGAATCCGCCTGAGGCTGAACGCCTGCGTCTGGGGGGCGAGCTGCGGCAGCTCGTTCTGCGTGGCCGCGAAGTCTGGGCCCTGGCCGAGCCGGTGCATCGTCGCCGGCTGGCCGCGGCGTCGGTCCTGATGGCGTGCGCCAGCGGCGCCAATACGGCGATCGCCCTGCTCCTCGGTGCGCTCGTCGACCATATCGAGCGATCGCTGTCTCAATCCGGGACGATCGAGTCGCGGGTCGGGATCATTCTGGGGGCGATGGCCGCGATTTATCTCGGCCGCGAGCTGGCGCATGTCGCGCGGCGGGCTCTCGTCGAACGCAGCTGCACTCAGATCCATCGCGACCTGCAGCTCAAGATGACCCGCCATGCCCTGAGGCTCGACCTGCAGCAGCTCGGCGGCCAGCGGATCGGAGCGCTGCATGGCCGGATCGTCCGGAGCGTCGACGGGTTCGTGCGGTTCGTGCGGCTGATGTTCCTCGACTGCCTCCCCGCTGTGACGACCGGGGCGATTGCCATCACGGCCACGCTGACGAAACAGCCGCTGCTTGGGCTGGTGATGCTGGGGGTGGCACCAGCGGCCGTGATGCTGACGATCCGGCAGCTGCAGACGCAGAAGAACGTCCGGCTGGCGCTGCTGCGTGATCATGAGGCCGTCGATGCCCTGGTGGTCGAGCAGCTTTCCGGCGCAGAGTATCTGCGGGTCGCCAATACGATCGACCATGAGATCGAGCGGCTGGCCGAGGTTGCCGAGACACGCCGCCAGCGGGAGGTCCGGCATCACTTCGAGATGTCGTTGTACGGTTGCGGGAAGGCGCTCAACGAGGCGTTTTTTCACATCGTCGTCCTGGCCCTGTCGGCCTATCTCGCTCTCCAGGGGCGGATCAGCGTTGGCGACGTGATGACCTTTTCGGTCCTCTACCTGAACGTGATGGCGCCTCTCAGCGAGCTGCATCGCATTCTCGATGAAGGTCACGAAGCGGGGATCCGCGTCGCAGATCTGATGACCCTGCTCAACTCGCCGGAGGATCACTCGTTCACCGGCGGCCGGGCGAAGATTCCGGATCTCGTTCCCGGGCGGCCGGTGATCGAAACGGAGAATGTCACGCTCGAGTATCGCACAGCCGAGGGCGTCAGGCGTCGGGCGCTGGATGGCGTCTCGGTCGTCATTCGCCACGGGGAAACGATCGGCGTGGCAGGCCGTTCCGGTTCGGGCAAGTCGACGTGGATCAAGGTGCTGCTCCGCGTGCTGCATCCCACGTCCGGCGCGGTTCGCATTGCCGGGGTTCCGATCGATGACGTCTCCCGCGAAGGGATCGCCGAGCTGTTCGGCTATGTGGGCCAGAACCCGTTCGTATTCTGTTCGACGGTGGCCGACAACATCCGCTACGGGAACGGCGACGTCAGCCTGGCGGAGGTACAGCGGGTCTCGAAGCTGGCCAACCTGGATGAGGAGATCTCCGAGTTTCCGGCCGGGTACGACGAACCTTTGACCGAGCGGGGCGGTAATCTCTCCGGCGGACAGCGGCAGCGGTTGGCACTTGCGAGGGCGTTTCTGAAGTCGCCGCCGATCCTCGTGCTGGACGAGGCGACGAGCGCGCTCGACAACGTGAGCGAGCGGCGAGTGCAGCAGGCGCTCGAGGCCTCGGACGGCGTGCGGACGACGATCGTCATCGCTCACCGGTTGTCGACGCTGCGGCATTGCGATCGCATTCTGGTGTTCGACGACGGGCGGGTTGTTGAAACGGGCAACTATGCGGAGCTGCTGGCCGGCGGCGGCCTGTTCGCTGAGCTGGTGCGATCGGCCGAGTCGCACGCAAACTGACGGGCGATGACGACAGCGGCGCCGTCCGTCCCGTGTTGTTCGCGATTGCGTCACGCGGGTCGCGGTCGGCTGGACATCGCCACCTCGCCCCCTAACTTGGGGACACTGAGGTCCGCTTCTGCACTATTGCTGTCAGGATTGATGCCCATGTTTGTACGCCGGTTTGCGTGTCTTCTTCTGGCACTCGCCGCCCAGCCGCTCGCCGCCCAGGAGATCGGTTCCTTCGAGCGCCCGGTCGTGCCGAAGCAGACGATCGAACTCTGGAACGGCAAGGACCTCACCGGCTGGTACACGTGGCTCACCAACGGTGGTCATGAAGACCCCCGCGGTGTGTTCACCGTGCAGCCCAATGGAACTCTTCGCATCTCGGGGGATGGCTTCGGGGGCCTCATCACCCGCCAGAGCTATTCGCAGTATCACCTGGTGATGGAATACCGCTGGGGCGAGGTCACCTGGGAACCGCGAAAGGAAAAGGCGCGCGACGGCGGCCTCTTGCTGCACGCCTATGGACCGGACGGCGGGTTCGGCGGAACGAAGGACAAGCCCGGCCCGTGGATGACCTCGATCGAGTTCCAGATCATCGAAGGGGGCGTCGGCGACATCCTGGTTCTGCAGGGGCTGGATGAGCAAGGCAATCGGCTGGAGGCTGCCTGCACCAGCGAAGTGCAGAAGGATCGCGACGGCGAGAACTGCTGGAAGTCCGGTGGCGAGAAGCAGCGGTTCACGAAGGGGCGGATCAACTGGTACGGCCGCGACCCGGACTGGAAGGACACCATCGGTTTCCGCGGGAAGGAAGACGTCGACAGCCCGGGGCAGGAGTGGACGCGGATCGATTGTTACGCGACCGGGGACTCGCTGACCTACCTCGTCAACGGCGTGGTCGTGAACCGGGCCAGCGACGTGACGCCGAACCGGGGGAAGATCCTGCTGCAGACGGAGGGGGCGGAGATGTTTGTCCGCAAGCTGGAATTGAGGCCGCTGCCGGACAAGATTCCGTGAGGCAACGGTCGCGATTCGTGATGAGTTGTGGCACGGTCGTCCTAGCCGTGTCATGGGGATCAGAGCAGCCCGGGCCACGTTACTCGGGCTTCGGGAATCCGAATTCGCGGGTCAGGACCGATTTGAGTTCTTCATCACTCTCGGTCCGACCGGCGATTCCCGAGACGCCGGGCGACAGGATCACCGGCAGGACCTGGCTGCCGGAAGCGATCCAGGCGGCGACGTTCGACTGGATTACCTGGTTGATCACGGGGTCGAGCAGCGCCTCGGCGACGGCCAGCTCGCCGTAGAGGGCCGCGGCGTGACTTTTCGCTTCGGCGAGGGGACGCGGCAGTTCGGGCTCGAACAGCCAGTCATCGAAGTCGGGCCAGTCATCCGGACGCAGTTTCCAGACCGCCAGCGACAGCCGGGCCAATTCGCAGGCGTCGCGGAATCGCTCTTCGGTCTCTTCGATGGCGGAGTTGCAGTCGCGGTTGAGCGGCGCGGGGACGAAGACGACCTGCCAGTCATTGTTCGAGAGCGGTTGCAGGCGCCGGATGACGGCATGTGCCTCGCGGCAGTGGGGGCAGCAGTAGTCGTACATCAGCACGAGCCGCCGGGAGGCTTGAGGAGACCCGAGCACCGGCAGCAACGACAGCCGGATTGCGGCTTCTCCCTGCTTCAGCACCAGCTTCAGATCGCCTCCCTCCCCTTCGGCCGCCGGTCCCGATTCGATGCGGGCGACTTCCGGCATGCGGCCGGTGAAATGCTGCGTGATCACAAAGCCCATCGAAATCGCGACGCCGGCCAGCAGGCCCGGCAGGGCCGAGACTCGCCGGCCGCGAGGTTGCGAGGCTTGTTTGTCGTTAGGCGCGTCGTATTCGGATAGCGGGTCATCAAGGCGGCTCTTCTTCTCCACGGCCGGCGTGAGGCGTGGGGTCTGTCGTCTCGCCACGATGAAGGCCGTCAGTGCGGCCAGAAGCCCGAGAGCGTGGTCGAACAGGCACCAGCCGCAGAGGGCCTGAATGACTGCGGCCTGAAGCAGGATGAAGTAGATGGCCGTCGACATCACCAGGGAGGCGACAACCACGATGCCGTTTGTGCCGCAGCCTCCGGGCTTCCATGCGCTCCGCCATGTGAGCCCCGCGAGCGCCAGGTACGTGAGGGCAGCGAACAGCCCGACCGGGATGCCGGCCACGTTCGACCAGCGGCTCCTCAAGACATCGGCGCATCCGGACCCGGCTCCGCAGCCCCAGGGCGTTCCATGCATGCGCCACGAGACGATTCCCAGGTAGCCGGCGACGGCCGCAGCCAGCAGCGACAACGTCACGGCGGCGGTACGAATGCGGCGATTGGCGGTGTCGTTCCCTGGCGCGCTCATGGCCCCTCCGATCGACTCGCGACGACGTGGACGTCACCACTGCGGGTGATGGTCGCCGTCACGGTCCCGTTGCTGGCCGACGTGAAGATCCGTTCGGCATCGGCATACACCTCGCGCAGCCGTGGAACGACGTCATCGTTGCGGTTGCAGGCGATGACCCAGGTGGGCCGGGCCCAGCGGGCGAGGTCGCTGGTGTTCGACAGCTTCCCGCCGTGGTGAGGCGCCTGGAAGACGTCGATTGACTGAGCGGGATGGGCCTCCATCAGCGCCCGGACGCCCCCCTTTTCGACATCACCGGTGACCAGCACCCGGCGGCCGGCGAAGGTCGCCCGCAGGACGATGCTGTGGGCATTGTCGAGCTTGTCGCGGAAGCGGCCGGAGGGATGCAGGACTTCGAGCGCGCAGTTCCGCGAGAGCGAAAACGAATCGCCCGCCTGGATCAGCCGCAACGGGACTCCGCAGCGAGCGGCCGTCTCACAGACTTCGGCCACGCTCCATTGCGCGGGATCGGGGAAAGCCTGGGAGATATACACACTGCCGATCGGCATCTTCTGGATGAGGCCGGCGGCGGCGTTGTAGTGGTCGGAATCGGCATGCGACAGAACGAGGGCGTTCAGCGCTGCGATGCGGCGAGCCTGGAGCGCACGGTGGATCGTCTGTTCCGCGGCGTCGCCCCGTCCGAATGAGCCGGCGTCGAAGAGAGCCGTTTCGCCTCCCGGAAACTCGAACAGGACGGCCCCGCCGTGGCCGACATCCAGAAACGTGACGACGAGATTGTCCGACGATTTTGGTCGCAATGACCAGGCCAGCATCACGACCACGCTCAACGCGAGCGTCGCCCAGGCGCGGTTCTGCCACAATCGAACGGGGAGCATCACCGCCAAGGCGAGCAGCGTGTAGAAGAGGCAGAGTTGCCACACCCCGGGCCCGGCCACATTCAAGTGGCCCCAGGGCGTTCCGGCGGCGGCGTTCACGACCAGCATCAACAGCCGCAGGCAGGCGTCGTAGAGCAGACCGGGCAACCAGGCGAGCCAGGGCAAGACGAGCCCGACCGCGAGCGTCAGGAAGCCAGTTGCGAGCAACGGGACTGAAAACGGGACGAGGACGACGTTGATCAGGAAGCCGACCGGGGAGAACAGCTGGAACCAGGCGAGCGTCAACGGGAGCGTGAAGAGCCAGATGGCGGCGGTCACGAAGTAGCCTTCGGCCGCTTTTCGACGGAGGCCGCGCCAATGCCGCTGGAACGGCGTGAGGTCGCTGTCGAGGAGACCATCGTCGGTCGGCCGGCTCCAGATCCGCGCCGCTCGGGCGCTCCACAGGATGGCCCCCACAGCGAGAAACGACAGTTGGGCGCCGAGGTCGAACAGGTCCAGGGGGTTCCACAGCAGCATGGCGAGCGCGGTGCCGGCGAGCAGGTTGAGGCCGGACATGACCCGCGCGGCGGGCACAGCGGCGACGACCAGGCAGCCCAGGAGCGCCGAGCGCAGCACTGGCGGCCTGAGATCGGTGAGAACCGTGTAACTGAGAAGCGCAGCCAGAACGGTGAGAACCGTTGCTCCCGTCGACAGCCCTCCGAGGCGGCAGGCGGCGAAGGTCAACGTCGCCAGGATGCCGACATGCAGGCCGGAGATGGCCAGGAGGTGCATGGTGCCCGAATTGATGAAGGCCTCGCGGACTTCGTCGGTGATGCCGGTTCGAGTTCCGAGAAGCAGCGAGGTCCCAACGGCCCGCACTCCGGGGCTCAGCACGCCGGCCAGCAGTTGCTCGCAGTCGGTCCGGAGCGAATGGCGGAACCGGGCGGCGCGATGCGCCAGCGTCGACGCGTCCCCCATCCGGCTGATGGCATCGGGGTGTTCGACATTCATGGCCCGGTCGATCCCGCGCGACTTGAGCCATGCCTGCAGGTCGAAACCGCCGGGCTCGCGGGGGGGACCGGGGATGCGGATGTGTCCCAGCACTTCGACCCGGTCGCCGATGCCCAGTCCGATGAGATGGCCGGTGACGTCGACGCGCACGAGGCCCGTCACCGGGAGATCGTGGATGCCCTTCAGCCGCTCGACCGAAAGGTCAAACGACGAGCGGTCCCCTTTCATCCACGCCGGAGTCTGCGGGGAGGCGTCTCCGTCGCGGACTTCCACGGGTGATTCAACGACACCCACCAGGCGGACGGGTGAATCGTCCTGAAGCTCGACGCGCGAAATGTCGTTCGCGGGCCGCGAGGTCCAGCATTGGTGATGACGCAGCGCGCCCACCGACGCCAGCGCCACCAGAACGGCCAAGGCAGAGATTCGAGACCGGCGCCAGACCGCGAGCGCGACGATGACGCCGACGGATGCCGCGAGGAACCAGACGCCGACCGGAATGCCGAGGAACCGATCGGCCACGATCCCGGCGGCCGCGGCGAACGCAGCCGGCAACAGCGGGTTACGACCGCCACGGGGCAACGTGGGGGATGGATCGCCCGGCTTTGCGACGAGTCCTCCGACGGGCTCCGCGGCGGGCCCGGTCATTTATCGCCAACCCAGACGACTTCCGACTTGGAGATGATGTCCTGAATGGCCTTCTTCTTCGGATGGAAGGCGCACATCACGAATCCGAGGCCGCCGGTGAGGACTGACAACATGGTTCCGAACCAGCGTGTCGTGGCCTGCTGCAGGGTCAGCTGCCGCCCTTTCGTCGTCTGGACCTGCAGGCCGAAGGCTTCCTTGATCGTCGTGGCCCTGACTGCCCCGGACTCGGAGACTGCGAAGTACATCCAGAAGTTGTAGAGAATGAACAGCACGCCAAGGAGCTGAAACATTCCTTCGGCCTCGGGTCGGAAGATCTTCGTCAGGACCAGGGCAGCGTTGAGCACTTGTCCGACGATCACCGCCCGCTTGTCGCGCATGACAAGGAAGCTCGACAGTGGGACCAGGATCATGTCCCCCCAGAAGGCCAGGAACCGCACCCAGAACGTCGCCGGAGTGCTCTTCGGCATGTCGTTCATGATTCCCAGCTTTGGCTGGAAATAGTACGCCAGGAGCGCGTTGGCCCGGATCATGTAGAGCGCCGGGAATGCCGACAGGTACGCCAGCGGGGCGATGAAGCAGAACCCGAGCACCAGTTCGACGAAGATCCGGATGAGGATGAACGTCATCGATTCCTGGTTCGGCTGCTCGCCGATGATGCCCATCGCCCAGCTCGTCGCGCCGATCGCCCACTGGTCGATGTAGGTGTTCGAGAAGGGATTCATTCCCCCACCGTAGAAATGGATCGCCAGGAAGAGCGCTGCGACCGGTCCGATGACGACGCACGCCTGAAGCAGCCAGTAGAAACAACCGGCGGCCGCGCGGCCGAACGTGAGCAGCAGTTCCCAGAGGATCCAGGCCTTGTACGTGTAGCGGGCCGTCATGTGGATGGTGGCCAGCGGGAAGGTCACGAACGGCAGGCCGATGAGGATGCCCGCGGCGAGCTTGAACGTGTCATCCGGCACGGTGGCCGGCGATAACAGCCGCAATGCGCCGAGGGCGAGCCAGGCCGGCAGGATAACGATGATTGGCCAGATCACGCCGCGGAGGCCGATCGACACGTTGGCGAAGAAGTCGAAGTGGATGCGGTCGGTGTTGACCTTTTCGCGGAACAGTTCCGTCTGGATCAGCTTGATGGCCAGCGACCAGTACCAGCCGGGGATGCCGAGCATGGTGATGATCGTCAGGCCCGACCAGAACGTGACGATCGGGCCGCGTTCGGTGTAGTCCTTGGCCATGAACAGGCAGATGGCGAAGCACATTCCGAACTGCGTCCAGAAGGTGCCGGTGCGGAACGCCAGCGACTTGTAGGTGAGGACGAAATTGAAAGGGTCGCTCCAGGCCTTGGCCCAGTACTCCTTCAGGTCGGGGCCTTTGCGGGACCGGCGGCGGGCTTCCTTCTTGTCCATCTTGCCGGTTGCGGAATCCATGCCGCAGCTGGGGCAGACGGTGGACGCGTCTTCGCCGGAGGGCATCGGCTCGGCGCAGAAGGGACAGATCTTCTCCTCGGCCTCAATGTGCTTCAGATTGAGGTTGGCAAAGATCTCGCCCGACAGCTTGTCTTCGGTATCGACCTGGGCGTCCTGCTTCTTGCGGCCTGCCTTGGAGACAGCCGCCGCGGCCGGTTCGTCATCACCCGGCACCTTGATCCGCTCGGCGCAGGAAGGACACTTGACCGTCTTGCCGCGCATCGAGTCCGGGATGCTCAGGGTCTTGTCACAGCCGCCGCAGCGGACTTTGATCGGCATAACGCTTCCCGGTTTTCCGGGCCTTGCTGAGGTCTCGGTCGATCTATGGAACGGGATCGGCGAGCAGAGGGCAATCCCCTGACGGCCTGCCACGTGACAACGGGTGGAGGCGGAGTTGCTGGATCCGCGGACAAGCCGATCGCGACCCGAGACTGTGCACACAACATCCCGGTCACCCTAAGCGGCTGACAAACCCGATCTGAGCAAATGTACCAACTGTCCGGTCCAATGCACGCACGTTCCTGAGGCCGTCCGGGAACCGAAGCCGTGATTTCAGCCAACTTTAAGGGCTGTTCCCTTTTCGACCGTTGCGCCGTCCGCCAGAATTCGGGATTCCCGTCCGTGGACAAAAAAACGCCGCGGCGATCTGACCTTGCGCCGCCGCCCGTTTGCCCGGCCCCAAAGCGCTCTTTGAGTTCCTCGAATGATTATCGTCCTCAAGCCCGACTGCTCCGAAACCCAGCTTCAGCACCTCTGTGAAAAAGTCCAGGAGATGGGCTTCAAGTACGAGATCAGCCGTGGCGTGAAGCGGACCCTGGTCGGCGTCATCGGTGAAGAAGACCGCCTTCGTAATGCTCCCCTGCGGGCCATCCCTGGCGTCGAGGACGTGATGTCGATCCTGAAGCCGTTCAAGCTCGCCAGCCGGGAATTCAAGGCGGAAGATTCCGTCTTCGACCTGGGCCGCGGAGTGAAAGTGGGCGGCGGCAACCTGATGCTGATCGCCGGTCCCTGTGCGATCGAAGGGGAAGAGATCCTCCTGGAGATCGGCAAAGCCGTCCGGGCGGCCGGGGCGAACGTCCTGCGTGGCGGAGCGTTCAAGCCCCGCACCAGCCCTTACAGCTTCCAGGGAATGGGCGAAGAGGGCCTCAAGATCCTGCGCCGCGTCGGCGATGAACTGAAGATGCCGGTCGTCACGGAAGTGATGGACCCCCGCCAGGTGGAACTGGTCGCGAAGTACACCGACGTGTTCCAGATCGGCGCCCGCAACATGCAGAACTTCAACCTGCTGGCCGAAGTCGGCAAGGTGAAGCAGCCGGTGCTCCTGAAGCGCGGCATGAGCGCCAGCGTGGAAGACCTGCTGATGTCGGCCGAGTACATCCTCGCGAGCGGCAACCAGCGCGTGATCCTCTGCGAGCGCGGCATCCGCAGCTTCGACAAGTCGACCCGCAACCTGCTCGACCTCGCGATCGTCCCCAATGTGAAGGGGCTGACCCACCTGCCGATCATCGTCGACCCGAGCCACGCGACCGGCCGACCTGACCTGATCCCGGCGATGTCGTACGCGGCGATCGCGGCCGGCGCGGACGGCGTGCACATCGAAGTGCACAGCTGCCCGGAAAAGGCGATGAGCGACGGTCCGCAGGCGCTGCTTCCTCCCCAGTACGCCGAGGTCGTGACGAAGATGCGGCAGCTGGCCGAGCTGATGGGTCGCAAGATCCCTCAGGCTGGGTAAGCGGCTGTCCGGGAGAGATGACACGGCCGGACTGGATGTGCTGCACGGGCTGGAAGCCCGTGCCACTTCAGAACTGCGAATGCGGTCGGGGAGTGGATTGTGATCTGAGCCCCTTCTCAGCCTGCAAACGACGATCAGAATCGAAAGTGGGGCCCGATATCGGGCCTTACGCGGACGGCCGGTTGGCTGTCTGACTTCCGATCCGATCTGTCGAGAGCACCATGGCCGAGAAACGTACTGTGCCGACTCGTGAACAGCTGATCCAGGCTCTCAATGAAGACCTGTCGCGCGAGTACCAGGCGATCGTCGCATACATCGTGTACTCGCAGGCGCTAAAAGGCCCCCAGTACATGGCGATTGCCGACGAACTGGAGGTCCACGCCGCCGAGGAGCTGCAGCACGCGCTGACGATCGCCAGCCAGATCGATTATCTCGGAGGGATGCCGACGGCCACGATGAAGCCGGTCAAGCTGTCGGACAAGGCCGAGGACATGCTCCGTTTCGACCTCGAGAACGAAAACGAGACGATCCGGCACTACCGCGAGCGCGTCCGGCAGTGCGAGGCGCTGGGGGAATATGCGATCGCCGAAAACATCCGCTCGATTCTAGTGCAGGAGCAGGAACACCAGGCCGACCTGGCGACGGCGCTGGGGGTTGATGTACCGGATGTGACGAAGCCGGAAGAGAGAGCGTAGGGATCCGCTTTCGGGCGGCAGCGTGTCGATCCTGGGGTGCCACTGGCTTTGCCAGTGCGATGCAGCTGGCGGCCGCAGTCTGGATTACTCTGGCAGAGCCAGTGGCACACCCGTTGTGGGACGCTCAGGCCGCGCGGCGTTGTTCTTTTGGCGGGTTCGCTGCTGTCGGCGTCGTCGCGTGTTGACTACGGCGGCGGTTGCGGATGGCCATTCGCAGGGCGCGGCGGATTCCGCGGAGGCGAACGACGCCTGTCAGCAGCCGCTGCCAGGGAGTGAGCGTTTCGGTCGCGAAGTAGCTGCAGTACCAATGCGCGATCTCGTCTTCCGAGAAGCGCATCCGCTGCATGGAATAGCGGATCTGCTCGAGGTCCTTGACCCAGTAGTAAGCCCACGTCGCCGACGGCCGGAACATGCGCTGCACATCGATCACCCGAGCGGCGACCGTCCCGCCATGGTTCTCGAAGAACAGGTGTGTCCAGAAGAGATCCTGATGGGCCAGACCGGCCGCGTGCATCCGACGCACCAGATCGGCGGCGGCATCAATCATCTGCCGCCGCAGGTTGACGACCGCGGGTTCGTGGAACACGCCTTCCGCGTGCCACTTCATCACGGTCTCGAAACCGGCTTCCCCGGGGATCGCCTCTGAGAGCGAGAACGAATCGACCACCGAGGCCCCGAGTTTCCAAGACGCAGGTTTTTCGTATCCGGTCGCGATGATACGCATCGTCGAGACACCGGACGACTCGCACATCGCGACCGCCTCGGCTTCCCTCCAGCCTGATGGTTGCCCGGACGACCCCAGCCGCTCGTGATGGCGCTTCAGGAAGGCGACCTTCGGACCGCTGGCCCCCCTCCCGTCGTCGAAGGTCACGCGACAGTTGTCCCGGCCATTGGTGACGCGGATGACATCGACGTCCTGGGCCCGCATGACTGCCGCACACGACGTCCAGCCACGTGCGCGAAAACGCATCGACAGTTCGCGATCCACCTGCATCCGTGTTTCACTCTGTTCCACGTCGGCCAGCGACGTGGCCTCAACGAAGCGTTCCCGCCAACCGGACTCCAGTTCCTGGCCTCCCGAGTCTCCTGCTCCGCAGGCCCGGTAAAAGCCGAGAATCTGAGGGATCACCTTTTCTTCGGAGTACCGGTCGACGAACCGTTGCCTGAGCAGTTCGCCTCGTCGACGCAACTCGTCGCGATCCGCAATGGCTTGTTGAATCCCGTTCGCCAGGCTCAGCGGATCGGAACATTCCGCGAACCAGGCGACCTGGTCGTCGAGAATCTGGAGCGGCCCCGGACACCTGGTGGAAACAATGGGAACCCCTCGCAACATCGCTTCCAGGACGACAATGCCGAAAGGCTCAACCCGGCTGGAGAGGACGAAGAGGTCACTGGAATCGAGTAATGCCAATGGGTCCGCGACCCAGCCGCAGTAATGGACGCGGTCCCGAAGCCCGAGCTCCTCGGTGAGATGATGCAGGGATGCCCGCTCCGGACCGTCGCCCCCGATGCTCAGGCGGAAATCGACGCCTCTCTGGACGAGGATGCTCGCCGCCTTCAGCAGCACGTCGAACCCCTTGTTCACGTGCAGTCGACCGTAGCTGACAATGTGAAGCTGGCCTTCCCGATTCGCAGTCTGCGCCGGGTTCTTCAGGAATCGTGTCGGAAACCGGGAGAAGTTCGGGATCACCGTTACCTTGACCCCGTTCCGGACGCGGGCGGTCAGGTACTGATATTGATCCTCCGTCGTCCCGATCATTCCAGTGACATGGCGATAATGCTTGAGCTTCACATAGTTGTGCAGCTTGGCCACCATCGGCACGCCAAGGCGCCGAGCGGTTGGCCCACAGACGTGAGCACTCCGGGCAAGATGCGTATGGATCACGTCTGGCCCAAACGCACCGATCAGGCGGGTCAGTTTGCGACCGGCCAGCAGATCCCAGACTCCTCTCACGCCGATGGCATTGCACCGAACGCCAGGATGCTCCTCGAGCACCTGGCGTTTGACAAAGTCCCGGTGACAGACAGCCTGGACAGCATGCCCGCGGTCAGCGAGCGCCAGGGTCGTATCGAGAAACGATCGCTCCGCTCCACCAAAGCCCTTACAGAGCATGACCTGGGTGATTCTCATGCCGCCAGCTTCCCGTAGAGTTGGATCGTCGTTTCGAGCGTGTCCTGCAGGTGGTAACCATCATGCCGCGGCACGACGAACGGCCCGTCCTTCAGCAGCTGCAACGTCTTCGCCTTGAGCTTCAGCCGGTCGCCGAGCGGCGTGGCGCCGATCGGAAAAATGTCACCCAGCGTTTCACCGACTCCACCGTGGTCGTAGCCGATCACGGGGATTCCCAGGGAGACGGCTTCGAGACTGGTCCGGCCGAACGCCTCGGGAT
>Ga0247823_10002991_pt1 | contig 13808 bp, 8 predicted proteins | sample 13C_PalmiticAcid_2_FD_192426 | JGI IMG/M metagenome (GOLD analysis project Ga0247823, IMG submission 192426) | Soil microbial communities from agricultural site in Penn Yan, New York, United States - 13C_PalmiticAcid_Day30 | ecosystem: Environmental > Terrestrial > Soil > Agricultural land...
TGTGAAGGCAGCGGGATCGGCGGCGGCGGCGTAACGGTCGGTCCCGGACCGACCGTAGGCGATGCGGACGGATCCGAAGGCGGTATGCCCGAAGCGCCCTCGAGCACCAGCGATGCGCCGCGGAAGCCCGGCGTGCAGGGATCGCTGCCGCCCGGAATCAAGGTGTTGATGACGACGACGTTCAGATCGTAGATCGGCTTGGCAGTGAACACGACGCGCTCGCCCGGCTCCGCGGCGACGTTCAGCGGGATTCTCCAGCCACGCTCGGCGAGCGTCACGAGGCTGCCCGTTATCGTACGTGCCGTCGTCGTCTGGGTCAGCACGCGCGCCGTGAGCTGCGCCGGCAGCATCGGGTAGTTCGTCGATGCCTTGCCGTAGTCGCGCACGCCGTAGACCGCCTGCGGCCCGACGTTCGACGCCACGCCCGTCGCCGTACGGTCTTCCTTGCCGAGATATTTGCCGGTGCCGAATACCCAGATCGGATCGCCGTTACGCGCCGTGTCGTGGAGCGCTACCGGCATGGCCGTGATCGGCTGTCGCGGCAGGGTCGTGTCGTTGACCTGCGTCGGCGTCGTCGTATAGGTCTTGAACATCAGATCGACGGACCACAGCGCCGGATTGGGGTTGGACAGGTCGAAGCGGAACAGGTTGCCGACGAGATCGCCGGCCACGGCGACATCGTCGATCTGGTCGCCGTTCAGATCATAGACGCCCGGCGTCGACAGGCCGAAGCTCAGCGGCACGCCCTGCGGCGCCGAAGCCGTCTGGATCTCGGCGATCTTCGTGCCGGTCTCGAGGTCGAGCACGAGCAGCGAGGTCTTGTCCTTGTTCACGTCGGTACTGGCCGGATCGGCCACGCCGCGCGGGTCGGGATTGGAGGTCGGGAAGTAGCCGCTGGCCACGAGCACGACCCATTTGCCGTTGCTCAGGCGGGCGATGTTGGCCGAATCGTAGGTGTAGCCCAGCGACGCGCCGCCGGCCGATTCGTTGGTGTATTCCCAGAGCACGTTCGCAGCACCGAACGCCGTCGGATCGGTGATGTCCAGCGCGAACACGCCGCGTGCGCCCAGTCGCATCGAACCGACCAGCACGGTACGCCAGCGGCCGCCGATGAACACGTCCTGCGCGCGCAAGGTCGAATCGACGCCGGGAATCAGCTGACCGTGGCTGGGGTTCGTGTATTCGGTCGCCTTGCCGTTCGTGATGAGCATGTTCGGCATGTAGGCGAAGCGTTCGCGGCCGGTGGCGGCTTCGATCGCATGCACCATGCCGTCGTTCGAACCGACATAGACGGTCGGCGGGCGAACGCGGATCGATGCCGAAAAATCGGCATAGGTGGATCCCGCCGCCTCGGCGCTGCCGGTGGGGAACACGTCCTGGAACAGGCCGATCGGTCCCGACACATAGGTCGGCTGCGAATTGATGATCGCGCCCATCAGCGACGAGCGGCGGCGCATGAACGGCGCCGTCGACTCACGCGTGCGGTCGCCGCGCAGGTAGTCAACTCGCTGCGAGCCGAGGCTGTCGTTGTCGACAGCGATCGTCGCCGGGTTGTTGTTCAGCGCCGCCTGCTGCGTGCTGTTGAGATTGGCCCACAACAACGGGATGCCGCGCCTCGGGCTCGCCAGCGGATCCCAGGTAAAGATCGTACGGCTGCCGGGCGTGCGGGCAGTCAGCAGCGCGCCGGCATCCCACTGCACGGTCGTCGTGGTGACTTCACCAGTGGCCGGGTTGACGGGATTCTTGACCACCGTGCCCGACCAGTCCGACGTGTCGAAGCTGGCGCGGAAGCCTTCGGTGCTCGCCGTGACGATCGGCAGCGACACGGTGGCCGCAGTCGACGTCGCGCGGCGCGCGGTAATGCTGCTGACGATGTCGACGAGCGCCTCGGAAAGTTCGGACGGGCTGTTGGACACGAAGAACTTGCCGCGACTGTTGATCGCCGCATGCCACATGTCGTCGATCTTGCGACCGTCGTCGGTGCCGGCGTTCGGCACCGGCCATTGAATCGACGCGGGCGTCGCCGACGAACCACGCAGCTTCGCATAGGTGGAGGCATCGTTCTGCAGGGTGCCGGAAGCACCGAAGCCGATCATGAACTGGACCAGGTGCGGCCAGCGCGCCGGGTCGTTGGCCGGATTCCAGTAGATTTCGTTGTTGGTCAGCGGATCGTCGCCGTTGGGCAGCGGCGTTCCGAACAGATTGGTCGACTGGTCCGGCAGATAAGGCGGAACTCGCAGACCACCGGCACCGGCGAACAAGCCGGTCGTGCGCAGCGGCGTCGACCAGTAATAGAACGCGAGGTCGGCCATCGTCGGTACGGAGTTGGCGGCCTCGTTCGAGTAGATCTTGTTGTAATCGGTGCCGAGGGTGAAGTTGACGCCGTCGGGCAGCGTCTTCGCCACGGTATCGACGCCGGGCGTGGTGATGCCGGAGTCGCCGTTCCAGAGACCGTCGGTCATCTGGATGTGGAAGTTCTGCCGGCAGACGAGCTCCTTGTTGAGCTCGGGGTCCCAATAGGGATTCGTATACGTGCCGCTGGAACGCTGGAAGAAGCTGCCGACGCGCTGCACCGCGCTGCGGTTCGGCGTGCCGCCGCTGGCCGGAATGTTGAACAGCCAGTTGTAGAAGCGCTGGCGTATGCCGCCGCTGGTCGGCTGCAGCTCGAACGGACGGATTTCCGTCGTTCCGGTGATCAGGTTCGAGTTGATGTTCTGCCAGGCCACGCGCACTTCCGAACCGAACGAACGGTAGGCGTGCGACACCGCGGAAATCGCCGCGTACTGGCGCGTGCGGTAGTAGGCGTACCAGTTCACGAAGCGCTGGCGCGCCTGAGCCAGCGTGACGCCCGCGGGCAGCGCCGCGGTCGTGCCGGTCAGGCTGATCCACTCCCAGTTGTTCGAGTTGTAGAGAGCGCTCGTGTTGGTGATCTTGCCGCTCGCATCGAGCACCAGTGCCGGCGAGCCGTCCTTGTAGCGGAAATAGCCGGCGCCGGTCTTGCCACAGAACGAGGTCGTCGACGCGTTGATCGAGCCCAGGCCGGTGTTCGGGCTCTGCGTACGGTAGTTCGCGATACCGTTCTTCAGCGCCGTCGGCCAGGTCATGGCCGGCATCGACGGACTGTCGGTCAGATCGCCCTCGACCGGCGGATCGTAAGCGTTGTTCGGATTGAAGTAGACGCCGTTCATCGAACGGTAGCGCGCCTTCGTGTCGTCCGAGGCGGTGGTGGCGGTGGCCTGCGCCGCCGTGATGTTCGGATCGATGACGCCGGCGCACTGGTAGGGATTGCCCCAGTTCGCGTTGTCGTACGGGCGCTGGTCCGGCATGTACTCGTTCGCCATCGAACCCGAGTCGTCGAAGGTCAGCACGAGGTTCGGCGCCACGGCGGCCGTCAGTTCAGGCGGTGCCGCCAGCAGGTCGGTAGTCCAGGCCCGGGCGTCCTGCGGCTGCACGGCGCAAAGGCACAACGCGAATCCGGTTCCGAGCCAGCGCAAGGAGATCAGGCGGGTACGCAGGTTCATAGCTAAGTCCTTACGGTGTTGCCAAATACGAACAAAGGGAGGAAAGCGCTCAGTTGCTCGTGAACGAACCGCCGGTGCTGTAGGCCGAATAGACGACCTCGGTCACGCGCACGGCCGCCTCGCCGTTGCCGCCCTGGCTGCGCGCCGTGACCCGGTACAGGTGACGCAGCGGACGCGTGCTGCCGCCGCGTTCCTGCTCGATCGCGCCGCCCATGCGTCCGGTCGACATGTCGCCGCCGTGGTCGAATCCGAGATCCTCGAACATCAGCCGCGGCTGAGCGGTGATCGAGGCGGTTTCCAGGGTACCGGTGAGCCCGCTCAACGCCGGGGTGTAGCTGATCGAGCCCGCCGTCGGCCAGCCGCGCTGGGTACGGAAGGGATCGACGACGCTGCGGCGCTGCGTGGCATGTACGGCCACACCGGCCTGATCCCAGACGCAGGGCTGCGGCACGCCGGTACCGAGACAACTCGGGAACACCATGCCGCCGCTCGAATAATTCGCCAGGCGCGGCGCATTCCAGATCATGGCCTCGCCCCAGCGCGCCGCGCTTTCCGAGCCGAGCATGGCGAGCTGGCGATTGCGCACGCCGCCGGTCATGCGTTCCTGCAGCACCGAATTGCCCGACGCGGCAAGCCCGAGCAGGGTCAGCAGAATCAGGAATATCAACGCAACGAACAGCACGGCGCCCCGTTGCCGCGTTGCGCCGGAGTAGTTCGAAATCCGAATGGACAGGCTCATATAAGCATCGCCTTTCAGTTGCTGCCGTTACGTATCGACACGAGGGAAACGAACTCGCGCCGCATCATGCGTCCGGGACCCAGCCCCGTGACCGGCATCGTCGCGCCGGGCGCGACGGGGCCGGATCCGCCGTCGACGCTGTACCAGTACGCCATGTCCTGCCTCGCCATGGCGCCGACGTCATCGACGGTGTTGAACAGCGCATGCACCTCGATCGAGCGCAGCGCCCGCCAGAGGCAGTTGGGTTCACGCCAGATGTCGATGTTGACGCCGGCTCCCGATTCGAACGCCGGGGACGGCTTGGGGCAGTTGGCGAGATTGCTGTTGGCGCCGACCTGGTTCGCATCCAGATACGCCAGTCCGCCGTTGCTCTGCATCGCGGCGCCGTAGAGGAAATCGAGGCGCTCCACGCCTTGGGCGAGCTCCTGCGGGACGCCGTTCTCCGAACGCATCAGGGTCGGAATCAGCCGGCCCGGCGCGCCGGGGTTGGGATCGGCGACCAGCTGCAGCCAGTAGCTGACCGTGACGAAGTCCCGCGTGAAATTGAACACGCGGGCGTCGCAGGTGAGATCGCCGTTGGTAGGCTGGAACTTCGTCGCATCGAGCAGCGTGGTGCCCTTGGCGGTCAGCACATTGCCGGCGACCGTGGCCTGAAACAGCATCGGCGCCGAGCTGCCGCATTGGGACAGGAGCACGAGGTCGTCGTTCACGAAATTGAACGTGCCGCCGCCGCTGGTCGTGTCCACGGCCAGGGTGACGGCGTAGCCGGTGGAGTTCACCGGCGAGGTCACCGTATACAGCCAGCCAGGGCCGCGGGTGTACTTCACCGTGAGCACGTCGGAACCGACGACGCGATTGCCGACCGCCGTGCCCGCCGCCGGAATGCCGTTGGTGCCGGTGGGAACCGTCGGGACGCAGGTACCCGTGCCGCATTCATACCCGCGGATGAAGAACGCCGAGCTCAGCGGATACATGGCCGGCGCCGGCCATTCGACCAGGCGGCCGGTTTCCGTACCGAGATCACGCAGCGGCATCGCCGGGGCCGGGTTCGCGTTGACCAGTATCGTGTTGCGCGACAGCAGCGCGGATTCCGACGCGCGCGTCCAGCTCTTGGCGCTCGCCGCGGTGGACTGGCGGAATATCGCCCCGGCCATGCGCAGATCGGCTTCCATGCGCGACATCGCGAAGCGGCCGTTCTCCTGTATGCGGCTCATCGCGTTCTGCACGCGGCTGGTCTGATTCGTCGCCATGAACAGCGCGACGATGCCGGCGCTGACGAGCAGGCCCAGCAGCATCGCCACCATCAGTTCGAGCAGGGTGAAGCCGCGTTGTGCGGCCGAAGCCGGGCGCAAGGCGAAGACGCGACGAGGATGACGAAGAGTCTCGGTCATGGCTGGAACACCCAGGCGAAAGTCTGGAAATTTGCACCGGCGCCGCGATTGAGCGAGGACTCGGACCAGGTGATCGTGATGTTGCAGAGGCCGTTGTACGGTGCCCGGTTGGTGATTTCGCGAGCGGATGGAACGATGGCGCCCGGGTTGAGCTGGCAGCGGATGGTCGCAGTCGGCGCCGGCAGCAGCTGCGTCAGCGAATTGCTCCAGGCGATGCTGTCGCGGGTGATGATGTTCGCGACCGTGCAGGGTGCGGCTGCCGTACAGGCAGGCAGCGTGCCGGTGACCGGATAGGTCAGGTTGTAGCCGTCGGTCCACAGGGCCGGCATGTTCACGCGCATGCGGTCGGCCATGCCCTGGGCCAGAAAGCCGGCCTGACTGCGCAGATAGGCGCTGTGGTTCGTACGCACCGACAGCATCAGCAGGCCGGCCATGCCGAGCACGCCGATGCTGAAGATGATCAGCGCGATCATCACTTCCAGCAGAGAGAAACCTTGGTTCTTGCGCTGCATGATCAGGTCCCCGCCGGACAGGTCGTGGCCGTCGATCCGGTCGTGTCCTTGAACGAGGACACATTGCCGCTGGCGCGCACCTGGATCCGGCGCGACTTGACGGCTTCGCCGGTCGGGAAGCAGACGTTGATGTCGAACGCCGCGACCGCGGCGCCGTTGATGTTGAAGACGATACCGGCGTCGCTGCCGCCGGCGGTGTTCTTGGCAAAGACGTGGTACTGGGCGTCGACGGCCGGACTGCGCTGAATCACCTCGTCGGCGCCGGCGAAACTGCCGTCGCGGTTGCTGTCGGCGATGACGCTCCAGCCACCGCTCCAGTCGGAACCGCCGCCGGCCCCGACCACGGCGACCTGCAGGCCCCGGCGTACCGCTTCGGAGCGCGCCATGGCCAGCGCGGTGACCAGATTGTTGGTCTGGCTGGAGACGGCGGAATTGCGGATGACGCTGCGGAACATCGGCGTCGCAAGCGCCAGACCGATGGCCAGTATGGTCACGGTGATGATCAGCTCGATCAGCGAAAAGCCGCGCCCGGCACGCAATCCCGGCGGATACCCGCCACGCCGCTGGAGAAATGTCATAAGTCCCTCTGCCAAGACGAAATAGCGCAACGCTATCCGAGCCGGGAAGCTATGCGCCGCCGGCGAGCCAGGCAAGGCTCAGCGCGGCGCGAGGTAGGAATTGTCGGATGAGCGGGCGGACCGGGCGCCGGCTGCGCCGCTGCCGAAACGGGCCGGTCGGGCAGCCCGGCGGCGGCGCCGCAGGGGCCTGCCGCGACCGCAGCGATGCCGGCCACGGCAGCACCGGCTCAGGACACCAGCTGGATGCGCAGCTCGCGCGGCAGCGCGAAGGTGATGGTTTCGACCGCGCCGCTGAGCTCGCGCACCGCGCCGCCGCCGTAGGACTGCAGCCGCTCGATCACGTCCTTGACCAGGGTCTCCGGCGCCGAGGCACCGGCCGTGACGCCGACGCGCCGGCGTCCCTGCAGCCATTCGTCGCGGATGTCGTCGGCACCGTCGATCAGATAGGCCGGTACGCCCTGCTTCTCGGCCAGCTCGCGCAGGCGGTTGGAATTGGAGCTGTTGACCGAGCCGACGACGAGCACGAGGTCGCATTGCTGGCCGAGGTCGCGCACGGCGTCCTGGCGGTTCTGCGTCGCGTAGCAGATGTCGTCGTGGCGTGGACCGAGCACCTGAGGGAAATGCGTGCGCAGCGCGTCGATGACGGCCTTGGTGTCGTCGACCGACAAGGTGGTCTGGGTCACGTAGGCGATGTGCTCGGGATTGCGCGGCCGCAGCCGCGCCACGTCCTCGGGGGTCTCCACGAGATAGATCTCGCCGACCGCGCCGGACTTCATCCACTGCCCCAGGGTGCCCTCGACTTCGGGATGACCGGCATGGCCGATCAGCACCACGTCGCGGCCGGCCTTGCAGTGGCTGGAAACCTCGATGTGCACCTTGGTCACGAGCGGACAGGTCGCGTCGAATACGCGCAGGCCGCGGCGGTCGGCTTCGCTGCGAACGGCCTTGGACACGCCGTGCGCGCTGAAGATCACGGTTGCGCCGTCGGGCACTTCGTCGAGCTCGTCGACGAACACGGCGCCGCGCGCGCGCAGGCCGTCGACGACGAAGCGGTTGTGCACGACTTCGTGGCGCACGTAGATCGGCGCGCCGAAGACTTCGAGCGCGCGCTCGACGATCTCGATCGCGCGGTCGACGCCGGCGCAGAAACCGCGGGGGTTGGCGAGCAGTACTTCCATGGCAGTCCGGTCGGAATCGCGCGGGAACGCGATTATCGCCCCGTGTCCTCCGCTTTCCCACTGCGCAGGCTGGCCAGTGCCAGCAATACCGCGCCGACCGAGATCGCCGAGTCGGCGACGTTGAAGGCCGGGAAGGTCCAGTCGCCGTGATAGACCTGGACGAAGTCGACGACGTGTCCGAAGCGCAGCCGGTCGATCAGGTTGCCGATCGCGCCGCCGATGACCAGCGCCAGCGGCAGCGCCGTGAGCCAGTCGCGCCGCGGCGTGCGCGCGAGCCAGGCCGTCAGCGCGAGGCTGATCGCGACGGCGAGCAGGCTGAAGCCCCAGCGCTGCCAGCCGCCGGCGTCGGCGAGGAAGCTGAAGGCCGCGCCGGTGTTGAACGCGAGCATCCAGTTCAGGAAGCCCGGAATCACCGGAATCGGCACGCCTTCCTGCAGGTGCGCCAGCACGATGTGCTTGGTCCACTGATCCGCGACGATCAGCAGTGCCGACAGCAGCAGCCAGTTCAGCGCACCGGCCCGGCGCGACGCGGACGTGACGGACGCAGCCATCAGAAATAGCGCCGCTGTTCGCCGCCGCCGTCGACGTTCTCGACGCAGCGGCCGCAGAGTTCCGGGTGCGCCGCATGACTGCCGACGTCGGCGCGGTAATGCCAGCAGCGCACGCACTTGGTGGCCGCGCTCGCCCTGGCCACGATCCAGACTTCGTGCTCGGCCAGATCCGCCTTGGCCGCGAGCGTGGTCGGCGCAGCCTCGTCGTCGACGAAGGATTCGAAGCCGAGCTTGGCCGCGACCACGTCGTAGGCCGGCCGGTCGCGCAGCGCGGCCAGCGTCAAGGTCGAGGTGATGAAGCCGAAGCGCAGCTCGTCGGCGACTTCGGCGAAACGCTCACGCTGGTCGGCGTCGACGTAGAGCGTGACCTCCGCCTCGAGCGAGGCACCGATCACGCCGAGCACGCGCATGCCTTCGAGCACCTTGGACGTGGCCGAACGGATCGCCAGCAGATCGCTCCACCACTGGCGCTGCTGCGGCGAGCCCTGGGTTGCGGTCAGTCCTTCGTAGAAGGTCTCGAAGAACACCGACTCGTCGCGCGCGCCCGGCATCGCGGCCCAGATTTCCTCGGCCGTGAAACTCAGGATCGGCGCGAGCCAACGCACCAGCGCCTCGAGAATGCGGTACATCGCGCTCTGCGCCGAGCGCCGGCCGTGGCTGGCCGTCGGCATCGTGTAGAGCCGGTCCTTGGTGATATCCAGATACAGCGCGCCCATCTCGTTGGTGCAGAAGTTCTGCACGCGCTGCACGATCTCGGGGAAGTCGTAGCGCTCGTAGGCCGCACGGATGGCCTGCTGCGTGTCGTGCGCCTGCTGTACGGCCCACTGGTCGAGCAGCAGCGAATCCTCGACCGCGACGAGGTGCTGCGCCGGGTCGAAGCCATGCAGGTTGCCGAGCAGGAAGCGCGCCGTGTTGCGGATGCGCCGGTAACCATCGGCCACGCGCTTGAGGATCTCGTTCGACATCGACATCTCGTTGCGATAGTCGGTCGAAGCGACCCACAGACGCAGGATGTCGGCGCCGTAGTTTTTCATCACGTCCTGCGGCTCGACGCCGTTGCCGAGCGACTTGGACATCTTGCGGCCGTGCTCGTCGACGGTGAAGCCGTGGGTCAGCACCTCGTCGTAGGGCGCGTGCCGGTACATGGCCGTCGCGGTCAGCAGCGAGGAATGGAACCAGCCGCGATGCTGGTCCGAACCTTCGAGATACATGACCTTGTCGTCGGGTCCGTCGGTCGCGAGCTCCGGCCGCGCGGCCAGCACGCAGCGATGCGTCACGCCCGAGTCGAACCAGACGTCGAGCACGTCGGTGACCTTCTCGTACTGCGCGGCTTCGTCGCCGATCAGTTCGGCGACGTCCAGCGCATACCAGGCGTCGATGCCGTCGGCGGCGATGCGCTGCGCGATCGGCTCGAACAGGTCGGCGCTGCGCGGATGAGGCAGATGCGTGATCTTGTCGACGATCAGGGTGATCGGCACGCCCCAGGTACGCTGACGCGAGATGCACCAGTCGGGACGGCCGGCGATCATGCCGGTGATGCGCTCCTCGCCCCAGGCCGGGATCCAGCGCACGTCCCGGATCGCAGCCAGCGCATCGGCGCGCAGGCCGGCCTTTTCCATGCTGATGAACCACTGCGGCGTCGCGCGGAACGCGACCGGCGTCTTGTGCCGCCAGCAGTGCGGATAGCTGTGCTGGATCTTCAGCGACGCGAGCAGCTTGCCGCGCCCGGCCAGCAGCTCGACGATCGCGTCGTTGGCCTTCCAGATGAACTGCCCTTCGACCAGCGGCGTACCCGGCAAATAGACGCCGTTGCCGCCGACCGGATTGAGCTCGGCCGCCGAATACTGGTCGATGAGGCCGTATTTCTGGCTGACCGCGAAGTCCTCGACACCATGGCCCGGCGCGGTATGCACGGCGCCGGTGCCGTCCTCGGCCGAGACGTGGTCGCCGAGCAGCACGGGCACTTGGCGGAAGTCGTAGAACGGATGCTGCAGCCGCTGGTTTTCGAGCACGCGTCCGGCCGCCGCATGGCCGAGCACGACGGCGTGGCCGTCGGCGTCGCTTGCATAGCGCTGCGCGCAGCGGTCGGCCAGCGCGCTGGCGACGACGAGCAGCACGCGGCTGCCGGCACGCGCGGGGCCTTCGATCAGGCTGTAGTCGAGTTCGGGTCCCAGCGAGACGGCGAGGCTGGCCGGCAAGGTCCACGGCGTGGTCGTCCAGATCGGGATGGCGACGACGGTGCCGGCCTCCGCGGTCACGCCGAACGCGGCGGCGACCGCGGTCGGATCGGCCGCGTCGTAGGCCACGTCGATCGCCGGCGAAGTCTTGTCGGCGTATTCGATCTCGGCCTCGGCCAGCGCCGAACCGCAGTCGAAGCACCAGTGCACGGGCTTGAAGCCGCGCGTGATGTGGCCGTTCGCGTAGATCGTCGCGAGCGCGCGCACCATGTCGGCCTCGAAGGTCGAGTCCATCGTGCGGTACGGATGATCCCAGTCGCCGAGTACGCCGAGGCGCTTGAAGTCGGTGCGCTGCAGATCGATCTGCTGGGTGGCGTACTCGCGGCATTTCTGCCGGAACGTCACCGCGTCGACCTTCTGTCCGACCTTGCCGATCTTCTTCTCGACGGCGATCTCGATCGGCAGACCGTGGCAGTCCCAGCCCGGCACGTAGGGCGAACGGTAGCCGGCCATGAGCTTGGACTTGACCACCGTGTCCTTGAGAATCTTGTTCAGCGCGTGGCCGAGGTGGATCACGCCGTTCGCATACGGCGGACCATCGTGCAGCACGAAGGCGCTGGGGCGTGCGGCGGTCTTTTCCTGGATCTGCCGGTAGCGGTCGCGCGCCTCCCAGTCGGCCAGCATGGCTGGTTCGCGCTTGGCCAGGTCGGCCTTCATCGCGAAGGTGGTTTCGGGCAGGTTGATCGTGTTCTTGTAGTCGATGGTCACGGTTCAGGCTCCGGCGGCCGCATTCGCGGCGGCGCCCAGGATGCGCCGCGCGGCGGCGGCGTCAGCGTCGATCTGCCGAACCATGCTGGTCAGGTCCGGGAACTTTTCCTCGTCGCGCAACTTTGCGACGAATTCCACTTCTATGCGGCGCCCGTACAGATCGCCGTCGTAGTCGAACAGGTGCGCTTCCAGCAGCGGCTCGATGCCGGCCACCGTAGGCCGCACGCCGAGGCTGGCCACGCTCGGATGCGCGCGCAGACCGGCTCCGCTGACGCGCACCGCGAAGATGCCGGCCAGCGGCGCGAGGCGCCGGCCCAGACGCAGGTTTGCCGTCGGATAGCCGAGCCGGCGGCCGAGCTGCTGGCCGTGCACGACCTTGCCGTCTATCGCGAACGGCCGGCCGAGCAGCCGCGCGGCGGCGTCGAAACGGCTGTCGGCGAGCAGGCCGCGGATCGCCGAACTCGAGACGCGCTCGCCGTCGGCCGCGAACGGTGCCAGTTCGCGCGCGACGAAACCCTGTTCTGCGCCGAGACGCTGCAGCAGCTCCAGATCGCCGCGGCGGCCGTGGCCGAAACGGAAATCCTGTCCGACCAGCACTTCGCGCGCGGCAAGCCGGCCGACCAGCACGTGTGCGACGAAATCCTCGGCCGACATCGCCGCGAGCGCCGCGTTGAAGCGCAGCAGCAACAGCCGGCGCATGCCCGCGGCCCGCAGCTGCACGATCTTGTCGCGCGGCGAAGACAGCCGCGCGAGCGCGCCGCGGGCGAAGAACTCGCGCGGAATCGGTTCGAAACTGATGGCGGCCGGGTCCAGATTCAACTCGGCGGCGCGGCGGCAGACATGGTCGAGCACATAGCGATGACCGCGATGTACGCCGTCGAATGCGCCGATACAGACCACACTGCCGCGCGGCGCGAGCACGGGGCCGGCGACGTCGCGGGACAGCGTATGCATTGGTGCGAGTATAGCCATTGGCTGCCGACAGTGGACCTAGGGAAACTCGGAGCCGGAGCTTGGCTCAGGCTGTTTGGGAGCCCCCTTGAGTCAAGGGGGCGGTCAAACGCCTGCCTTGCAAGCGTTTGGCGGGATTGCGGGGACGAGCAGCCGGGAACAGGAGCGCGCCGCCGACGCGTGTTCCGGTCTTTCCTAGTGCGCCCGCAGCTCGCGCAGGCGGAAGCCCTGGACGAACAGCGCCAGCAGATAGACCGCGCCGCCGAGGCCGACGAGCAGGCCGAGCTCGACGATCCGCTGCCAGGTCGGAACCTGTGTCCAGACCGACGCATAGTGCAGCCCCAGTAGCAACGCCGCGGTCATCGCCGCGCAGGCCAGGCCGACCCGCGTCAGGTGCTTCGCCCAGCCCGGCTGGCGCTGATAGACACCGGCCTTGACCAGCGCGTGCCAGAGCTGGGCCAGATTCAGATAGCCGGCCAGCGCGCTGGCCGCCGCCAGGGCCACGTGCAGACCGGGCACCCGGGCCAGGGCGGCGATCCAGCCGCCGTCGAGATCGCCGGGCTGGTGCCAGAGCGCGAACAACAGGCCGACCAGCGCGAGGTTCAGCGCCATGTTCGCGACCATCGCCACGACGCCGGCGCGCACCGGCGTACGCGTGTCGCCGCGGGCATAGAACGCCGGCGCGACTACCTTGACCAGCACGAACGCCGGCAGGCCGACGCTCAGCGCGGCCAGGCTCAGGCTCGCCATGTCCACGTCGTGCGGCGTGAACTTGCCGTGCAGGAACAGCGTGGCGACCAGCGGCTCGGCCAGCAGCACGAGGCCGAGCATGGCCGGCGCGGCGATCAGCAGCGCCGTGCGCAGGCCCCAGTCCAGCGCGCGTGAGAACGCGGCCGCATCGGTGGTCACGTGATGGCGCGACAGACTCGGCAGGATCACCGTGCCCAGGGCGACGCCGAACAGGCCCAGCGGAAACTCCAGCAGCCGGTCGCTCTGTCCCAGCCAGGTCTGCGAACCGGTGATCAGATACGACGCGATCAAGGTATCCAGCAGCAGATTGACCTGCGCGATCGACGAGCCGAACAGGGTCGGCAACATGACCTGACGGATACGTTTGACCTGCGGGTGGCTCCAGCCCCAGCGCGGCCAGACCAGCATGCCGAGCCGGCGCAGCGCCGGCAGCAGGAAAACCAGCTGCAGCACGCCCGCGGCGAAGATGGCCCAGCCTACGGCCATGATGGGCACGTCGAAGAATGGCGCCAGCCACAGCGCGCCGGCGATCCAGCACAGATTGAGGATGACCGGCGTCAGCGCCGGCAGCGCGAAATGATGGAACGCATTGAGCACGGCGCCGGCCAGCGCCGTCAGCGAGACGAACAGCAGGAACGGAAACGTCACGCGCAGCAGGTCGGTGGTCAGCGCGAACTTCGCCGGCGCCGTGG
>Ga0247823_10002992_pt1 | contig 13805 bp, 8 predicted proteins | sample 13C_PalmiticAcid_2_FD_192426 | JGI IMG/M metagenome (GOLD analysis project Ga0247823, IMG submission 192426) | Soil microbial communities from agricultural site in Penn Yan, New York, United States - 13C_PalmiticAcid_Day30 | ecosystem: Environmental > Terrestrial > Soil > Agricultural land...
CCCCCGCCGCCCCGCCCCCCCCCTCCCCCCCCCCCCCCCCGCCCCCCCCCCCCCCCCCCCCCCCCCCCCCCCCCCCCCCCCCCCCCCCCCCCGCAGCCAGGAGCGGAGGGCTTACGGATGATGGCGGGACATGATGACGGCTTCCTTGGCTTCCTTTTTGCGTGTTTGCTGTGAGAGAAGAGGACGTCTGAAGGAAGAAAAGGGAGAACGGCCGGAGAGAGTTGTTGGTCGGTCGAAATCCGCTTGCCTGGTGCTGTCTGGTCGCGGTCAAAGATGGGCGAGACGGATTTACACGCGACTGAAATTGCTGGTAAATACGTCACTGTCTTTGGCCACTGAGCCTCGGTAAGCGTGGCGTAATTCCAGCCATTTCCATCTTGTTACATGGTAGCTTACAAAGGGTTAGGGTTACTTTCGGCACCCTTCTCTCGCCATGTGCAAGCTTGCCAGTCGCAAGAGGCAGAGGGTCGCGCCCGGTTGCTTGGTCTTCGAGTTATTCGCAACAGCTGCAACAGCATTTGGGCTCATCGCCGCGGGGACACCGGCCGGTCTATACCATTTCTATACCATCCAATGAACCTGCGAGCAGGGTGATAAACACGTTCGGACGCCTAAATTTCTTGTGTGCACCTCTTGGTCTTCCATTCTCCAAAGCACCCCCACCACCTCACGCACACAACCAGCACCATTCTGCACAGCGCGCATCGCACTCCGATCGTCCTACAACTCGTCACGAGCGCAAACATGGCGGAGTCAGAGGACCTGATTACGAACAAGCGCAAAGCCTCTGCAGAGGACCCCGCGGAGGATGCGACGGGCAAGCGAGCCAAGCTCGATGATAACACCGACAATGCGTCACCAGGCAACGACCGCGATGCTGAAATGAGGGACGGAACAGATGGGGCGCTGCCAATTGAGAAGGAGTCACGTACCCAAGGGTCACCTACAAGAGCAGACCGGTTTGAGCGGCAGGCCGAACCCCGGCCCTCACCAGAGGCGCGGAGGCCATCTGCATCAAGCGGTCCCCCGGTCCGGCGAAACGTCAGCCTGGAGGAGAAGAAGCGAGGGCAACGGTTGTTTGGCGGTTTGGTCAGCACGCTGAGCCGCACCACGTCAGGAAGTCAGCAGCAGAAGAGACTTGAAATCGAGCGGCGGCAGCATGAGAAGGCACAGCAGCGACGGGCAGAGGACGAAAAGCGCAGGGCCGAGAGGTTGGAGCAGCTCAAGAGGACACGCCAAATCGAGCAGGTCAAGCTCGACGAGCGCGTGGTAAGTCCCCGGCGGCACTTTTCCGCGCGTCTGTCTCGGCATCCAGCTGACTTGGTACAGATGAAAACAAGGCACTCGACCATGCTGGCAAAGGCGCACAGTCTGCAGACAAGATGCGAGCCTAAGCTTGTAAGTCCATCAACTCTTTCGGACCTGCAGCTCGACTAACCCGTCCCCAGTACTACCTTCCCTGGGAGCGGACCAAAGAGCAAGAGGACACCATTAGCGACCAGATCCGCACAGCAGAAGAAACCATCGACAGAGAAAGGCGGGATTTCAAGATGCGCAAGGAGCAGCGGCTCAGGGAGCTGGGGGTTACCCCTCCTCCAAGGTCACCGTCACCTCCTCCAAGGCAGCAGCAGCAGCGACAGCAGCAGTCCGAGCCCGAGCCGGAGACGGATCCTCGGTCAGAGAACGCCACAGTTGGTGAGCCCAAATCTCCGCCGCAAGATGCTAACCCGGATGCCGTGGCCCCGGTGCCGTCCAAGGCGCGGACCGATCCTCACGACAAAGATCACGACGAGAACGGAGACGAGATGATGCAGGACGAGGAGGACATAGTAATCTACTAACTTGGCTTTCACGCCGGCTGCTTTTTATTTTATGGCGCTTGTCAGGCTGTAAGTGTCGAGTCTTGTATCACTTTAACTTGTATTTCACGTATATCTCGGTGAGCGGGATGCCTGGGCGTGCGTTCAGGGGGCCCAGAGCGGCAGTTGCCGTGTGAGGAGCCATGGGTCCCAGGTAAGCAGAGACGAAGCGGAGTTCGGGATTCAGGGGGTTTGGTCACTTGGTGGAGGCGGCGACGCGCTCCGCATTTCGTGCCGAGGCAGGGCAAGTTGGTGACGATCGAAGCATATCCAGAAGGAAGCAGACAACCATCGACTGGGTGCAGAATGCGCCTGTAATCAGACGGCGTAGGCGCCTCGTGTTACTCTCCGCCTTCCAAGCCACCGCAACACAACCCCAAACGCGCCAGCAAGCGTCGCGCTGAACCGAACAGTGTAATTAATGGCGGACAGATTGCAACCTCCGGCCTCCCGACCCCTGTGATTAGTAGTAAACTCCGCCCCCGGTCGCCGGCCGCGGCCAGATTCGCCGGTCTGGACGGTGTGCCCGGACTGCTCAGATTCCATGTGTCGTCAAGGTCCTTCTTGGCTTGCTCGGCTTGAAGAGGGGTCGATCGGTGTGGGGTGGGGATGGCACATGGAGCCTAGGTCCCGGTTCCTAGGTAAGCTATTCGAGCTGTTAGTGGCGGCGAGGCACCGGCGGGGAAGCTTTCCAGGTTTCTGTAACGTCAGAGCCAAAGCTCCTTCCCCGTCGAGGCCGCTCCGTGTCCCGGCATATAAAAGCGTAGAGCTGCTCCGGCTTGAGCTCGGTTGAATTGGGGACTTGACACGAACCTCTTGAGATTGTACAATACACCTGCCTCCTCTTTCACATTGTCCCTTCCATTGAGGAGCCTACCCCTCCTTGATTTGGCCTTTCCCTGTTGTAAGTTCCATGCCCCCTTTTCAGTTTTCCAGCAACTGAAGAGCTTCCTCCCCAACACTCCACACCACTAACACTTCTCAAGCCCATCCATTACCCACCCAACATCCACACCCACACAGCACCACCCACATCTGAGAGACTGAGCACCATGGCCAACCCCCGAGTCGACAAGCTCACCCCCACCGACTCGCGCGTGCAGCACCGCACCTTCACCGTCCCCAACTCCCCCAACAACAAAACCTACCACTACCTCCTCGCCGAGCCGCCCGCCACCACCAAGCCCGCCGCCACGGCCCTCCTCGTCCACGGCTTCCCCGACCTGTCCTTTGGCTGGCGCTACCAGGTCCCCTACCTCGTCTCACTTGGCCTGCGCGTCATCGTACCGGACTTGGTCGGCTTCGGCCGCTCCGACGCGCCCGCCGAGCTGGAGGCGTACTCCTACAAGACGGTCATCGACGACCTCGCGGCGCTGGTCCGGCACGTCCAGGGCAAGGACCACGAGGGCGAGAAGATCGTGCTCGGCGGGCACGACTGGGGCGGCGCGGTCGCGTGGCGGTTCGCGCTGTGGCGGCCCGAGATGCTGCGCGCCGTGTTCAGCGTGTGCACGCCGTTTTGGGCGCCGAGCGACGTGTACCTGAGCAAGGCAGAGGTGGTGAAGCGGCTGCCCAACTTTGGGTACCAGGCGCAGTTCGAGGGGACCGAGGTCGAGGAGGCGGTGGTGGGGCGGGACAAGATCCGGGCGTTTTTAAGTGTCATGTACGGCGCCCGGCGTGCCGACGGGGAGAGCGTGTTTGACGTGTACAAGGGCCTGAAGCCGGAGAGGCTCGAGGTGGGCAAGATTGGCGAGAGCCCGCTGCTGAGCAGGGAGGAGATCAACTTCTACGCCGACGAGTACGTCAAGAATGGGATGAGGGGCCCGCTGTGCTGGTACAAGACGGGGAGGATCAACTTTGACGAGGAGATAAGGCTGCTCGACGAGGGAAAGACCAAGGTCACGGTGCCGGCGCTGATGGTGGTGGCGTCCAAGGATGCTGCGCTGCCGCCGGCCATGTCGCAGGGCATGGAGAAGCACTTTGAGAACGGCCTTGTCAAGAAGCAGGTGGACGCGACGCACTGGGCGCTATGGGAAGCACCGGCCGAGACCAACAAGCATATCGGCGAGTTCTTGGAGGGTATCCTGAAGGGCCAGCCCCTGAAGGCTTCGATCTGAGCAGGACGCTGGTCTGGACAGTGGATGGTGAAAGGGGTCGGGAGAGATGTTATTATACAGCAGGCTCTAAATGTCCAAACTTGACTCTTAGTGTATTCCCCTCTCAATCGCAACACCAACATCGAATCCGCCATACAAAGCCGAGGAGTTCTCGACTGTCGTCTAGTCTAGTCATGTGCGCGATAAAGGACGGCGGCCTTGGTCCGCCATGACGCGGATATCCCAAAACCTTTGCTCTCTCAAGCCAGAATCCAATCTTTGCAGCCTGCTCGTGGCGCTGTGTGATCCTGCCCCTTTCACCACAGAACTTAGCGCGCGAGCAAAGCAGAAATGCACCAGAACAGTCAACACACCTCGGGCAGCACACCATGCTCCTCTTCCACTGTGATAATACTCGTTCTTGGCGTGCGACTCGACCTTCTTGACCAGTGTTGCAGTAGTTGGTCTCATGAGGGACGAGAAGTACAATCCTGCGATGCAGGCATCCAGCTGGTGGGCAGGTCTTTTCACCTAACTCAGGGCAACTTCATCTGGAGAATCGAAATAGATGGCCGTTGCAGTTTCATCACTTGAAAGTACGCTTCTGGCCGTCAACAGTGGGCACGGCCGACTTTGCCTTGTTTAGCTTCCCACAGATGTGGCAGGCTGTTCTGGGGTCAGCCGCTGGGAACACATGAAGCTGGGCCCGGGAATTCCAAACTCACAATCTGACCGATAGGCACATTGGTTGCACAAGGCATGCCCCTGGGCAACCTTGGTCTTACAGCGCGTGCAAGCACTCGAGTACTGGGCGTAGGGGTTTTTTGCGGCTTTGGAAAGCAGCTTGCTCTGCGGGGGGTGGGTCAGTGGATGCTGCCGCCATGAACAAGCCATGTTTTGAATGCTCACCTTGGAGATGCCTGTCTGACCTAGTGTCGCCGACTTCTTCCCGCTCGCTGACGACGAAGATGCTGCAGAGCCATAATACATCTCGGCCTTCTTCTTGACTCCGGGCGTGGCGAGGGTCGTCTTGTTGAGCTTCTGGCACTTGGCGCACACCATGTTGGCGATTTGTTTCGTTGCCTCTCTGCGTAACCGGTCGACGTGTAGAGAGCCGTTCGTGAATGCGACTGTGATGAGACGAGGGTGAGGCTGATGATAGTTTGGACGGTGGTTGTTGAATGGTACGCGGCGAGATGATGTGGACAGTGGCTGAGAGGACGTTAACGTTACTTCGTCACCAGGCCAGCCACACCCCGGGCACGGTGGGGCAGTGTGCAAAGGGGACGCTGATTGGTCAAGAGAAATGCCCGAAACGCTTCTGCAGACCCAGCGCTTTCGGGTTTCACGATTGCCCAGCGACATGTGGAGCTCGAGCACCTTGTCAGTGGCTGTCACCAACCAATTGCGCTAGTCCCAAAATCCATCAGTACAGCGGACCCCTTACATTGCGTCTGGCAACTGTTCTCGAGTTATCAGTTCTCCAAAACACCCGACCCAACGGAAACCAACCTCTGCAAACTCCCGTCACACATCGCACTCAGGGGTCCGCCTCTCTACCGCTATTCCAACTTTGGCTGATTTAACTTTGATAGCCGAGCAACAGCTGTGCCGCCGTTTCGCGCTCTGTGGAGACAGCTGCCCGAGAGCCCCAGGCCACATCCACTGCAGGGTTGCGGCTGACAGCTGACGAAGCCAAGCCAGGTGCGCTGCTGCCCAGGGTTCCAGGTTCCCCAATTCGCAGTTCTTTCGCTCAAAGGAGGCTGTGCTTGCAGCGAACACGACGCATCATCCCGTCCGCAGCCCGCCGTTGCCGATCCAATTTCATTCCTGGCCGACCCTCGACGGTGTCGCCATCTTCAATTCCAAACCGCGCAGGCCTCGCCCACCCATCAATGCTCCGGCTCCCTCTCTGACCGTCTCTCGAACCCCATCGGCCCTGAGCGGCACCGCCCTCCGGCATGACCAGCCGCCCGCCTCCCGGAGGCTCTTCGACCTCCCGAAACGACCTCCTCCTCGACCTCGACAATGACCAGCCCGTCTACAGCGCGGGGCAACGGTCCGCCCTGACCGACGACGATCTTCTCAACTCTTACGCCTACGATCAAGATGGCGCGCCATCGCGACCCTCCGTGTCCTACGACGACTTTGTCGGCTCCGGGCAGCCCAGACAACCCGCCGGACGCCCGCCACCTGCCGCGCCCTCGGCTTCCGCGTCGCAACCCGTGGGGCCCTACGGCTCCGAGATTGGCAGGCAGTACAGCCAAACATCAGATCTGGGCAACTACCAAAGATACGCCGACGACTTCGACGACTACCCGGAAGACGCCGGGTCATATTATCAACACGGCGGAGCTGCCGCCGGCGCCGGCCCGGCAGCGTCGGCACGGGGAAATGCGAGGAAACGAAACAGCGTTCTGACCTTGGGCGGCGGCTTTCTTGGGAGAGTAAAAAACAGGCTGGGGATGGGCCAGGGATATTCCGAGATGGACCTTCCGCTGACAGACCCGCGGGCGGGAGGTCGGACGGACAGCGCCGAGGCGCCGCCGCCGCCCAAGGAGAAGAAGTTTGACATGGGCAACTTCAAGTTTGGCTTTGGCCGCGCGAAGCCGGATCCATCCACACTGGGACCCCGCATTATCCATCTCAACAACCCTCCCGCGAATGCCGCCAACAAGTATGTGGACAACCACGTCTCGACCGCCAAGTACAACATTGCGACCTTCCTCCCCAAGTTCCTCTTCGAACAGTTTTCGAAATTCGCCAACATCTTCTTCTTGTTCACTGCGGGGCTGCAGCAGATTCCCGGTCTCTCGCCCACCAACCGATACACCACCATCGGTCCTCTTATCGTTGTGCTTTTGGTTTCGGCAGGCAAGGAGTTGGTGGAGGACTATCGACGGAAACAGGCTGACAAGGCCCTCAACATGTCAAAGGCCCGCATTCTGCGCGGCTCCAGTTTTGACGAGACAAAGTGGATCAACGTGGCTGTTGGGGATATCGTCCGAGTCGAGTCTGAGGAGCCGTTCCCCGCCGATCTTGTCCTCCTGGCGAGCTCGGAGCCGGAGGGGTTGTGCTACATCGAGACGGCCAACCTTGATGGAGAGACCAACCTCAAGATCAAGCAAGCCTTGCCTGAGACGTCGTCAATGGTGAGCTCGACGGAGCTGAGCCGGCTTGGCGGCAGGCTCCGCTCTGAACAGCCCAACAGCAGCCTGTACACGTACGAAGCGACCCTGACCATGCAGGCTGGCGGAGGAGAGAAGGAGCTTCCCCTGAACCCGGAGCAGCTGCTTCTCCGTGGCGCCACGCTGCGGAATACGCCCTGGATCCACGGTGTGGTCGTCTTCACCGGCCACGAAACGAAGCTCATGCGTAACGCGACGGCAACTCCGATCAAGCGGACAAAGGTGGAGAGGCAGCTGAACAAGCTTGTTTTGGTGCTCGTGGGCATGTTGATGGTACTCAGCGTCATCTCGACCGTTGGCGATCTCGTCATGCGGAGCGTTTCTGGTAATGCACTGACGTACCTCGCCCTGGACAGCCTGAGTGGTGCGTCAGCCGTCGCCGGCATCTTCTTCAAGGACATGGTCACCTACTGGGTGCTCTTCTCCGCCTTGGTCCCCATCTCGCTCTTTGTTACCCTCGAGTTGGTCAAGTACTGGCATGGTATCCTGATCAACGACGACATGGACATCTACTACGACGTCACCGACACGCCCGCGAACTGCCGCACTTCAAGCTTGGTGGAGGAGCTCGGCATGGTTGAGTATGTCTTTTCGGACAAGACGGGCACTCTGACGTGCAACATGATGGAGTTCAAGGCCTGCTCGATCGCCGGCATCATGTACGCCGAGACAGTCCCTGAAGACCGCGTTCCGACCATTGAGGACGGCGTCGAGGTTGGCATCCACGAATACAAGCAGCTGAAGGCAAACATCAAGGGCCATCCGACCGCCCAAGCCATCGACCACTTTCTTACCTTGCTTGCTACTTGCCATACTGTGATCCCGGAACAAGATGAGAACGGCAACATCAAATACCAGGCTGCTTCCCCCGACGAGGGAGCCCTCGTGGAAGGTGCCGTCCAATTGGGCTACAAGTTCTTTGCGCGCAAGCCGCGTGCCGTCATCATCGAGGTCAATGGTGAGCATCTCGAGTACGAACTCCTGGCCGTCTGCGAGTTCAACTCGACTCGGAAGAGGATGTCGACCATCTATCGCTGCCCCGATGGCAAGGTCCGCTGTTATTGCAAGGGCGCCGACACGGTTATCCTGGAGCGCCTGAACGACGACAACCCTCACGTCGACGTCACGCTCCGCCACCTGGAAGAGTATGCCTCTGAAGGATTGCGGACTCTCTGCTTGGCCGTGCGCGAGGTTCCCGAACACGAGTACCAGGAGTGGTATCGGGTCTACGATAAGGCGCAGACGACCGTTGGTGGAAATCGTGCGGATGAGCTAGACAAGGCTGCTGAGCTCATCGAGCACGACTTCTACCTTCTTGGCGCTACCGCCATCGAGGATCGGCTCCAGGATGGCGTGCCCGAGACTATCCACACCCTTCAGGAAGCGGGGATCAAGGTCTGGGTTCTCACCGGCGATAGACAGGAAACCGCCATCAACATCGGCATGAGTTGCAAGCTGCTGAGCGAGGACATGATGCTTCTCATCGTCAACGAAGACAATGCGGCCGCGACGCGGGACAACCTGCAGAAGAAGCTGGACGCCATCCGGAATCAGGGCGATGTCTCGATCGAGATGGGGACTCTGGCCCTGGTGATTGATGGCAAGTCGCTGACTTACGCGCTGGAGAAGGATATGGAGAAGCTCTTCCTCGACCTTGCCGTCATGTGCAAGGCGGTTATCTGCTGCCGTGTCTCGCCGCTGCAAAAGGCCATGGTGGTCAAGGTGGTCAAGAAGTACCAGAAGGAGTCTATCCTCCTGGCTATCGGCGATGGAGCGAACGATGTCTCGATGATTCAGGCCGCTCATATCGGCATTGGCATCAGCGGTGTCGAGGGTCTGCAGGCCGCGCGCAGCGCCGACGTCTCGATCGCCCAGTTCCGCTTCCTCCGGAAACTGCTCCTCGTCCACGGCGCATGGAGCTACCACCGTGTCGCCAAGGCGATTCTGTTCTCCTTCTACAAAAACATCACGCTGTATCTGACGCAGTTTTGGGTGAGTCGGTTGGTTTGCTTTATGTAGCGCTCTGTGTCGCTAACGTCGTATTAGTACGTGTTCCAAAACGTCTTCTCCGGTGAAGTCATCTACGAGTCCTGGACGCTGTCCTTCTACAACGTCTTCTACACCGTCCTCCCTCCTCTTGCTCTGGGTATTCTAGACCAATTTGTTTCGGCGCGTCTGCTCGACCGTTATCCGCAACTCTACTCCCTGGGCCAGAAGAACCAGTTCTTCAGGATCAAAGTCTTTGCCGCATGGATCATCAACGCCGTCTACCACTCCATCATCCTCTATGTGGGCGGGTCCCTCTTCTACATCAACGACGGCGTTCAGGGAGACAGCAACCCCGCCGGCAAGTGGGTCTGGGGTACGGCCATGTACGGCGCCGTCCTCCTGACCGTCCTCGGCAAGGCCGCTCTCGTCACCAACAACTGGACAAAGTACCACGTCATCGCTATCCCGGGCAGCATGGTCATCTGGATTGTGTTTGTCGCCGTCTACGGCATCGTCGCGCCCAAGCTGGGTTTCTCCGCGGAGCTCTTCAGCGTCGTCCCGCGGCTGTTCAGCAGCCCGTCTTTCTGGCTCCAGATGCCCACGCTGGCGATCCTGTGTCTGGCGAGGGACTTTGCGTGGAAGTTTAGCAAGCGGCTGTGGCGGCCCGAGGCGTATCACCATGTCCAGGAGATCCAGAAGTACAACATCCAGGATTACCGGCCTCGGTACGCTCTCCTCCCCTTGCCTCTTTCCTGTTTTGACAATTGCTGACTGGTTGATATCTAGTATGGAACAATTTCAAAAGGCCATTCGCAAGGTCAGGCAGGTGCAGCGCATGCGCAAGCAGCGCGGGTACGCCTTCTCGCAGGCGGACGAGTCGCAGACCAGGGTGCTGCAGGCGTACGATACGACGCAGCATCGCGGGCGGTATGGCGAGATGGCGAGCTCGAGGCCGCACTAGTTCTTGCTGTCGTCTGTTGACGTTTTTGGTTGGCTGTGCTATTGCTTTCAATGATTCGTTGGCGGGTTGCAACGACACGGAAGGGCGGAGTATTCTGGGAGGGGATGAAAAAGGAATGTATGTGCTTGTGATGTAGGCTTTCTACTACTACTTTGGGGTTGTGGCTTGTACGTTGGGTAATGATTTAGTTAACAGCGTTGGAATGTGTCATATCTTTGTGGTTGTGGGCTGCGATAGATTCTAGGGGCGATGTGTTTGGGTATATCGAACGTTAAGAGGGGCATCCAAAACTGTCACCTCGACCGGAGCTTGCGTGCTGCTGTATTGTTTTCTTCTGAGAACAGCCGAGCTTCATTCATTTGCATAAAGTTTGAAGCCATTGCCCCATCAACTTGATGCTTGGCCGCTGATCAATTGTTGATCGCTGCGGTAACACCCGCACCTCCCCTGAGGTTGTCTCGACGTCCTTCCTCCGGCTGATATGCCGTCCCCCGAGTTCCTGGCCGGTCCCCCGCGGAGATGATGTTTCTTGAGTTGAGGTGTCCAATACTGATGCGATGAATGCACCAAATTGCATCACGCAGTGCATATCACGCAACGAACAACAAATAATTCATTAACTATAAGCTAGATTTTTTGCTAGTCTGATAAGGACCCATGTAGGATCATCGCTCATGGCTCTCCACTCGTTTCAAGCGGAGAGATGTTTCTCAGCGTGGTTCGGGCTTGAGGTGCGAAGTTGACAGTGCTCGCGGGAAGACGCCTGCTTCACCTCCTAAAACACACTCAAGGGTAAGGTTGAGTTGTCAAAATTCTCCGAGGACGATACCCATCCTTGACAGGTTTCCAGACTTTGAGACGAACTGGCCAACTTCGAATTGTGTCATTTAGAAAGGCTTCAGGAACAAAGCGCTAGATTTGACGTCGACTGGACCCAACTCAGAACTCCGACTCCAACTCCGACTGGAAGCCGAGTGACAGGGCAACAAGGACGCCACAGAGACAGGAACTGCTCTCAACTCGCCGATGCTCTCGATCTAGATGATTGCCAACTAGGATCAACCTTCCAGTTCTATTTTCCCCCTTCTCCTGCTTACCCCTTTTCCTTTTGGCCAGAGCCTGAAAAGAGAGGGCAAAAAAAAAAAAAAAAAAGCGTTTGTCCAGCCAACACTCCACCTCACGAAAGTTCCAACGTGCCTCTCGCCAACAATTGCCATGTTCGCAACCCCATATCCACTTTCGTGCTGTTGGCATTGGCATGTCTCCATCCGTTACCCCGTTCTCCAACCCCAGACTCAGTCCAGGCGCCCCGCAGAGTGGACTCGGGAGGCAATTAGGCAATGATCGGTTCAGTTCCGCGGTGGGCTGGTGCAAGCATCACCCGTCCCCACTGCCGGCAACAGCAAAAGTGCATTTCACAATGCAGAGGGACTTGTGCGTTGTCCAAATGTCTCACACATGATGAGTGATGTGAAAGCAGCGAGAGGCCTCAACCTGTCAAGAAAGAAAAAAAAGTAGTCTGTTCGCCACGCTTGCTTGATCAGAGTGGATATCATTATACATTGAGTTTCGCAGAAAAGCCAACTGCTGTTGTGTGTGTGTGTGCCCCAACGATGCCCAAGAAAACGGCCCGCTCCGGTCCTTGAAGAACGAAAAGCCAGGATGCCATGAGTAGCCAACTTTCAGCCCGCATGAAACAGAAACAAAACCCGGATATATACTTCCAAAACAATCCATGGGTTTCCCTCGACACCCTTGGAAGTTTGTGCCAAAAATATTCGTGACAAGGTTGAGTTGTGTCGTCCGATCCCCCGTTCCGTCCTCCGAGTCCCCGCCCCTGGTTTGACGCCAAGAAAACCCCAGACTAACCAATGCAGAGTTCATGCTCCAAAATTTGCTTTTCCCATCTAATGTTGACAGATGCCCCAGGCCCGCTAAAAAATCACTTTTGAAGATGACCCCCTAATGTTGAAAAGGGAAAATGAACAGAGAGAAAAAAAGACAGTAAATAAACACAGCGGGAGCTGCAGAAGGAGGAGGGAAATCCAAGCCCAGCTGCTGCCCCTTCGCCTCGGCCAACGGACAGCCGAAAACCCCGCGCTAGGAAATGCGGGTGCCCCAAAAATCCTGGCCTACCCCGGAAAATGCGAGATGCTCCAGGACTGATCAGGAAAGCCCGAGGGGATAGCGTCCCGCCGACAAGCCCCCATGATCTTGGCCATTGTGTGGGGTAACTGGGAAGCGACTGGCCGCCCAATTCCTGCTGACGACAGCGTTGGGGGGAATGACGGCTCCGAGAAAGCTGACACCGCTGCAACCCCGTCGTATCACAACCACCCCGCGCGGCAGGCCGCATGGTGGCTTCTGGGCGCATTCCCCCACATTGAGCGAGATTAGCTCACCGGGTCGGAGCATCGCGCGTGCAGGACAAACGACAGATGCAAGCCGAGCGCCGTTCCCCCCCTCACATGACATTGACCCAAATGGACGGGCTGCAGCTGTTGTTCCGTCCATGTCACGTCGAATGTGGGGTTTTGCGGAGGGCAGGCTACCGCCCCAGCATGGGCGTCACGAGCTCGATGCTCTTGGGCCTCGAGTACGCGGCGGGCCTGCGAGATGGCAGTGGTCGGTCGGCGCTTGTCCCGTAGTAATCGCCGCCGGCGCCGAAATAGGTACCGTCGTATGTCGAAGAAAAAAGGCCGGTGGCTGGCCGCGAGTACGAACTGCTGGGGCTGGTGGCGGCGACGCTCCGGCCAAATGGCCAAATGCCCGAATGGTACGTTCCCACAGGCGACGTGGGACTTGCTGGCCGGATCGACAGCGACTTGAGCGCTGATATCGCCGACGCGGGGGTGACGGGCGGGGAGATGTGCGTCGAACTCGGACGCGAAGGCGAGGCGCGGGGTATGATGTCCCTGGGTTCCGGTGGGCCCGAGTAGAAGGGATATTGGGTGGCCGGGTGACTGCTGGTGTAGTGGCTCGGCACTGCCGATATGCTGGCGCTGTTCTGGTCATGCATGCGGCATCTGGGTGATGCTGTCAGCAAACCTTGGGTGAACAGGATGGATGATGTTTGGTTTCAACTCACTCCTCAGAGCAGTACAAGGACTGGTCGTCAAAAGGGACGAACTGCTTTTCGCAGATCATGCTGTCGAAGCGAAGGCTGGTCAGTCTGGGCTTCTCCAAGTCAAGCAAAGACGGGGTATATGCAGGAACGGGTTTATCTGGTACTTCGTCTCCCACTGCCCCTCGTTCCCACCCCACCAGCCATTTCCTCGCGTCTGGGCAATTTGGGGTGACACCGATCGCGTGCATGTCAGGTGACGATGCGGGAGGATGGAAAGGGAAGTGGTCTGAGGGGGGAAGGGCAAAGACGTAATTGAAAAGTCGTGAAACACAACCAAGGGTTGAGGACATACCAGTACTCTGGGAAGCTCTGCCTCTCCTCGTCCCACCAACGCTCGTCGTCCAAGTCTTTCTCGCGGTCGCGGGGGTTCCGGCCCAGCTTTGGGGCGCTCTGAGGTGAGATTTTCCTCGTCGCCGTGGAAGGGCGAGATGAGTGCTTCTTGTAAGAGGGATCCGTAGCAGTGACGGCCTTCCGCACGTCTGTCATGGACGTGTTGCCAGAGGCATGGCCGGACCTTCGACGGTGGTGGTGCATTGGGGACCGCCCTGTGATTGGCTCAAGGCCCAAGTCGAGGGGGGGGCAGGGGTG
>Ga0247823_10002994_pt1 | contig 13804 bp, 9 predicted proteins | sample 13C_PalmiticAcid_2_FD_192426 | JGI IMG/M metagenome (GOLD analysis project Ga0247823, IMG submission 192426) | Soil microbial communities from agricultural site in Penn Yan, New York, United States - 13C_PalmiticAcid_Day30 | ecosystem: Environmental > Terrestrial > Soil > Agricultural land...
CTCGAAGAGCAGATGCGGTTCGCGATCCGCGAGGGCGGCAAGACCGTCGGCGCGGGCATTGTGACGAAGATCCTCAAGTAACGAGGCGTGATGTCGATGCAGGGCGGCGGGTCCGGTGGCAGCGGTGGTGCCACGGGAGAACGAGGGACACGCATCCCGATCTCGCTGGCCTGCATCGAGTGTACGGCGAGGAACTACAAGACGACCAAATCTCCCGGCGACTATGTGGAACTGAAGAAGTTCTGCAAGCAGTGCAAGAAGCACACACTGCACCGGGAGACGAAGTAGTCGGATCCGAAGTAGACGAACTGCTCGGCTCGTGGCATCAGTCCCGGGTCGAGCAGGTTGAAGGGGTATAGCTCAGCTGGTAGAGCAGCGGATTCCAAATCCGCAGGTCGGGAGTTCGAGCCTCTCTGCCCCTGCCCACAAGGGCTCCTCCTCTCGCTGCCCGTTCAGCACCAGGTAGGGGTCGCACAAAACGCCTCGCTCGACCTCGCGAAAACGAGCGGGCGAGGCGTAGATGTCGGTGAACGCTGCTCGAAGCGGGATCCGACACGTTTGGAACGAACGGCGATGGCGACACGACGAGAAAAAGACGAGGCACGGAAGGCCCAGAAAAAGGGCTCTGCGCCGGAGTCTGCCCCGGACTCGGGTGCGGACGCTTCGCTTGCGGTGCGCAAGGGGAGCGATCTCGACGTGGCGTCGAGCGCGGACGACGTCGGCGAAGAGCACGACGACGCTGCTGCGGAGGCCCCGGAGGGGCAAGCGCAGGACGACGGGGCCGGCGAAGACGCCGAGGCCGCGGCGGCGCGACCGCTCGGGAGCGACCGCTACGTGATGGCGGGGTTCTTCGGGGCGGCGATCCTCGGCGCGTACGTACTTGGCAAGGCCATCCACGGGATCTGGAGCAACCTCTCGAACCGGGACTGGTTCAGCCGTGCGGTGCCTGCGCTCGCGGCGGTCGTGGACGAGGATAAGTCGACGTATGCGACTGTCATCGCGGGCGTCGTTGCGGTCATCGTCACGCTGCGGACCTATCGTCGTCCCGACGTGCGTGAGTGGACGGACGAGGTCGCTTCGGAACTGATTAAGGTCAAGTGGCCGACCAAGAAGGACGTCACGAATTCAACCATTGTGGTCATTGCGGCGAGCGCCGTGGCCACCCTCTACCTCGCGTTGCTCGACCGGTTGTGGTCGTTCGTGACGGGCATCGTCTACGGCACTGGGAGCTAGGGCCGTTCGGGAGCCACGCGCCATGGCGAAGAAGTGGTACGTCATTCATACCTACTCGGGCTACGAAGCGAAGGTGCGTGATGCGCTCCAACAGCGCGCGAAGCAGCACGGCCTCGAGGACAAGATTGGCGAGGTCCTGATCCCGAGTGAAACGGTCACGGAGAACCGCCCGGGGGGCAAGCAACGGGTTCGTCAGAAGCTCAGCTTGCCTGGCTACATCTTCGCCGAAATGGAGATGAGCGAGACGGTGTGGCACCTCGTGAAGGACACGCCGAAGGTGACGGGCTTCATCGGCAATCAGACGCCGCAGGAGGTCCCGGCCCCGCAGATCGAGAGTCTGCGTCGAGGCATCGTGGAGGGCGCGGTCAAGCCGAAGCCCAAGCTCACGTTCGAGGTCGGCGAGGAGGTTCGCGTGCTCGACGGCGCGTTCGCCAACTTCACCGGGACCGTGGACGACGTGAAGATGGACAAGCAGAAGCTGAAGGTCAAGGTGTCGATCTTCGGCCGTCCGACCAGCGTGGAGCTCGATTTTTCGGCGGTAGAGAAGCGCTGAGCGACGTTCCGGGTCGGAACGAACAAGGTAGACGCAGCACAGAACGGGTAAAGCAATGGCGAAGAAGGTCACCGGGTACGTCAAGCTTCAGCTCCCTGCGGGGAAGGCCAACCCCTCGCCGCCGGTCGGTCCTGCGCTCGGCCAGCACGGCGTGAACATCATGGCGTTCTGCAAGGACTTCAACTCGCGGACCGCCTCGCAGGGCGACATGATCATCCCGGTGGTGATCACGGTCTATTCGGACCGGTCGTTCACGTTCATCTTGAAGACGCCGCCCGCGTCGGTCCTTCTCAAGAAGGCCGCGGGGCTGGAGACCAAGAAGAAGCCTGGTTCGGGTTCGAAGGAGCCGAACAAGACGAAGGTCGGCCAGGTGACGCGCAAGCAGCTGCAGGAGCTTGCGCAGATGAAGATGCAGGACATGAACACGACAAACCTCGACTCGGCGATGCGCAGCATGGCGGGCACGGCCCGCTCGATGGGCATCTCGATCGTCGACTGAGTCGTCCACCGCGCGCTCTGCTGCATCTCCGTTCGGCGGAGAAGCCGGCGGCGGGCGCGCGGCCGCGTGAAAACGCGGCTCTAAAAGAGCACCCCCCCCACGTTGGGAGGAGAGCACCACGGTTAAAAACGGCGCACCGTGGGAGGCGTAAGCCGATAAAACAGGAGGGCAGATGCCGAAAGTCGCCAAGAAACGCGCTGCGGCCCAGGCCATGGTGGACCGCACGCGCAAGTACACGCTGCAAGAAGCGTGTGCGCTCGTAAAACAGGCCGCATCGGCGAAGTTCGACGAGACCGTCGATATCGCTGTGCGGTTGGGCGTGAATCCGCGTCACGCGGACCAGATGGTTCGCGGCGCCGTGGTCATGCCGGCCGGAACGGGCCAGTCGGTCCGCGTCCTCGTCTTCGCCAAGGGCGAAAAGGCGAAGGAAGCGGAAGCGGCGGGTGCCGATTTCGTCGGTGAGGCCGACCTGGTGAACAAGATCCAGGAAGGCTTCATGGACTTCGACCGCGTGATCGCGACGCCCGACATGATGGGCTTGGTCGGTAAGCTCGGTCGTATCCTCGGTCCGCGAGGCCTCATGCCGAACCCGAAGGTCGGCACCGTCACCGTCGATGTGAAGACGGCGGTGTCTGAAGCGAAGGCCGGCAAGGTGGAGTACCGCGTCGAGAAGGCGGGCATCGTGCACGCTCGGATCGGCAAGGCCTCCTTCAAAGAGGACGCGCTCGCCAAAAACGCGGAGGCCTTGATCCAGGCTCTCATCCGCGCGAAGCCGTCGACGGCGAAGGGGATTTATCTCCGGAGCATCACGATGTCTTCGACGATGGGGCCGGGCGTCCGGATCGACCCGGTGCACCTCAGCGACAAGGGTGAGGAGGGCTGATCATGGAGCGCACGGAGAAAGAGGCTCTGGTCGGTGAGGTCAAGCAGCGCTTCGATCGCATGACCTCGGCGGTCTTCCTCGACTTCACGGGTCTCAACGTCGCTGTGGTCACGAAGCTGCGCGACGAGTTCCGGAAGGCGGGCGTCGAGTATCGAGTCGTGAAGAACACGCTCGTTCGTCACGCGATCAAGCATCACGCGTGGTCGAAGAAGCTCGACGATACGCTGGTCGGGATGACCGGGATCGCCTGGTGTTACGAGGATCCCAGCGCGGCCGCGAAGGTCGTCAAGGCCTTCCGCAAGGACAAGGAACACGAGAAGCTGAAGATCAAGGCGGGTCTCATCGAGGGCCAGATTCTCGACGCCTCGGGCGTGGAGAATCAGCTCGCGACGATGCCCGGCAAGGACGAGCTCAGGGCGACGCTGCTTGCCACGTTGCAGGCGCCTCTCCAGCAGTTCTTGCAGCAGCTCAATGCGCCTCTTCAGAACTTCGCGTACCTGTTGAAGGCCAAGGAGGACGCGGCGGGCGGGGCGGGCTGAGCCTACGTTCCGAGTCCGATCGTGGTCAGGGCGATGAGGGACCGGACTTGGTTCGGAGCTCCAAACGCTCGACCAGTGAGAAAGGGCATTGCGCCCTTCGGGTTTTGATCTACAGACGCGCCCCGGGGTACTCATCCCACCGCGGCGCGCAGACGGTTTGAAGGAGTCTCGTCATGGCTGAGATCACGCGGGAGCAGGTCGTCGATTACCTTTCCAACCTGCCGGTCATCCAGATCGCCGAGCTCATCAAGGAGCTCGAGAACAAGTGGGGCGTGAAGGCTGCGCCGGCGGCGGTGGCGGTTGCTGCTGCTCCTGGTGGCGGTGCTGAGGCTGCGCCCAAGGTCGAAGAGAAGACCGAGTTCGACGTCGTGCTGGCGAACGCCGGTGCGAACAAGATCGCGGTCATCAAGGCGGTCCGCGAGATCACGGGCCTTGGCCTCAAGGAGGCGAAGGATCTGGTCGAGGGCGCGCCCAAGAACGTGAAGGACGCGGTCTCCAAGGCCGACGCTGAGGAGATGAAGAAGAAGCTCACCGAGGCAGGTGCGACGGTCGAGCTCAAGTAAGGATCTGAGCTTCCCGTTCAGGGACAGCGCGATCCGCCATGCGACGGCGGCAGGGGCGAACGTCCCTGCCGCGCGTCGAGTTTTGTCTTTGGGGGGTTTGCTGCTGCGTCTGTCGCGTGATTCGAGCGCGTCTTCCAGGTCGCGGTAGCACAGCCGAGTTTGTCCGTCGCCGGGACCTTTGATGGCTGTTTCGTAGCTTCGAGGCTGATGCTCGGTTCGTGGAGCGCGCGGGGATCGAGCCCTGTGCACCCGTAGGAGCCGGAGGAATATCGATGCCGTCGGTCGTCCAATCCAACTTCCGCATCCGTAAGAATCTGGGGCGCGTTCGTCGCATCATCGACGTTCCGAACCTGATCGACATCCAGAAGTCCAGCTACGACAAGTTCCTCCAGATGAACGTCCCGCCGCACGAGCGGGAGGAAGTCGGGCTCCAGGCGGTGTTCCGCTCGGTGTTCCCCATCAAGGACTTCAACGGGACGAGCGAGCTCGTCTTCGTTTCGTACAACCTCGAGCCGCCGAAGTACGACGTCGAGGAGTGCCGCCAGCGAGGCATGACCTACGCTGCGCCGATCAAGGTCACCAACCAGCTCATGATCTATGACACCCGTGACGGCGGCGAGCGCATCGTCCGGGATATCAAGGAGCAGGAGGTGTACTTCGGCGAGCTGCCGCTGATGACCGAGACGGGTACGTTCATCATCAACGGCACGGAGCGCGTCGTCGTCAGCCAGCTCCACCGTTCGCCCGGCGTGTTCTTCGATCACGACAAGGGCAAGACGCACTCGAGCGGCAAGCTGCTCTACTCGGCGCGCGTCATCCCGTACCGCGGCTCGTGGCTCGATTTCGAGTTCGATCCGAAGGACATCATGTACGTGCGCATCGACCGTCGCCGGAAGATGCACGCGACCGTCCTCCTGCGCGCACTCGGCTACTCGACGCAGGACCTCCTGAACTACTTCTACTCGACGGAGACTGTCTACCTCGAGAAGGGCGGCAAGTACGCGAAGAGCATCGAGTACGACCTCCTCGCGGGTCAGCGCGCGACGCGTGACATCAAGATCAAGGAAGATGTCATCGTCAAGAAGAACACGAAGTTCACGCGCGCCGCGATTCGCAAGATGAAGGAGGCGAAGCTCGAGCGCATGCAGGTCGAGACCGAGGAGCTCGTCAGCAAGGTCGCGGCGCACGACGTCGTCGACCCGGAGACGGGTGAGGTCATCGTCGAGGTGAACGAGGAGCTCACGGACGCCAAGCTCGAGCGTATCCGCGAGGCGAAGCTCGAGAGCTTCCGCATCCTCTTCATCGACGGCCTCAACGTCGGTTCGTACCTTCGCGACACGCTGCTCGCCGACAAGGTGAAGACGCAGGAGGACTCGATCCTCGAGATCTACCGTCGTCTCCGACCGGGGGATCCGCCCACGCTCGAGACGGCGAAGACGCTGTTCCACAACCTGTTCTTCAACCCGGAGCGTTACGATCTCTCGAAGGTCGGCCGGCTGAAGCTCAACTACAAGTTCTACCGGGATCTGCCGGAGGGCCAGCGTCCGAACCTCGACCTCACGGTGCTCACGCCGCAGGACATCCTGGAGACGGTCCGGCACCTCATCGAGCTCAAGAATGGCCGCGGCTCGGTCGACGACATCGACCACCTTGGCAATCGCCGCGTGCGCGCGGTCGGCGAGCTCATGGAGAACCAGTACCGGATCGGCCTGGTCCGCATGGAGCGCGCGATCAAGGAGCGCATGAGCATGTCGCAGGAGATCGACACGCTCATGCCGCACGACCTGATCAACGCGAAGCCCGTCTCCGCGGTGGTCAAGGAGTACTTCGGGAGCTCGCAGCTCTCGCAGTTCATGGACCAGACGAACCCGCTCTCCGAGGTCACGCACAAGCGGCGTTTGTCCGCCCTCGGTCCGGGTGGCCTCACGCGCGAGCGCGCGGGCTTCGAGGTGCGCGACGTCCACGCCACGCACTACGGCCGCATTTGCCCGATCGAGACGCCGGAAGGCCCGAACATCGGCCTCATCGCGTCGCTCTCGACGTTCGCCCGCGTGAACGAGTTCGGCTTCGTCGAGACCCCGTATCGCAAGGTGACGGAGAGCACGGTGACCGACGAGGTGACCTGGCTCAGCGCACTCGAGGAAGAGGGCAAGTACATCGCGCAGGCGACGGCCGCGCTCGACGAGGGTCGCAAGTTCCGCGAGAACGTCGTGTCGGCGCGTCTCAACGGCGATTTCAAGATCGTCGCGTCAGACATGATCGAGCTCATGGACATCGCGCCGAACCAGATGGTGAGCGTCGCGGCCGCGCTCGTGCCCTTCCTCGAGCACGACGACGCGAACCGCGCGCTCATGGGCGCGAACATGCAGCGCCAGGCGGTGCCGCTCATCCGGAGCGAGGCGCCGCTCGTCGGCACGGGCATGGAGAACCGGCTCGCGCGTGACTCGGGCGTGTGCGTCGTGGCGCGTCGCCCGGGCATCGTGGAGAGCGTCGACGCGACGCGCATCGTGGTGCGCGCCGCGGGCGAGGGCGCCGAGGTGCCGGACATCTACCACCTCATGAAGTACCAGCGCTCGAACCAGTCGACCTGCTACACGCAGAAGCCGATCGTGCGCACGGGCGACGTGGTGAAGGCGGGCGACGTGCTCGCGGACGGCCCGTCGACGGACATGGGCGAGCTCGCGCTGGGGCAGAACGTGGTCGTCGCGTTCATGCCGTGGCAGGGCTACAACTTCGAGGACTCGATCCTGGTCTCGGAGCGCATCGCGAAGGACGACGTGTTCACCTCGATCCACATCGAGGAGTTCGAGTGCGTCGCGCGCGACACGAAGCTCGGCAAGGAGGAGATCACGCGTGACATCCCGAATGTCGGCGAGGAGGCCCTGAAGGACCTCGACGACTCGGGCATCGTGCGGATCGGCGCCGAGGTTCGTCCAGGCGACATCCTCGTCGGCAAAATCACGCCGAAGGGCGAGACGCAGCTTTCTCCCGAGGAGAAGTTGCTCCGCGCGATCTTCGGCGAGAAGGCCGGCGACGTGCGCGACAGCTCGCTCAAGGTCCCGCCGGGCGTGAGCGGCATCGTGATCAACGCGCGCGTCTTCTCGCGCAAGGGCACGGAGAAGGACGACCGCGCGCGGGACATCGAAGATCAGGAGCGCGCTCGGATCGAGCGGACGCGCGACGAGGAGATCAAGATCCTGCGCGACTCGTTCTATCGCCGGGTCCGCGAGATCCTGGTCGGCAAGACGACGAACGGGAAGCTCGTCGACGACAAGGGCAAGGTCCTTCTCCAGAAGGGCGACGAGATCACCGAGGCGGCCCTCGCCGAGATCCCGCGCCGTTACTGGGGCGAGATCCCGGTGGAGGAGACGGACCGGATCCAGAACATCCTGCGGGATCTGGAGGACCTCGTCCGCACGCGCGAAGAGCACTTCCGCGACAAGATCGAGCGCCTGTCAAAGGGCGACGAGCTGCCGCCGGGCGTGATCAAGATGGTGAAGGTCTACATCGCCATCAAGCGCAAGCTCCAGGTCGGCGACAAGATGGCAGGCCGCCACGGCAACAAGGGCGTCATCAGCCGGATTCTTCCGGAGGAGGACATGCCCTACCTGCAGGACGGCCGGCCGGTGGACATCGTGCTGAATCCGCTCGGCGTGCCGAGCCGCATGAACGTCGGTCAGATCCTGGAGATTCACCTCGGCTGGGGCGCTTACGAGCTCGGCCGGCAGATCCAGCAGATGATCGAGAATCAGAAGGCGGGTGCCGAGATCCGGAATCGTTTGGCGGAGGTCTACGCGGGAGACGAGGAGAACTCGGCGATCGTTGCGTTGATGGACGAGGGTGACGCCGTGCGTGCCGGGCGCAAGGTTCGTCAAGGCGTGTTCGTCGCGTCGCCGGTGTTCGATGGTGCGAGCGAGGAGGACATCAAGGGCGCGCTCGCGCTCGCGGGTCTGCCGAGCTCGGGTCAGGCGATCCTGTTCGATGGTCGCACGGGCGAGGCGTTCGATCAGAACGTCACGGTGGGCATCATGTACATGCTGAAGCTTCACCACCTCGTGGACGACAAGATCCACGCCCGGTCGATCGGTCCCTACTCGCTCGTCACGCAGCAGCCGCTGGGCGGAAAGGCTCAGTTCGGCGGTCAGCGCCTCGGCGAGATGGAGGTGTGGGCGATGGAGGCCTACGGCGCGGCCTACGCGCTGCAGGAGTTCCTCACGGTGAAATCGGACGACGTCATGGGTCGTACGCGCATGTACGAAGCGATCGTCAAGGGCGAGTACACGCTGGAGGCCGGCCTGCCGGAGAGCTTCAACGTGCTCATCAAAGAGCTGCAATCGTTGTGTCTGAACGTCGAGCTGGTCGAGACGGGCCTCGAGGCCTCGGCCGCGGAAGAGGAGTGATGCCGAATGCGTGACATCTTCAGCTTCTTCGAGAAGCCCAAAGATCCGCTTTCGTTCAGCGCCATTCGGATCTCGCTCGCGAGCCCGGAGAAGATCCGGGAGTGGTCGCATGGCGAGGTGAAGAAGCCGGAGACCATCAACTACCGCACGTTCAAGCCGGAGCGGGATGGTCTCTTCTGCGCGAAGATCTTCGGGCCGGTGAAGGACTACGAGTGCAACTGCGGCAAGTACAAGCGCATGAAGCACCGTGGGATCGTGTGCGAGAAGTGCGGCGTCGAGGTCATCCAGTCGAAGGTTCGACGTGAGCGCCTCGGGCACATCTCGCTCGCGACGCCGGTCGCGCACATCTGGTTCCTGAAGAGCCTGCCGTCGCGCATTGGCAACATGCTCGACATCACGCTGAAGGATCTGGAGAAGGTCCTTTATTGCGAGGCGTACATCGTCATCGACCCGAAGGAGACGGGTCTGCAGCGCGGCGACCTCCTCAGCGAGGAGCGCTACCTGCAGATCATCGACGAGTACGGCGACGACAAGATCGCGGCGGGCATGGGCGGCGAGGCCGTGCTCGAGATGCTCAAGCAGGTCGACGTGCACGCGCTCGCCGAGCTCCTCCGCGAGGAGATGCGCAAGGCGACGAGCGAGGCGAAGCGCAAGAAGCTCGCGAAGCGCCTGAAGGTCGTCGAGGCGTTCCGGGAGAGCGGCAACAGGCCCGAGTGGATGATGCTCACGGTCATCCCCGTGCTGCCGCCCGACCTGCGTCCGCTCGTCCCGCTCGACGGTGGTCGGTTCGCGACGAGCGATCTGAACGACCTTTACCGCCGCGTCATCAACCGCAACAACCGCCTGAAGCGGCTGCTCGAGCTCAACGCGCCCGAGATCATCATCCGCAACGAGCGGCGCATGCTCCAGGAGGCGGTCGACGCGCTCTTCGACAACGGTCGCCGCGGCAAGACGATCACGGGCCCGAACAAGCGGCCGCTGAAGAGCCTCAGCGACATGCTGAAGGGCAAGCAGGGTCGCTTCCGGCAGAACCTGCTCGGCAAGCGCGTCGATTATTCGGGCCGCTCGGTCATTGTCGTCGGCCCGACGCTGCGCCTGCACCAGTGCGGTCTGCCGAAGAAGATGGCGCTCGAGCTCTTCAAGCCGTTCATCTACAACAAGCTGGAAGAGCGCGGGTACGTCAACACCATCAAGAGCGCGAAGAAGATGGTGGAGAAGGAGCGTCCCGAAGTTTGGGACATCCTCGAAGAGGTCATCAGCGAGCATCCGGTGCTCCTGAACCGCGCACCGACGCTCCACCGCCTGGGCATTCAGGCGTTCGAGCCGGTGCTCATCGAGGGCAAGGCGATCCAGCTCCATCCGCTCGTCTGCGCGGCGTTCAACGCCGACTTCGACGGCGACCAGATGGCGGTGCACGTGCCGCTCTCGATCGAGGCGCAGATGGAGGCGCGCGTGCTCATGATGAGCACGAACAACATCCTCTCGCCTGCGAACGGCAAGCCGATCATCAACCCGACGCAGGACATCGTGCTCGGGCTCTACTACGCCACGCGCGAGCGCAAGTTCGCGAAGGGCAGCTTCCGCGAGGGCAGCCTGCGCTTCGGCGCGGACGGCCAGGGCGCGGAGGGCACGACGGCCGAGGGGTATCTGCGCGGCGTCTACGCGTCTCCCGAAGAGGTGCGCATGGCGTTCGACGCGGGCGAGGTCGTGCTGCATGCGGGCATCCGCGTGCGCGTGCCGCACATCGACGAGGACGGTAACCCCGTCCGCAACGAGCACGGCCAGATCAAGCGCCGCATCGTGCAGACGACCGTGGGCCGGGTCCTCATCTCCGAGGTCCTGCCGAAGGGCGTGAGCTTCGACTACGCGAACAAGACGCTCGACAAGAAGGCGCTCTCGGCCCTCATCGACGTCTGCTATCGCGTCCACCGCAACAAGGAGACCGTCCTCCTGGCGGACCGGCTCCGCACGCTCGGCTTCGACCACGCGATGCGCGCTGGTATCTCGATCTGCATGGATCACATGGTGATCCCGCCGGCGAAGAAGGACCTCCTCGAGGAGGCGCAGCGCGAGGTCGAGCGCGTCGTCGAGCAGTACCAGGAAGGTCTGATCACGGACGGCGAGCGCTACAACAAGATCGTCGACATCTGGGCCGGCGTGGCGGACGCCGTCACGGCCAAGATGATGGACGGGATCGGCAAGGAGCGCGTCACCGATCCGGAGACGGGCAAGGAGAGCATCGAGCCGAGCTTCAACCCGATCTACATCATGGCGGACTCGGGCGCGCGTGGCTCGACCCAGCAGATCCGCCAGCTCGCTGCGATGCGTGGTCTCATGGCCAAGCCCTCGGGCGAGATCATCGAGACGCCCATCACGGCGAACTTCCGTGAAGGCCTCACCGTGCTGCAGTACTTCATCTCGACGCACGGTGCGCGTAAGGGCCTCGCGGATACGGCGCTCAAGACGGCGAACTCGGGTTACCTCACCCGGCGTCTCGTCGACGTCGCGCAGGACGCGGTCATCTCCGAGTACGATTGCGCCACGATCGACGGCATCCGCGTGACGAAGCTCGAGGAGGCCGGCGAGGTGATCCAGCCCCTCGGCGACCGCATCCTCGGCCGCGTCGTGCTCGAGGACGTGATCGACCCGCTCACCGGCGAGGTTCTCATCACGGCCAACACCGAGCTCGACGAGGCTTCCGTCAAGCGGATCGAGGACGCGGGCATCGAGGAAGTCGTGATCCGCTCGGTGCTCACCTGCCAGACGCGGCGGGGCGTTTGCGCGCTCTGCTACGGCCGCGACCTTGCGCGTGGCTACCGCGTCAACATCGGCGAGGCGGTCGGCATCATCGCCGCCCAGTCGATCGGCGAACCCGGCACGCAGCTCACGATGCGCACGTTCCACATCGGTGGCACGGCGGCCCGCGGCAAGATCGAGGCGAGCTACCTCGAGGCCCGGACCGAGGGCACCGTGCGCCTGCGCCGCACGAACGTGCAGCGCAAGAAGGACGGCTCCTTGGTGGTCATGAACCGCCACGGCGAGCTCGTCGTCGTCGACGAGACGGGCCGCGAGCGCGAGCATCACCGCCTGGTCTACGGCGCCAACATGAAGGTCGCCGACGGCCAGCGCGTGAAGCCGGGCGAGCTGCTCGCCGAGTGGGACCAGTTCGCTACGCCGATCCTCACCGAGGTCTCCGGCATCGTGAAATACGGCGACCTCGTCGAAGGCGTCAGCGTCCAGGAGCGCGTCGACGAGGTCACGGGCCTGTCACGCAAGGTCGTCATCGAGTCCAAGGCGGCCGACCTCCGCCCGCGGATCTCGCTGAAGGACCCGCACTCGAACGCCACCTTGAAGCTCCCGAACAGCGAGCTCGAGGCGCGTTACCTCCTGCCGGTCGGCGCGCACATCGTCGCCCAGCAGGACGACATGATCGAGGCCGGTGACATCATCGCCAAGATCCCGCGCGACACGACGAAGGTGCAGGACATCACCGGTGGTCTGCCCCGTGTCGCCGAGCTCTTCGAGGCCCGCAAGCCGAAGGATCACGCCATCATCACCGAGATCGACGGCGAGGTCTCCTTCGGCAAGGACACGAAGGGCAAGCGCAAGGTGATCATCACGCCGTTCGGCGCGGATGGGCACCCGCTCCCGGATCAGGCGCGTGAGTACCTGATCCCCAAGGGCAAGCACATCCAGGTGCAGCCGGGCGATCGCGTGCGCGCGGGCGACCCGCTCCAGGACGGCCCGCCGAACCCGCACGACATCTTGCGCGTGAAGGGCGAGAAGGAGCTCGCGGCCTGGCTCGTGAACGAGATCCAGCAGGTCTACCGCCTGCAGGGTGTCGGTATCAACGACAAGCACATCGAGGTCATCGTGCGGCAGATGCTCCGGCGCGTTCGCGTCAAGGACGTCGGCGACACGAACTTCCTCGTGGACGAGCAGGTCGAGAAGCACCTCTTCGAGCGCGAGAACGAGCGGGTGCTCGAGCGTAGCGGGCGTCCCGCCATCGCTGAGCCGCTGCTCCTCGGCATCACGAAGGCGAGCCTCTCGACCGAGTCGTTCATCAGCGCCTCGTCGTTCCAGGAGACGACCAAGGTGCTCACCGAGGCGGCGATCAGCGGCAAGGTGGACGATCTCCGCGGCCTCAAGGAGAACGTCATCATGGGCCGCCTGATCCCGGCCGGGACGGGCCTGCCCGCCTACAAGCGGCTGCAGATCATCGTCGAGGGCGAGCAGCCGGTGCGCGAGCGCGCGCCGGCGGCCGAGCCCCCGGCGCCGGCCATGGCGCCGCCGCGTCCTCGCCCCGAGGAGACGCTCACGGCCGTCAACGAGGAGTGAGGTACAGGGGAAGGGGGTCGTCGTCGCCGACGGCCTCCTGACCCCTTCGATGCACGCCCGCCCTGTCCTCAGGCGCGGGCGTGTGTTTTTTTGTTCGGCCAGGTACGCGCCGTCCCGTGCTGATCCGCCGAATGACTGCTGTTTCGGCGGGTCTTGGGATCCCCCGTCCTTGCGGACATGTACTATCTCTGCACTCGCGATGTCCGTGCACGGCACCAACCAGCGTGTCGCTGATCGCCTGCTCTCTGAGGGCCGGATCGGGGCCGAGGAGCATCGGCGCGCCGTGGAGCACGCGGGCCGTCAACGCGGCCGGATCGAGGACTCCCTCGTCGAGCTCGACATCGTGCCCGAGGGAGATCTCCTCAAGTACGTCGCGACGCTGCACAACACGCGGTTCGTCTCGACCGAAAAGCTCGCGAAGGCTGCGATCGAGCCGCGCGTGCTCGGGCGCGTGCTGCCGAAGACCGCGAAGATGCACGGCGTCTTCCCGGTGCTGCTCGACGAGGCGAAGTCCGTGCTCTCGGTCGTCACCGCGGATCCCGACAACGACGCTGCGATCCACGAGGTGAAGCTCGCGGCGGGCGTGCGCGAGGTGCGCGCGCTCGTGGCCCGGCCGGCGGCGGTGCGCGCCGCGATCGCGCGGCACTACTTCAAGGATCCTTCGGCCTTCGAAGCGCTCCTCCGTCCGGTCGCGACCAACGTCACGACCGGCGATTTCATCGACATCGACCTCGGCCCCTCGCCCGCGCGACCTGCGACGGCGCCCATCCCAACGCCTGCCGCGTCGCCACGCACC
>Ga0247823_10002996_pt1 | contig 13802 bp, 12 predicted proteins | sample 13C_PalmiticAcid_2_FD_192426 | JGI IMG/M metagenome (GOLD analysis project Ga0247823, IMG submission 192426) | Soil microbial communities from agricultural site in Penn Yan, New York, United States - 13C_PalmiticAcid_Day30 | ecosystem: Environmental > Terrestrial > Soil > Agricultural land...
CTGTGACTGCGCGCTATCTCTCGCTCCAGCTTCATCAACTCAGGTTTCGAGAGAGTGCTGACATCGACAGGCGAAGCGGTCATATCCAACGTCCCCTTATTTGCGCGACAAGCCCCCAGCCGCCGCCGACAAGGAGTGCAACAACCAAGGGCGTGGTTCCAAGCGGCCGCCCCCAACCCAGGCGTTCGATGCCCTGTGCGATCACGGGTACGAGAAAGCCGAATGCGAATATCAGCGGCATGAAATCCAGAAAACGCAGCAAGCCGCGCGCCTCTTTTGCCGTGCTAGTAGGCTCTTTCACGCGGCCCGACTTTCGGCAGCGTCCCGGCCGAGGGCAGCAAGGCGGTCCAGAAGTTCCTGCCGGAATGAATCGCTAGCGTCGGCGGCCAACGCGAGGATGAAGCCTCGCTTGATCCGATAGCGTGACATCGCAAGGCTGATTGTGCCGAAAGCCCACTCTCGCGTCGGCCCGAGATAGGCGTAGAACATCTGCTCCGTAATATCGCGGGTGTTGACGTTGCCGCGCAGCAGGCCTTGGGCGCGTGCCGCGTCACAGGCCGGGAGCGCGATCGTCATGGCGGCTTCGCCGAGCGCTGGATGCGAACCGACGTCTCCCCGCAGGCCATAGCCACCGGCAATGCGATCCTGGCAGAAACTGAGTGCGCGGTGATAGGTCTCGTCGCTTTCGACCATGTCGACAGCTTCGTCGGCGATCGCCTCGATCCATTCAAGACAGGAGTCGAACTCCAGCAGCGCGAGCCGATGCTGGACATGCTCCGCGCCGGCCTTCGCAAGCGCACGAACGATATCGTCCTTGCCGCCGATGAGATTATAGAGCGTGGGGGCCGAAACGCCAGCAACTTGCGCGAGCCCGCGCGTGGTCAGCGCGTCAAAACCATCTTCCGCAATGATAGTTCGAGCCGCATCCAGGATCCGCTCGCGCCGCTCGTTCATGTTGCGCATTCGCACGGACATGGTCGTTCTCCCGCAAGAGGATTACGTCATGGCAATTTCTTTATCAATGATAAAGTTTTCGCGGCCTGCGAAGAATTTGGCACTCGCACGAAGCCCGACCGTCGTCACCTACTGGCTGCCCGCTACGACATCGATACGCTTCGAAATGAAATTCCCTATCGCTACCATGGTCTCTTTGGCGGCCCGCGTATCGGGCCACAGGGTCAGGAAAGCATGCAGCGCGCCCGGCTGCTCATAAAGCGTCGCCGGACTTCCCGATGCCGTAAGCGCCTTGGCATATCGCCGCCCTTCCTCTGCGAACAGATCGGCCCCCGCCGTGATCACCAATGCTGGAGCCAGACCATCCAGATCGCCAAGGATGGGTGCAAACCGTACATCGCGGCGGTGCGCTGGATCGGGGACATAGAGATCATAATATCTGGCGATATCCGCTTGCGGCATCATCGGCGGCGTGAACGCGTGCATGGCAGCGCTGTCGGCATCGCCCGCGACCGAGGGATAGATCAGAATCTGGCCAGCCAGTTCGATCGCCCGGCTGTCTCGCGCCATTTGCGCCACGACAGCCGACAGATTTCCGCCCGCGCTGTCCCCAAGAACGAAATAGGGACCGTCGCCTTGCAGCGCCGAACAGACAGACCATGCATCCTCGACCGCAGCCGGAAACCGGTGTTCGGGGGCCAAGCGATATCCGACCGATAGGACGCGGCATCGCGTCATCTGCGCCAGTGACCGGGCGAAATGATCGTAATCATCAATGCTTCCAAGCACCCATCCTCCACCGTGAAACAAAAGGATGGTGCCATCCACGCGTTCAACGGGGCGATACTCGCGGACAGGAACGTTCGCGATGGTCGTGTCGGCAACGCCAGCCATAGCCGGTCCGCCTTGGGGTGAAAGGGCCGATAGCATAGCCCGCATGTCCGCCACGTCGGAGGTTGTAATGCCGGGGGCGTCGCTAATCGCCAGCGCCGCGGCGATTGCGGCCATTTCCGGATCGATGGACAGTTGGGTCATCGCGTGACCCCTTCCAATTGCTCGGCTTCCGCGGCGCGCATCAAATATTTCTGGACCTTGCCCGAGGCCGTCATCGGCAAGGCCGAAACGAAGCGGACGATCGTCGGTGTTTTGAAATGGGCGAGCTGCCCCTTGCAGAAGGCTTGAATAGCCTCTTCGTTCAGCGACGACGTCGGTGTTCGCACGATCCAGGCGCAAACGGCTTCGCCTAACCGCTCATCAGCCACGCCGATCACCGCGACGTCACTGATTTCGTCATGCGTATAGAGATATTCCTCGATTTCGCGGGGGCTGATATTTTCGCCGCCGCGAATGACCATATCCTTTGCCCGCCCGGTGATGCGAACGAAGCCGTCCGCGTCGATGGTGGCAAGATCGCCCGAATGCATATACCCGTCGGCATCGATTGCCGCCTCGGTCGCTGCTGCATCGCCCCAATATCCGCTCATCACCGAATAGCCCCTTGTGCAAAGCTCGCCTTCGGTGCCGCGGGGAACGATGTGCCCGTCCTCATCGACGATCTTGATCTCCAGGTGCGGCAAGACCCGCCCGACAGTCTCGATCCGGGCCGCCAGCGGGTCGTTCGGCATTGTTTGGGTGCTGACGGGACTGGTTTCCGTCATCCCATAGGCGATGGTCACCTCGGGCATGTTCATGCGGTCGATGACCTTGCGCATCACCTCGACAGGACAATTGGCCCCGGCCATGATCCCCCCGCGAAGGCTCGCATAATCAAAGTTTTCGAACAGCGGCGACGAAAGCATCGCGATAAACATCGTCGGAACGCCATAGCAGTGCGTACAGCCTTCAGCGTCGATCGCGCGAAGGCTGGCCTCCGCATCGAATCCCGGGGCAGGATAGACCATCGTCACCCCGTGCGAAACGCAGGCCAGATTGCCCATCACCATACCGAAACAATGATAGAGTGGCACGGGAATGCAGAGCCGGTCACCCGGCCGCAGGCCTGCGCGCTCCCCGACGGCGGCACCGTTGTTCAAAATATTGTAGTGCGAGAGCGTCACGCCCTTTGGACGCCCCGTCGTCCCGCTGGTGAACTGAATGTTGACGGGGTCGCGCGCGTCGGGTCGCACCGTTTCAAGTCTGGTGATGTTGCACGCAAACAAGGCCTCGAACGACTGCCAGCCTTCGGGAGGCTCGGCCCCCAGCATGAATCGCCATTTGAGATCGGGGGCGGTGACCGACTCCAGTTCTTCGGCATAGTCGATGTCTTTGAAGCCTTTGACGCTGACAATCGCACGCGCGCCCGACAGAGCCAGTACATGGGCAAGCTCCTGCCGTCGATAAGCGGTATTGAAGGTCACAAATATGAGCCCGGCCCGCGCCGTAGCAAACTGGAGCAAGGTCCAAGCGGTGCAGTTGGGGGCCCATATAGCAACGCGGTCGCCCGGCTCCAGCCCCGTGGCGAGCAAACCGGCGGCAAGGCTTGAAACCTTCGCATCAAGCTCTCGATACGTCATCCTGACATGTTCGAAACACGACACCAGCGCCTCGGTATCGGGCCACCGCTCGGCGGCAGCGGCGAGCGCTTCGCCAATACCCACGTCGAGCAACGGAGAGACCGTCTCTCCCTTCATGAATGAAACGGTGTCGCCATTTTCGATTTCGGCAGCTGTCCACAACATGCTCACGGCTTGCTCCTCACCCTTCTTTGGTATTTTGACGAGGGGATGCCGGTGTAACCTGATTTTATCTTGACACATAACGCCACGATAATGCCAAATGGCGCCATGGAGCGACCAGTGGAAGAAGCCGACGCCGGAACCCTTCGGCAATTCAACAGGTTCGCCCGCGTCAGCGGGATAGACATCGACACCATCCTCGATGTCGAACTCCGCGAGATCGTCGCCCGCGCCCAGCAAGAGGAACGGGTGCCCGCCCATGCGATCATCGATATCCTGCAGGTCTGCTCGGTTCTCGCGGAACGGCCCGATCTGGGGGTCGCCTTTGCCCAGTGGAGCAACATGCGCGCATATGGTCCGCTGAGCCTGCTCTGGGATCATTGTCCGACCTTTGCCGACGCCATCCGCATCAATCGTCGCTACCTTCATCTGGAAAGCAGCGCACTGATGACACCCCTCGAGGAAGACGGTGATGAAGTGGCCGTGCGCCATATTCTGCTGGTCCCGGCGCGATATGGCGGTTCGCAGTTTATCGAGGCGACCATCTATCTGTCGACGCGCGTCGCACGGTTGATCCTCGGAGACAGTTGGGCGCCGCTTCGGATCGAGCTTGAACACTCACCGCCTGACGATTTCCGTATACAGCGGCATCTCTTCGGTTGCCCCATCGAATATGGTGCCTCGCGCTCGGCGATGATCGTCCGGCAAAGCGACCTGTCGCACGTGTCGCCGAATGGCAATGCCCATATGCTCGCCTATCTGGAGCGACATATGGACAGCGTGGACCGGTCGATGCCTGCCGATTTTTGCAGGCAGGTCGAGCAGATTCTTGCGGCGAATCTGACCACCGACCATGCGACGGTTGACCATGTGTCCAAGATCCTGGGCATGAGCCGCCGAACCCTTCAGCGGCGTCTCGACGAACATGGAACCAGTTTCGGCGACCGACTTGACGTCGTCCGCAGCCGCATCGTCGAAGATTACTTTCGAACCGAGCGCCGCCCAAACCTTACGCTGCTCGCGCATCGGCTGGGCTTCGGCGACGCGAGCGCCGCGTCTCGTTTCCTACGACAGCGCATGAACACGAGCGCGCGCGCGTTGTTGCAGAAACGGGTCGCACAGGCACCATCGCCCATCGCTCGGATCCCGGGCGATTGATCGAAAAGGTTCGATGTCAGGGCGTCAGAACGGTCTTGAGCGTCCCGGCTTCGCGGCGGCCGAGCAAGGCATAAGCTTCGCCTCCAGCCTCTAGCGGCATTCGGGACGAGATGAACTGTTCCGGGTGAAGACGGCCGCGTTGCAGCAGCGGAACCAGCGCAGGATAATAGCGCGGAACCGAACAGGTGCCGATGGCCATCGTGACGCCGTGCATGAACATCCTGCCATAGGGAAAATCGAATGCGGGGCTGAGGTTGACCCCGATCGCCCCGACGACACCCTCTCGTCCGACCAGATCAAGTGCCAGCGACAGCGCCGCGCTGCTTCCCGCCGCTTCGAGGACACTGTCCGTCATGCGGCCGTGCGTCGCCTCGCGAATATGGAGCAAAGCCTCCTCGGGCGGCATGGCCGTCGCGCCGAGTGCCGCTGCGCGCGCGCGCCGTTCGGCGACCGGGTCGATCGCAAAGACCGCCGCCGCGCCAAGCAGAAACGCCTGCTCCACCGCCATGAGCCCGATCGGTCCCAAGCCGAGAATAACCACCGACCGTCCAGGTCCGATGCGGGCCAGTTCACAGCCGTACCAGGCGGTCGGCGCCGCGTCGGTCAGCATCAGCGCCTGTTCGTCGTTCAGGCCGTCAGGGATAGGGTAGGCATTGAAATCGCCGGCCGGAACCCGCACGGCATCGGCCTGCGACCCCTGCAACGCGGGTGACAGACCATAACAGCTTTGCAGATCTCGCTCGCACCGCAGAATATCTCCGGCAAGGCAGCGTGAACAACTGCCGCAGCCGACCGCTGCGGGAAGCATGACGCGCTCCCCGACCCGCCGCTGCCGCACCCCCTTGCCGATTTCGACAACCTCCCCGACCGCTTCATGCCCGACGCAATAACCCGTCGCATCGCTGAACGTGTCACCGTCGTAGATGTGAAGGTCGCTGCCGCAAATGCTGCAGCACCGCACCGCGACGATGATATCGCGATCGTCGAGGATTTCCGGATCGGCGACCGCTTCGCACCGAATGTCCCGCGGCCCTCTGTATACAAGCCCCTTCATATCGAGCCGCTCCCCATAAAGTCATTCTTGGCTTCAGGCGGCGCAATAGCCGCCGTCGACGATCAGTTCGGTCCCGGTAACATAGCGAGAGTCATCGGAGGCAAGGTAAAAACAGGCACCAGCGATATCGTCGGCATCGCCCGGGCGCCCCATGGGCACGAGAGCGGCGGCGACGGCGGCAACGTCGATCGGCACATCCCCTACAGGTGCGCGACGTTCGGTATCGCTTGTCGCGTCGAAAATCGGGGTCGCGATCATTCCCGGATGCACCGAATTGACGCGAATATTATCGCGCGCATCGGCGCATTCGAGCGCGACCGCCTTGCTGAAGAAGCGAACCCCACCCTTGGCGGCACAATAGGCTGAAAGAGCGCGGTGGCCGGTGATCCCCGCCATCGAGGAGATGTTGATGATCGACCCACCGCCATTCCGCCGCATCGCGGGGATCGCGGCGCGCGTGCCAAGGAAGACGCTGTCGAGATCGACCGCAATACAGCGGCGCCATTGATCGTAACTCAGGTCGGTGACCAGGCCGAACATGGAGATACCCGCATTGTTCACCAATGTATCGAGGTGACCATAGTGTCGTTCTGCTTCGGCCACGACTTCGGTCCAGCGCTCTTCGTCGGTAACGTCCTGAAGAAGAAAGCATGCGTTCTTGCCGAGCTCCTCGGCAATCTTGGCCCCTTCAGGTGCGATGTCGGTCAGAACGACACGGGCACCCTCGGCAACAAACCGGCGAGCGGTGGCCTCGCCAAGCCCGCTTGCCGCGCCGGTGACGATCGCGACTTTGCCTGCAAGTCCGCCCGTCATTGGTCGAACCTCAGCCCGGCACTGTCGCCTGCATTGCGCCACGCCTCTAGAAGCGCAGAAAAGGCGATCGAGCCGTCACCATAGGTGTCGATCAGCAACCCCTGATCGATGTCGCCATCGCCTCCATAATAGCCTGGCGTACAGGTCGCGAGAAACTTGCGCGACGATTCGGACTTTTCCCGGATGATCGAAATCCATTCGTCGACTGCCTCGGTGGTCGGCTCGATCCGCCCTTTACCCTCCGAACGAGCCGCATCGATCAGAGACATGATGTGTTCGGCCTGCTCGGCGAGCATATCGGTGATATTGGGCTTGAAGGCATTCTGGCTCAGACCGAGCATGAAGAAATTCGGAAAGCCGTCGGAGAAAAAGCCGTGCAACGTCCTCATACGCGGCGAGAAATGCGCCGTGAGACTCTTGCCCGCGCGGCCATAGACTTCCATCGCCGCGCGGCGTGTGTAGCCAGTCCCGGATTCGAAACCGGTAGCAAGGATGATGCAATCGACCTCATGCTCGACGCCATCGAAAACGATGCCGGTTTCGGTAATCCGGTCCAGCCCCCGCCCCTTCGTATCGACGAGTGTCACATTATCCTGGTTGAAGGCTTCCAGATATTCATCGTTGAATGTCGGGCGTTTGCACATCATGCCGTACCAGGGCTTCAGTCCCTCGGCGGTGGCTGCATCTTTGACCACAGCATCGACCCGCGCCCGGATCTTGTTGCCTTTCCGGAAATCGGCAATCTCGGTCAGACGCGCCAATTCATCGGGCGACAATATTGACGGGTCTTCGGGCATCCACGAGGTTACCATGTCGCGAAACAGATCGGTCCAGCCATCGTGCACCAGGTCGACGCCGGCAATCTGGCCCGATACCAGAATGTTGAAGTTATCCATCCGCGCCCGCTGCCAGCCGGGAACCAGCCCGGACGCCCAATTGGGGTCGGTCGGGCGATTCCCGCGCACGTCCACCGTCGAGGGCGTACGCTGGACAACGAAAAGCTGCGCCGCATCCTTGGCGACATAGGGCACGCACTGAATTGCAGTGGCGCCCGTTCCGATGATCGCAACGCGCTTGTCGGCCAACCCTGTCATCGCGCCGCGGCTGTTTCCGGCCGTGTAGTCATAATCCCAGCGGCTGGTATGAAACATATGTCCCTTGAACGCATCGATGCCCGCGATCCCCGGCAGCTTCGGGCGGTTGAGCGGCCCCGATGCCGAGATCACCCAGCGCGCGCGGATCGTGTCACCATTGTCGGTTACCGCAGTCCAGCGCCCATCCTCATCGTCCCAGCGCAGCTCGACGAGCTGGGTCTGGAACAATGCCCGGGAATAGAGATCATAATGCTCGCCGATCCGGCGGGCGTGCGCGAACAACTCTTCGGCATGCGCATATTTCTCGGTGGGGACATATCCCGTCTCCTCCAGCAGCGGCATGTAAATATAGGATTCGATGTCGCACTGGGCGCCAGGATAGCGGTTCCAATACCACGTCCCGCCAAAGTCACCCGCTTTCTCGACGATGCGCACCTCGGTTACGCCGATCTTGCTGAGTTCCGCTGCGGCCAGCAAACCGCCGAAGCCACCGCCGATGACCAGCGCCTCGACCGTTTCATCGACGGCGTCCCGAACCAAGGGCCCGTCGACATAGGGGTCGTCGATATAATGGGCGAAAGCGCCCTTCACTTCGACATATTGGCTGTTCGCTCCGGGATGCAGCCGCTTCAGTCGCTCATCGAGATATTTCTGCCGCAGCCATTCGATATCGAGATCGTCGAGATCCTGTCCACGCGCTGCGCTTGCCTGCGTCATCTCTCTCTCCTCTGTGCCAAAATGCAGATCATTGTCCAAGTTCACAGATGGAACTCTATGCGGCACCCGGCCTTCAATCTTATCATATTACGCCATTTTCTTTTCAAATAGAGCCTCTCTACCCAAGAGTTCTGACGGCATTGCGACCATCCCAATGCAGCGCCTCTTCGCGAATGTGCCGGTAGATTTCAGCACTTTGGGGAAGGAGTTCCGATATTTCGAGAAGGGGTTGCCCCCCTATATCCGACTGAAAATAGGTATAACGCGGACCGTCCACGACTTGGCCGCGGCATTCCTCGATGCGTCCCATTTCGGCTGCGCGCGCGACGTCACGGTCGAAATACTCCGACCAGGTAGAGATATGGTGCAGCCCGCCGCCGCAGTTTTCGAGAAAGCGATGCCAGGTCGAGCCGCCTTCTCCGTGCGGACAGATCAGCTCTATCTGGAGATCGCCCCAATTGCCCAGCGCTATCGACATCGCAGGCGATGCCAGCGGTTCGCCGCGTTGAAAGAAATAGGCGCTTTCCAGACCATCGATCCGATAAAATGGTCCAACTCCCAGCGCGTTCGTCCAATAGGCGAGCGCCGTATCAAGGTTCGCGACGACGATGCCGTTCTGCTTTGCGGGTCCGAACTCTCTGCTCATGCGGGGATCCTCCGGCTGGGTTCGACGAGGGCTTTCGCGTCGCGGTTTGGACAGGATGGGCGGCCGAAGGCCCTGCCGACCCTTGCGTGGCTTAGAAGCTGACGATCGGCACCCGAAGGCAGCAGACCGGACGCTCGCGCTCCGGCCTGCCGCTCGGTTGGCGTCAGTCGAACTTCACAGCCAATGTGACACCATAGGTCGCGGGCCTGCCCGCATAACCGATCACCGTGTCGGTGATCCGGGCCACATAGGTCTGGTAATTCGCATTGGTGACGTTCCGCCCCCATATCGACGCCGACCAACGACCGCCCTGTCCCGAAAAGCCTGCCCGCAGATCGAGCAGGGTCCTGGCATCGAGCTTGCCGAGCGGATCTTCGCCCAGGAAGGCGTTGGCGCTGCTCGTGTAGGACAGGGTACCGCCCACGAACAATTCATGCCCGCTATTCAGCGGCCAGCGGTATTCGGCGTCGCCGACCCCTTGCCACTTGGCGGTGAAGGGTGTTCGCGTTCCTCCGAAGTCTTCGGGTTGGGCAAGCTGGTTGATCCCGACAAATTCCTTGATCGTCGCGTCCGTGTAGCTGCCCGAAAGATTGATCGTCAGGCCATCGAGCGGGCGAGCGATCAACTGCATTTCAGCGCCCTTTACGTCCGACTTCGGCGCATTCGCGACAGCTTCCAGAACCACAAAGACGGGGTCGAGGATACGCGAACGCACCTGCTTGTTCCGATAGTCATAGTAGAAGGCGGCTGCGGTGAGATCGACCACGCCGAAACCAAGCTTGAACCCCGCCTCATATGCGGTGAGCTTTTCCTGCACCACCGGCTCATATTGAGCGACGACGGTTGCTAGTACGGTCGGAAACAGGCCGGCCTTATACCCCCGGCTGACATTGGCGTAGACCATCCCGCCCGAGGTCAGTTCATATTTGACGCCAGCGCGCCAGGACACATTATCCTCTTTGAGCTCGTCGCGGAACAGCACCGGGTCGTAATTCTGGTCGAGAACGACGCAGCCGCCCGCCACAGGCGCCGGCCCCGGCGGCAGCCCGAAGGCACCCTTTCCAACAGATTGAATCACGCCAATGATGCCAGCAAGATTGCCGCTTCCTGAATCCAGCGAGCATCCGGAAAAGCGGTTGCGAGCATTGGTGTAACGTATGCCGCCATGGACCGTCAGCTGGTCGCTGATTTCAAAGTCAGCATTGCCAAAAAACGAATAGGTCCGGATCTTCTGATCGGCATCCAGCGCCGCCGCAGAATTCGGGAAGCCGAATATGACATTGTTCGTCTGCTGCGAAATCGCGAAGGTCTGATATTCGTTTGCCTTGTCGCGGGCATAGTTGGCTCCCACGATCCACTGCAGCGGCCCGGTGTCGCCAACCAGTCGCAGTTCCTGCGATATGCTCTCGATCTTTCCCTGGGTGCCAAGGCGCAGAATTTCGAGAGCGGTGCCGTCGATGTCGCGCAATGCCCGCTGACGATAGCGGCTGTAGGCCGTGATCGACGTCAAGGTAATCGTGTCCGAAAGATCGATATCGCCGCGCAGTGAGGCCTGATAGAAATTGTCGTCGTTGCGAAGATCCACACCGGCATCCCATTCGGCAACACGATTTCCGGCGCCGCTGTTCGGCTGTGCGGCAATCAGCGCGGGCAAGGCGTTCCCGGGGAACTGAAGGGTTTTGGCGACCAACTGCGGCGCTTGCGAGTCAGACCGGTCGCGCCATCCATTGAGGTTCAGCCGGAACCGCACCGCTGGCGCTGGTTCCCAGGCGAGGAGCACACGTCCCTGGAGAAAGTTCGTCTGCCCCAGTGAAGCCGTTGGACGCGTCTCGCTCTTCTGCCAGTCACCACCCTGGATCGTCTGAACGGCGATCCGGGCCGACAAAGTGTCTGCGATCGGGCCGCTGACGTAGCCTTGCGCATCGACTGTGGCAAAGCGGCCAAAACTGATCGATCCTCCGGCAGCCGGATTATTGGCCGGCTTGGCGGCGATATAGTTGATCGCGCCCCCCGTCGAGTTTTGCCCATAGAGCGTACCTTGGGGGCCCTTCACCACCTCGACCCGTTCCAGATCGAGATTGGCGCCGCGCGTCATCACCGAGAAGGGCAATGGCACTTCATCAACATAGACGCTGACTGTTGGCCCCGCGGCTAGCGTGGTTTCGTTGAGGCCGATACCGCGAAGCGTGTAAATCGGCGCATTGGTGAAGGATTGTGCGAAAGAAAAGCTCGGAATGATCTTGGCGAGATCCTCGGTGCCCTTCACCCCCATGTTCGCGAGCGAATCGCCGGAGAGCGCAGTGATCGACATCGGGACGTCTCGCACGGATTCCGAGCGGCGCTGCGCAGTCACTACAATGTCTCCGGGCTCTCCGGCCTCATCGGTGGTATCCGACGCCTGCGCCGCCACCGGAGCGGAAGCTAAGAGCCATATGCTTGTGGCACTCAGCAACATGCCTCGTGTGAGTCGCATCGCTGCGACATGATATCGGCTGCTCATGATCTCGATCCTCTCGCCCTTGGTCGCGGCATTCTCTTTTCTGGAAAGCCGGCGTGGCGATTGATGCGCCAGGTCTGTCGATCAAATTTTGACGAATTGCGCCGTATTCAGATCATAAAATGCCAATGGCTGACAGGTCCTCGGAGCGACGGCCGCGATTAGATGATTTTTGATGGATGCGATGGAACTGGAGATTATGTAACAATCAAAGCTATGGGCCGATTTGAGACTGCCCGCTTCCAAATCGAGATCACAAAAAGCGGACACTCCCGATGGCGTAAAGAGAGATGTGGCGTCCTAGCCCCATGGATGGAGCCGATTGGTACCCCGAGATTTTTGTCATCATACCTTCCCCCAACGCTTGCGCCGCTGTCATTGAGCCGACATAAACGTCGTCCGGAGGTCGCATTCTGGATCGGGCAATCTGGACATCGCTGCTCAATCGTCTGCGTCGCAGGCTACCCTCCTCTGCTCCAGCAGAGGATCTGCTTCACAGCGCTTATTTGCGATACGAAAATTATAGCCGGAGCAACAAGGTCGAAGACCCGGCTGCCTTCATGGTTCAGACTGCGGTAAATCTCAACACCGACGAAATCCGCCGGAAGAAATGGACGGATGACAGGCCGCTGGAGACCGCCTGCGCGAATATTTCAAATTTCGATCCAACCCAGGATGAGGTATTCGACGCCCGCGAACGTCTACGCCTCGTGAAAGAAGCGCTTGACGAAATGCCACCGCGCACGCGGACGATCTTCCTTCAGCATCGGCTAGACGGGATGAAGTATCGCGAGATTGCAGAAGCGGCCGGCATCAGTCAAAGCGCTGTCGAGAAACATATCGCCAGAGCGGTCCAGTTTCTCGCCGAGAGGGTGCAGGACGAGTGACGGACGCAGGCTATATCGATTTGGAACGGGCAGCGATGCGCGAAGCTTCGGAGTGGCTTGCGCGCCTGCGCGCCGAAGATTGCTCCGCCAAGGACCGACAAGGTTTCTCGGACTGGCTGGCGAAGTCCGAGCGCAACGGCCCCGCCTTCGAGCGCGCGACGAGCCTGTTCGACAATGTTGGCGCGATCGAAGATCGCTGGCCGCGCGACTATGGGGCGACGGCGGACGAAGATGAAGCCCGGGAACAGCCGGCACGCAGCCGGCGCGCTTTCCTGATCGGCGCCGGTGTCGCCGCTACTGCCGCGGGAGGCATCGGCTGGCAAGCCGCGCTTGCCGGCGGAATCGAAACAGGGTTTGGCGAACGGCGCACGCTCAATCTCAAGGATGGCTCGGTCGTCCAGCTCGACAGCGAAACCGCGATACGCGAGCCTTGGCTCGAAACACGCGCGCTCGACCTTCAGCGTGGCCGGATAAGCCTGAAGACGAGCAAAGCGGAGAGCGAATTCCGGATCAATGCCGGCCGGTATCTCGTTCGCGGCGAAGCAATGGACGCAGACCTGTCGCTGCAAGCCGGAGATCTTATCGTCAGCATACTCCAGGGCTCGGCGCTGATCGAGCGCGACGGAGCAAAGGCGGTGCGGCTCGGAACCGGACAGCGTCTGTTGCCGACGGGCCTTGTCGACGAGCCGCCGATGGCGATGCTCACGGCCTGGCGTCAGGGCCGACTTATTTTTTCCGACACGTCGCTGGCTGACGCCTGCGGCGAACTGAACCGTTACGACCGCGTCCGCTTGGCCCCCGCGCCATCGATCGCGGGACTGCGGATCAGCGGCACGTTCAGAATGGGCGACAATGCGGGATTTGCTGCTGCGGTGACGCATTTGCTTCCGATCGACAGGAATGTCGGGCGGGATGTCATTCAGCTCAACGCACGCAGCAAAGGATAGCGAGAGCGCACAGCGGTTTGGGAGATGGGGCCGGAGGCGGACCGCGAGGGAGCGGAGCGCTGAACGACTGGACGGGATTGCACCGGATCATAGTGGCGGGAGGGCTGGCGATCATCGCTGCTCCCGGGGAGGTTGGCGCACGCGAGCGGCACCTCGACATCCCGGCACAAAAGCTTGGCCGCGCGTTGCAGGCGATCGGCAGTCAGGCCGGCGTGGACATATTATTCCAGCCATCGGATGTCGGCGACCGAATGTCCGCCGCCATACGCGGCAAGATGGATCCGGTGGCGGCCGTCCGCATGGCGCTTCGCGGAACGCCTCATCTGGAAGTCGTTCGACTGAACGCACATACCCTGATTG
>Ga0247823_10002997_pt1 | contig 13793 bp, 12 predicted proteins | sample 13C_PalmiticAcid_2_FD_192426 | JGI IMG/M metagenome (GOLD analysis project Ga0247823, IMG submission 192426) | Soil microbial communities from agricultural site in Penn Yan, New York, United States - 13C_PalmiticAcid_Day30 | ecosystem: Environmental > Terrestrial > Soil > Agricultural land...
CGCGCACCGCCGAGACGGTAGCCGCCTGGACCGGCATGAATGGCAAGCAGGGCGGAGACCCGACGAGACTCGCCGAGGCGCTGGTGCAACTCGCTCGTCATGATGACCCTCCGGGAAGGTTTGCGGCGGGCATGGACGCGATCCAGGTATTCGAAGCCAAGGCCAACACGTTGCTCGCACAGGCCGCGGCCCATCGCGGATTGTCGTCGTCCCTCGGGTTCCCGGATCCCTGACCCGCTGGTCCAACGTTCCATGTGGCCGGACACGGACATGGTTCTGCTTTCCCACTGCGAACGCCCGGCCTTCCAGCTTCCAGGGGGAGCCGTGCCGGCGCGTTGAAGAAGCGGGCGGACTCAAGGAGTCGCGGGCAACTGGCGCCGACTGCATCGCGAAGAGTGACGATTCTCGGGCCAGACCTTGCACGCCGAATGTCTGCTCCGACCCATGAGCTGACATGGAGCTACCGGTCCTTGCAGCGAATCCTCGATCGCCTTCGTAAGGGCGCCAACGTTGTCATCTGAGCCAACGTCAACATGAGGGCGAAGAGCGCATGAACGCAGGGGCAGCCTATCTCTCCAGGGGCTCCAAAGTGACCAGGACTACGTCGTTGCTTCGCATCGCCAGATCGAGGTCGAGAAGTCCGTCGCTGCCTACACGCAACATCCTGTCCTGCTCGGCTTGATCGGAAGTAGCGGACTTCAGGGCGTTCAGCTGCACTGCACTCACGTCCGACGGCAGGCCCATGTCTATATAAGCCGACAGAGGATCGTTCTTGAGGTATCCCGTGCGATGCACCTTCAACCGGTAGCTCCCCGGCTGGATGCTCTTCAGCTGGATAGAGAGCGGTACCGCCGGTCTGGCGACCAGCTTGCGGGTATAGAACGGCCTGTTGCTGACGTCCTGGACGGGTTGTTGCCAGTCCCAGGCGAGTATCGCGATCTTCCTTTCATCCACGGTTGCCCATGCCAACTCATCGTTCGTGGGAATTTCGCGCCCCGTGAGCTGATTCAAATACTTGTAGGCGAACCACGTCGGCTTTCGCACCCCCTCACGATTCATGAGACCGAATCCCCCGTGGAAGGATGCCGGGGGTGGGCCCGCCTCCTCGAAAAGATCGGTATAGGCCCAGTAGCTCATGCCCTGGGCCAGCCCCCTCGCCTGCTTCAACTTGGTCAGCACATAGGGGGCGTTGATGTAGCTGTCATGCACCACGTCCCTGGGGCTGTAGCTGCTGCTCCATTCCGTGAAATAGAGGGGCAGGCCCGGGAAGGCCGACGCATCGATCTCTTTCCGTGCCCTGCGCACATCCGCAATGATCGCATCGGGCGAACTCAGCAGTTTGGTGTCCTGCCCGCCCTGTTCGTCCAGAAAACCGCCATCGACGCCATAGGTATGCGTGGTGACGAAATCGATCGGCACCTCTTTGTCATCGCAGAATGCCAGAAACTCCGGGATCCAAGCCGCACCCGCCGTGGATGGACCACCCACACGCAATCGGGAGTCCACCGCCTTCAGGGTTCTGGCCGTATTGGCATAGAGCTCGAAATATGCATCCCGGTCGGCGCCCTCCCAGAAGTCCTTCAGATTGGGCTCATTCCACACCTCGAAATACCAGCTGCGCACCTCATCGACGCCATACCTGGCGATCACGTGCCGCAGGTATGCGTCGATCAGATGGCGCCACATGGCGGGCTTGGGGTGCGATGTGTTGGCCTTCCAGTAGAAGAGCGACTGATCGGATGTCTTCAGCGCAGCGGGCGTGAAGCCGAGCTCCACGAATGGGCGGACTCCCTTGGCCAGCAGCGCGTCGTACAGCTGATCGATCCTGGTCCAGTCATAGACGATCGCACCGTCAACGTGACGGACCGTACCCAGCGTGTCGTGGAACAGGTCGTGGAAACGCAGGTACTCGAACCCGAGCTCGTCGGCCGCCACCGCCAGGTGGGTCTGTGAGTCCTCGCGGATCAATGTTCCCGGGTAGTCCGAACCCACCGAAAGGGCGAAGAATCGATCCACCGGCTCGACGGCCTTGTCGATATCCAACTCGATCCTGCGTGAAGGCTGGTCGGCAGCCGCGCAGGGCATCGCGATGCCGAGGAACATCGCAAGGAGTACTCGACGCATGTCGAAGGATCCGGAGTCTTCTGGGGCTTTCGAGCATAGCGACGCATCCCATGCGGGAGCTATTCGAATATGTGCCCGAGCTATGCCGGTAACGCTATTGCTCCGTGGTACGGCCTGGCCAGTGGCTGGAGCCTGTGCCAACAACAGACGGATTCGCGCGCACAGGGCGTGTCCGGGAAAACGCCTGGTGAAACAACGTCAACGTTGCGTCTGCGCTCGGCCCGGCAGGCTGTGCGACCTGCAGCGAGTTCGCCTGCAGCATGAGCTGCAGATAGAGGTCGGCATGATGCGCGGCCATTTCGACGCCTTCGCGGACCAGGGCCGCGCAGACGTACGCCCGGTAGGGTGCGAGATACGCGTTCCAGAGTTCGGCATAGAACGCCACCCCGCCAGCGGACCGCTGGAGCGTGGCGCAGAAGCGCCGGCAAGCATTCACCTGGGCCAGCTTCTGAATTTCGAGCGCGACATACGCCAACTCATCCTTCAGGCCGGGCAGTGGCTGGGAAGGAATGATGGACAACGGAAAGTTCGAAGCGTGCAGTTCCATGACGGCCGCGAACAGGCAGGCTTTGTCCCGGTAGTGCGCGTAGACGGTCGCCTTCGTGAACCCTGCAATCTCCGCGACCCGATGCATGCAGGTGTCGTCATAGCCGGACGCTTCGAACGCCTGAGCCGCCGCCTCCAGCAAGCAGGCCCGCGTGTGGGCGCGCACACGCTCCCAGCGCCTGGACGATGCGCTCATGCCCATCGCCGGATCGACTCGGCGACGGGGCCGGTTGCGCCTCCTGCAGCACGGCGTCTCATCTCATGCCCCTGTGCTCAGGCGAGCCCGAACGTCTTGCGCAGGCTTGCGTCGACGGGACCGGAAGGCATGTAGCGGCGCAGCTTCGCCAGCAACGACGCTTGTCCGGCGGGAGCACGCCGCATCTTCCACTTGCCGAGTGCGGCCTCGACGATGGTGTCGGCCACCGGCGCCGCGTCAGCGGCGTCATTGGATGCCCGGATCACTGCAGCAAGCGCAAGGTCACGCTCCCGGTCATAGTCGGACACCGTCGTACGCACCAACTGCGTGTTCGTCTGGAAGCCGGTGTTGGTGAAGGAAGGCTGCACCAGCGTGACCCGCACGCCGAACTGCCGCAGTTCGTGATCCAGACTCTCGGACAGGCCTTCCACTGCGTGCTTGCTCGCCGCGTAGACTCCCATGTAGGGCGCCGGCAGGAACCCCAACACCGAGCTGACGTTGATGATCCGCCCGGCCCGGCGCGCACGCATATGGGGCAGCACGGCACGGATCGTCCTCATCATGCCGAACACATTGGTGTCGAACAGCGACTCGACTTCCGAGATCGCTGTTTCTTCGACGGACCCGATCAGGTTCTGACCTGCATTATTCACCAGCACATCGATGCACCCTTCAACCGCAACGATCCCGGCAACGGCATGGTCGATGCTTGCCTGCTCGCGAACGTCCAGCTGTACCAGCGTTACCCCCTTGATGGGCTCCGCGCGCTCGAGTTGGCGTACGCTGCCATACACCTTGCAGCCCGCATCCGCCAGCGCCCTGGCACTGGCACGGCCGATGCCGGACGAAACGCCGGTGACGAGAACGGTCTTCTTTTCCATGCTTGCTTCCTTGGTGGTCTTGATGCGACGTGCCTGGGGTGCGTCAGTGCGCAGCGGCGAGCGCGCGCTCGTCCGTGTCGATGGAGGAGGACGGTTTGATCCTGAACCAGATCGAGTACATGGCCGGCAGGAAAACCAACGTCAGGACGGTTCCCGCCAGGGTGCCGCCGATCAGGGTGTAAGCCAGCGTTCCCCAGAAAACCGAGCTCGTTAGTGGAATGAAGGCCAGGATCGCGGCCAGCGCGGTCAGGATCACCGGCCGCGCCCGCTGTACCGTGGCTTCGACAAGGGCATCAAACGGGCTCAAACCCTCCTGCTCGTTGTGATGGATCTGCCCGATCAGGATCAGCGTGTTGCGCATGAGGATGCCTGACAAGGCGATCAGTCCGACGAGGGCATTGATGCCGAATGGTTGCTGGAAGACGATCAATGTCGGCACCACGCCGATCAGTCCCAGCGGACTGGTGGCAAACACCATGATCATCGCTGCGATGGATCGCACCTGCAGGATGATGATGAGCAACGTGAGCGCGATCATGATCGGGAAAAGCGGCAGCATTGCCGTGGTCGCCTTGCCCGATTCCTCGATCGCACCGGCCTGCTCAAGGCGGTAGCCCGGCGGCAACCGCTCGATCACCGGTTGCAGTTGCTTCAGGACCGCCGTGGACACATCCGGGGGTTGCAGCCCCTCGGCGATGTCGCCACGCACCGTGATGGTGGGCGTGCGGTCGCGGCGCCGCAGGATCGGGTCTTCCATGCGCACTTCCACGGTGCCCACCTGGGAAAGCGGGATGCGCTGGCCGGCGGCGCCGACCAGCGTGAAGTCCGCGATCTTTTCCGGATCCAGGCGCGTGTCGCCTGCGGCACGGCCGACCACCTGCACCGAGCGGATGTCCTCGCGCACTTCGGTAAGCGGTGCGCCGCTGAGCAGGAACTGCAACTGCAGCGCCACCGAGTTGGAGGTCAGGCCCACAGCGTTGAGTCGGTCCTGATCCAGCACGAAATGCAGCGTGGGTACACGAGGGCCCCAATCCGTATTGACCGTGCGCATCATCGGGCTGGCACGCATGACGCCGCTGACCTCTTCAGCGATCTCGCGCAACTTGCCGATTTCCGGCCCCATGACGCGGTATGCCACAGGAAACGGTGAAGGAGGGCCGAATACGATCTGGGTGACACGCACCTGCGCTTCGGGTGCCAGCCCGTCGGCGATCGCCTCGCGCAGCCTGAACTTCAGGGCTTCCCGCTCCCTGTCATCGCCAGCCAGGACGACGATCTTGGCGAACGACGGGTCGGGCAGTTCGGGCGCCATTGCCAGGAAGAAGCGCGGAGCGCCCTGCCCGATGTAGGCCGTGACGATGCGGGCTTCCTCCTGCTTCGCAAGCCAGGCTTCGACCTTCGCCGCCGCGGCACTTGTCTGTTGGATGGAGGTGCCATAGGGCATCTGCACCTCGACCAGCACTTCCGGTCGGTCGGAGGTGGGGAAGAACTGCTTCTTGACCAGGCCCATGCCGACGACAGCCAGCGCGAACAACCCGACCACTGCACCCGCCACTACCCATTTGCGCGCGATCACCCGCCCCAGCAACGCGCGGAAGCGGTTGTAGTTGCGGGTGTTGTAGATGGCCTGGTGCCCACCTTCGACCTTCCTGATGTCCGGCAACAGCTTCACGCCCAGGTAGGGCGTGAATACCACCGCCACCACCCAGGACACGATCAGGGCGATACCCACGATCCAGAACATGTTGCCGGTGTACTCGCCGGCCGTGGAGCGTGCGAAGCCGTTAGGCATGAACCCGACGGCGGTGACCAGCGTCCCCGACAGCATGGGCGCGGCGGTATGGCTCCAGGCGTACGCCGAGGCGGCGACACGGCTGTATCCCTCCTCCATCTTCACCACCATCATCTCGATGGCGATGATGGCATCGTCCACCAACAGTCCCAATGCCAGGATCAGCGAGCCCAGGGTGATGCGGTCGAAGTTCTTGCCAGTGGCCGCCATGATGACGAACACGGCGGCCAGGGTGAGGGGAACGGCAGCTGCAACCACGATGCCGACGCGCCAACCCATGCTGATGAAGCAGACCACCATCACCACGAGCAACGCGACAAAGAACTTGACCATGAACTCGTCGACCGCTGAACCGATGTTCACGGCCTGATCGGTGACCTTGGTGAGCGAGATACCCAAGGGCAGCTGCGCGTTGATCTTGGTGACCTCCGCTTCCAGTGCCTCGCCCAGATCCAGGCCGTTCCAGTCGTCGCGCATGACGACCCCCAGCAGGAGCGCCGGCTCGCCGTTGTTGCGGACGAGGAAGGTGGCCGGATCCTCGTAACCACGCTCGACGGTGGCCACATCCGAGAGTTTCAGCGTGCGTCCCTGGGCCACGATCGGTGTTTGGCGGATCTTCTCCAAACTGTCGAAAGCACCCTCGACGCGAACGAGGACCTGCGGTCCACGGGTCTCGATGGAGCCTGCGGGGGTCAGCACGTTCTGGCTGTTGAGTGCGGTGAAGATCTCCTGCGGGCTGACGCCCACGGTGGCCAGTCGGTCGTGGGAGAACGAGACGAAGATGCGCTCGGGCTGCTCGCCAATGATGTTGACCTTCTTGACCCCGGACACGTGCAGCAGCTGCTGACGCAGCGCTTCGGCATCACGCACCAGCAGTCGTTGCGGCTCACCCTTCGCCTTGAGGGCGAAGAGTGCGAATGTCACGTCCGCGTATTCATCGTTGAGGATCGGCCCAATGACGCCGGCGGGCAATCTCTTGGCCTCATCGCCCAGCTTCTTGCGCGCCTGATAGAACTCATCCTGTACCTGCGAAGGCGGCGTGGCGTCGCGCAAGGACACCATCGTGAAAGCCAGGCCAGGACGCGTATAGGTCTCGGAGCGGTCGTACCACCTGAGCTCCTGCAGCCGCTTTTCCAGTGGTTCGGCGACCAGGTCCTGCATTTCCTGCGCCGTCGCTCCCGGCCATGCCGTTACGACCGTCATTTGCTTGATCGTAAAGGGCGGATCCTCGGCGCGACCCAGCTGGAAGAACGCAAGGACGCCCGCCGCCGAGATCAGGAACAGAAGGAACACGGTGATCGAACGCTCGCGCACGGCGAGCGACGAAAGATTGAAGCGCCCCTCGCTCATGGCCGGGCCCCGGAGAAGGCTTCCTTCGGCCCAGCCATCGGGATAACGATCTGGCCGTCCTTGAGTAGGTGCGTGCCCAACGACACCACCCGGTGACCTGCCCGGAGGTTGCCCTTGACCTGCGCCGTGTCATCCGAGAGTCCCAGCACCTGGACGGGGCGCCAGACGGCTTTGGCGGGTTTACCCTCCAGCGCCCAGACGCCGGGCCCTTGCCCGGGATCGAACAAGGCGCCGATCGGGACCTGCAACGCTGCCGTGGATTGTGTGCCATCCGCGATGTCGATCGTGACAGTGGCACCCAGGGGGGCCTCTGCGAGCGCACCATCGAGGACATATCTGGCTTCGTAGGTCCGAGTCAGGGGATCGGCTGCATCCGAGAGCTGCCGGAGCCTGGCGGGGACTGGAGCCTGGTGAATGCCATAGAGCATCGCCTGCCCGACCGAGCCCAGCGCCGGGCGTAGCGTCTCAGGCAGATGCACGATGGCTTCGCGCTCTCCTGTACGAGCCAAGCGCACAACAGGCTGGCCGGCGCTCACCACCTGCCCGGGCTCGGCCAGCGTTTCCATCACTACGCCGTCCGCATCGGCGAGAAGCTCGGCGTAGCGCGTGGCGTTGTTGGCTACCTGGGCCTGGGCTTTGGCCGCGCTGAGCTGGGCACGAGCCGCGTCGGCTGCGGCCTTGCTCTGGTCGTATGACGAGGCGGAGATTGCGCCGGTACCCCGCAGAGCGCGATACCTCGCCTCATCCGCGATCGCTTGCCTGGCCTGTGCTTGCGCGGCCACGACGGCTTGTTGCTGCGCCTGCGCCGACAGCTGCAGATCGGCCGGGTCGATGCGCATCAGGATCTGACCGCGCCGGACCTTCTGGCCTGCATTCACCAGCCGCTGCGCCACCTTGCCTGGAACGCGAAACCCAAGGTCACTTTGGACCCGAGCTGCCACCGTCCCGGTAAATGCGCGGGAAAGAGCGCGATCTCCGACAACCGTCGCCGTGCGTACCAGGGGAGCCTTTGTCCTGGGATCAGCAGGGGCTTCGGCCCCACAACCTGCCAGACCGCCCACCAGAGCAATCGCTAATGTTTTTTTAACAACGTGGCGCATAGGAGTCCCGTCGATCCAGTCTGGACGGGCACTCTGGGCCTAGTGACTAAAATAGTCAATAGTCACTATCAGGTAGACAGACTCCGAAGCACAAGACTTGAGAGCAGCGCGGGCGCTTGCTCGGTGTAGTCCAGGCTGTGCTGCAGCAGAAGCGGGTTCAGATAGGGGCGCAGCACGAGATAGACGGCGTTGGTGGCCTCGTCCAGAGGCGTCTTCCGCTCGAAATCACCGCACTCCCTGCCCTGCTGGAGAATCTGCTGGAGAAGCGCACGCAACCGCTCTTCGTATGCCAGCACCGATTGCCAGCGCTCGGCCGCTGCGGACTCCGCAATCTCGTAAAGCTTCCGATCCTGGAAGAACAGCCGCTGGCTCGCCTCCACCGAAGCCCTGAAAAGCTTGCGCAGCTTCTCTGCTGGCGGGTCAACGCCCTCAATGGCTTGCAGGATCTCCTGTTCGATCCTGGCCAGGCAATTGGCGCAGATCATCTCCCCAATGGCCTGCTTCGATTCGAAGAACTTGTAGACGTAGGCTTTCGAGAAGCCGATCGCCTTGGCCAGATCCGAAACGGTGGTCTTCTCGTATCCGTAGTGGCTGAAGTGCTCGGTCGCCGCGACCACGATCTGGTCGCGGACATCATGCGTGGCCGGCCCACGACTGGCCGCAGCTGGGGCGATGGAGGTATTCATGCGGCGAGCTTACCGGGGACACTCTGAACCATCAACGCGTAACCCGTTGAGATATTGGTCACCGACGGGAGAGTAGCCTCGTGCGTCTAGCGTCGAACCGTTCCTCATTGGGGATTCCAGAGAACGGTCATGCACCACTGTCCGCTTCCGCAGTTGGCAGCGGACATCACCGCGACTCTTCGTGAAACCTGGTTGAGCGGATGGAGTTCGGGCGCCAGAACACGCCTGCACGCGCGCCCAGGCCGTCACCGCGCCAGGAAGAAATCCATGGGGATGAGCTCGACGGCCCATCCACCCTCTTCGCCCAGCATGGCAGCCGGATGCATGGAGGCGATGCGCAACGCCTCGTCACGGCTGTCCGCCTCGATGATGAAAAGACCACCCACCACTTCCTTCGACTCGGTGTAAGGCCCGTCACTGACGAGGGTCTTGCCATCGCGCGGGCGAAGCGTCGCCCAGCCGTCCCTGTCTCCCAGTGACGCGGAAACCAGCACGTTGCCGGTAGCGCGCATCTTCTCGTCCAGTGCCGGGCACTGGCTCACCAGTTCCTCGATGTCGCCTGGGCTCATCGCGGCGAACTTCCCCGGGGTGTAGTAGGCAAGGCCGAGGTATTTCATTGGAGTTCCTTTGGGCAGGGATATGTGGGCGACGAAGCTGATGACCGGAAACAGACCGCACTCTGACACGGCTCTCCCTGGGGTCCGGCCAACCCGCCAGCCTCATGTCGCAAGCAGACCCGTCGCCGAAGCAGATACATGCCAGACGGCCCGCGATCGCGGGCCGTCTGGTGGCGACATGGGTATCGCGCCATCACGCCATCGGCAGCTTCAATCCCTGCTCTTTCGCGCACTGCACGGCGATGTCGTAGCCCGCATCCGCATGCCGCATCACGCCGGTGCCCGGGTCGTTCCATAGCACGCGCGCGATGCGCTTGTCGGCTTCCTCCGAGCCGTCGCAGACGATGACCACGCCGGAGTGCTGCGAGTAGCCCATGCCCACACCGCCGCCGTGGTGCAGCGACACCCAGGTGGCGCCGCCTGCGACGTTGAGCATCGCGTTGAGCAGCGGCCAGTCGCTGACCGCGTCGCTGCCGTCCTTCATTGCCTCGGTCTCGCGGTTGGGCGAGGCCACGCTGCCGGAATCGAGGTGATCGCGCCCGATCACCACCGGCGCCTTCAGTTCGCCATTGCGCACCATCTCGTTGAAGGCCAGACCCAGCTTGTGGCGCAGGCCCAGGCCGACCCAGCAGATGCGCGCCGGCAGGCCCTGGAAACTGATGCGCTCGCGCGCCATGTCCAGCCAGCGGTGCAGGTGCGCGTCATCGGGGATCAGCTCCTTCACCTTCGCATCCGTCTTGTAGATGTCCTCCGGATCACCGCTCAGCGCGACCCAGCGGAACGGGCCCACGCCGCGGCAGAACAGCGGGCGCACGTAGGCGGGCACGAAGCCGGGAAAATCGAACGCGTTCTTCAGACCCTGGTCGAAGGCCATCTGGCGGATGTTGTTGCCGTAGTCGAACGTCGGCACGCCCATCTGCTGGAACGCCAGCATCGCTTCCACGTGGACGCGCATGGACTGCTTGGCGGCATCGCGCACGCGTTCGGGCTCGACTTTCTGTTCGGCCAGCCACTGCTCCACGGTCCAGCCGGTCGGCAGGTAGCCATGTACGGGGTCGTGCGCGCTGGTCTGGTCGGTGACGGCATCCGGACGCACGCCGCGCCTCACCAGCTCCGGCAGGATTTCTGCGGCGTTGCCGAGCAGCGCGATGGACTTCGCTTCGCCCGCCGCGGTGTACTTCGCGATCCGCGCGAGGGCGTCGTCGAGGTCGGTGGCCTGTTCGTCCACGTAGCGCGTTCGCAGACGCATGTCGATGCTGGACTGCCGGCATTCGATGTTGAGCGAACTGGCACCGGCCAGTGCCGCAGCCAGCGGCTGCGCACCGCCCATGCCGCCGAGGCCGGCGGTGAGGATCCATTTGCCCGTCAGATTGCCGCCGTAATGCTGGCGCCCCATTTCCACGAAGGTTTCGTACGTGCCCTGCACGATGCCCTGGCTGCCGATGTAGATCCACGAACCGGCCGTCATCTGGCCGTACATCATCAGGCCCTTCTTATCGAGTTCGTTGAAGTGCTCCCATGTGGCCCAGTGCGGCACCAGGTTGGAGTTGGCGATCAGCACGCGCGGCGCATCGGGATGCGTGGGGAAAATGCCGACCGGTTTGCCGGACTGCACCAGCAGCGTTTCGTTGTCGTCCAGTTCGCGCAGCGACTTCAGGATCGCGTCGTAGCAGTCCCAATCGCGCGCGGCGCGGCCGATGCCGCCGTACACCACCAGCGAGGTGGGGTCTTCGGCGACTTCCGCGTCCAGGTTGTTCTGCAGCATCCGGTACGGCGCCTCGCTGAGCCAGGACTTGCAGGTCAGCGTGTTGCCGCGCGGGGCGCGGATGACGCGGGAGGGGTCATGGCGGGGATCGGACATGGCAGGTTCCAGATGCAGGTATGCGGCCATTATCGGCGGGAGGCGCCGCCCTGCGCGAGCCGCGGCGATGCTGCAGTGCGCGATGGCATGCATGGCAGAATCCGGGCCATGACTGCCTTGCGCCTGCTTCTCTCCGCTTTCCTGTTGGCCGGACTGCCATGCGCGGCGCCTGTGGCGGCCACGCCACCGGACCGCATCCTGGTGTTCACCAGGACCGCCAAGTTCCGCCACGAATCGATTCCGGTGGCGGTGGCAACGTTGAAGCGGATCGCCGCGGCGGAAGGCATGGTCGCCGACCACACTGAAGATGGCGGTACCTTCACCGCCGACCGTCTGGCGCGTTACCGCGTGGTGGTGTTCGCCAGCACCACGGGCGATGTGCTGGACGATGCACAGCAGGCGGCACTGGAGGGCTTCGTGCGCAACGGCGGCGGCTTCGTCGGCGTGCACGCCGCGGCCGACACCGAGTACGACTGGCCCTGGTACGGGCAACTGGTGGGCGCGTACTTCCACGATCACCCGCCGGGGCTGCAATCCACGCACGTGCAGCCAGAGCATGGCGGGAAACCCGTGGGTGAGCGCTGGCCGATCACCGACGAGCTCTACAACTACCGCGCCAATCCGCGCGGGCGCGTGCAGGTGATCGCCACGGTGGACGAACGCGGATACGACGGCGGCCTGATGGGCGCCGACCATCCCATCGCGTGGTGCCATGCCTTCGATGGCGGGCGCAGCTGGTACACGGGGCTGGGCCACGATGCAGCGGTGTATGCGGATGCGAACGTCATCGCGCAGCTGGTGCGCGGGCTGCGGTATGCCTCGGGGCGTTCGAACGACTGTTGAGGCTCTGCGCTCTCCCCTTGGGCGAGGAGAGCGCATGGGAGCGCTTGCCTCCCGGACGATCCGGGACCGGAGAGGCTGGGCGCTCTTCCGGAATTACCGGATGGAGGAATCCAGCGAGCGCAGCGCGTCAGCCAGGTTGAGGTGACCGGTACGGTCGAGATCTTCCTTGGTGTACGCACGGCCCGGAAGACCGTTGCAGGCCGTCTTGTGATCGCGCGGACGGATGCGGCTGCCGGTCTGGCGCACGCAGTTGGCTTCCGACACGGGCGGCTTTTCGGTGGCTGCGGAGGCGGCCTCGGCATCGGTGGCTGACGTCGCGGCGCGGGTTTCGGCGACAGCCGTCTCCGGAGAAGCTGCGGGTTGCGCTGCGGCGACAGGCGATTCGGCGTGCGCGGCGGTGGCCGCCAGGCAGGCAGCGAAAGCGAAGAGGGTCAGGTGTTTCATGATCGACTCCCGGGCGAGCGTGTGGGACCTACGTTACGCCTCGCCACGGGTGAATGTGAGTCTGGACGTCCTGACCGTTTAGGCGGAACTCAGGCAGGCGGGCACTGCGCCTTGCGCCCTTCGTGGAAGCGTTGCACGGCCGCCGCATCGGCCTTCTGCGGGGACACGCCATCGTCGAACAGGACACGCCATGTGCCGTCATCGCCCCGGTGCCACACCGAGCCGAAGCGGCCGATCCTGTGCTCGCCGGTCGCCGGGTCCTCGTACAGGGCCGGACCGCTGGAATAGGCCGTGCGGCCATCGCCGCCGAGGGTCACGACCGCCGGGTACCAGCGCAGCTTCAGCGTCTTGCCTTCTATCAGCGGTGCCCATTCCAGGGTGATGGCCTCGCGCCCCCGTGTCGGCGCGCGGCTGACACCGAAGGCGGCGTCGGGATGCAGGTGCTCGGCGAATGCGGCGGCATCGTGCTCGGCGACGGACTGGGCGAAGCTGAGTTCGCGCTGCCAGACGGCGCATTCGGCCTGCCGCGTGGTTTCCGGCGGCACGGCCAACGCATCACCGGCCAGCAGTCCCAGCGCCAGCGTGCACGAAAGTCGGAGGAGCGTTGTCATGCGGATTTCCCCGGAGTCTGCCAAGCTGTCGTGGATTCCAGCTCCTCTACGTACCGCATGCGCCTGCCATTGGTCAGGGTGACGGTGCTGGCCGTCCTGCTCTGGACGGCCGGTTGCGCCACCACCCCCTCCGCCGCCCCGACACCCTCCACCCGGCACAGCGTCGTGCTGATTTCCATCGACGGCCTGGCCGCCAGTGCGCTGGCACGCGGCAACACGCCCAACCTGGACCGCCTGGCGGCCGAGGGCGTGCACGCGGCATGGATGAATCCCTCCTACCCGGTGCTGACGTTTCCCAACCACTTCACCCTGGTCACCGGGCTGCGGCCGGACCGCCACGGCATCATCCACAACAGCATGCGCGATGACGCCGTGGGCGGCTTCAAGGTGGCCGACAAAGCGGCGGGCGCGGATGCGCGCTGGTGGCAGGGCGAACCGATCTGGAACACCGCCGAGAAGGCGGGCCTGCGCACCGCGATCTGGGCGTGGCCGGGCAACGCGGCCCCCATCGATGGCCGCCGTCCCACGCGGTGGGTCCCCTATTCCCCGGAGATCAGTTCGCTCGAACGCGCGGACCAGGTCGCCGGCTGGCTGACCGAGCCCGCGGCGACGCGCCCCCACCTGGCGGCGCTGTATTTCGAGCGGGTGGACAACGTGGGCCACGACAAAGGCCCGGATGCGCCGGAAACCCTGGCGGCGATCCGCGAAGTGGATGCCGCCGTGGGCCGCATCGTGCAGGCAC
>Ga0247823_10002998_pt1 | contig 13787 bp, 12 predicted proteins | sample 13C_PalmiticAcid_2_FD_192426 | JGI IMG/M metagenome (GOLD analysis project Ga0247823, IMG submission 192426) | Soil microbial communities from agricultural site in Penn Yan, New York, United States - 13C_PalmiticAcid_Day30 | ecosystem: Environmental > Terrestrial > Soil > Agricultural land...
GGATCTGGTAGAGATCGATATAGTCGGTCTGCAGCCGGCGCAGGGAATCGTCGATCGCCTGGACCAGCCACCGCCGCGAGTTGCCCTGCTGATTGGGATCGTCGCCCATCGGCATATGGGCCTTGGTAGCAAGGACGATATTGGATCGCCGACCCTTGAGTGCCTGGCCGACGATCTCTTCGGATTCGCCTCGGCTGTAGCCGTCGGCCGTGTCGACGAAGTTGATTCCCGCGTCCAGCGCCTTGTGAATGATGCGAATGCAATCATTCTGGTCGGGGTTTCCCGCGGCGCCGAACATCATTGCGCCAAGACAATAGGGCGATACCTTGATTCCGGTTCTTCCAAGTGTTCGATATTTCATGACTGCGCTCCTTCGTTTCGAGGAGAAATTAGGCCGTGACGATCGTCATAGCAGTGGCGGATCGCGCCACTTCAGTTGCAGTTGCTGCCAAAAAGCCCGGCAAATTGTACGATGCAAGCTATCGCAGCGTCCCGAGAGCGTCGCCGAATGCGCAGCGCAGCGGAGCCGAAGGTCGCGCACGGCATCTCGACACCTTTTTTGCAGGGCATAGTACGCCATCGTCGCTTTTGGCGCTTTCGTACAATTCCGCCCCGGCGCCGTCACTTAAGGGGCGCTCGCGACCCAGAAGAGCTCGCCTTTCTTGCAAAGGCCAGACCTTCATTCTGCGCCCGCCCGTCTCCTCGTCGGGCGGGCGCTTTTGTCCCGGCCGTCAAGAGTGGCTGTATATGGCAGCGGGCCCCAGGAGAACTCGCATTCCGGCGTCATCGCCCGCCGGCTGCCGTCGTTTGCGCGCGCCCCGGCCGCAGGCTTCTGACAAAATCGGCGAGAGCGATGCCGATCGCGTCGGGACAGGTTTCCTGGATGAAATGCGTCCCCTCGACCGTTACTTCCGTCTGGTTGCGCCAGGTCCTGGCGAAGTCATGGAGACGACCGGTCAGAAGGAAGCCGGGATCGGCCTTGACCATCAGCTTGGGAATGTCGTTGTTCGCCATCCACTGCGCATAGTCGGCGACGATCGCAGCCGTATCCCCGGGCACGCCGTTGACCGGGAGGTCGGACGATATCATCGGGCGCCGGTCTTCTCCGGCTATGAGAAACGGTTTGCGGTAATAGGCCTGCTCCGTCTCGGAGAATTCGCGCGTCCCTAGGAGGAAGCCCTCCAGGAAATCGAGGGTCTGGAGCGATGCTTCCTGCCCCTCGAGCGTCGAGAAGACGTCCAGGAGTGATTGGCGAGCCTCTTCCGGGAAGTCGGTGATGAGGAGCGGCGATACGACCGATTCCATGTAGGCGATCCCCCGTACACGGTCGGCATTTCGCTTCGCCCAGTCGAACCCGAGCATCGAGCCCATGTCGTGCAGCACCAGGATCACGTCATTTCCCACTTCGAGCGCATCGAGCAGGCCGTTGAAATATCTGCGTTGCTCGGTGAAACTGTAGCGATGCCGTCCCTCCTCGGCGGGAAGTTTATCGGAATCGCCCATACCCATGAGGTCCGGCGCGATCAGGCGGCCAAGACCCTGCAGATGCGGCATGATATTGCGCCACAGGTAGGACGAGGTCGGGTTGCCGTGCTGGAACAGGATCGCCGGCCCGTCTCCTTCATCGATGTAGGCCATGCGATGTCCGCCGACGTCCAGATAGCTTTTCTGCGCAAACGGCTGCTCGCGCTCCTTCATTTTTTCACCCATTATCTCGGTCTCCATCAGACGCGTCGCCATGTTCGTGCGGGATACCGCCCCGTGGGCCCTTATGCCGGCCTCGCTGCCGTCAAGTCCGTCGCAAGGCGCCCGAAGCGCTTTCCATCTCGAAAATAGCGCGGCGCCGCCGGTGTTGGACGCTGTCCAGCTTCGCAGCGGAGCCGCGCGGAAGCTCGTCGACGACGTCCGCGCAGCCACGACCGCGCGCGCGATCACCCTCCGGCAGCTCGGGCCGCCATGGTTGCCTTGGCCCACCATGACAGCTCGTCCAACGCTGCGCCGGACGATTGCAGAAGGTTGGCCTCGATGGTTTCGATCGGCTGATTTCCGAAAAAGGGATGAATTGCCATGAAATCGCCGCCGCCGATATGGACCGCGGACTTGGTCGACACCATCTGAAGCTCGACACCGATCCCGCGCAAATGCTCGATGGCCCGCGCTGCGCCCGTGCCGCCGTACCCGATGGCCGTGAACGGCTTGCGGTTCCATTCCACATAAGCCTGATCGAGCGCGTTCTTCAGGACGGCCGTGATCGAGTGATTATATTCGGCGACGACGAAGATGTAGCCGTCGAAGCCGCCGATCGTCTGCTGCCAGCGAATGGCCTCGGGGTTCTGGCTCGGCGCCCACAGATTGGAGGCCGCCTCGTCGAAGAAGGGCAGGGGGTGGTCCCGCAGATCCACCAGCTCGACGTCGATGTCATCGCGCGCCCGGGCCTGCTTCAGCATCCACTGGGCAGGCGTGTCGGCGAACCGGGTCGGGCGGGTCGAACCGATGATAAGAGCGATGCGTGGCTTGACTGTCATGGTAACCTCATGTTGTTTAGTAACTTGGAGTAACCTAATTACGCACGGCATCCGCGCCCACAAGGAGGCACTTTGGCGACACCAGATTACCGAATGGAAACCGCCTCGGCTTGCGAAGGGCAGGTTACGGCGTGCGAGCATATCAGCCGGACGCTGACGCGCATCAGCGACAAATGGTCGATGCTGGTCGTTCAGGTGCTCGGCCGCGGCCCGTGCCGATTCAATGCGCTGCGACGCGAGATCGGAGAGATCAGCCAGAAGGTGCTAGCCTCGACACTGCGAAATCTCGAAGAGCATGGATTCGTATCTCGCACGGTGACGCCGGTGACGCCCCCTCAGGTCGAATATTCGCTGACGCCGCTGGGACGGGAGTTTCTCGAACCTGTGCGCAACTTTGCCGAGTGGGTCATCGCCAATGCGCCGCGGATGGACGCTGCACGCGCCGCTTATGCAAATCGGCGGGAAGCGAGTTAGATTGGGAGGTGTCCGCAGCAACTTCTGCGGCGCTCCGAATGTTCAACCGCGAGGCTGACACAGGCTAGGGAGACGTCTCATGAAATTCGCGTCCGTTCGTCTTATCGCCGACGACGTCAAGTCGATGGTTTCATTCTATGAAACGATCACGGGTCGGCACGCGGAATGGCTCGCGCCCGTCTTCGCGGAAATCGTGCTGCCGGGCGGCGCGACGCTTGCGATCGGCGCTGCCGAAACGGTTGCGCTGTGGAAGGAGGGGAGCTCCGAAGCCCGCGCCAACCGGACGGCCTGCCTAGAATTCCAGGTAGACGATATCGAAGCAGAATACGACAGGCTGCGGAACAAGGTCGACCTGGTTCACGAGCCCAAGACGATGCCGTGGGGCAACCGGACGTTCCAGTTCAGGGATCCCGAGGGGACGGCCGTCTCCCTTTACATGCCCGAAAGCGAGAGCGCGCGGGAGCGGTTTGCCAATCGATAGAACAGGCCAAGAGCGACAACCGGTCCGCCCTGTCGTCCGTGTATCGAACAGCTGCCGTCTGCGGGTAGCATTAAACCGCGTTTCTGGCGGTCGTGTCTATTCAGGCTCTGGTCATATTTTGGCCGAGACATGGAGGGCAGTATCATACGGCGACGAGTCAAATCGCGCTTGGCGGACGTTCCTGAGCCGTCGCAATGCCTGCAAAAGGAGAGTTGCCTCGCGCTCGGTCAGGGTCGCCATCTCAATTTCGATTCGGTGAATTCGGTCGTCCTGCCGAATATGGACTGTAAACGCCGTTGCGCCGTGCTTCGAGACGATCGTGAGCAATTGCGGCAGCACGAGCGCACAATGTTCGGTCTCGACGCAAAGCAATATCAGGCGCGCCCGGACAATCTTCCGGAATTCAGGCGCGACAGGCAAATCCACACCCGACGTTCCAAAATCCTCGTTTGCCATTCTCATTCTCCGCCCCGATCGGCACATTTCCCATATTTTACGCAGCGCAGCTCCGCGGGGCTGCGGTCGCGTGGACAGGGCGTAGGTTGGGGGGCATTTCAAATCGGATATGCCGGACCGGCACGATCGTGGCTTGCCCGGCGGCGGCTACGCGAACGGACGCTCGATCGACGGCGAGGGCTCGGTGAACCAAGCCGCTCCCTCTTCGGTCACGTAGAAATGATCCTCGAGCCGGACGCCGAACTGGTCGGGGATCACGATCATCGGCTCATTGGAAAAGCACATTCCAGGCGCGAGCGGCGTGTTATCGCCGCGAACCAGATAAGGGGCTTCGTGGATGGACAAGCCGATGCCATGCCCCGTCCTGTGCGGCAGGCCCGGCAGGTCATAATCGGGGCCGAGGCCGTGTCGTTCGAGCACGTCGCGTGCGACCTGATCGATATGCCCGCAGGCTACGCCGGGACGAACGGCTGCGAATGCGGCCGCCTGCGCCTCATGCTCGATCGCCCAGATGCGGCGATGTTCGTCACGCGGCTCGCCAAAGACATAGGTTCTTGTCACGTCCGAGTGGTAGCCCGCCATCTGGCAGCCGGTATCGATCAGGACGAGCTCGTCTTGTGCAAGCGACTGCTCGCCCGGAATCCCGTGCGGATAGGCGCTCGCGGTGCCGAACTGCACCGTGCAGAAATAGGAGCCATTGTCCGCCCCGCATTTGCGATGCGCCGCATCGATAAAGCTGCGGACCTCGACCGTGGTGATCCCGGTCCTGAGAATGCGTGCCGCCCGGCGCTGCACTTCGAGCGTTGAGCTTTTCGCATATTGCAGCAGCGCAAGCTCGGCAGCCGACTTGATGCTTCGGCAGCCATCGATGATCGCCGACGCGTCCCGGATCGCGATTTCGGGCGCGGCGGCACGGATACGGTCGAATGCGAGGAAGGGCAGGGCGGGGTCGAAACCGAGCGTGGAGACGTTCCTCTCGCGCAAGCCCCATGCGACGAGCGCCGCCGGCGATTCATCTTCCTGCCAAAGCCGAATCTCGGCGGTGATTTTCAGGCCGGCCTGCAGTGAGCCAAATTCGAAGGCGGGGCAAATCATGACTGGCTCGCCTTCGACCGGCAATATCACGGCAACGAGACGCTCGGTCGCGCCCCAGCCAACCCCGGTGAAATAGCGCAGGCTGGCACCGGCCCCGACGAGCAGGGCCTGCATGCCAGCCTCCCGCATTAAGGCGCGTGCCTTTTCCATTCGCGCGTCGAACTCTGTCGGCGCGATAGGCGCTGGCCGGCCGGGTAAAGGTTGCAGCGCGCCGAGTTCCCGGTCCCAGGTCGAGCCGCCAATGCCGATCGTCATCTCAATGTCCTTTATTTGCGCGTTACGAAACGTTCGATGTCGAACGGTAGCAAGTCGATTGCCGGTGGCCGGCTCATCGCCAGCCCGGCCAAGATCTCCGCCGTCACGGGCGCCAGCGTGAGACCCAGATGCTGGTGACCGAAGGCATAGATCAGGTTGCTGCAGCGGTAGCTGATGCCGAGCGCGGGCAGATAATCCGGGAAGGTCGGCCGCGCGCCCATCCACTCTGCGACGGGCTCGCCGAGCGGCAGACCAAGCTCGGCGGCATGGCGGCGAAGACGTCGCCATTTTGTCTCGTCCGGCGGCGAGGAGGGCTTGGCGAATTCGGTAAAACTAGCCGCGCGCAGGCGATCGCCGAAGCGCGTGACGATCATTGATCGGTCCTCGAAGACGACCGGCGGCAGATGCCTCGGCCAGCTCCCGGCATCGCCTTCTATGTGATATCCCCGCTCGGCGATGAGCGGGACCGTGTGTCCAATGCCGCGCATCAGGGGCGCCGAGCCGATGCCCGCGGCCATGACGACGCCGCACCGCTCCACCTGTTCGCCGCCTGCGAGCGTCAGCCTCGCCAGGCCGTCACGGACCGACAGGGCGGCAACGCGGGACAGACGAACCTCTCCGCCCCTGTCCTCGAAGCTGCGGCGCATTGCCTGCAGCAACAGACCAAGGTCTGCGATCTGGCTCGTGCCGGAGAAGCCTATTCCGCCCGCGGCATCGATGGACAAGGCGCGGGACACATCGGACAGCGCGGACGCATCGAGACTGTCGAAGCGGGCAGTCCCGGTCGGCGTTCTTGTCCATGCCGCGAGGCCTGCGGCCGCCGAGGCTTCGCTCTCCCAGAGAACCATATGGCCGTTCGGCTTGAGAAGCTCGGGCTGCCCGATCGCCGCGACCAGACGCGTCCATGCGGGCGTCGCATCGCCCAGCAGCGATTCGAGCGCGCGCGCGCCGCTGCGGAAGGTCGATGGCCGGCAGGCGCCTGCATATCGGATCAGCCAGGGCAGCCAGGCAGGCAGGTCGCAGAGCCGAAAGTCGGCGGGTCCGCCGTTGAAGGCCAAGCGGCGCCACGCCGACCTCAGGATATGCGGGGACGCGAGCGGCTCCACCTGTTCGACCGCGATATGCCCCGCATTGCCCCAGGAGGCCGGCGGGGTCGCGGCCGCCTCGTCGTACAAGACCACCTTCAGCCTCGCGCGCTGCAATGCGAGGGCCGAGGCGAGAGCCACCACGCCACTGCCGATCACCGCGACATGGTCGAACGGGCCGAATAATGTTTTGCGTTCAATTCGCATATCGTATACGATATCTGAATTACCAACAGGTGCAAGGTTGAAATGGCAGATATTCTATGGTCGGGGGTCTACCCCGCAGCAACGACTCAGTTCAAACCCGATCTCTCGGTCGACTATGAATCCACTCAGAAGGGTCTCGACGCCCTGGTGCGGGCGGGCGTGAACGGACTGGTGATCCTCGGCACCTGCGGCGAAAACAACTCGCTCGACGCCGAGGAGAAGCGCAAGCTGGCGCGCGCCGCGGTCGAGGTGGTCGACGGGCGCGTTCCCGTCATCTCGGGCGTCTCGGAAATGACGACCGAGGCCTGCTGCCGCTTTACCCGCGACGTCGAAGCGGCCGGAGTGGATGCCCTGATGGCGCTACCGGCAATGGTCTATGTTCCTACCGAAGCCGAGCTGGAGATGCATTTCCGGACGGTTGCCGGAGCCTCGGGCCTGCCGATGATGCTCTATAACAACCCTCCGGCCTATCGGGCGGAAATCACCACCGGCCTGCTGGCGCGTCTGGCCGACGTTCCCACGATCGTCGCGATCAAGGAAAGCGCGCCCGACACGCGACGCTTCACGGACGTCCTCAATGCCTTCGGCGATCGCTACATCGTGATGGCGGGGCTGGATGATGTGGCGCTCGAAGGTCTGCTGCTGGGTGCCCGGGGATGGGTGTCCGGCCTGACCAGCGCCTTCCCGGAGGAATCGGTCGCGTTGGTGCGCGAATTGGAGCAGGGCCGGCTCGACGCCGCCCTCGCGATCTACCGCTGGTTCATGCCGCTGTTGCACCTTGATGCCGAACATGATCTTGTCCAGTCGATCAAACTGGCCGAAGAAGTCATGGGTCGCGGCTCGGAGCGCGTTCGCATGCCGCGCATGCCGCTGGCGGGCGAACGCCGGGCCGAAGTCCTGGCGATGATCGAGACCGCCGCGGCGACCCGACCGTTGAAAGTCCCCGCTGCGGCGGAATGATAAAGGCTACGCTGCGATGCGCCACATCTTCACCTGTATCGATGGTCACACTGCGGGCAACCCCGTCCGGCTCGTCACCGGCGGAACGCCCGCTTTGTGCGCAGGGTCGATGAGCGCTCGCAGGCAGCATTTCCTGGAGCATTTCGACTGGATTCGAACCGGCCTGATGTTCGAGCCGCGCGGGCATGACATGATGTCCGGCGGCTTTCTCTATCCGCCCAACGGCGAGGATGCGGACGCGGGAATCCTGTTCATCGAAACGAGCGGCTGCCTCGCGATGTGCGGCCATGGAACGATCGGGATCGTCACCTTTGCCCTTGAGAACGGTCTCATCACGCCGCGCGCGCCCGGCCGGCTGAGACTGGAGGTCCCGGCCGGGGTCATCGACATCGAATATCGCCAGGCCGGCAACCGGGTGGAATCGGTCAAGATCCGCAATATTCCCTCCTATGTGGCCTGCGAAGGGCTCAAGGTCGAGGTTCCCGAGCTTGGCACGCTGACGGTTGATGTCGCCTATGGCGGCAACTTTTATGCGATCGTCGAGACGCAGCCGGGCTATGCCGGCATCGATGACCTCGGCCCCGCCGGCATCCTGAAGTTCAGCCCGATCATCCGGGCGCTCGTCCGCGAGCAATATACCCCCGTGCATCCGCTCGACCCCACCATCTGCGGCGTCAGCCACGTCCTCTGGGCCGACAAGCCCCTCGGCGCCGGTGCCGACGGGCGCAATGCGGTCTTTTATGGAGACCGGGCAATCGACCGCAGCCCTTGCGGGACCGGCACGTCCGCACGCCTTGCCCATCTCTTCGGCAAGGGGAAATTGAAGGTCGGCGATGCCTTCGTGCACGAGAGCATCATCGGGAGCCGCTTCACCGGCCGCGTCGAAGCCGAGGCGGAAATCGCCGGGACAGCGGCGATCATTCCCTCGATCGAGGGCAGTGCCATTGCGACGGGGCACAATATCATCTGGATCGATACGGCGGACCCGTTTCACAAGGGTTTCCAGCTTGTCTGACGGCGACGAAGTGTGATCGCGCGCATGGCCGACGAGCGTATTGCGAACGGCTTCTGCGCCGCGCGGTTCGAACCCGTGCGGGAGGCCTTCGAAGCCAATTTCCGCGAATTCAATGAGCTAGGCGCCGCAGTTTGCGTCTATTGGCAGGGGGAGCGCGTCGTCGATCTGTGGGGCGGCCATGTCGATCTCGCCAAAAGCCGCGCATGGGAGCGCGACACGATCGTCAGCATGGCGTCGGTCTTCAAGGGAATGCTCGCATTCGCGCTGCACATGGTCGCCGATCGCGGCCTCATCGACTATGACCAGCCGGTGGCCCGCTACTGGCCCGAATTCGCTCAGGCGGGCAAAGAGAATATCACGGTGCGCCAGGCGATCAGCCATCACGCGGCCCTGCATTTCACCGATTTCGCCGAACCCGGCGATACGCAGCGCTGGGACAAGATGGTCGCCGCGATCGCAAGACAGGCGCCCGAGTGGCTGCCGGGTACGCGCGGCGCTTATCATACCGTCAGCATCTACTACATCATCGGCGAGCTGATCGCCCGCGTTACGGGCATGCCGCCCTGGACCTTCTTTCGCCGGGAGGTCAGCGAAGCGCTCGACGTCGATTATCATATCTGGCGCACCGACGCCGAGATCGCGCGAACGAGCGAGGATTTCGACATGGAATATTTCACCGAGGGCGCGAAGGCGTCGCCCGAGGTGATGGCGCGCTTCTACAAGGCGTGGGGTGATCCGGAGATCTATCTCAGCGGCGAGGAGCGGGCGCAGCTACCCTATCAGCGAGGCGCCGGGAACGCGCGCGGCGTCGCCAGGCTGTTCGCCTTTGCGGCCATGGACGGCGTGCTCGACGGCAAGCGCATCCTGTCGCCGCGCACGATCGATCTGATGACCGAGGAGCAGTGGGATGCCCCCTGCGCGGTGTGGGGGAGCCGTATGCGCATGGCGCTCGGTCTCTCCCTCAACGATCCCGATTTTTTCTATCTCGGCCCCAACCCCGATGCATTCGGCGCGGCCGGGGCGGGCGGAAGCTTCGGCATGGCCGATCGAGAAAGCCGCCTGTCGATCGGTTACAGCCTGAACAGGTGGTGGCCCGCGCTTTCCTACGGCGAGCGGGCACGCGGGCTCATCGACGCAGTCTATGCATCGCTCCCGACTGCATAAGGTGCAGGGCATTCGCGCATGAGTCACACGCAGCAAAATCCCCTGCTGGAGCCCTGGACCGGAGCGCATGGCGGCGCCCCTCCGTTCGACCGGATCCGGCCCGATCATTTCCTCCCCGCGCTCGACGCGGCGATTTCGATGTATCGGCATGACCTGGCCGCCATCGCGTCGAGCAAGGAGCCCCCAAGCTTTGCCAACACGCTCGAGGCGCTCGAGCGCGCCGGCGAGACCTATCGGCGCGTATCGGCGCTGTTCGGGATATATACGTCGGTGATGAACGATCCTGCGATGCAGGAGGTGCAGATGGAAGGGGCGCTGAAGCAGGCCGCGTTCCAGGACAGTCTCGTTCAGGACCGCCGGCTGTTCGATCGCGTTCGCGACGTCTTCGAAAGCCGGTTCGATGCCGGTCTGTCGGTCGAGCAGATCCGGCTTGCAGGATATCATTACAAGGACCTCTTCCTCCGCAATGGGGCGGCCTTGGACGACGAGGACAAGCGGGAACTCGCCGAAATCCATCAGGCGCTGGCCCGGCTTGCGACCCGCTTTGCGCAGAATGTGATGGCCGACGAGCAAGACCGGGTCCTCGAGCTCGATCGGCACGAACTTGCCGGTCTGCCCGCGGATCTGATCGCGGGCGCCGCTTCCCTCGCAGCTGAGCGCGGGGCGGCCGGCAAATGGCTGATCGCCAACACGCGGGCGGCGATGGAGGCGTTCCTCACCTATTCTCCCGCCCCCGATCTGCGCGCGAAGGCTTTTGACCTGTGGCGCCGCCGCGGAGACTATGGCGACGATCATGACAATGTCGGGATCGTGACCGACATGCTGAGGCTGCGCGACCGGAAGGCGCGGCTGCTCGGGTTTCGCTCCTATGCCCATTGGGTCGCCGATGGCGCGATGGCAGGCACCCCCGAGGCGATCGAGAAATTGCTGCATGAGGTCTGGACACCGGCCCTGGCCCGCGCGTGCGCTGAAATAGGCGAGCTCGAGCTCGGCGAGCCGCTCGCGGCGTCGGATGCGCGCTACCGTTTCGAGATCGCCCGCCAGCAGCGCTTCGACTTCAGCGAGGAAGAGCTCAAGCCCTATCTGCAGCTGGAGAAATTGCGCGAAGGACTGTTCTGGGTTGCCGGCGAGCTCTTCGGGCTCGCGTTCGAGCGCGTGACCGATCTTCCCGTTTATCATCCCGATGTCGACCTGTTCGCCGTCAGGCGGCAGGAGGAGCTCGTCGGGCTCTGGTATTTCGACCTTTACGCCCGGCCGGGCAAGGCGTCCGGGGCATGGATGAGCGAGTATCGCGGGCAGCACCGGCTGGGGGGCGTCACCCCGATCGTGTCGAACAACGCGAACTTCAGCAAGGCGGCACCCGGCGCCGCAGCGCTCCTTTCGTGGCTCGAGGCGACCATGCTGTTTCACGAATTCGGGCACGGTCTGCACAGCATGCTGTCGAATGTTTGCTATCCGTCGCTTTCGGGCACCAAGGTGCCGCGCGACTTTGTCGAGCTGCCGAGCCAGCTTTTCGAACGATGGTTGTCGGCACCCGAGCTCCTGTCGCGCTTCGCCCTCCATCATCGCACCGCCGAACCTATGCCCGCCGCGCTTCTGGCCAAGCTTCGCGAAGCGCAAAATTTCCGCAGCGGCTTCAACATGGTCGAACTTGTTGCCTGCGCCCTGCTCGACCAGGAAGCGCATGGTGAACGCGGCGACGCGAGGGATGCTCGCCAAATCGAGCGCGATCTGCTCGACCGGCTCGACATGCCGCCCGCGATCGCGCTCCGCCATCGCCTGCCGCATTTTGCGCATCTCTTCGCAAGCGAAGGCTATGCGGCGGGCTATTACAGCTACATCTGGGCCGATGTCCTGACTGCCGACGGCGCGGAGACCTTCGCGGCGGCACCGCAAGGCTTCTTCGATCGCCCGGTCGCAGAGCGATTTCTCAAACAGATATTGAGTGTTGGCAACAGTATCGACCCCGGCGAGGCCTATCGGCGGTTCCGTGGCAGCGACCCGGGCCTCAAGGCCCTCCTGCGCAGTCGGGGGTTCGCGTGAGCGCGGCCGGGCCGCGTTTCGCATTTTCCCTGCCCCGATAAGCGTCAGCCACCATGATCCACACCATTGCAGCCATCGCGCCGCTGTTCGGCCTGATTGCCATCGGCTTCGCAGCGCGCCGTGCCGGAATTTTCACGGCCACCTCGCAAAGGGAAGTCAGTCGCTTCGTCATCTATCTCGCGCTGCCGGCGCTGCTTTTCCAGATCGTGGCGCGGGCGAAGCCGGCCGAGCTGTGGCAGCCCGGCTTTATCCTTGCCTTCGGGGGCGGCTGCGCGGTCACCTTTGCGATGGTCCTGTTCATCCGCCGACGGCGTGCGAGCCGTACCGGTTCGGTCATCGACGCATTGACCGGCGCATACGGCAATGCGGCCTTTGTGGGCATCCCGCTATGCGTCGCCCTTCTTGGGCCCGGCAGTCACATCGCGTCGATGATCGCCTCGATCCTGACGATCTGCGTGCTGTTCACCTGCACGGTGCTGATGGTGGAAGTCGCGAAGCATCCCGGTGCCGGCCTTCTCTCGCTCGTGAGGGTGCCGCTCGCCGCTACGGCGCGCAATCCGCTGGTGCTGGCGCCCATGATCGGGTGCCTGGTGAGTTTCGGCGGGTTCACGCTGGCAGGCCCGGTCGCCGCGATCGTCGATCTCCTCGCCGCGGTGGCCAGCCCGTGCGCGCTCGTGGCGATCGGCATGTTCATCGGCAATCCGCGACCGCGAACGTCGGCCCGGACCGTCGCGTTCCTGACTGCGACGAAATTGATCGTACAGCCGCTGGTGACATGGGGGCTCGCCCTCCTGCTGGCGCCGCTGCCGTCCGTGACCTTCAAGGCGGCGCTTCTCCTCGCGGCGCTCCCCACCGGCACAGGGCCGTTCATGCTCGCCGAGCTCTACGAGGAAAAGGCCGATGTCGCGGCGCGGACGATCCTCATCTCGACGCTGGCCTCGATCCTCAGCATCACCTGCCTCATGGCGTTGCTCGAAACCGGGTTCTGATCCGGCACCCGCCCATTCTTGCCGGCTCGCGCGAGTTTCGGAATGCGGCGGGCCGGAGCTCTCCTGGGCCTCCCCGAGTTCAGGCGGCGGATGGCGCCGGCATGCTGTTGAGCCAGGTCTCGAGCCAGCCGATGTGGAAGCCGGCGGCGGCGACATCGGGATCCGCGGCGAGCAGACGGTGCAGGGGCAGGGTCGTGGCGATGTCGCCGATCCGGATTTCCGCGAGCGCCTGCCGCAACCGGGCGAGCGCCGCCTCGCGGCTTTCGGCCCACACGATCAGCTTGCCGAGCAGCGAGTCATAATGGATCGGGATCTGGTACCCCTGGTATATCCCCCCGTCGAAGCGAACGCCCGGGCCGCCTGGAAGATGGACATCGGTGAGGATGCCCGGGCTCGGACGAAAGCCGTTTAGGACATCTTCCGCGTTGATCCGGCACTCGATGGCATGTCCCGACAACGGGATATCGCTCTGGGCGAAGCCGAGCCGGCCGCCGCCGGCAATGCGGATCATCTCGCGCACGATATCGATGCCCGTGATCATTTCCGTGACCGGATGCTCGACCTGGATCCGCGTGTTCATCTCGATGAAGTAGAATTGCCCGGTCAGGTCATCGTAAAGATATTCGAGCGTGCCCGCACCCTTGTATGTGATCGAGCGGGCGAGCTCCAGCGCCGACGCGCAGAGAGCTTCGCGCGCTGCCGAACTTAGCCCCGGAGACGGAGCCTCCTCCCAGATCTTCTGCCGCCGCCGCTGAAGCGAGCATTCGCGGTCGTGGAGATGCACCACATCGATGCCATCGCCGAGGATCTGGACCTCGATGTGCCGCGCCCGCTCGATATAGCGTTCGAGATAGAGGCCGCCGTCGCCGAAGGCGGCCTTGGCTTCGGCCGACGCCTGCGCGAGCTGCTCGTCAAGATCCGCAGCCTGCTGCACGACCCGGATGCCGCGCCCGCCGCCGCCGGCCGCCGCCTTGATCATGAGCGGAAACCCGATCTCGGCGGCGGCCGAGCGCGCGTCGTCGAGCGAGACCCGCCCAG
>Ga0247823_10002999_pt1 | contig 13787 bp, 13 predicted proteins | sample 13C_PalmiticAcid_2_FD_192426 | JGI IMG/M metagenome (GOLD analysis project Ga0247823, IMG submission 192426) | Soil microbial communities from agricultural site in Penn Yan, New York, United States - 13C_PalmiticAcid_Day30 | ecosystem: Environmental > Terrestrial > Soil > Agricultural land...
GCCCCGGCCGCCACCCGGCGACCGTTGTAGGCGCGCACGTCGCCCGCGGCGAAGACGCCGGGCACGGTGGTCTCCAGATGCAGCGGCGGCCGGGGCAGTGGCCAGCGCGCGGCGGCGAGCGGGGCGGCCGCGATGTCGGGTCCGGTGAGCAGATAGCCGTTGTCGTCGCGGGCGAACCCGGGGGCGAGCCAGCCGGTGGCGGGGTCGGCGCCGATGAAGGCGAACAGCCAGGTCGCGGCCACCTCCTCGGCGGCGCCGGTACGCCGGTCACGCAGGGTGAGGCGTTCGAGGTGGGTGCCGCCTGCCGCCGCGGCGACCTCGGTGCCGGTGCGGACGTGGATCTCCGGAATCGACTCGATCTGCTCGATCAGGTAGGTCGACATCCGCGCCGCCAGCGACTCGGCGCGGACCAGCAGGAACACCCGCCGGGCGCAGCTGGCGAAGTAGACCGCCGCCTGGCCCGCCGAGTTGGCGCCGCCGACGATGTAGACGTCGGCCCCCGAGCACAGCGGCGCCTCGGTGAGCGCCGAGAAGTAGTAGACGCCGCGACCGGCGAAGTCCGCGATGCCGGGCGCGTCGAGGGTGCGGAAGGTCGCGCCGGTGGCGATGATCGCCGAGCGCGCCGTGACCGTCGTGGCGCCGCAGTGCGCCGTGACGCCGTCGGCGTCGGCCGTGAGCGCGTCGGCGGCCAGGCTGATCACCAGTTCCGCGCCGAACTTGCCCGCCTGGCGACGCGCCCGATCGGTGAGCTGGGCGCCGGAGATGCCGTCGGGGAAGCCGAGATAGTTCTCGATGCGGGAACTCAGCCCGGCCTGCCCGCCGATCGCCCAGCGTTCGAGCAGGACGGTGTGCAGCCCCTCGGACGCGCCGTAGACGGCGGCGGCCATCCCCGCGGGCCCGCCGCCGACGATGAGCAGGTCGTAGCCGCCGGAACTCGGCGTGGTGTGCAGCCCGGCCCAGCGGGCGAGTTGTTCCTCGTCGGCGGGGCGCAGGGCGCGCCCGTCCGGCCCGATCAACACGGGGGTGTCGGCGGCGTCGAAGCCGTGCGCGGTGAGCAGCTCCCGGCCCGCCGGATCGGTGGGGCGCACCCACCGGCAGGCGATCTCGTTACGGCTCAGGAAGGTGCGAATGGCCGCGCACGCGGGCGACCACACCTCGCCGACCACGGTCAGCGCGGCGGAGTCGTGCTCGTCCGGTGCGGTGGGAGCCACCCGTCGAGGATAGGCCCGTTCAGCGGCGCGGGTGCTCCACCGACAGCCTGCCGCGCCGGATCAGATCGTGGCGGGTGGTGGCCGACATCGGCGGCAGCGGCTGTTCGCCGCCCGCCTCGTCGGGGTTCGGGCGCACGAGCAGGGTGACGGTCGCGGCGGGCACGAAGCCGGTGCTGGTCATCAGCGCCGCCGAGGCGCTGTTGCGGTCCTCGACATCGGTGACGATATGGCGGGCGCCGCGCGCGAACAGCGCCTCCGAGCACACGTTCACCAGCCGCCGGGCGATGCCGTGGCCCTGCATGTCGGGCGCGACGGCGATCCATTCGAGGTAGGCCCAGTCGTCGCGGTGCTCGAATTCCATCGAGCCGAGCACGAAGCCGACGACGCGGTCGGAGTCCAGGGCGACCCAGCAGGCGTTGTCGGGGCTGTCCAGATGCTCGGCGACCGCCGTGAGCGACCACGAGGTGTAGGGCTTGGTGGTCGTGTCGAACACCTGGTGGCCGAGATCGAGGACTTGACGCAGATGTCCCAGCCCCATCGGCACGACAGCGATCGAGGAGTCCATGCGGGCCAGTCTGCCCTACGCGCCTTTGCGCGCCGCGGTCTTGCTGTCGGCGGATTTCTTCGGCGCGGCTTTCCGGGGCGCCGCTTTCTTGGCGGGCGCCTTCTTCGCCGCCTTCTTCGCTGGTGCCTGCGCCGAGTCGGCGTCGCGGCGGCCGCTCGCCTCGAGACTGCGTTGCAGCGCGGCGACCAGATCGACGACCTCGGCATCGGTTTGTTCGGCGGGCTCGGCCGCCGCGGTGGACTCCACCTTGCCCGAGCCGCTGGCGATCGCCTCGTCGAGCAGTTTCTGCAATTCGATCTGGTATTCGTCGGTGTATTCGCTGGGATCGAAATCGCCCGACATGGATTCGACCAGCGTCTCGGCCATCTTCAATTCCTGCGGGCGCGGCGCGGGCGCGTCGTCGAGGGCCGGGAAGTCGACGGCACGCACCTCGTCGGGCCACAGCAGGGTTTGCAGCACGAGCACGCCGTCGCGCACCCGCAATGCCGCCAGCCTGGTCTTCTGTCGCAGCGTGAAGTGGACCAGCGCGGTCTTGTCGATGCGCTCGAGGGTGGCGGCCAGCAATTGGTAGGCCTTGGGCGTGGCCGAATCCGGTTCGAGGTAGTAGCTCTTGTCGAACAGCACCGGGTCGATCTGTTCGGAGGGCACGAATTCCAGCACCGGGATCTCGTGCTTCTCCGCCGCGGGGAGTTTCGCGAAATCGGCGTCGGTGAGCACGACCTGGTCGCCGTCGGGGGAGACGTAGGCCTTGTCGATGTCGGAATACTGGACGGAATTGCCGCACACCTGGCAGACACGGTCGTATTTGATCCGGCCGCCGTCCTTGGCGTGGACCTGGTGGAACCGAATATCGTGGTCCTCGGTCGCGGTGTAGACCTTGACCGGGACATTGACCAGCCCGAATGCGATCGAGCCCTTCCAGATCGATCTCATTTCCCCATGATGGCCGAGATATCGCCCGGGGGCGAGCGGCCGCCGCCGAACCGGTGCCCGTCCGTGACGCGGCGGTGCTTGAAATCGTCGCGTCTGATCCAATCGACGGGTGCACGCCGAGCTGATCATCTGCGGACTCGGCCCCGCGGGCCGGGCGGTGGCCCATCGCGCCCTGACCCGTGGGCGGCCGGTGACGGTGATCGATCCGCACCCCGACCGCGTCTGGACGCCCACCTATGCCGCCTGGGCCGACGAACTGCCGGACTGGCTCGACCCGGCGGTCGTCGCCGCGACCGTCGACCGGCCGACGGCCTGGGCGCTCCGCGAGCACCGGCTCGAGCGCGCCTATCAGGTCCTCGATACCGCGGCGCTGCAACGATCGCTGACGATCGACGGTGCCGAGGTGATCGCCGATCGAGTCGTCGACCTGGACGCGCGGGCGGGCACGGTGCGCACGGCGAGCGGGATCACCCGAGCCGGCCGGGTCATCGACGCCCGCGGCCTGACCAGATCGGCGCGCCGGGCCGAGCAGACGGCGTACGGCATCGTCGTCCGCCGCGACACCCTCGACGCCGACCAGCCGACGCTGTTCATGGACTGGCGGTCGGACAACGGCGCCGGCACCGATGATCCGGCCTCGTTCCTCTACGTCGTCCCGCTCGGCCCGGACACCATGTTGTTCGAGGAAACGTGCCTCGCGGGCAGGCCCGCTCTCGGGCTCGAGGTGCTGCGGCGCAGGCTGGAACACCGCTTGCGCGCCCGCGGCATCGCGGTCACCGGTGCGGAACCGGTCGAGCGGGTGCGCTTCCCCGTGGAAGGTGGCAGGCCGGGCGGTGGCCGGTTCGGGGCCGCGGGTGGCCTGACCCATCCCGCCACCGGGTACAGCGTCGCCGCCTCGCTGCGCGCGGCCGACCTCGTCGTCGCGGGCGGGACTGCGTGGACCGGCCGGGCGCGCGCCGTGGCCGCCCTGCGCCGCGCCGGTCTGCGGGCGCTGCTGGCGCTCCCGCCGCGTGACGTCGCGATCTTCTTCGCCGCCTTCTTCGCGCTGCCCGACACGCTGCAACGGTCGTACCTGTCCGGTGACGACCTGGGCGGCACCCTGGCGGCGATGCGCGCGTTGTTCGCCGCGCTACCTCCGCGCCTGCGCCGCACCCTGGTGATCTCGGTGGCCGGAATCGGGTGAGATCCGGCCCGATCGCGACCGCCCGACGTGCCGGGTGCTGGTGCGCCGAGCACGACGAGCGGTGCTCGCGCGGCGCGGTGTAGCGGACCGGTCGCTGACCCGGATCCGGTGGGTGTGCGCGGGGTCGGCCCGAGGCCCGGCGGCGGCGCCACGAAGTTGCTACCATCGCCGAGCGAACGCGCCCACCCGCCAACAGGATCGGGCCGACGAGGCGGATGGCCGGGAGTTCCCCCAGCCCCGCGCGTCGATGTGCGTGCCGCCCAGTTGCGTGACTAGTTAGGGGAATATCGGTGTTCGAATTCACCAAGCGGCGCAGCCGCTGGGTGCTCGGCGTGTTCGCGGTGCTCGCGGTGGTGCTCGGCGCACTCGGCGCCACGCTGTTCGAGCGGGTGGAGGGCGGCGGATACACCGACCCGGGCAGCGAATCCAGCAGAGCGCTCGAGGTGCTGCGCGAGGAGTTCGGGCAGTCACCGCCGAACCTGCTGCTGCTGGTACAGACGGAGTCCTCGGTCGAGGACCCCGAATCCACTGCCGCGGCAACGGCGCTGGTCGCCAACCTGCAGGAACGCGAGGGCGTCACCGACGTCGCCTCCTACTGGACCACCCACCAGCCCGCGCTGCGCAGTGTCGACGGCAAGCAGGGCCTCATCGTGGCCAGTGTGCTCGGCAGCGAACGCGAGATCGACGAACGCGTCGCCGCGATCGCCGACGAGCTCAGCGGCACCCACGGGACGCTGCAGGTGCGGGCGGGCGGCTTCGCCATGCTGATGCACGAGACCGTCGAGCAGGGCAAGCGCGACATCGCCAAGGGCGAGGCGATTGCCTTCCCGCTCACACTGCTCGCGTTGCTGTTCGTCTTCGGCGGGCTGGTCGCGGCGAGTCTGCCGCTGCTGGTCGCGTTCGTGACCGTGCTGACGACCATGGGCGCGCTGTGGATGCTCACCCTGTTCACGCCGCTCTCGGTGAGCGCGACCAACGTGGCCACCCTGCTCGGTCTCGGTCTGGCCATCGACTACAGCCTGCTGATCGTCAACCGCTATCGCGACGAACTGTCCGAGGGCCGCACCCCGGCCGGCGCGGTGGCGACCACCCTGCGCACCGCGGGCCGCACGGTCGCGTTCTCGGCGCTGACGGTCGCCGTCGCGCTCGCCGGTCTGCTGTTCTTCCCGCTGCTGGCGATCCGGTCGATGGGATACGCGGGCATCCTCGTCGCGGCGCTGGCCGCGACGGTCTCGCTGACCGTGCTGCCCGCGACCCTGCTGCTGCTCGGGACCCGCATCGACAAGGGCCAGCTCGGCTGGTGGTTCCTGCGGGCGCCGCGGCCGGCTCCGGGCGAGGGCGCCTGGCACAAGCTGGCCACCGCGGTGATGCGCAAGCCGATCCCGATCGGCCTGGCCGTGACCGCGCTGCTACTGATCCTGGGCGCGCCGTTCCTGGGCGTGCAGCTGGGCTTCCCCGACGAGCGCAGCCTGCCCGCGTCGATGCCCTCGCGCCAGGTCACCGAGATCGTGCACGCCGACTTCGGCGAGAGCGACCAGAACCCCCTGGTCGCCGTGCTGCCCGAGAGCGCCTACAGCGCGGCGGGAGTGGACGCCATCGCCCGCCGGATGTCGGATCTGACGCACGTGCGCCGGGTCGACACCGCGACCGGCAGCTACGCCCAGGGCGGTCTGCTCACCGGTCCCACCGCGGCCAACGCCCGGTTCCGGGCGGATCGGGCCGTCTACCTGTCCATCGTGCCCGCCACCACCGACAGCGCCGCGCTGTCGGACCTGGTCGGGCAGGTGCGCGCGGTCGAGACGCCGAGCGAGCTGCTGGTCGGCGGCGTACCCGCGGCCAACGTCGACTCCATCACCGCCATCGAGGACGCCCTGCCCTGGGCGCTCGGTTTCGTGGTGATCGTGATGCTGCTCGTGCTGTTCGCGCTCACCGGCAGCGTGGTGCTGCCCGTGCTCGCGGTGGTGCTGAGCGCGCTGAGCCTGACCGCGACCTTCGGCGCGCTGGTGTGGATCTTCCAGGACGGGCACCTGTCCGGGCTGCTCGGCTTCACCGTCACCGGCGATCTGTCCGCCACCGTGCCGGTGATGCTGTTCGCCGCCGCGTTCGGTCTCGCGATGGACTACCAGGTCTTCCTGCTCTCGCGCATCCGCGAGGAGTACGACCGCACCGGCAAGAACGACACCGCCGTCGCGCTCGGCCTGGAGCGGATCGGCCGCATCGTCACCGCCGCCGCGATCCTGATCTCGGTGGTGTTCCTGGGCTTCCTGGCCTCCGACATCACCTTCATGAAGGCCTTCGGCATCGGCCTGCCGCTGGCGGTCATCGTCGACGCCACCCTGGTGCGCGGCTTCCTGCTGCCCGCCGCGATGAAGGTGCTCGGCGACGCCAACTGGTACGCACCGGAATTCCTGCGCCGCCTGCACGATCGGTGGGGCCTGGACGAGGGCGGCGCCGGCCGGTCGCTGAATCACGATGTCCCCGTGCGTGATCCGCTGGGTGTCACCACCGGCAGGCCGGTGGCCGAGACCGAGACCCTGGTCAACGACCCGCTGGCGCGCGCGCAGGCGGCCCGCGCCGAGGAGGGCTTGGCCGCCGCCGGACGGGAGTCCGCGGACTGACCCCGACGTCGTAGTTCCGCTGGGCGGCATCGGTTTCGCGTGGGAAACCGATGCCGCCCTTCGCGTCGGTCAGATGCCGCCGGTGGCGAGCAGGCCGCCGTCGACCCGGACGCAGTCGCCGGTGATCCAGGCGGCTTCGTCGGAGACCAGGAACGCGATCAGCTTGGCGACGTCCTCGGGGACGCCGAGGCGCTTCAAGGGGTAGACGCTCGCGGCGCGGTCCTCGTCGGCCGAGTACAGGGCGTCGGCGAACTTGGTCTTCACCACGCCCGGCGCCACCGCGTTGACGCGGATGTTCGGGCCCAGCTGCCAGGCCAGTTCCTCGGTGAGCCGGATCAGCGCCGCCTTGGAGGCGCCGTAGGCGGAGATCACGCCCGAGGACCGGATGCCGGCCACGCTGGCCACGTTGACGATCGCGCCGCCGTGCTCGGCCATCCACGCCCGGTAGGCCTGCTGGATGTAGCCCAGCGAGGCCACCACGTTCACGTCGAAGATCTTGCCGACCGCGCCCAGGTCGGCGTCCATCAGCGCGCCGTACACCGGGTTGATGCCGGTGTTGTTGACCAGGATGTCGAGCGAACCGAACTCCGCGACCGCGCGGGCCACCGCCTCGGCGCGCGCCTCGGCGTCGCCCGCGTTGCCCGCCAGCGCGCTCACCTGCCCCGGGTGTCCGAGGGCGCGCAGCTCGGTGGCCGCCGCCTCGAGCGGTTCGGGTTTGCGCGCGGTGATCAGCACGTTGGCCCCGCGACGCAGGAGTTCGGCGGCGGTGGCCAGGCCGATGCCGCGGCTCGCTCCGGTGACGAGGGCGGTCCTGCCCAGTAGATCGGTAGTCATGCGACGAGAGTAACCACGCTCACACCGGGCGGCGCCGGTTCGGTCGCCGAGTCCGCGGACGGTAAAATGAGTGGTTCTTGCCGACATCGACGGTGCACGATGGGTCGAATCGGCGCTCACCATTCTTTTTCGACACGAGGAGAAGCCCTGTGATCACGGCGACCGACCTGGAGGTCCGGGCCGGAGTCCGCACCCTGCTCTCGGCCCCCGGGCCGGCGCTGCGGGTGCAGTCCGGCGACCGGATCGGACTGGTCGGACGCAACGGCGCGGGCAAGACCACCACCTTGCGCATCCTCGCGGGTGAGGGTGAGCCCTACGCCGGAAAGATCACGCGCTCCACCGAGATCGGCTACCTGCCGCAGGACCCCAAGGAAGGCGATCTCGATGTGATCGCCCGCGACCGGGTGCTGTCCGCGCGCGGCCTGGACACCCTGATCCGGGACATGGAGAAGCAGCAGGCGCTGATGGCCGAGGTGGCCGACGAGAAGGAACGCGAGAAGGCGATCCGCAAGTACGGCCGCCTCGAGGACCAGTTCTCCTCGCTCGGCGGCTACGTCGCCGAAAGCGAAGCCGCCCGCATCTGCAACAGCCTCGGCCTGCCCGACCGGGTCCTGGGCCAGCAGCTGCGCACGCTCTCCGGCGGTCAGCGCCGCCGCATCGAGCTCGCGCGCATCCTGTTCTCCGCCTCCGACGGCTCGGGCGGGCGCTCGGACCGCATCCTGCTGCTCGACGAGCCGACCAACCACCTCGACGCCGACTCGATCACCTGGCTGCGCGGGTTCCTGCAGAACCACGACGGCGGCCTCATCGTGATCAGCCACGATGTCGAGCTGCTCGAGGCCGTGGTCAACAAGGTGTGGTTCCTCGACGCGGTGCGCGGCGAGCCCGATGTCTACAACATGGGCTGGAAGAAGTACCTCGACGCCCGCGCCACCGACGAACAGCGCCGCGTCCGCGAGCGCGCCAACGCCGAGAAGAAGGCGAGCGCACTGCGTCAGCAGGCCGCCAAGCTCGGCGCCAAGGCCACCAAAGCCGCTGCGGCACACCAGATGGTGCGCCGGGCCGAGCGCTTGATGGCCGAGCTCGACGACGTGCGCGTGGCCGACAAGGTCGCCCGCATCCGCTTCCCCGAGCCCGCGCCGTGCAGCAAGACGCCGCTGATGGTGAACAACCTGACCAAGCTCTACGGGTCGCTGGAGATCTTCACCGGCGTCAACTTCGCCGTCGACAAGGGCAGCCGCGTCGTGGTGCTCGGCCTCAACGGCGCGGGCAAGACGACCATGCTCAAGTTGCTCGCCGGTGTCGAGACGCCGACCTCGGGCGGCATCGAACAGGGCCGCGGCCTCAAGGTCGGCTACTTCGCCCAGGAGCACGACACCCTCGACGATCAGGCGACGGTGTGGGAGAACATCCGGCACGCCTCCCCGGACGCGGGCGAGCAGGAGCTGCGCAGCCTGCTCGGCGCCTTCATGTTCACCGGTCCGCAGCTCGAGCAGCCCGCGGGCACCCTGTCCGGTGGTGAGAAGACCCGGCTGGCGCTGGCCGGGCTGGTGTCCTCGGCGGCCAATGTGCTGCTGCTGGACGAGCCGACCAACAACCTCGACCCGATCTCGCGCGAGCAGGTGCTCGAGGCGCTGCGCACCTACGCGGGCGCCGTCGTCCTGGTGACGCACGACCCGGGCGCCGCCGAGGCGCTGAACCCGGAACGCGTCATCCTGCTGCCGGACGGCACCGAGGACCACTGGTCGAAGGAATACGCCGAGCTGATCGACCTCGCCTGAGCCGTCAGGGGCCGGAGGCGGTAGCGCAGCGTCACCACGGAGGTCCCCGGCTCGGGCGCTGTCCTACACCGCCTGAGCCGTCAGGGGCCGGAGGCGGTAGCGCAGCGTCACCACGGAGGTCCCCGGCTCGGGCGCTGTTCTATACCGCCTGAGCCGTCAGGGGCCCGTGACGGCGGTGTGTCGCGCGTGAAACGCTGTGTCGGGAGGGAACTCGCGGCACTCGCGTGAGTTTCATCACTGTTTTCGTTGATCACCGACTCCGGAGTGTCTAGCCTGGAATCAGCTGCTCGGCGACTCGGAGGAAGCCATGAGCGACAGTGCGAGACAGGCCGCTAGGTCGGCCAAGGGCAAGACGACGATCGGCAAGGCCGCGCTGGGAAAGGGCACCCGGGTCACGGGCAAGTCCCGCGACCGGTTGCAGTCCCAGCTGAAGAAGCAGTACGAGGCGGGCGCGAGCATCCGCTCGCTGGCCAGGGCCACCGGCCGCTCGTACGGCTTCATCCACAATGTGCTGGTCGAGTCGCACGTCGAGTTGCGCGGCCGTGGCGGCGCCAACCGGCGCAAGAATCCGGCCGACTGAGGCGCGCTCACCAGCCGGGGACCGCACCGTCCCCGTGCACGAGCAGGTTCGCCAGGCTGGTGAACAGCGGCAGGCCCGTCTTGATCTCGAGATAGGCGAACTGCCCCTGTGGGTTGACCTCGAGGAAGTAGTACTCGCCGTCGTTGCCCAGTCGCAGGTCGACGACGCCGAAGCTCAGCCCGAGGGCCCCCATCAGGGTGGCCAGCGACTTGCTGACCGAGGCGGGCAGCCGGTCGCGGGCGAAGCCGACCGAGGTGTCCAGCCGGGAATCGACCCGGCCGACGCCGGCCTGGGAATCGATGCGCACCGACCACTCGATGCCGTCGACCCAGACCACCCGCAGATCGCAGCTGGCCTCGACGTAGTCCTGGAACGTGGTCGGGGTCGACCGGATCGAGCCGAGCCTGCTCAGCTCCGGCCGGGTGATGATCCTGGTCTCGGAGAATTCGCCGCGCCCGGTGCCCGTGCGCTTGTATACCACTGGGCCGGAACGGGATTCGACGAAACTGCGGGCTTCGTCCGGATCGTTGGTGATCAGTGTCTCCGGGATGGCGAACCCGGCCCGCTGTGCCGTCTCGAGCTGCACGATCTTGCGGCTGGCGGTGCGCTCGGCGGCCGGATCGTTGATCCAGTACGCCGGGATCGACCACAGCATGCCCTGGAGGAACCCGTCGCATTCGGCCTGGCGGAACTCGTCGTCGGCGGCGCGCACGCCGTGCGGTACCAGACACGGGTGCGGCCTGCGCCACCAGACCGCGCGCACGTCGTCGAGACCGTGGATGTGGGCCAGCGCGCGATTGGTGCCTGCCTTGTCCAGCCGGAAACTGCCTGTCTCCCTGGGGAAGTCGCGCAGATCCAGCCGAATCGGGTCGAGCCCGTGGTGTTCTCGTAACGTAGCGGCCAGCGCATCGGCGTGCAGGTCGTCGGTTTCGGAGACGATGAGCACCGCGTCGGTCGCGCGTTCCATGACCGTGGGCCGTTCAGTCGAGGCTGTCGCAGTTGATGCCGTCGCGGAAGGTGAACGTGGCGCCGGTGACTCCGCCGCGCTCCGCGATCCGCAGCTTGGCCGCCCAGGCGCGGGTGGCCTGGGCCAGCAGGTCGTCACCGAGTGCCTCGGAGGGCTCGGGCGCCAGGGTGATCGGCCGGTCGACCAGTTCCACCCGCATCCGGCGGGTGAAATCGGCGGTCGCGCCGGGCCGGATGTCGACGCGCACCTGCCGTTCCCCCGCGGTGGCGCGGTCTTCGGTGAGCCGCACGACGTCACGCCGGTCGAAGGTCCACGTACCACCGTCGACCCGCACCGAGATGTCGCGCTCGGACTCGGCCACCAGCAATCCGCGCAAGGCGGGGCCCCGATCTCGGGACGACGCGGTAGCGGGGAGGTGGATGGCGTCGGTCATGGGCACTCACTCCGATCTTCTCGTCTGCTCGCGATTTGCCAGAACCCCCGAAGGTGCTACGGATCATAACGCGCGAGCGGGCGTCACCGAGTCGGTTCGCAAGATTTGCGGGGCCTCGGGCAAACCGCCGAGCGGCGCGTGATCGCCTAGCGGGGAGAGAATTTCGGACAACTCGACCAGGGATCACACCGTCGCACCGGCAATCGATCAGCTAACGATGTCGGGTACGCCGACGGCCCGCATCGCCGCGAGATTGCTGAACGATACGGGCCGTGTCGGCTCGGGTTCAGAGGCCGAGGAGCTCCGGGCGTTCGGCCAGAGCGCGAAAGTGCTCGCCGGGGTTGGGGACCAGCTTGCGCTCGGTCAGGTCCATCGCGCCGGCCACCACGGTGATCTCCGCGGACACCGTGCCGTCGAGCTTGATGATCTGGTGGTGGAAGCGGAAGACTTTGCCGCCGTCCCATTCGCAGGTGGCCGTCACGGTCACCTCGTCGCCGCCGCGCAGTTCGCGCCGGTACTTGATCGTCGATTCGAGGACGACCGCGCCGATCCCGCCGGCGAGGAACTTGTCCTGCGGGATCCCCGCCGCCCGCATCAGCTCCCAGCGGGCGTGCTCGCCGTACTGGTGGTAGACGGCGTGGTTGAGGTGGCCCTGGGTGTCGAGCTCGTAGCCGCGGACGAGGACCGGTACGGAGAACGTCATACGGCGTATAACCAGGGGTTTCGCCGCTATTGTTCCCGCGATGACTGCAATCTGCGCCACAGACTGCTCGGTTCGGTATCGCGGGTCAGCGGCGGTGGGCGTTGCGCTCGGCCCACCAGGCGGGCGCGTCGACGAAGTGGTTGTCGAATTCCTCTTGGGCGGCGACGAATTCGTCGTGCGTCGCCTCGCCGCGGATCAGGCGGTCGAGCAGGCGGAAGTACTCGAAGCGCTGCACGCCGGGCATCAGGGCGATGAGGATGCGCGCGCCGCTGTCGGGGGTGGCGCCGAAGGCGTGCGGCATGTGGCGGGGGACCACCAGGGAGCCGCCCGCGCCGACGGTGTGGATGTGGTCGCCCGCCATGACCTGGAGTTCGCCGTCGGCGACGTAGAACAGCTCGTCGGAGCGGGTGTGGAAGTGCGGCGCCGCGCCGTCGGCGCCCTGCGCCATGGTGACCTCCAGCGTGCTGACGGTGCCGTCGCTGGCGTCGGCGTCGGTGAGCAGGCGCATCCGCACGGACTCGGTGCCGAGGGTCTCCGCGTCCTCGGGCAGGCAGAGGGCGATATCGCGGGCGTTCGTCATGGCTTTTCCATTCGCTGGTTGATAATTCGCTACCGAACTATATCGCAGCGAATAGAATTGCGTCCATGGATGATCCGGATGCCGTCGATGCCATCGCCGCCCAGTGGCGGCGCGAACGCCCCGACCTCGACCTGGCGGCGATGGCCGTCTTCGGCAGGCTCGGCAGGCTGATGACCGTCGCCACGGCCCGCATCGAGGCCGTGTTCACCGCGCACGGATTGCAGCGTGGTGAGTTCGATGTGCTTGCGGCACTGCGCCGTTCGGGGGCGCCGTACGAACTCAACCCCTCGGTGCTCGCCGACACGCTGATGCTCTCGCGCGCCGGGATGACCGGGCGGATCGACCGGCTGGAGACGGCCGGACTGGTCCGCCGGATCGCCGATCAGGGCGATCGCCGGGCGGTGCGCGTCGCGCTCACCGGCGCGGGGCGCGAACTCGTCGACGTCGTCGTCGGCGCGCACATCGAGAACGAGACGCGCATGCTGTCGGTGCTCGATCCCGCCGATCGCGTGGCGCTGGACCGGATCGCGCGCATCATGCTGCGCAGCCTCGAAGGCTAGCCGATCCCGCAACGCGCAACCATCGTCATCGGAGATCCCGCGCACCGCAATCGGTGAGTCGGCAGTGGGTGCACCGACGAAAGAACCGCCGCGGTGTTCCGGAAAACATTGCGGCGGTTCGGGTTCCGGAGCTCAGTCGCGACGGCGGACGGAGGCTTCGACGAGATCGAGGACGGCGGAGAGGTTGTCGTCGGTGTGGCCGGAGGCGATCCGGGCGATCAAGCCGTCCAGCACCAGGTCCAGATAGCCGAGCAGGACGTCGGTGGGGACGTCGTCGCGCAGCGCGCCCGCGGCCTTGCGGCGTTCCAGGCGGGCCAGGGTGGCCGCGGTGAGTTCGGCGGAGCGCTGGGTCCAGCTTGCGCGGAATTCCGGGTCGGTGCGCACCCGGCGCGCGATCTCGAGGCGGGTGCCCAGCCAGTTGAATTCCTCGGGGCGGGCGAGCATGTCCCGCATGACCTGCACGATGCCCTGGTTGGCCGCGACCTCGGCCATGCGCTCGGCGTCGTCCTTGGCCAGGGCGAAGAACAGCGCGTCCTTGTCGCGGAAATGGTGGAAGATGGCGCCGCGCGAGAGGCCGATGGCCTCCTCCAGACGGCGCACCGTGGCGCCGTCGTAGCCGTATTCGGCGAAGCAGCGCCGTGCGCCGTCGAGGATCTGGCTGCGGCGGGCGGCGAGGTGGTCGTCGCTGACCTTGGGCATGAGTCCTCCGACTGACGATACACCGACCCCCGCCCCGGAGTGCGGAGCGGGGGTCGATGATGAATTGGCTTGTGGCCGAGCAATGGTGGATGAGGTCCGAGCAGGAACCCACCCCGTCGGGAGCGAGCCCGACGGGGTGG
>Ga0247823_10003000_pt1 | contig 13781 bp, 15 predicted proteins | sample 13C_PalmiticAcid_2_FD_192426 | JGI IMG/M metagenome (GOLD analysis project Ga0247823, IMG submission 192426) | Soil microbial communities from agricultural site in Penn Yan, New York, United States - 13C_PalmiticAcid_Day30 | ecosystem: Environmental > Terrestrial > Soil > Agricultural land...
CTCGGGCGCCGGGCGGGAATGAGGTTGCGGCTGCCGGGGTGCTGGTGGCGCGCGTGCGGAAGCTGGCCGCGGAAGGCGGCGTGCTGGTCGAGCAGGCGGCGCGCGTTCCGGGTAGCGCGGGACTTACGAAGCTGAAGCTGCGGCTGTCGGGGCCGGACAAGGCGGTTGTGGCGCTGACCGACCGGATTGAGCGCGAGGCGCCGCTGCTGCGTTTCGCCGCGTGGCGCGCGAGCGCGCTGCCGGGCGGCGGCCTCAGGATCGAGGGTGAGGCGGTGGCGGCATGGCGTTGACGCGGGAAGCGAAAATCGCGCTGGGCGCGACGGCGGCATTCGCAGTGGCGATGCCACTGGCCCTGTTGTGGCCCGGTGCGGAGGGCTCGGCGCCGCCGGCCTCTGTAGCGGAGCGTGTGGTGATTCCGCCGCCGGTGCCGGACATCGCCGCCGTTTACGAACGCCCCCTGTTCGCGGTGGCCGAGGGGAGCGAGGCGGCACCCGCCGACGCACCGGCGCTGGTGGGCATCGCCGGGCGGCTCAACAGGGACGCTGTGGCGATGGTGCGGCTCGCCGACGGCAGTTCGCGCAGCCTCGGCGTCGGCGAGAGCGTCGATGGCTGGCGGTTGGAGAGTCTGGCGATCGACGCGGCGTTCTTCACCCGCGGACGCGAGCGGGTGCGGGTGGCGATGGCGACGCCCGAAACTGCGCCCGACGCGGCGCCGGTCGATCAGTAGATCCCGTCGATCTCCAGCGTCAGGCGCGGGCGCAGCGGCTTGAGCAGCAGGTTGCTGGGCGTGTTGAGGTCCAGCTCCTCGCTGCGCAGGCGAGCGTATTTGGCCTTGGCGATCGCGGCGGCGTCGTCGCCGTTGCGCAGGATCGTCGGCTTGAGGAAGATGAACAGCGTGCGCTTCTGGCGGCTCTCGCGGCGGCTCTTGAACAGCTCGCCGATGATCGGAATGTCGCCGAGGATCGGCACCTGGCTCTTCACCTGACCATAGTCGTCCGAGGTGAGGCCGCCGAGCACGATCGTCTGGCCATTGTCGGCGAGCACGGTGGTGTTGATCGCGCGGCGGTTGGTGATGAGGTCGGTCGCCTGGCTGAGCTGGGTCGCGGCGATCGATGAGGCTTCCTGCACCACTTCCAGCCGGATCGTGTCGCCGGCGTTGATCCGCGGGAGCACCTTCAGCGTGATGCCGACGTCCTTGCGCTCGATCGAGGTGTAGGGACGCACGTCGCTCGACGAATCGGTGAGGATCGAGCCGGTGATGAACGGCACTTCCTGCGCGACGACGAACTCGCCGATCTTGTTGTCGAGCGTGGTGATCTGGGGCGTGGAGAGCAGGTTCGACTTGGTCGAGGTGCCGAGCGCCTGAACGAGGATCGAGAAATTGTCGCCGATCGCGAGATTTGCGGTGAGACCCGGCCCGAGCGCGGCGGCCATCGGCACGTCGAGCGCATCGAGGATCGCGCCGAGCGAGGGACCGGCGGTGCCGAACGAAGTGGCCGCGCCCTCGATCTGGGTGAGCGCGGCGCCGCTGGTGCCGAGCTGAACCGCGAGCGCTTCGGCTTCCTCACCGGTGATTTCGGCGATGGCGGCTTCGATCAGCACCTGCGGGCGGCGCACGTCGAGATCGGTGATCAGCGGTTCGATCGCGGCGATCGCGCTGGGCGTGCCGCGCACGACCACGGCGTTGATATCGGGCGAGGGCTGGACGGTGAGGTCCGGCGTCGAAAAGCCCTGCGGCGTCTCGGCCGACTGCTGGCCGAGCTGGGATTGCTGCGCCTGCAACGCGGCCGTCGCGGCCGCGGTGGCGGTTTCCGTGGCGTTGGTTCCGCCCGAGCGGACGAGGCCGCCAAGCACGTTGCTCGGGCTGCGGTAGTTGCCGCGCTTGTCGGAAAGGCTGCGCGCGACGGCGTTGTTGGTGGTCGCTTCCTGACCCAGCACGCCGCGCAGCACTTCGGTCACGGCCTCGGCGTCGGCATAGCTCAGGCGGAAGACGCGGGTGATCGGCGTGGCGCCGCCCGGCGTGTCGAGCGAGGCGAGCATGCGGCGCGCGTCGGCGACGGCGGTGGGCGTGCCGCGCACGATGACGGTGTTGCTGCGCGCGTCGGCGGCGACACGCGCGCCGCCCGAAGCGGGATCTCCGAGCACGGCCTGCAATGCCTGAGCGACGTCGGGCGCGCTGCCGTTGCGCAGCGCGATGGTTGCGAAGGTGAGGCCCGATCCGTTGCCGTCGAGCGCGCGCAGGATCCCTTCGATGCGGCGGACATTGTCGGCATAGTCGGTGACGACCACGGCGTTGGGCTGAGCGAGCGGTTCGACACTGCCGAAGCTCGCCACCAGCGGCCGGGCGACCCGCGCCGCTTCCGCGGACGGGACGTTCGACAGACGGATCATACGGGTGATGAGCTCCTGCCCCGACGCGCCGCGCGAGGGGACGCCGCCGTCGCGCACGGCGTTGCCCTGAGGCACGACGCGCCACGCCCGGCCTGATCGGACCGCCGCGAAACCATTGGCGCGCAGCACCGAGAGGAACAGCTCCCACACCCCGTTCGGCGAGAGCGGCTGGGCGGAGGTGACGGTGACGGTGCCCTTGACCGCCGGGTCGAGGATCAGCGTGCGGCCGGTGAGGCGCGAGATCTGATCGGCGACGTCGGCGATCTCGACTCCGCGCATGTTGACCACGATGTCGGCGGCGTCGCTTTGCTGCGCGAGCACGGGCTGAGCGACCATGGCGGCCAGCGCGAAGACGAGAGCGGTGTTACGGATCGGGTGCGGCACGGGTGTAATACCTAGCGGGTCGGGACGGTCAGCGTCACTGGCTTTCCGTCGCGGGTGATCTGGATCTGGGCGGAGCCGCGCTGTTGCGCGGCGGCAAGGGCGGAGGCGGCGTTCGCCTGACTGGAGATGGCGGTGCCGTTGATCGAGGTGATGACGTCACCTGTCTGAAGCCCCGGCGGCGCAGAGTCGCCGACCTGAAGGCCGCCGCCCGGCGCGGGGGCGAGATTGGCGAGGGCCGCGGCCACGGCGGGCGGCGCGGCGGCGGGGCTGGTGGTCTGGACCGCGGCAGGCTGCGCGGGTTTCGCGGCGGCGTCAGCCTGTTGATCCGAGGTCAGCGTGGGATCGGGGAAAGCGAGATATTCGATCCGGCCAGCGACGCGCAGCAACACGCGATCGCGCAAGATGCCCTCGATCGTCCCGCCACCCGCGGCCTCGCCGACGCGGAACGGTTTGGCGGGTTCGCCGCCGACTTCGATATAGGCGACTGACAGATCGGCGGGGGAGGCGGCGAACACGCCCTTGAGCTTGAGCGGAAGCCCGGTGGGCTGCGACGCGTCGGTGATCGCACCCTTGCCGAACGGAGCGAAGGCGAGCGCGGCGGTGACGTCGGCGGGCGCGGCCACGGGCCGGCTGCCGGAGGGGACTGTGACGGCTCCGGTACCGGCATGTCCCGCGATCCGCCAGGTCAGGCCGGCGAGCGCGATGGCGACCGAGACCACCACCGCCGCGGTCGCGATGTCGAGCGCGGTGCGCGTCTGGCGCGGCGAGAGATCGGGCAAGCGGATCATGTGCGTCTGCCCTCAACGAAGCCGTCGAGCGATGCAAGCGGAGACCGCTCGCCCGCCGCGAATACCTGAATGCGCACCTTGTCGATTCCGGAATCTTCCGTGCGGGTACGGGCGATCTCGACCTTCCATTGCTGGCCGAGCAGATCGGCCTGGGACGCGTTGGCGGCGGGATCGGCGATCTGGATTTCGGCGAGGCGGTTTTCGGCCACCCACATGGCGGCTGCCCGGCGCTCCATCGCGCGGGTCGAGTCGATATGGCTTTCGACCGCGCGGATCAGCCCGACGGTGGCGATGGCGAGCACTGCGAGCGCGACCAGCGCTTCGATCAGCGAGAAGCCCTGCTCACCCTTCATGACGTGGCTTCCGCTTTGGATGCGACCGCGGTCATGCCGTCGTAGCGGACCGTCCACTTCTGCGCGCCATTCTCGATCGTCGCGGTGAGCGGCTTGCCGCCACCATCGACGCCGAGCACCACGGGCGGGCGCGCGTCGAGCGTCACGACGATGCCGCCGGGAAGCTGATGGAAAGCCAGTGCATCTCCCAGCGGGGCGAGCTTGCCGTCGCGGCCGATCGCCGCGAAGCCATAGCCGTGACGTTCGGCGGTGAAGGCGATGATGCGATCGCCGAGCATCGCGTCGTCCGCCGCCGCCTGGAGACGCAGCGCAAGGCGGCGTGCCTCGGTCTCGACCGAGGGCGCGCGGGTCGCGGCGCCGACGCCCAGCGCGACGCCGCCCGCGGCGATGCCGATGATGACGAGCACGATCAGCATCTCGATGAGCGTCATGCCGCGCTCACCGGTGCCGGTGCTGGTCTGTCGCATTGGGCTTATCCGCCCTTCGCGTCGAGATCGGCGTCCAGATCCTGACCACCGGGCTTGCCGTCCTTGCCGAGCGATTTGAGCTCGAAGCTGCTGCCGGTCGAGGAATAGACATAGGGGTTGCCCCAGGCGTCGACCGGGGTTTCCGAGACGTAGCCGCCATCGGGCCAGGTCGCGGGAACGGGCGGGGTGACTGGCTTTTCGGCCAGCGCCTTCAGCCCCTGTTCGGTGGTGGGGTACTGGCCATTGTCGAGGCGGTAGAGTTTGAGTGCGCTCGACAGGCTGGAGAGATTGGTCTGGGTCGTGGTGACGCGCGCCTGATCGGGTCGGCCGACAACGTTCATCGTGACGAGGCCCGCGACGATCGCGATAATGACGAGAACGACGATCATCTCCAAAAGGGTTAGTCCGGCCTCGCTGTGCGGGACGGCCCGGCGCTTGCCCTTATTTGGGGAGAGTGCCACGGTGTCACGGAACTGTTTTAATATTATGCGCATCGCGGCCCCATGCGTTCCCTTCGTGAAAGCAATGTTACAACCAATGTATCCGACGGAGCACCCATGATCGGTCAATCCCAGACCGGCGCGGACGTCCGCGCCGGTGGCGTTTGGGCGCTGTCCGGCGGGCGGGCGATCATAGCTGAGCCGGATGGTCCTGCAACCGTGCTGGTACCGGGCGAATCGGTATTACTCCTTGGTGTCGACCTGCCGTTGGGCAGTCACGCCAAAAGGCTGGCGGCGTTGCCCTTCGCGGTCGAGGACCGGATCGCCGATCCGATCGAATCGGTGCATCTGGCGCTGGGGAGCGAGATCGCGCCCAAACGCTATCTGGTCGCGGTGGTTCGCCATGCGATCATGCGCGAATGGGTCGAGATCGCCGAGCGTGAGGGGCTGGGCCATGCGGCGCTGGTCCCCGATGCGCTGGCGTTACCGGTTCCGGATGAGGGATGGTCCGCCGAGGCCGGAGACGGGCGCGTGCTGGTGCGGAGCGCCGACGGAACCGGATTTGCGGTGCCCTCGACGCTGGTTGGGCAGGCATGGGAAGCGGCGGGACGGCCGCGCATTTGGAACCATGGGGCGGCGCCGATCGGCGAGTTGCCGCAGGAGCCGCGACCGGCCGGCGGCGGCGGACTGGCCGAGCGGCTGGCCAGACCGGCGGTCGATCTGCGGCAGGGCATCTATGCCCGGCGCGCGACGGGCGGCAGCAACTGGCTGAAGCGGCTCGGCTGGGTCGCCGCGGCGGGGATCACGGCGCATACGCTGATCGCCGCGGCGGACACGGTGATGTTGCGAACGATCGCTGAGCGGCGCGCGGACGATACGCGCGCGGCGGTGGCGCAGGCCGCGCCGGGCGCCAGTCTGGGCGAGGATCTGCGAGTCAGCGTTGCCGACATGCTGCCGCCGCCGGGCGCCGCGGGGAGCCAGTTCGTGCCGCTGGTCACGCGAACGTCCAACGCGCTGGCGCCACTGTCGAGCGCGGTGACGGCGCGATCGATGCGGTTTGAAGGGAATGCGCTGGTGATGGAGATCGAGCCGGGCGAGCCGGGGCTTGCCGGGCGGGTGCGTGACGCGATGCGCGCGGCGGGCGTGAATGCCGAAGTCGCGGCGGGGCAGGACGGCGCGGTGCGCCTGACGGTGCGGGCATGAGCGCGATCCGTATCACCCGCAGTCCGACGCTGGACGCGTGGGGCACCCGAATCGGCCAGTGGTGGGCGGGGCTCAGCTCCCGCGAGCGCTGGATGGTCGGCACGCTGGGCGGGGTCGTCGCGGCGCTGGCGCTGGTCTTTCTGGTGGTGAAGCCGTTGCAGGCGGCGCGCGCCGGGGCGCTGGCGGATATCCGTACCTATGAAACGCTGACGGCGCGCGTGCGCGCGGCCGGGATACTGGTCCCGCAGGGCGCGAGGCCGCAGGTCCGCCAGGGCGCGCCCGCCGACGCGGCTCAGGCGGCCGCCGCCGATGCCGGGGTCGCCGCGACCATCACGCCGGGCGGGGCGGGGCTGACCGCGCAGGTCGCTGAAGCGCCTTATGAGGCGGTGGTCGGCTGGATCGCCGATGTCGAGCGGACGACGCCGCTGCGCGCGCGCCGCGTCGATCTGCGCAAGGGCGGCGCTGCGGGGCGGGTGAGCGCGAGCGTGGAGTTCGCGCAATGAGCGTGGCCGAAGCCGAGGTGGCGACGCTGCCGTACAGCTATGCGCGGCGCGCGGGCGTGGTGCTGCGTGCCGGGACGGTCGGGCTGGAATGCGTGCATCGGCCCGACGCCGCGCTCGATGCGCTGCTCGAGGTGCAGCGGATCGCGCCCGCGGTGCGCTTCGTGGCGGTCGATGACGCGGCCTTCGATCAGGCGCTCGCGGCGAGCTATTCGGGCAGCGCGGGCGCGGCCGCCGAGTTCGATCTGGAGGGCATGGACCTTGCCGCGCTGGCCGACAGCGCGGCGGCGGTCGACGATCTGCTCGACACGCGCGACGATTCGCCGGTGATCCGTCTGATCAACGCGCTGTTGCTGGAGGCGGTGAAGGAAGGCGCGTCGGACGTGCATGTCGAAACGCAGGAAAAACGCGTCGTCGTGCGCTTCCGCGTCGACGGCGTGCTGCGCGACAAGCTGGAACCGCGGCGCGAGCTGGCACCGTTGCTGGTCAGCCGAATCAAGGTGATGGCGAAGCTCGACATCGCCGAGAAGCGCGTGCCGCAGGACGGGCGCGTGACGTTGCGCATCGGCGGGCATGATGTCGACGCGCGCGTCTCGACGCTGCCCACGCAGCATGGTGAGCGGGTGGTGATGCGCCTGCTTGAGAAGGGCTCGCTCAAGCTCGACCTCGAGCATCTCGGCATGAGCGCGCGTGACCGTGAGGTGTTCGCGCGGCTGCTCGAGCGGCCGCACGGAATGCTGCTGGTCACCGGGCCGACGGGATCGGGCAAGACGACCAGCCTCTATGCCGCGCTTCAGCGGCTGAACGACCGCAAACGCAACATCATGACGGTGGAAGATCCCATCGAATATGAACTTGCCGGGATCGGCCAGACTCAGGTCAACGCGCGGACGGGCATGACCTTTGCCCGCGGGTTGCGCGCGATCCTGCGTCAGGACCCGGACGTGATCATGGTCGGCGAAATCCGCGATCAGGAGACGGCGGAGGTCGCGGTGCGATCGGCGATGACGGGGCATTTCGTGCTCTCGACGCTGCACACCAACAGCGCGGTGGGATCGGTGACGCGGCTGATCGACATGGGGGTCGAGCGCTATCTGCTCGCGCCGATGCTGGTCGGGCTGGCGGCGCAGCGGCTGGTGCGGCGGTTGTGCCCGAGCTGCCGGCGCGAGGACATCGCGAGCGAGGGCGATGCGATGCTGCTCGGCGGCGCGCTCAAGGCGGGCGAGCCGGTATGGCGCGCGGTCGGCTGCGACGACTGCCATGACGACGGCTATCGCGGGCGCGCGGGCCTCTATGAGGTGGTGCCGGTCGACGAGCGCTTCCAGGCGATGATCCATGACGGCGCGTCCGAAGCCGAGATCGAGGCACATGCCCGGAAGGGCAGCCCGGCGCTGCTCGACGACGGCGTGGCCAAGGTGAAGGCCGGGGTGACCACGGTCGAGGAAGTCGCGCGCGTGGTGCGGGAAGAGGCCTGATGCCCGCCTTTGCCTATCGCGCTGCCGATCGCGGTGGAACCGAGAAGAAGGGGCTGATCGAGGCGGCGAGCCCCGCGGCGGCGCGCGCGATGCTGCGTGAACAGGGACTGCTGCCGCTGGCGGTCGATGCGGCGGCGGAACGGCGGTCGATCGGGAGCATCAAGCTGCCCGGACTCGGCCGCTCGGGCATGACTTCGCGTGAGCTGGCGACGGCGACACGGCAGATCGCGACGCTGGTCGGATCGGACATTCCGGTCGAGGAAGCGCTGCGGCTCGCGGCGAGCCAGTCCGAGGCGCAACGCGTGTCATCGGTCCTGATGGAGGTGCGCGCGGCGATCCTCGACGGGCGCAGCTTCGCCAATGCACTCGCGACGCATCCCAAGGTCTTCCCCGAATTCTATCGCGCCTCGGTCGCGGCGGGGGAGGCGTCGGGCAAGCTGACTCAGGTGCTCGAGCATCTCGCGCATTTCGTCGAGAACCGGCAGGCGAACAGTCAGAAGTTGCAGCTCGCCTTGCTCTATCCGGGGCTGCTGGCGACGGTGTCGCTGGGTGTGATCGTGCTGCTGCTGGTCTATGTCATCCCCGATATCGTCAAGGTGTTCGTCTCGCGCGGGACCGATCTGCCGTTGCTGACGCGGGTGCTGATCGCGATTTCGGGGTTCCTTCAGGATTGGGGGCTGTACATCCTGCTCGCGGCGCTGATCGGCTTCGTGATCTATGGCCGCTGGGTGGCCAATCCGGCGAACCGGCTGAAGGTCCATCGCGCCTTTACCGAGCGCTGGCCGTTCCGGCGCTTCAGCCGCCAGCATAACGCGGCGCGCTTCGCCGGGAGCCTCGCGACGCTGGTGTCGAGCGCTGTACCGCTGGTCGAGGCGCTGCATGCCGCCGCTGCGGTGACACCCAACCGTTGGGTGCGTGAACGCGCGCTGCACGTCGCGGCGCGGGTGCGTGAGGGCATCAGCTTGCGCGCGGCGATGAGCGAGGCGGGGGTATTTCCGCTGATGCTCACCGCGATCGTCGCGTCGGGCGAGGCGAGCGGACAGTTGGGGCCTGCGCTGTCGCGGGCGGCGGACGAGCTGGACCGCGAGCTGGACGCGGTGACGAGCGCGATGGTCGCGCTGGTCGAGCCGCTGGTTTTGCTGCTGATGGGCGGCATCGTGCTGATGATGGTGCTGGCGATCCTGCTGCCGATCATCAACCTCAACGATCTGGTGACGCTCTAGAGCGCCCCTTCGATCGCCGCGCCCGCGGGCATGCCGGTGAACGGGAGGACGCGGGCGCCATCGGCGGTCATGCGGAAGCTGAGCTTGCCGTCCTCACCGAGCGTCGCGTCCATCAGCGTCTGGCGTCGCTGGGCAGCGGGAGCGATACGGATGCGGGTCGCGGTGCCGATCTTCTCGGCGGTCAGCAGGAGCGCCGGGACCGCCGTGGCCGTGCCGCCATTCTTCGCGGTGCAGGTGCCGGGTTCGGTCGTGAGCTTGCCGTCGATCGCCTGATCACCGCCGCCGATCGCGATCTTCGCGAACTGGAGCTGCATCACCAGATCGCAGGTGAAGGGCAGGTTGGGCTGGAGCGCCTGAAGCACCGAACTGTGCGCGCTGCCGCTGACATCGTCGAGCACGGTGCGGCCGAATCGCATCAGCCCGCGGCCGCCCATGTCGGTGTCGGGGCCGGTCGCCTTCCAGTCGGCGGCGAAGGCGAGGCTGGTGAGCGAGCGCAGCGGCGCCCAATTCCATTCGAACTTGCTGCCCCCGGCGATGCCGACCTCACCGTTCCACACCGTGCCGGCGACGCCGGTGCGCCACGGGCGGTTCTTGAGGAACACGCTGGCGGGCATCGTCGCGAGCATCGCCAGCGCATAAGCGGCTATGCCCAGCACGACGAAGACGGTAAGACGCCGCCGTGCCGACCAAGACGCCAATCCGAACGCCGGCGTTTCACCGCCGCGATCTGCTGAAATCAGGCCTGTTGCTGCCGCCGGCATTGCTTGCGAGTCCCTCTGTTCTGGCTGCCGGTGACTTGCAGGACAAGAAGCCCAGGCGCGACAAGCGGCAGGTGGCGATGCTGTTGCCGCTGAGCGGCCCGCGTGCCGCGCTGGGCCTTAGCATGCGGCAGGCGGCGTTGCTTGCGGATTCTGGCCCCGAAATCACGGCTTACGACACGGGCGGGACCGCGGCGGGCGCGGCGCTGGCGGCGCGCAACGCGCTGAAGGCAAAGGCGGCGATGATTCTCGGGCCGGTGACGGCCGAGGAAGTGACCGCGGTGGCGCGTGAGGTGGCCGGGCGTGTGCCGGTGGTCGCGTTCAGCAACAATGCGGTGGTTCGCGCACCCGGAAGCTGGGTGTTCGGCATCACGCCCAGTCAGGTGACCAGCGCGATCCTGCGCTATGCCCGGTCGCGCGGGATCAAGAGCGTGGTGGTGATCGACGACGCGTCGCCATGGAGCGCTGCCGCCGCCCTGGCGGCGGGCAAGGTGCAGGGCGAGATCGGCATCGATGTGCGCGTGTTGACGGTGACCGAGGGGCAGCCGCTGCCAGTGGCCGGTGATGCTCCCGACGCGGTATTGCTGCCCGGAAGCGGCGAGGCCGTGCTGGCCGCGGCGCGAAACCTGAAAGAGACGGGAATCCAGCTGTTGGGCACGGTGCAGGCGCTGGACCATCGTCCTGCTTCGCTTGAGGTGCTCAGCGGCGCGTGGCTCGCCAGCCCCGATCCGGCATCGTTCGGACGGTTCGCGGGCGAGTATCGCGCGCGGCACGGCGGCGATCCGGGCGCGCTGGCGGCGCTCGCCTATGACGCGGGCGGGATCGTCAAGGTGCTGCGCAACAAAGGCGAGATCAGTGAGAAGACGCTGCTGGCCGAGACGAGCTACCCTTGCGTCACCGGCAATGCGCGGTTCCGCAGCGACGGCAGCGTGGCGCGCGAGCTGGCGATCCTGCTTGCCGGGCCGGCGGGCTATGAGCCGGTGGCGGTGAGCCTCGGCGCATGACACCCCGCCCTGACGAGGGCGGATTCACGCTCCTCGAACTGATCATCTCGCTGGGCCTGTTCGCGCTGATCGCGGTGGCCGGGCTGGGGCTGCTCGACAGCGTGCTCAATGTGCAGGGGCGGACCGAGACGCGGCTGAGCCGGCTGGCCGACCTGCAACGGGCGATGTTCGTGGTGCAGAGCGACCTTGACCAGATCACCCGTGGCGAGGTGTCGGGCGGGGGCGGCGGTATCGCCTTTACCCGGATCGCGGGAGGTTTGGGCGGCCCGCCGATGCCGGTGCGCTACGGGGCGGCGCAAGGTGTGCTGGTGCGGTCCGCACCGCAGCCGCAAATGTTGCTGCAAGGCGTGGCCGAAGCCAGATGGCGCTTTCGCGACGGTGATCGCTGGGTCGACCGCTGGCCGGTGAACGAGGAGCGCAAGGATGAGTGGCCGCGCGCGGTCTCGGTCGAGATGCAGGTGGGCGGCGTGCCGGGACCGCAGGGGGTTCTGCGTCGGGTGGTGGTGCTGCCCGATCAGCCGAAGGACGACCCGAAATGACGCGGCGGGATGACGAGCAGGGCATGATCCTGGTCAATGTCCTGATGTTCGTGGCGATCGCCAGCGGGCTGGTGCTGCTGATGATCAGCCGCGAGGAACTGGCGCTGGACCGGTCGCTCAGGGGTCGTGAGGCGGCGCGGGCGGCGGCGATCGTGCGGGGCGGAGAGCTGTCCGCGATCAGCGCGCTGCGGCGCGATGCGAAGGAAGCGCCCGAGGTCGATCATGCCGGCGAGCGCTGGGCGTCGATCGGGGCGAATGGCGCGGCGATCGATGGCGGCAGCTTCGATCTGGCGGTGAGCGACGCCGAGGGGCGGTTCAACGTCAACGCGCTGCGCAGCGGCGAGGTGGCGCCGGTGCTGATCTTCCAGAAGCTAGCGGGCATCGCGGGGCTGGATGAGGCGCAGGTGACGCAGGCAATCGCTTATGTGCGCAGTCAGGGGCCGGTGACCGACGTGCGACCGATCCGCCTGCTGCCCGGCGTGGATCAGGACGCCATCGCACGGCTGGAACGGATGGTGACGGCGCTGCCCGGCAACACGCAAATCAACCTCAACGCCGCTGATCAGGAGCTGCTGGCGATCCTGTTCGACGACCCGGTGGTCGCGGAGCGCCTGACGGCGATCCGCAAGCGCAACGGGCAGATCACGCTGCGCGACCTGTCCGACCAGAAGGTGAGCCAGCCGCCGGGCACGGCGTTCCGGTCCAACAGCTTCTGGGTGCGGGTGCGGGCGACGATCGGCGGAACGGCGCAGGACGGCGCGACACTGATCCAGCGCAAGCGCGAGGAGGACGGGACGGTCACGGTGCTGCCCGTGGCACGCTGGCGTAACGCCGCGGTACCCCCCGAGGCGCCGGCGGTGGGCGGCTGAACGGCACGGAACGCCTGAAGTCTCACGGCCACGCACACGAGTCCGCGGCCGCCCGAGGCGTTGCGGCTCAGGCAAGCGGATCGACGAATTCAGGAAGCGGGCGGGCCGTGGGCCGGTACCTGAAGTCGAGCAGGCGAAATCCAACATCGCAGCGATCCGCCTCTTGAATTCCATGATACACTGTATCATTTACGCCGCGAGCAGCTTGGAGTGGCGTGATGCGGGCGATGATTGGCAAGTGGTTCGACGGGTTCGCGGTGGGGGCGTCGGCGCTGTGCCTGATCCATTGCCTGGGATTGCCGCTGCTGATCGCCGCGCTGCCCGCGATCGCCAACCGGATCGATCCCGGTGAGGGGTTCCACCTCGCCGTGCTGCTGTTCGCGATCCCGACGAGCGCGTTCGCGCTGATCGAGGGGTGGAGACGGCATCGCGGGATCGCGCCTTTGTTCGTCGGCGGCGCGGGGCTGGCGCTGATGGCCATCGGGTTGGCGTTCGGGAACCAGGCCGCGATCGAGACCGGCGTGACGGTGGCGGGCAGCCTGTTGCTCGCCGGCGCGCATGTGGCGAACTGGCGCCGGCGCGCCGTCAAGGCCGCCTGCCGCACCTAGCGCGCCGTCTTTTGCGAGGTCCCATTGACTCACGGATACGTAGATATATACCGCGTTATATATCCTGTTATTGGAGCGTGGCGTGACGGATCTGATGGAGCAAATGGGCGCTGCCTTTCTGGGCAGCCGCCTGAAACGGCTGGGTGAGCGGATGCAGGCGGGCGCGGCGCGGATCACCGCGGATGCCGGGCTGCCCGTGCAGCCGTCCCATATGGCGTTCCTCGCGGCGCTGGACGGGCAGGCGATGACGATCGGCCAGCTGGTGCAGATCGTCGGGATCAGCCAGCCGGGGGTGACTCGATCGATCGGCCAGCTGGTCGAACTCGGGCTCGCCCGGTCCGAGCAGGGCGAGGATCAGCGGCAGCGAACCATCTCGCTCACGCCCGCCGGGGACGCCGCGCTGGCGCGCGCGAAACTATATGTCTGGCCGCAGGTCGAGGCGGCCGTCCACGCATTGTTCGGCGGGCGGGCGGATGCGTTCGTCGATCAGATCACCGGACTGGAAGCGGCGCTGGAGGCGACGCCGCTCGATGTTCTGGCGAACCGGGCCAGTCCCGAAGTCCTGACGATCCGCGAATATGACGACGACCTTGCGCGGCATTTTCACGACATCAATGCCGAGTGGATCACCACGATGTTTCGCCTCGAGCCCATCGACCGTGAAGTGCTGGAGAATCCGCGCGCGAAGATCATCGATCCGGGCGGGGTCGTGCTGTTCGTCGAGGCGAAGGGGCTGGGCATCGTGGGCACCTGCGCGCTGCTGAAGACCGGAGCGAACA
>Ga0247823_10003001_pt1 | contig 13777 bp, 11 predicted proteins | sample 13C_PalmiticAcid_2_FD_192426 | JGI IMG/M metagenome (GOLD analysis project Ga0247823, IMG submission 192426) | Soil microbial communities from agricultural site in Penn Yan, New York, United States - 13C_PalmiticAcid_Day30 | ecosystem: Environmental > Terrestrial > Soil > Agricultural land...
GGCGCTGCGCTACGCCGACGCCGCGCGCAGCCGCCAGCCCGAGCACCGCAGCAGCTTCAACTTCACGCTCTCCGAAGCCGCCGAGGCGGCGGTGGACCTCACGCAGGGCCGGCTGCGCAAGGCGCTCGCGCGCCTGCGGTTGGCCGTCAACGCCGGCACGCACGACGCCGGGCGCACCACCAACGGCAACGCCATGGCCGGCGTGCTGCTGGCCGAGGCGCTGTTCGAGGCCGACCAGCTCGACCAGGCCGAGCGCCTGCTGGCGGTCTACATCCCGCTGATCCGCCACGTCGGCATTCCGGACCAGCTGATCCTCGCCCACGTGGTGATGGCGCGCATCGCGCAGGACCAGGGCGATGCCGACCACGCGCTGCAACTGCTGGCCGAGCTGGAGCACCTGGGCCACCGCGACGGCCTGCCGCGCGTCGTGGCCGGCGCGCGGCTGGAGCGCGTGCGCATGCTGGTGACCGAAGGCCGGCTGGGCCGCGCGCGCGCCGAGATCGACCACTGCGGCGACAAGGCGCTGTGGGCGCGCGTGAGCCGCTCTTCGCTGCGCGCCAACGAGGTCGAGACGCTGGCGCTGGCGCACGCGCGCTGGGCCGTGCAGGCCGGGCACGCGGCCGAGGTGGTGACCGAGCTGCGCGCCGAGGTGGACGCCGCCGAACGCGCCCAGCGCGAGCGCCGCGCCATGACGCTGCGCCTGGTGCTGGCGCAGGCCCAGTACAAGCTGGGCGAGCGCAACCGCGCCATGCGCGTGCTGGCCAAGGCCGTGTGCTTCGGTGCCGCCGAAGGCTATGTGCGCGCCTTCCTGGTGGAAGGGCCACTGCTGCTGGTGATGCTGCAGGAACTGCGCAGCGGGCCGACCGACCTGCTCGACGCCGACGGCGGCGCGCCGATCGCCTTTCTGGACCGCCTGCTGCGCGCGCCCGTGGCACCGCTGCCGCCGCCCGCCGTGGTGGGCGCGGCCATACCGTCGGCCAGCGCCATCGACGCGCTGACGAAAAAAGAACTGCAGGTGCTGCGCCTGGTGGCCGAAGGCCTGTCCAACGACCAGATCGGCGAGCGCATGTTCGTGGCCGAAACCACCATCCGCACCCACCTGCGCAACATCAACGTGAAACTCGACACCCGCAACCGCATGGAGGCCGTGCAGGTCGCCCGGCGCGCGGGCTGGCTCGCCTAAAGAAGACCCACCTCCCCATGATGCAACGCGAGATCTTCCAACCCGAACACGAACTCTTCCGCGAGACGGTGCGCCGTTTCCTGCAGGCCGAGGTGGCGCCGCAGATCGAGCACTGGGAGGCGCGCGGCGGCTTCGGGCACGGCTTCTTCGAGGCGGCCGGTGCGGCCGGCCTGCTGTGCCCCACCGTGCCCGAAGCGCTCGGCGGGCCGGGCGCCGACCTGCTGTACTCCGCCGTGCTGCTGGAGGAGGCCGCGCCGTACAGCAACTTCGGCCTCTCGCTCACCATGCACTCGGAGATCGTCACCAACTACCTGCTGCACTTCGCGGGCGATCACCTGCAGCAGCGCTGGCTGCCGCGCATGGTCACGGGCGAGGTGATCGGTGCGCTCGCCATGACCGAACCCGGCGCGGGCTCGGACGTGAAGGCGGTGCGCACGACGGCGGTGCGCGAGGGCGACGTCTTCGTGCTCAACGGCTCCAAGACCTTCATCTCCAACGCCACCGTGTGCGACCTGGTGATCGTGGTCGCCAAGACCGACCCGGCCGCCGGTGCCAAGGGCGTGAGCCTGCTGGCGGTGGACACCACCTTGCCCGGCGTGCGCAAGGGCCAGCCGCTCAAGAAGATGGGCCTGAAGTCGCAGGACACGGGCGAGCTGTTCTTCGAGAACGTGCGCGTGCCGGCCGACGCTCTGCTGGGCGAGGAGAACCAGGGCTTCGTCTACCTCATGCGCGAGCTGCCCTGGGAGCGGCTGCAGATCGCGATCTCGGCGATCGCCGCCGCCGAAGCGGCCTACCGCTGGACGCTGGACTACGTGCGCGAGCGCAAGGCCTTCGGGCAGGCGGTGGCCGATTTCCAGCACACGCGCTTCGTGCTGGCCGAGCTGAAGACCGAGATCCAGATCGGCCGCACCTTCGTCGACCACTGCCTGGCGCTGCTGCTGCGCGGCACGCTGGACGCGCAGGCCGCCTCCATGGCCAAGTACTGGACGACCGACCTGCAAGGCAAGGTGGTGGACGCCTGCGTGCAGCTGCACGGCGGCTACGGTTTCATGGCCGAGTACCCGATCGCGCGCGCCTACGTGGACGCGCGGGCGCAGCGCATCTACGGCGGCACCAACGAGATCATGAAAGAGCTGATCGCCCGGGACCTGTAAACCGGGTTTTCCGGGCTTGCCTGCCGGGGCGCGGGCGTGCCATGCTTGGCGCCATGAACACCCCGCTGCGCCGCTGGAGCACCGAGGCTGCCTCTGCCGGGCAGTCCCTGGACTATTGGTTGGGCGCGGTCTGCGAAGGCTTTCTGGAGATGGATGTGCGCAGCCGCGCGCGGCAGCGCTTCGACGCCGCGCTGACCTCGGCCACGCTGGGCGAGTTGCAGCTCAACCGCGCCGAGGGCAGCTCGCAGGACGTCTACCGCACGCCCCGGCACCTCTCGCGGGCCGGGCCGAACTACTTCTACCTGCTCTGCAAGGCCGATGAGCCCTGGGCCGGCGCCCAGGAAGCGCGCGGTGCCCGGCTGGCGCCGGGCGACTGCCTGCTGGTCGATTCGCGCCGCCGGTACGAGTTTCACTTCGATACCCGCTGTGACACCGTCTCGCTGCAACTGCCGTCGAGCTGGGTCGAGCGCTGGCTGAGCGACCCGGCCGCCGCCTGCGGGCGCGCGCTGGAGGGCCGAAGCGGCTTCGGTGCCGCCCTCTCGGCCTTCGCGCGCCAGCTGCAGCCGGAACTGGCGCTGGCGCCACCGCTGCCACCGGCGCTGCTGGCCGATCAACTGGGGGCGCTGCTGGCGCTGGCCGCCGGCACCGAGGCCCCGCCGGCCCGACCCGGTCTGGCGGCGCGCATCGCCGACGCGGTGCGCGAGCGCCACGCCGAACCCGGGCTCACCGCCGCCACCGTGGCCGACGGTCTGGGCATCGGCGAGCGCAGCCTGCACCGGGCGCTGGCGGCGCAGCGCCACACCTTCGCGCAGCAGCTCATGGCCTGCCGCATGACCAGCGCGCGCCGCCTGCTGGGCGATCCGCGCTTCGACCGCCTGACGGTGGCCGAAATCGGCCGCCGCGTGGGCCTGCTCGACCCGTCGCACTTCGTGCGCGCCTTCCGCAGTGCCACCGGGCAGACGCCGGGCGCCCTGCGGCGCCAGCGCTGACCCTGGCAGCCGGCGGCCACAGCCCTGGCAGGCAGCGGCCATCCGCCACCGCCGGGGCCGCCTACAGTGCTCACCACTTTCAACAGGAGACCTGCATGTCCGATACCTACGTTCTCGTCCATGGCGCCTGGCACACCGGCGCCGAACTCGAAGCCACCGCCGAGCACCTGCGCGCCGCCGGCCACACCGTGCACTGTCCCACGCTGGCCGGCAACCGGCCGGGCGACGACCGCACCGCCGTGGGCCTGGCCGACGCCGTGGCCTCGCTGGTGGACGACATCGAAAGCCGCGACCTGAAGGCGGTGCGCCTGGTCGGCCACAGCTACGGCGGCATGGTCATCTCCGGCGCCGCCGAGCGGCTGCTGCCGCGCCTGGCGCGCCTGGTCTACGTGAACGCTTTCGTGCCGCAGCCGGGCGAATGCCTGAACGACATGGTGCCGCCGCACTACAAGGCGCTGTTCGACCAGATCGCCGGCGCGAACGGGCAGGCGGTGATGCTGCCGTTCGAGATCTGGCGCGAGGCCTTCATCAACGACGCCGATCTGGCGCTCGCGAAATCCGCCTACGCCCAGCTCAACCCCCACCCCTACCGCACCTTCACCGAGCCGTCCGCCATCACCCAGCCCCTGGCGGCGCTGCCGGTCGGCAAGTCGTACCTGAACTGTGTGATGGACGTGGCGCTGCCGGGCAGCCTGCCGTGGCACCCCCGGCTGTCGGAGCGGCTGGGCCTGTTCCGCTACATCGAGGCGCCCGGCAGCCACGAGGCCTGGTTCACGCGCCCGGCGGAACTGGCGCAGATGATCATCGCGGCCGGGCGCGACTAGAGAGCGGATCGCCCGGGCGCTGTCGGGCCGGGCGGGATCTGGCGGATGAGGTCCCGCAGCCAGACGAACAGCGGCAGGCGGTGGGTGCGCTCGTGCCAGACCATCACCGTCTCGATGTCGGCCAGGGGGAAGGGCACGGGCCAGATGTCCAGCGGCAGGTGCGCCGCGAACTGCTCGCAGATCCAGGTCGGCAAGGTGGCGACGTGGTTGGAGCCGGCGACGATGTGGGGAATCAGCAGCACGGAGGGGACGCGCACGGACCGCACGCGCTCGTGCCCGACGACCTTGAGCGCATGGCTCAAGGTGTGTTCCAGCGTCGAGCGGGGAGAGAAGGGCGAGCCCAGCACCACGTGGGGACGTTCGAGGTAGGTGTCCAGCGACATGGCCGGGCAGCTGCCGCGCGCGGTGATGCAGGACATCGGCTGGGAGTACAGCGGGAGGCGGCGCAGATCGGGGTGGACCTCGGGGAAATAGCCGATCGCGATGTCGCACTCGCCTTCGCTGAGCCATTCCTTCACGTGGTCGGGGTCGGGCGCACGCACGTTCAGCACCAGGCCCGGCGCCTGGTCGGCGATCAGGCGCGCGAGGGTCGGCAGGTAGTTCAGGCCCAGGTTGTCGGCGGCCGCCAGCGTGACGGTGGCCTGGGTCTGTGCCAGGTCCAGCGTGCCCTCGTTGGCGAAGATCTCCTCCATGAGTTCGATGCCGTCGCGGACCTTGCGCGCGATGGTCTGGGCGCGCTCCGTGAGGTTGAATTCGTTGCCGGAGCGCACCAGCAGCGGGTCGCCGATGAGCTCGCGCAGGCGGGACAAGGCGTTGCTCATGCCGGACTGGCTCATCTCCAGCCGCTCCGCCGCCCGCGTGACGGAGCGGGTGGTCAACAAGGCGTCCAGACACACCAGCAGGTTGATGTTGCTGCGTTTCACAAAGGGCCTGTCAACACGGTTTTCTGAAGGGGAAAGTGGCCACCTAGGGTTTGTTCCTATCCACGCGGGGCAATGACCACATTGCGTCGCCTTGATTGTTCGGGGTGGCCGATCTTGATTGAATCGGAAGTCTAACGAACTTACCGAGGCCCCCATGACCATTCCCGCCGTCAAACCCACCCGAGAAGCCATGCTCGCCTGCGTGGCCCGTTTCCAGGATCTGCAGCGCTGCGAGACCGGCTTGCCGGACATGCAGCTGCCCGAATGCAAGCGCGCGTTCTACAACGTGCTGGGCTTCGACCAGCCCAAGGGCGAGGGCAAGTTCTCGCCCTTCGGCGACCGCGCCAAGGCCCGCGTTTCCCACCTCACGGCCGGCTTCGGTGTGTCCTTCATCGCGGCCGAGCCCGGCAAGGGCGTGCTCATGCACACGCACGACACGGTGGAGACCTTCATGGTGATGAAGGGCGTCTGGAAGCTGGAGTGGGAAGGCGACCAGGGCGACGATCACGTGATCCTGCGGCCGCTGGACTTCGTCGCCTTCCCGCTGGGCGTGCAGCGGCGCTTCGAATGCGTGGAAGCGCCGGCGGGCGAAACCGAAGGCCTGTTGCTGGGCATGATCGGCGGCAACGCGCCGGCGGCCGAGATTTCCACCGGCGGCATCGAGCGCCTGATCGAAGCGGGCATCTTCCAGCGCCAGACCGCGCCGGCCTGAGGCCCTGCATCCCCACGAACCCAAGACAACAGGAGACAAACATGAGCAAGATCTTTCGCGCCGCCGTGGCGGCCTGCGTGGCGGCCCTGACGCTGGCCCCGGTGGCCGCGCAGACGGCCTACCCGACCCGCACCGTGCGCATCATCGTGCCCGCGCCGGCCGGCACCGGCCCCGATGTGCTGGCGCGCCTCTACGCCCAGCACCTGGGCCAGGCGCTGGGCCAGCCCTTCGTGGTGGACAACCGCCCCGGTGCCTCCGGCAACCTGGGCGCGGAGGCGGTGGCGAAGGCGCCGGCGGACGGTTACACCCTGCTGTATGGGTACAACCAGATCTTCACCATGAACCCGCACCTGTTCACCAAGCTGGCGTACGACTCGGCGAAGGACCTGGCCCCGATCACGCAGACCGTGGGCACGGCCTATGTGCTGGCGGGCAACAACAACCTCCCCGCCCAGGATCTCGCGGGCGTGATCGACTACGCGCGCAAGAACCCCGGCAAGCTGGCCTACGCGAGCTACGGCCCGGGCACGGCCTCGCACCTGATCATGGAACTGATCCAGGACAGCGAGAAGATCCAGCTGCTGCACGTGCCCTACAAGCAGGGGCAGATGACCGATGTGATCAACGGCCAGGTGGCGATGGTGATCGAGCCGTTCCCCTCGGGCATCCCGATGGCGAAGTCCGGCCGGGTGAAGGCCCTGGCGGTGACGGGGGAGAAGCGGATCGCCGAGCTGCCCAACGTGCCGGCGATGAACGAGGCCGTGCGCGGGCTGAACCTGCTCGGCTGGCAGGGCATCTGGACCACGGCGGGCACGCCGCCCGAGGTGATCACGCGCCTCAACGCCGAGTTCGTGCGCATCACCAAGCTGCCGGACATGCAGAAGCGCATCCAGGATTTCGCCTCGGTCCCGATCGGCTCGTCGCCGCAGGAGATGGCCGCCGTGATCCAGCGCGAGTCCCGGCAATGGGGCGCGGTGATCCGCGAGAAGAACATCGTTCTGGACTGAGGCGCGCCGACCGACATGAATGCCCCTGAACAGATCCACGGCTGGCTGCCCGATATCCAGCCGCGCGCCGTGCCGCCGGCTTTCCTCGATGCCTTGCGCGAGCGCTTCGGCGAGCGCTGCAGCACCGCGCTGGCTGTGCGCGAGCAGCATGGGCGCGACGAGTCGGCCTATGTGAGCGTGCCGCCGCCCGAGGCGGTGGTGTTCGCCGAAAGCACGCAGGACGTGGCCGATGCGCTGCGCGGTGCCGATGCGCAGGGCGTGCCCGTCATCCCTTTCGGCGCGGGCTCGTCGCTGGAAGGCCACCTGCTCGCCGTGCAGGGCGGCATCAGCATCGATGTCTCGCGCATGAACCGGGTGCTGGCCATCGATGCCGACGACCTCACGGTGACGGTGCAGCCCGGCGTCACCCGCAAGCAGCTCAACGAGGAATTGCGCAGCACCGGCCTGTTCTTCCCGATCGACCCGGGCGCCGACGCCACCCTCGGCGGCATGGCGGCCACCCGCGCCAGCGGCACGAACGCCGTGCGCTACGGCACCATGCGAGAGAACGTGCTCGCGCTGGAAGTCGTCACCGCCACGGGCGAGGTGATCCGCACCGGCACGCGGGCGCGCAAGTCCAGCGCGGGCTACGACCTGACGCGGCTTTTCGTGGGCAGCGAGGGCACGCTGGGGGTCATGACCGAGATCACGCTGCGCGTCTTCCCCTTGCCCAAAGCGGTGTCGGCGGCGGTCTGCTCCTTCCCCAGCCTGGAGGCGGCCGTGCGCACCACCATCGAGACCATCCAGATGGGGGTGCCGATCGCGCGGGTGGAGCTGATCGACGCGAACTCGGTGCGCATGGTGAACCGGCACGCGCGGCTCGACCTGCGCGAAGAACCGATGCTGCTGATGGAGTTCCATGGCTCGCCGGCGGGGGTGCAGGAGCAGGCCCTGGTGGTGCAGGAGATCGCGGCCGCCCACGGCGGCGCGGCGTTCGAGTGGGCCACCACGCCGGAGGAACGCACCCGCCTGTGGACCGCGCGGCACAACTTCTACTTCGCGGCCCTGCAGAGCCGCCCGGGCTGCCGCGCGATCTCCACCGACACCTGCGTGCCGATCTCGCGCCTGGCCGACGCCATGCTGGCCTCGGTGGACGAAGCCCGGGCCAGCGGCATTCCCTACTTTCTCGTGGGCCACGTGGGCGATGGCAACTTCCACGTGGGCTACCTGATCGACCCGCACGACGAGGCCGAACGCGCGACGGCCGAGCGGCTGAACCACCAGCTCGTGATGCGCGCGCTGGCGCTGGGCGGCACCTGCACCGGCGAGCACGGCGTGGGCCTGCACAAGATGGATTTCCTCACCGCCGAAACCGGCCAGGGTGCGGTGGACATGATGCGCACCCTCAAGCGCGCGCTGGACCCGAAGAACATCCTGAACCCCGGCAAGATCGTGCGCGTGGACTGAGCGGCCGGCCATGCAGCGACAGTTTCCGCGTTGGCGCGAGCTCCGACCTCTGTTGTCCTTCCAGCGTGTCGAGTGGAACGGCACGGCCCGGCGCCTCGCGTCCGCACACACCATCGACGACCTGCGCGCGATCGCCCGGCGGCGCACGCCGGCGGGGCCATTCCATTACGTGGACGGCGCTGCCGACGACGAGATCACCCTCGACCGGGTGCGGCAGTACTACCGCGACCTGGAGTTCCAGCCGGGCGTGCTGCGCGATGTGTCGGTGACCGACCCGGGCACCGAGCTGTTCGGTCGGGCGCTGCGCCTGCCCTTCGGTTTCGCCCCGACCGGCTTCACGCGCCTGCTGCATGCCGAGGGCGAACGCGCGGTCGTTCGTGCGGCGCGGGCCAGGGGCATTCCCTATGCGCTGTCCACCATGGGCACGACCAGCATCACCGAGCTCGCGCAGGTGGCGCCGGACGCGCGCCGCTGGTTCCAGCTCTATCTCTGGAAGGACCGCGAGCGCTCGCTGCGTTTCATCGAGCAGGCCAGGGCGGCGGGTTACGACGCCCTGGTGGTCACCGTCGACGTGCCCACGGCGGGCAACCGGCTGCGCGACCTGCGCCACGGCATGACCATGCCGCCGCGCCTGTCCCTCAAGACCTTGCTCGACGCCTCGCACCGCCCGAACTGGTGGTTCGACTTTCTCACCACGCCGCCGCCGCGTTTCGCCTTCGCCTCCGCCGGCGAGCACGAGGGAGCGGCGGAACTGGTGGCCAAGCTGTACGACACCAGCGCCACGGTCGAGGACCTGCGGTGGATGCGCGAGGCCTGGAACGGGCCGCTGGTGGTCAAGGGCATCCAGACCCTGGAGGACGCCCGGCGCGTGGCGGATTTCGGCGCCGACGGCATCGTGCTCTCCAATCACGGCGGCCGTCAGCTGGACCGGGCACCCATTCCCTTGCGGCTGCTGCCCGAGGTGGTCGATGCGGTGGGCCGGCAGACGGCGGTGATGATCGACTCCGGCATCCAGCACGGTGCCGACATCGTGGCGGCCCTGGCCCTGGGGGCCCGGTTCGCCTGGGTCGGCCGCGCCTACCTCTACGGCCTGATGGCCGGGGGTGAGGCCGGTGTGCTTCGCGCCGCCGACATCCTCGAATCGCAGATCGTCCGAACCCTGAAGCTGCTGGGCGTGCAGCGCATCGACCAGCTCCACCGCGACCACGTCCGCCTGGTGGAGGAACTGGCATTCACACCAAGGAGAAGGCATGTTGAAGTGGCAAGGTGAGGCCGAGGTGGTCGGACAGGTCCGCTGCCGGCGTTTTGTGCCCCGGTCCCAGGCCGATGGCGCGGCGACGGGGGCGGTGTACGAGCCCGTGGGCGATGCGCGGCCGGCGCGCCTGGCGCTCATCCAGCACGGCGGCAGCTCGCACAAGGCTGGCACCGACGTGTGGGACGTGGCGCACGCGCTCACCGGCCAGGCGGGGGTGCGGCTGGTCGCGCTGGACGGGCCGGTGCACGGCGCGCGCCTGGGCCGCGACGAGGTGCTCGAGCCCCTGGCGGTGCGCGCGCGCTTCTTCGAGAAGTGGGAGCACGAGCCGGCCCACGTGGCGCAGCATGTCGGCGCCTGGCGGGACCTGATCGATGAGCTGGTCGGCGCCTGGCGGCCCGAACACCTGGCCTGGGTCGGCGTGTCCATGGGGACCGCCTACGGCCTGCCGCTGCTGGCGCAGGAGGACCGCATCCATGCCGCGGTGATCGGCATGTGGGGCACGAGCTTCGTCAACTCCGAGCGCCTGCGGACCGATGCGATGGCGGTGCGCGCGCGGGTCCTGTTCCAGCAGAAGTGGCACGACGAGCTGTTCAGCCGCGACGGGCAGCTGGAGCTGTTCGACGCGCTGGGCACCGACGACCGGCGCCTGCACGTCTACCCCGGTGGCCACACCCGCCTGGGCGAGGAGCAGATGGCCGACCTGGTGCGCTTCGTCGTGAATGGGCCCTAATCGTCCAAGGCGACGATATTCCGGAGCACCCCCGCTGGCAGAGTGGCGGGCATGTCAACTGCCACCGCCACCCGGCCCGCCGCCGGCATCACCCTGCGCTCCGAAGGCGCCGTCGCCACCCTGGTGCTGGACCTCGCTCAACCCAAGAACACCTTCCGAACCGCCGACGTGCAACGCCTGGGCGCGCTGCTGGACGAGGCGCTCGCCGGCGGCGCGCGCTGCCTGGTGATCCAGGGCGCCGGCCCGGTGTTTTCCGCCGGCTGGGACATCGGCTCGATCGACCCGGCGGCCGACGACCCCATGGCCCTGATCGCGGACGTGGTCGGCCCGTTCTGCCGCCGCCTGCGCGAGCTGCCCATCCCCTCCGTTTCCGCCGTGACCGGCCCGGCGCTGGGCTTCGGCTTCGGCCTGGCGCTGTGCTGCGACCTCTGTTTCGCCGAGGACGGGGCCCTGTTCGGCAGCCCGTTCCGCCACATCGGGATGGTGCCCGACAGCGGCACCCACCACTTCCTGCTCAGCCGCCTGGGCCATGCGCTGGCGGCCGAGCTGATCTACACCGGGCGCCTGCTCAGCGGCACCGACGCGGCGCGCCTGGGCCTGATCAACCGCGCGCTGCCGCGCGACCAGCTGGCCGACGAGGTGGCGAAGACGGCGCAGGCCATCGCCGCCGGGCCGACGCAGGCGCTGCGCCTGTCGAAAGAAATCCTGCTGCAGGGCGGTGACTTCGACGCCATGTTCGCCCACGAGGGCCGCCAGCTGGCCCAGGTGTTCGCCACCGCCGACCTGAAGGAGGGCATCGCCGCCTTCCAGCAGCGGCGCCCGGCCGTGTTCCAGGGCCGCTGAACGGCGCCCATTTCCCAACCTTCTCTTGCCATATGACGGAAGCCTACATTCTTGACGCCGTGCGCACCCCGCGCGGCCGGGGCCGCGCCAGCGGTGGTCTGCACGAGGTGCCTTCGGCGCGCCTGGCCGGTGGCCTGCTCGCCGCGCTGCGCGACCGGCACGGCCTGGACACCTCGCAGTTGAACGACGTGATCCTCGGCTGCGTCGAGCCGGTGCAGGAGCAGGCGGCCGACATCGCCAAGAGCGCGGTGTTCGCCGCCGGCTACGACCAGGCGGTGCCCGGCATCCAGATCAACCGCTTCTGCGGCTCGGGCCTGGAGGCCTGCAACTTCGCCTCTGCGCTGGTGAAATCCGGCCAGGCCGAGCTGGTCATCGGCGGTGGCGTGGAGAGCATGTCGCGCGTGCCCATGTTCACCTCGGGCGGTCCGTGGATCACCGACCCGCAGCTCACCATCCCCAACCGCATCGTGCCGCAAGGCATCTCGGCCGACCTGATCTCCACGCTCTACGGCTACAGCCGCCAGGACGCGGACGCCTACGCGGTCGAGAGCCAGCGCCGCGCGGCCCAGGCCTGGCGCGAGGGTTACTTCGACCGGTCGGTGGTGCCGGTGCGCGACCTCAACGGCCTGGTGATCCTGGCGCGCGACGAGCACGTGCGCGGCGACACCACGATGGAGACGCTGGCCAAGCTCGATCCTTCGTTCACCGCGCAGGGCGAGAAGATGGGCTTCGACGCGCTGGCCCTGCACCGCTACCCGCAGCTCGGCGGCATCGAGCACATCCACCATGCGGGCAACTCCTCGGGCATCGTGGACGGCGCCTCGGCCGTGCTGATCGGCACCAAGGAAGCGGCCGCCGCGCAGGGCCTGAAACCGCGCGCCCGCGTGCGCGCCTTCGGCACCGTGTCCACCGAGCCCACCATCATGCTCACCGGGCCGGCGCCGGCCGCGCAGGCCGCGCTCAAGCGCGCCGGCATGAACGCGCGCGACGTGGACCTGTTCGAGTGCAACGAGGCCTTCGCCTCCGTCGTGCTGCGCTTCATGGAGGTGCTGGACGTGCCGCACGACCGCGTCAACGTCAACGGCGGTGCCATCGCCATGGGCCACCCGCTGGGCGCCACCGGCGGCATGCTGCTCGGCACCCTGCTCGACGAGCTGGAGCGGCGCAACCTGAGCACCGGCGTGGTCACGATGTGCGTGGGCGGCGGCATGGGTTCCGTCATGGTCATCGAGCGCGTCTGAGCGCCACAACAACAAGCAACACTGGAGCGAAACAATGGTGGATTACACGGTGGACGCGGACGGCATCGCGACCCTGACGTGGAACGTGGCCGACCGGCCGATGAACGTGCTGAACACGGCGTCGATCGCGGCTTTCGACGCGGCGGTGAAGCGCGCGGTGGTGGACCCGGCGGTGCGCGGCGTGATCGTGACCTCGGCCCGGCCCGAGTTCCTGGCCGGCGGTGACCTGGAATTCATCCGCACCATCTCGAGCGCGCAGCAGTCGATGGACATCACCGGGCCGCTGAGCGCCACGCTGCGCGGCATCGAGACCTCGGGCAAGCCTTTCGTGGCCGCCATCAACGGCACGGCGCTGGGCGGTGGGCTGGAGGTCTGCCTCGCCTGCCACCGGCGCATCGCGGTGGACGATCCGAAACTGCAGCTGGGTGTGCCGGAGGTGACGCTGGGCCTGCTGCCCGCCGCCGGCGGCACGCAGCGCCTGCCGCGCATGATCGGCATCAAGGCCGCGCTGCCCTACCTGCTCGAAGGCCGCAAGGTCGGGCCGCAGAAGGCGCTCGAAGCGGGCATCGTGGACGAGGTGGTGCCGGCGGCCGGGCTGCTGGCGCGCGCGAAACAATGGCTGCTCACGGACGGCCCACAGGCCGTCGTGAAGCCCTGGGACGCCAAGGGCTACAAATTCCCCGGCGGCACACCGCAGTCGCCCGGGCCCACGCAGGTGTTCTTCGGCGTGTCGGGGAACCTGCTGGGCAAGACGCAGGCGCTGTACCCGGCGCCCGAGGCCATCCTGGCCAGCGTGTACGACGGCTGCCAGGTCGACATCGACACCGGCCTGCGCATCGAGCAGCGCCAGTTCGCGCGCCTGGCGACCTCGCCCGAAACCAAGAACATGATCCGCACGCTGTTCTACGCCATGGGCGACGCGAACCGGCTCGCGGGCCGGCCCCAGGGCGTGCCGCCGCGCAAGTTCGGCAAGGTGGCGGTGCTGGGCGCCGGCATGATGGGCGCGGGCCTGGCCCATGTGTGCTCGGTGGCGGGGCTGGAGACGGTGTTGCTGGACGTGAGCCTGGCCGCGGCCGAGAAGGGCAAGGCCTACGGCGCGAAGATCCTCGACGGCCAGGTGGCCAAGGGCCGGCTGGACGCGGCGCAGCGCGACCAGATCCTGGCGCGCGTGAAGACCACCACCGACATGGCCGAGCTCGCTGGCTGCGGCATCGTGATCGAGGCGGTGTTCGAGGACCGCGCGGTCAAGGCCGACGTGACGCGCCGCGCCGAGGCCGCGATGGACGCCGACGCGATCTTCGCCACCAACACCTCCACGCTGGCCATCACCGGCCTGGCCGAGGTCTCGTCGCGCCCCGCGTCCTTCGTGGGCCTGCACTTCTTCTCGCCGGTGGAGAAGATGCCGCTGGTGGAAGTCATCCGCGGCGGGAAGACCGGCGAGGCCGCCGTGGCGCACGCGATGGACTTCGT
>Ga0247823_10003003_pt1 | contig 13769 bp, 10 predicted proteins | sample 13C_PalmiticAcid_2_FD_192426 | JGI IMG/M metagenome (GOLD analysis project Ga0247823, IMG submission 192426) | Soil microbial communities from agricultural site in Penn Yan, New York, United States - 13C_PalmiticAcid_Day30 | ecosystem: Environmental > Terrestrial > Soil > Agricultural land...
TCTGCGCACTGAGCGCGGCGGCATAAAAGCGGATCTGCTGTTCGACCTCGGGCGGCAGGCAGCGCCGAGGCCGGGTCGCTGAAGGCGCTGACGTTCGGCAAGTGGGGCGTCGACCTTGGTGCCCGCGATCCGTCGGTGAAGCCGGGCGACGATTTCGACAAATATGCCAATGGCGGCTGGTTCGCGCGTACCGAAATTCCGTCGGATCAGGCGTCGGCGGGGGTCGATTACGACGTCTACAACCTGACCCAGCGCCAGCTGCGCGCGGTCGTCGCCGGCGCTCCCGCGGCGAGCCAGGTGGGCGGACTATATCAGAGCTTCATGGACGAGGCGCGCGTCGAAACGCTCGCCGCGAAGCCGCTGATGGCCGACATCGCCGCGGTCGCCGCGATCAAGGACAAGAGCGAAATGGCGCGCTTCATGGGCGGCACGCAGGGGACGTTCGGATCGACGATCGTCAGCGGTGGACCCTATGCCGATACCGCCGATCCGACCGTCAACGTCCTGTGGCTGGGGCAGGCGGGGATCGGCCTGCCCGAACGCGACTATTATCTGAACGACAGCTTCAAGCCGCAGCGCGATGCGTACCGCGCCTATATCGCGCGGACGATGAAGATGGCGGGCAATGCCGACCCCGAAAAGGCGGCCGATGCCATCATGGCGTTCGAGACCGAGATCGCGAAAGTCAGCTGGGCGATCGCCGACCGTCGCGACATCGGCAAGATCAACAATCCGATGTCGGCGGAAGAGCTCGCCGCCTATGCGCCGGGACTCGACTGGAACGCGTGGTTCGCGGGTTCGGGCATCGCGCCGCAAAAGCGCATCATCGTCAACGAAAAGACCGCGGTGCGCGACATCGCGGCGCTATACGCAAAGACCCCGCTCGACACGATCAAGCTGTGGCAGCAATTCCATGTCGCCGACAACGCCGCGCCCTATCTGTCGAAGTCATTCGTCGACAGCCGCTTCGAATATACCAAGGCGCTGAGCGGCGTTGGCGAGCTCCGTCCACGCTGGAAACGCGGCCTGACACTGGTCGACGGCAGCCTCGGCGAACTCGTCGGCGAAACCTATTCGAAGCAATATTTCCCCGCGAGCGCGAAGGCGAAGATGGAGGTGCTCGTCACCAACCTGAAGCTCGCGATGGGCGACCGCATCCGGAACAACAGCTGGATGGCGCCCGCGACCAAGGACGCGGCGTTAGCCAAGCTCGCGAAGATGGACGTGATGGTCGGCTATCCCGACAAATGGCGCGACTATTCGGGGTTGAAGATCGATCCCGCCGACCTTTACGGCAATGTGAAGCGCAGCGCGGCGTTCGAATATGCCTATGCGCTGTCGGATCTCAACAAGCCCGTCGACCGCAAGAAATGGTCGATGAACCCACAGGAAGTGAACGCCTATAATGGCGGGCTCGAGAACAAGATCGTGTTCCCGGCGGGCATCCTTCAGGCACCCTATTTCAGCGAGAGTGTCGACGACGCAGTCAATTATGGCGCGATCGGCGCCGTCATCGGCCACGAGATCACCCACGGCTTCGACGATCAAGGCCGCAAGATCGACGCCGAGGGCGCGGTGCGCGACTGGTGGACGCCCGAGGATGCGGCGCGTTTCGATGCGCAGGCGAAGGCATTCGGCGCGCAATATGCGACCTATGAGGCGGCACCGGGATCGTTCATCAACCCCGACCTGACGATGGGCGAGAATATCGCCGATCTGGCGGGGCTCGAGGTCGCATATGACGCTTACCGTCGCTCGCTGGGCGGCAAGCCCGCGCCAGTGATCGACGGGCTGACGGGCGACCAGCGCTTTTTCCTCGCCTTTGCGCAGGCGTGGCGGACGAAACAGCGCGAGGATGCGATCAAGCAGCAGGTCGCGAGCGATCCGCACAGCCCGGCGCGCTGGCGCATCATTGGGCCTGTGCGCAACGTCGATGCGTGGTACAAGGCGTTCAGCGTCGCTGCGGGCGCCAAATATTATCTGAAGCCTGAGGACCGCACGCGGATCTGGTAGTCCTGAGACCCCTTTCTCAGGATTGGGCGGGGGCGGCCTCGTGTCGTCCCCGTACCGCCATCACGGTGAGCGACAAGGCTGCGCCGACGATAACGAACAGCGCGGGAAAGCCGCCGAGCACCGACATCATGCGGATCCCGTCGATGCCGCCGCCCGCGACGAGAACGATTGCGACCAACCCCACAGTGACTCCCCACACCGCCTGCACCCACAGCGGCGCCTCGGGGGCGTCGGGCGTAATGCCGCGGGTCGACAGCGCGCTCATCGCCGACACATTGGCGTCGGCGCCGGCGACATAAGACAGGAAGATCGCGAACAGCACGACCCCGGCAACGACAGGTCCGCCGCCGAGCGCGCTGAACAGCCGGAACAGCACCGGATCGGGGCCTTGCGCGGTCAGCACGGCGTAAAGGCTGGCGCCGCTCTGTTGGTCGAACGCGATCGTCGCACCGGCGATCGCCGTCATCCACACCGCGCCGAACAGCGACGGCAGGATCAGGTTATACAGGATGAAGGCGCGGACGCTGTACCCCACCGCGAGACGGCCGAGGAAAAGCGCAGTCACGGGCGCCCACGCGAACCAGTTGGCCCAATTGAAGATCGTCCATTGCCGATGCCAGCCGGTGTCGACGTCGAGGCCGAGGTTGCGCGGGATGAAGGTCTGGAAATAATCGACAACGCCGCGCAGCGATAGCCCGAGCATCTCGGCGGTCGGACCCGCAATCAGGACAAAGGCGATGATCGCGAAGAACAGCCAGGTGTTGAGCACCGAAAGACCCGCAATGCCCTTTTGCAACCCCGTCGCGGCGGAAATCAGGAAGCTCGCGACGATCGCTCCTGCAATCGCCCAGCGTAGCGGCGTGCCGCCGTCGAAGCCGCCGATCCCCTCGACCCCGCCCGCGAGCGCGAGGAGACCGGCGCCGAGCGACGCCGCCATGCCCGCGACGAGCGCATAAAGGCAAATGATGTCGATGCCGGTGCCAATCGGACCATGCGCGCGCTGGCCGAGCAGCGGAACGAACAGCGACGACAGGCTGAAGGGTTCGCTGCGGTTGTAATAGACAAGCGCGAAGGCGAGGCCCGCGACCGTGTAGATGGCGTAGGGCGTCAGCGTCCAGTGAAGGAACATCGTAGACATGGCGAAGGTCGCCGCCGCTTCGCTGCCCGGTTCGAGCCCCAGCATTGCAGGCGGATCGTTGAGATGGAAGAGCGGCTCGGCGGCGCCCCAGAACAGGATACCGGTGGCGATCGTCGTGCAAAGCGTTACCGCGAACCAGCGCCATCGGGTCAATATCGGTTGCGCGGCCGGTCCGCCGATGATCCGCCCGCCGAGTGGCGAAACGGAAATGCCCGCCAGAAGGACGAGAAAGCCGATCCCCGCCCAAGCGAAGAGCGACGAGAAATAACGCAATATCCAGTCATTGATCGCCGTCTCGGCCGCCACGACGGAGGGGCCCTGCCAAAGGCTGAGAATGACGGCGGCGAGAAGCACCGCGAGGGGCGTGAAAAACACCGGGCGATTGAGGGGATGCTTTGGAGATGCTGGCAAATGATCGGCCGATCGGACATGGTCAGAAGGATCAGCATGACGTTTGCCCGGCGCAAGGTCAATTCGGGGCGGGAACGGCCCATCGGGCAAAGCGTTGGATCGGCAGACATGTGGATGTGAAGGAGAAGCTTCGATGACCAGAAATATGATGGCGGCCACCGCCGCGCTTGCGCTGCTCGCCTCGGGTCAGGCGGCCGCCTTCCAGACGCCGGCCGATACGACGTCGGCGGCGAAACCAGCCAAGGACGGCACAACGGCCGAAGAGCGGTCGAACACGGCGCGGCTCAACGCCGAACAGGCGTCGCGCGCCAGGGCCGACAACACGACCTATGCGCAGGAAGTTTCCGCCGCGCAGCAACAGGTCGCGCACGACCAGACGGTGTTCACCGAGGAAACCGCCGTTTATGAGGCCGAGAAGGCACGCGTCGCCGCGATGTCGGCCGAAGAGCGGATGAAATGGGAAGCCGACGCCGCTGCGTGCAAGGCCGGCGACACGACCCGCTGCGCCGCGCCGACAAAGCCGCCGCGCTAAGGCGTCAATATTCGGCGGGCACCGGCGCCTTTGTGATGTCGGGGGGAGAGGCTTCGCCCGCTGGCATATCGGTGGGGGGGTCTTCCCCCGTTGCCGCTGCGGCAGGCTCTGGGTCGGGAAAGCGGCCGCCGTATCGATAGTCGTCGGAGACATCGGCCAGGATCGGCGGATCGACGTCAACCGCCCCGAGCTCGCGAAACGCGTCATCGCTCATCATTTCGTCGCGATGCGCCCGCAGCCTTATAGCGACGCCGTAGCTGTCCGCGCAGTCGAGGCACGGCGCGGCCCCGCTGCCTTGCGGCGCCAGCGCGTCGGGATTGGCGCTGAGGCGCGAATAGGATGCCGGCTCGCTGCCCCCACCGCCCAATCGCGTCCCGACGGCCATTTCGCCCAGCAAAGCCCCGCCGATGACCCCGGCGAGCGCAAGCGCCCACCAACGGAACAGGCGCGCGCCCGTGCGGCGACTCGCAGCGAAAGATAATTTCCTCGCCATTGGTCAATTTGGCCATGAACATACGCCGGATGCAAGCCCGGCGCCATGATGTTGCCGCGCGGTCGGCCATTCGTCGACGGATCGACGCGCTTCGTCTGTCAATCGAGTGGCTGTCCGCCCTGATCGATCCAAAGGCGATTCTCATGACGTCCAGGGGGTATCACCCCTTTGCGGGGTATCGGAAGACGGTCTCCCCGGTCCGCCAGCCGGTATCCCGCATCCTTTTTGAAGAGAGGACTCCCCCATGGCGAAATTTTCATTCCTGCTGGCAGCGCCGGTTGCGCTGGCTGGCTTTGCGGTTCCGGCCGCAGCCGAAGGCGATGGCGAGCGGCATACCGCTGTCGTGCGATACGATGACCTGGATCTGTCGGGCGCCGACGGCCGCGAGCGGCTGAACGCCCGAGTCAAATTTGCCGTCCAGAAAGTGTGCGGCACCCGGCTGCATTATCGGCAGGGCCTTCGCGAACGTGCCGTTGCCAATCGCTGCGAGGACAGCGCGATGGCCGACGCCGATGTGAAACTGGCCGGCCTGTTCAACGGCGAAAGCGCCCGCCTGGCCGATCGCGGCCGGATTGTCGTCGCCGCCGCGCCCTGAACAACTCCGTCGTATGTTAATCCCAAAAGGCGGTCATGCCCCGGCAGCATGGCCGCCTTTCCTGTGGAGGGTCGGTACTCAATTACGGCGCCGTAATTGAGTACGAACCCTAGGCGTGCATGATCGCCTTTACATCGTGGAGATAGGTTCGCCCGATGCGGTGGACGCCGCCTTCGCCCAGATCGACGCTCCACGCGCCGTCGCCATGGTGTTTCAATCCGACGATGCCTTCGCGGCGGATCATTTTTGACCGGTGGATGCGCATGAACTGATCGGGGTTCATGCGAGCTTCCAGCGACTTGATCGTCTGATGGATCAGCCAGCTGCGGCCGCCGACATGCAGGCGCATATAGTCGCGTTCGGCTTCGATCAAATCGACCTGTCCGGCATCGATGCGCAACATCTCGCCGCGGTTCTGGACCCAGAATTCATTGATCCATCGGCTTTTTTGCGCCGGCGCGCGCTCGGTCGCGCGCCATTCGCGCACGCGTGACAGCGCCCGGGCGAGGCGGTCGGGCGACACAGGCTTGAGCAGATAGTCGACAGCGGCAACGTCGAACGCCGCCACCGCATAGCGATCGAACGCGGTGACGAACACGACCGCGGGCGGGTTGTCGAGCCCCTCGATCGCGGCGGCGACCTCCAGCCCATTGAGATCGGGCATCGCGATGTCGCACAGCACGAGATCGGGCGCGAGCGCATCGACCATGCGGAGCGCTGAGGCGCCGTCGCTGGCGGTGCCGACGAGCGAGACGCCGTCCTGCTGCCCGGTAAGGATTTGCAATCGTTCGATCGCCAGCGGTTCATCATCGACAATCAGAGTGCGAAGCGTTTGAATCATCGGTCAGCAAGCCTCCCGTGCCAGTGGCAGCCACAGCGATACGACAAAACCGCCGCTATCCGAAGGGCCCCATTCGCATCCGGCGGCGGGGCCATAACGCGTGAGCAGGCGCTCGCGGACATTGCCGAGGCCGAGGCCGGTCCCCGAGGCGGGGGCGGGAGCCTTCGGGTCGATGTCGTTTTCGATGCGCAGCACCAGCAGCCCATATTCGGCGCTGGCGGTGAGACGGACCGCGATCTTCCCCTTGCTGGGCGCGACGCCATATTTGATGGCATTCTCGATGATCGGTTGCAGGATCAGTACCGGAACGCAGGCGTTTTCCAGTTCTTTCGGCATGGCGACTTCGACCTGCAGACGATCAGGGAACCGGGTCTGTTCGATGTCGAGATAGAGGCGCTGGAGCGCGATTTCCTCGTCGAGACTCACCAGCTGTTCGGGATCGACGGCGAGGCTCGAGCGGAGGAAGGACGCGAGGTTCATGATCATCGTCTCGGCTTCGCTCTTCGATCCCTTGAGCACGAGGGTCGACAGTGAATTGAGCGTGTTGAACAGGAAGTGCGGATTGACCTGGTAATGTAGTGCGCGGAGCTGCGCGGTCTGTGCTTCCATGCGGAAATGGTTGGCGCGGCGTTCGAGTGCGCGCATCTCGTTGGCATAGCCGAACGCGACATAGAGCGCGGCCCAGACGGCGAAGAAGAAATACCAGCGGATCGAGCTGTCGAGGATCAGCATCATTTCCCATGCGCCCGGATATTTGCCCTGCATCTCCTCGATTAGCTTGGCGCTGTCAGCCACGGGAAACCAGTAATAGAAGACGAGTAGATTGACCGTCGCATAGATGATGACGAGCGGCACGGCCGCCCCCATCGCCGCCGCGAGGCGCGCGCCGAAGCTTTGCGGCTGGGCGCGCTGTAGAAGCTGGTAAAGGACGAAGGTGCAGAGAATGCCCGCGATCACCACGACGGCGCGGCGCCCGGCCGACGTCCACTGCTCGGGCGCGCCGGTCAGCATCGCAAGGACGGTGGTGATCAGGAAATAGATCACCCACATTGCGATGATCGATCCGATCGCGACCCGGGGGTTCACGCGGGCGTCGGAGGCGCGCCAGTCGGGGTCCGCCGCCAGCATTTTCGCGCGCTGATCACGCAGCGCGTCCTTGCGGTTTGTCATGTTCATTGACGATGCTTTAGCGCCAAATACCGGCCTATGGCTAGCGGGCGCCGGGCCGCCAGTCGAAGCTGCGCGCACCTTGGTCGAAAGCAGAAGACCGGTCAGCCCGCCGGTTGCGGCAGCGCGCGGCGCCAGTTGCCGCGCCGATAGATCGCCCACGCCATCGCCAGTGACGCAAGTGACGAGAGTGGAAAGCTCCACCAGAGGATGTCGCTGCCGATTGCCGGATAACCGAAATAATAGATTCCAAGGCGGATCGGGAACATCGACAGGAACAGAATGACGAGCGGCGGCACGACCGAGCCATTGGCGCGCAGCGTGCTGATCAGCACGATCGTCGTGCCAAAGGGCAGAAAGGTCCAGGTCGCGATCAGCTGGATATTGCGCGACACCTCGATCGCCGGGCTTTCGCTGCCGAGGAAGAGCGCGAGCGCGGCACGGTCGAACGCCAGGAGGAGGGCGATCAGGACGCCGGTCATCGCGAGATTGATTGCGATCCCGCTGTTCGTCACCGACGCCACGCGATCCCAGCGCGCGGCGCCGATATTCTGCGCCGCCATTGAACTGACTGCGGCGCCGACCGCGAGCGCGGGCATCTGGATATAGTTCCAGAGCTGCAGCGTCGCGCCATAGGCGGCGGCGGTGACGAGCCCCTCGCGGTTGACGAGCCCGACCATGACGAGCCCGGCGCCCGAGATGACGAGCATCTGCGCACCCATCGGCAGGCCGCGCCCGATGATGAAGCGCAGCTCCGACCATTTGGGAAGCAGATAGGATAGTTCATGCCCACGCAGGCGCAGCACGTGGTTCTTGGCGTAGAACCAGCCGATCATGCCCGCGAGACTGATCGTCCCTGCGACGGCCGTGGCCAGTGCGCTGCCCGCAATGCCAAGGAGCGGGAAGGGACCGAGGCCGAGGATCAGAACGGGATTGAAGACGATGTCGAGCACGACCGCGAGGATCATGAAACGGAGCGGCGTTACTGCGTCGCCGGCGCCGCGCGAGGCCATCATCAGCGTCACCGATAGCATCGAGGCGGGAACGGCAAGGAAAGTGACGCGCAGATAATCGTGCGCGAGCGCAAAGGCTTCGGGCGGGGTTTCGAGCCAGCGCAATATCTGATCCGACGCGAACCAGCCGATAATCGCAATGACGACTGAGAAGATCAGCGCGAGGCCGATCACGCCGCCCGTCGCACGGCGCGCGGCGTCGATGTCACCGCGGCCCATCGACTGGCCGATGAGGACGGTCGCCGCCATGCCGAAGCCGAAGAAGGCACCGAACATCAGGAACATGATGATGTTCGCATTGGCGGTCGCCGCGAGCGCGCTTTCGCCAAGGAACTGCCCGACCCAGATCGCGTTCACCGACCCCGACAGCGTCTGGAGGATGTTCGACGCCAGCGTCGGCAGCGCGAAGAGGATCAGTGTCTTGGTGATCGGCCCGTGGGTGAGGTCCATCCTCCCGTCGCGCGCGGTCTGGCGCGGCGGAATCGGTCCTGCGGCAGGGTCGGCAGCCGCCGCGACGGGCGTCGGCGTGATGGGGATTTCTTCGCTCACGCCGGGCCGCCTTCCAGATCGCCGACGCAATCGGAATCGGGGTCATCCTTTGCCATCTGCTCCAGCTCGCGCGTTTGCGCGGTGACGCCGGGAAAAAGGGCGTCGGGCAGGGTGTGGTAGGATCCGATCAGATCGATAGCCCAGCGATAGTGGCGCGCGCCGGCAATGCAGCTGTTGCTGCCGCCATCGCCTTCGCCCCAGACCACGCTCCAGCCCGCTTTGCCGTCGCGGGTCAGGATGATCTTGAAGCCGCCGATGACGCCATTGTCGCCTTCGGCAAAAGCGATGGCGCGGCCGCCATCGTTCCAGACGCGCAGGTGGCGAAAGGTGAAGCGCATGTCGGGGTGCGTGCGCAGCGCTGTCAGGATCGCGGTGCGTTCCGAGCTGCCAACCGACGGTGTGTGTGGGGTCGCCTGTCCGGCAGCGAGCGGTGTGGTCAGAAACAACCCCGCCCCAACTGCCAGAAGCTGCAACCCGCGCATCACCCCAACCGCGCCAATGCGGCGGTCAGGCGGTCGGCCTCGGCTTCCTTGGCGGCATGGTCGGCGCGCGCCTTTTCGACCGCTTCGGGCTTGGCGCGCTCGACGAACGACGGGTTGTTCAGGCGACCCGCAAGACCATCTCGTTCCTTCGCTGCCGCGGCGAGCGCCTTGGTCAGGCGGTCGCGTTCGGCGGCGATGTCGATGACGCCTTCGAGCGGGACGGTGATCGTCTCGCCCTCGACAACGAGCTGTGCCGAGGCGCCTGCAGGGGCGGGGTCGAAGCTGATGGCTTCGAGACGCGCAAGGCGGTCGAGCTGCGCTGCGAGCTTGTCAGTGCGGCCTTTGAGCGATGCCGGGAAATGCGCGGTCAGGCGCGCGCCCGGCGGCAGGCCAAGTTCGGCCTTTGCGGTGCGGAGTTCGCTGACGAGCTTGATCAGCCAGTCGATATCGGCGCTGGCGTCAGCATCGCTGGAGGCCGTCGGCGCGGGCCATTTCGCGGTGATCAGCGGATAATCGGCACGGTCGCCAAGCCCGGTCCACAGCTCTTCGGTGATGAAGGGCATGAAGGGGTGGAGCATGACGAGAATCTGGTCGAGCACCCAGCCGGCGACGGCTTTCGTCTCGTCGTCGATCGCGCCCTTGATCAGTTCGAGATACCAGTCGCAGAAACGGTCCCACGCGAAACTGTAGATCGCGTTGGCGGCCTCGTCGAAGCGATAGGCGGCGAAGGCCGTCTCCATCGCGGCGACGGTCGCGGTGACCTCGCCGATGATCCAGCGGTTGACGGGCAGCGTCGCGGCGGGGGCTTCGAAGCTGGCCGAGGCCGAAATGCCATTGGCTTCGCAGAAGCGCGCGGCGTTCCACAGCTTGGTCGCGAAGTTTCGATAGCCGGCGAGGCGCGCGTCATCCATCTTGATGTCGCGGCCCTGGCTTTCCATCGCCGACATGAAGAAGCGCAGCGCGTCGGCGCCATATTGGTCGATCAGCCCGAGCGGATCGACGACATTGCCCTTCGACTTCGACATCTTCGCGCCGTCGGGCGCGCGGACGAGGCCGTGGAGATAGAGCGTCTTCCACGGCACATCACCCATGAACTCCATGCCCTGCATCGCCATGCGCGCATCCCAGAAGAACAGGATGTCGAAGCCCGAGACGAGGACGTCGTTGGGGTAGTGGCGCTTCAGCAGCTCGGTGTTCTCGGGCCAGCCGAGCGTGGCGAAGGGCCAGAGCGCCGAGGAGAACCAGGTGTCGAGGACGTCTTCGTCGCGCGTCAGAGCAACGCCTGCGCCGGCTTCGGCCTGCGCTTCTCCTTCGGTTTCGGCAACGAAGATACGGCCATCCTCGGTATACCAAGCCGGAATCCGGTGGCCCCACCAGAGCTGGCGCGAGACGCACCAGGGCTGGATATTCTCCATCCAGTTGAAGAAGGTTTTTTCCCACGTCTTGGGGACGATGTTGATCCGCCCGTCGCGCACCGCCGCCATCGGCGGCTGCGCGAGCGTTTTGGCGTCGACATACCATTGGTCGGTCAGCCAGGGCTCGATCACCACGCCGCCGCGGTCGCCGAACGGGGTCTGGATCGTGCGCGGCTCGGCGTCATGTTCGCCGCCGTCCTTGTCAATGTGCGGGATCAGGAAGCCGGCTTCCTTCATCCGCGTCACGACGAGTTCGCGCGCGCCGTCCTTGCCGTCGCGCTTGAAGCGGTGGAGGCCGAGATATTCGGCCGGGATCAGCCCGTCGGCGGTCTGGATCACGTTCGCGTCGCCGTCGAGCATGTTGAGCATCTCGCCGGGCTTGAAGCCCGCGCGCTTGCCGACGTCGAAGTCGTTGAAATCATGCCCCGGGGTGATCTTCACCGCGCCCGAACCGAGTTCGGGGTCGGCATGTTCGTCGGCGACGATTTTGAAGCGGCGGCCGGTGATCGGCTGAAGGATGTCCTTGCCGATCACGCTCTTGTAGCGCGGATCGTCGGGATGCACCGCGACCGCCATGTCGGCGAGCATCGTTTCGGGCCGCGTCGTCGCAACCACGATATGATCGCGCCCGTCGTCGAGCGTCACCCCGTCGGCGAGCGGATATTTGAAGTGCCAGAAGCCGCCCTGGATCTCGTGCGTCTCGACCTCAAGGTCCGAAATCGCGGTCTTGAGCTTCGGGTCCCAGTTCACCAGCCGCTTGTCGCGGTAGATCAGCCCCTTTTTGTGGAGGTCGACAAACACCTTGACCACTGCGGCGGTGAAATGCGGGTCCATGGTGAACTGCTCGCGTGACCAGTCCATCGAGCAGCCGAGGCGGCGGAGCTGGCCGGTGATCTGGCCGCCGCTTTCCGCCTTCCACTGCCATACCTTGTTGATGAAATCTTCGCGGCTGTAATTGGTGCGCTTGTCCTGCCGCTCTTCCATCTGGCGTTCGACGACCATCTGTGTCGCGATGCCGGCATGGTCCATGCCGACGACCCACAAGGCGTCCTTGCCGCGCAGGCGTTCGTAGCGGACGAGCACGTCCTGCAGCGTGTTGTCGAGCGCATGTCCGATGTGCAGCGCGCCGGTGACGTTCGGCGGCGGGTTGACGATCGTGAAGGGTGTCGCGTCGGGACGCGCGGGGCGAAACAGCCCGCGGCTTTCCCATTCATGGGCCCATTTCGCCTCGATAGCGGCGGGATCGAACGTTTTTTCCATCGGCATAGCCGGGCGCCTTTGCCAGCCGGGGGGCGAGGCGGCAAGGGGGAACGAGCCCGCTCCTCGTTATGCCGGACTTGATCCGGCATCCATTACGCGGCCGCAGAGATGGGCCCCGGATCAAGTCCGGGGTGACGAGTGAAACGAAGGCGGGCCTATTTCTTCAGATGGCTACCCATCCAGTTGAACACAGTCTGGTGCCACTGGACGCTGTTCGCACCCTTCAGCACCCAATGATTCTCGTCAGGAAAGACGAGCAGCTCCGATGCAATGTCCCGGCGCTGGAGCGCAGTGAATGCCGCAAGGCCCTGGCTGTACGGAATGCGGAAATCCTTTTCGCTGGTGATCACCAGCATCGGGGTCTTCCACTTGGTGACGTGGTTCACGGGGTTCCATTTTTCGGGGTCGGTGCGCTCCCACCACGGGCCGCCATGATCCCATTCGTCGAACCACAATTCCTCGGTCTCGAACGCCATCGCGCGCAGGTCGAACACGCCGTCATGCTGGACAAGGCATTTGAAGCCGTCGGTCCACTGGCCCGCGATCCAGTTCATCATGTAACCGCCGTACGAGGCGCCGAGCGCGCAGGCGTTGTTGATGTCAAGCTGCGCGTCCTGCTTGCCCGCCGCGGCGAGGCCAAGCTTCAGATCCTCAAGCGGCTTGCCGCCCCAATCCTTGTTGATGCTGTCGGTGAAGGCCTGACCATAGCCGGTCGAGCCGTGGAAATCGACCGTGACGACGCCATAACCCTGCTGCGCGAAGAGGCGCGGGTTCCAGCGCGTCGACCAGCTGTTGCCAAAGCTGCCCTGCGGGCCGCCATGAACGATGAAGGCGACCGGCAGTTTCTGGACCGGGCTGACGGGCTTCAGGATCATGCCCCACACCTTGTCGCCATTCGCGCCGGCGAACTGGATGCGGTCAAGCTCCACCGCGTCGAATTCGGCGAGGCGCGCGGCGTTCACCGCGGTGATCTGCTTCACCTTGCCCTTGGCGTCGCGGACGAACAGGTCGGTCGGCGCGAGCGCGCTGTTGCGCGAATAGAGGAGGGCGCCGCCGGGCAGTGGCGTGACATCGCCGATATTGCCTTCGAAGGCTTCGGTCGTCGCCTTCAGCTTCTCCACTTTGCCCGTGGCAGCGTCGACGCGGAACACCGGGTGTTCGAGCGTATCCTGCGCGGTGACGTAAAGCGACTGGCCGTCCGCCGCCCATGCGATCGAAGCGACCGAACGGTCCCATGCGTCGGTGAGCTTCTTCGTCTCGCCGCTTTCGAGGTTGCGCAGCATCAACACCTGCCGGTCGGCCTCATATCCTGGCCGCGCCATCGCGGCATAGGCCAGCCATTTGCCGTCGGGTGAGGGGGTAGGCAGCGTGTCGGTCGCCTGATTGTCCTCAGTCAGATTGACCGGCATCATCCGGCTGTCGACGAGCCAGCTGTAGATATCGAGATTGGTCGACATCGGCTCGTTCCGGTCGGCCTTGCGCAGCGTGAAAAAGACCGTGCGGCTGTCAGCGCCCCATGCGAGTTCCTCGCCGCCGCCGAACGGCTTCGACGGGCTGTCGCCGATGAGGCCCGCGTCGACCGGGCGTGCGGCGCTCGCTTTGCCGTCTGCGAGGTTGAAAATGAAGGGTCGGCTGTAGGTACCGGGGGTTTCCCACTGGTCCCAGTGGCGGACGAAGCCTGCGCCATCCTTGTAGAGGCGGCCGGTGCCGGGGCCGGGAAGTGCGCCCTTGTCCTTGGCGTCGCAGCCGAAGTCGGTGCATTCCTTTGCGATGTCGCCCCACGCGAGCAGCTTCGAGCCGTCGGGTGAAATCTTGAAGCCCGAAACATCGGCGTGCGTATCGGTGACCTGCGTCGCGGCG